>Ga0316207_10001274_pt1 | contig 32049 bp, 27 predicted proteins | sample 6weekpyrite_MG_FD_204943 | JGI IMG/M metagenome (GOLD analysis project Ga0316207, IMG submission 204943) | Microbial mat bacterial communities from mineral coupon in-situ incubated in ocean water Damariscotta River, Maine, United States -... | ecosystem: Environmental > Aquatic > Marine >...
GACTACATTGTAGTTATTAATGCAGAAAAAGTAGCCGTAACGGGTCGCAAGACATCAGATAAGATGTATTACCACCATACTGGTTTTCCAGGTGGGATTAAAGAAATCTCATTCGAGAAGCTGATTGCCAAGAAACCAGAAATGGTTATCGAGAAGGCCGTTAAAGGTATGCTACCTAAGAATCCACTGGGACGAGCAATGTATCGTAAGCTGAAAGTTTACGCTGGCCCAGAACATCAACACACAGCCCAGCAGCCTCAAGTGCTGGACGTTTAAAGTAGAGATATCTCATGGCAGAAACTCAATATTACGCAACTGGTCGACGCAAAACATCAAGCGCTCGTGTATTCATGACTGCAGGTAGTGGTGAATTCAAAGTGAATGGTCTTCCAATTGAGAAGTTCTTTGGTCGTCAAACTGCAATCATGGTTGTTAAGCAGCCTTTAGGTGTGGTTGAGATGCAAGATAAGTTTGATTTTAATATCACTGTTAAAGGTGGTGGCGGTACTGGTCAGTCTGGTGCTATACGTCACGGTATTACACGTGCGTTGATGAAGTATGACGAAAGTTTACGCTCAGTACTGCGTAAAGCAGGTTTTGTAACACGTGATGCACGTGAGGTTGAGCGTAAGAAAGTAGGTCTGCGTAAGGCGCGTCGTGCTACACAGTTCTCTAAGCGTTAATTTTGTTTTGCTTCTATTTTAAAGTTAAATGTTATTAATGTTAGAAAAAGCCGGTCATTGACCGGCTTTTTTTTTGCTGTTTTGTGATGTATGAGCTGCTAAGTTTAATGTTTCTTTCTGTAAAGCAATAAGGTCTTAATCTAGCTAATTAAGTGTTTGTTTAATTGCTTATATGGTGTTTAAAATTGTCAAAAAAATCATAAAACAAACATAAAAGTTGCTAACATCGTATAAGATGAGTTTTGTATTGGTTTTTCATAAGTGTTTTATAGTTATAAAAAGTGATATTTATCTGCTTAAATTATATTTATTGTTTTGGAGTGATTAAGGTGGTCTGCAATATGCCGGGGTTATAGAATAAAATCTAAGCACAGGCTTTTCTTTAAATTAATAAGCTTAGGTGTATGGCGTAAAAATTAGTTTTTATGGGTTTATGTTTTTAAAAATTTTTTATTGATATATAGCAAAATCAGGCTTGCAGTAATTTTGAAGCAGTGGAATTATTTATAATTAAAAAAAAATTCGGACAGTAATAAAACGCTGTTTTTATAGGTCTATTTATACATTTTATTTGGTTAAAAGGGTTGACTAAATATCATAAATGTATATAAATACACTTGATTTTTTGTTTGACCACACAAAAAGTTATAGCTATGACAATAAACAACAAATGCAGGAGTCTTGCATAATGAAAAAACGTTTCCTAGTGGCTGCAGTTGCAGCAACATTAATTTCACCTTTAGCCGCTCAAGCGGATGCTACTGTATATGGTAATGTTCACTTGAGTATTGATTCAGAATCGTATGAAGATGCTGCTTTAGATGATGCGGCAAATATTGAAATGAATAGCAGAACATCTGCTTTTGGTATGAAGGGCAAAGAAGATTTGGGTGGCGGTATGAGCGCAATCTTCAAAGTTGAATTCCAGATAGATCCAGATGAGCGTGCTAAAATTATTACTGATCGTGATCAGTGGGTTGGCTTAAAAGGCGCTATGGGTTCAGTTAAATTTGGTACCATGTCTAACAACTACAAGCAGATGGGTGGAAAAATTGACCCAATGTATCGTACTGCTTTAGAAGGTCGTGGCTTCATGGACACTCAGTCTAGCCTGCACAGCGGTGCTGGTAGCAATGGTGGCCGTAGTACCAATACAGTTCAATACTCATCTCCCAAAATGGGTGGCATGAATGTAGTATTCAACTACACATTTGCTGGTAACGATGATGAGACTATGGGCCTGGGTCTTCACTATAAAACTAAGACTGTTATTGCATACGCTGACTATTTAGATGTGCAGGCAAATAATGCTGCTGGTGATTCAGAAGCTGCATTTAAAGTTGGCGGTAGCTTCACTGCTGGCGCCATGACTTTTGGTCTGCAGTTTGAGTCTATTGAAGATGTGAATGATGTGAAAAATGTTTCACCATCTAATGATTCAGGTAACGGTGGAGACATAATATTTGCTAGTTTTAACTACAAAGTAAGTGACAATGATAACATTGCGTTTACTTTTGGTGATAACGATACTGATGATGCGGGTTATGCATTGTTGTACAACCACAAGATGAGCAAGCGTACTAACGTATATGCGGGTTATGGCGACAACGCTAGTATGGAAGAAGACGACCAACAAGATGTTACTTTTGGTATCCGTCACAAGTTCTAATCGATCACTCGATTTTAATTTGAAAAAGAAACAGGGCTTCGGCCCTGTTTTTTTATGCGTAAAATAAACGTCGCTCGTCAAAAGATTAAAGCTGTTTTCCGCAAATGAACGTAAATAGACGCAAAAAAAACAGAAGCATTAATTTTGTGTAGTGCGCCGTAGGTGCACAAAAAAATCATTCGCGTATATTCGCGTTCATTTGCGGAAAACAGCTTTAATCTTTTATGCTAAAATTCCCAGCCATCCATAAACCATCTGGTAGTTCTCCCTGAATGAGTTCAAACACCCGAATTCGCGAAATTCCCTATAACTACACCTCGTTTTCCGACCGTGAAATCATTATCCGATTTCTGGGTGAACCTACCTGGGAGTTGATCAATGAGCTCAGGGGGGAGCGTCGTACCGGCCATTCTGCTCGTATGTTATTTGAAGTGTTGGGTGACATGTGGGTAGTGCAGCGTAATCCTTTTTTACAGGATGACCTGCTGGAAAATGATCGGCGGCGTAAGCAGCTTATATCGGCACTGTATCATCGAATTGAGCAAATCGTGCAACGTGCCAATGGTAATCAAAAAGCCATTGAGTTAGCGGTTGTAGCCCGAGCGGCTGTTAAAACATTTGCTAACTGGTTTGATACACAAAGCGCGTTACGTATTAAAGCACTTAAGTCTTTATCTAGAGCGACTCGTAAAGATAATATCGACTTCAGTGGCATGGCCAGGGTAAGCAATGTAACCGATGCTACCGACTGGCGTGTTGAGTTTCCATTTGTGGTGTTAACGCCTGATACGGAAGATGAAGTACCCCAGTTAGTTCGGCGTTGTATTGATCTGGGTTTAACCTTGATTGCCAGGGGTGGGGGTACGGGTTATACCGGTGGGTCGGTACCGCTTTATCAGAACACGGCTATTATCAATACTGAGAAATTACAGACCATTGGGGTATTGGAGCATAAGCAAATTGCCGGTGTTAATGAGTCTGTGCCAGTGGTACGAACCGGGGCTGGTGTAGTAACGCGTCGAGTATCTGATCTTGCAGAGAAAAACAATCTCGTCTTTGCGGTTGATCCAACTTCACAGGATGCGTCTACCATTGGTGGTAATATCGCCATGAATGCCGGTGGCAAAAAAGCCGTGATGTGGGGGACAACGCTTGATAATCTGGTGTCCTGGAGAATGGTAACGGCTGATGGTAACTGGTTGGATGTAGAGCGAATTAACCATAATCGGGGTAAAATCCATCAGCAGGAAGAGGTTAAATTCAGGTTAAGTCGTTTTGATTCTAAGACACAGCATTTAATGGGTGAGCCTGAAGTGTTGGAGTTTAGCGGGGCTTCCTTACGTAAAGAGGGGCTGGGTAAGGATGTAACCGATAAGTTTTTAGGTGGCTTACCAGGGGTGCAGAAAGAAGGTTGTGATGGCATTATTACCTCCGCCAGCTTTATCTTACATACATTGCCAAAACAAGCGCGCACCGTAGCACTGGAATTTTATGGGCAGGACCTTCGTCGTTCAGTTCCGGCTATTGTCGAAGTAAAAGATTATCTGGATAATAATTCGGATGTGTTACTCTCCGGGCTTGAGCATCTGGATGACCGATATATTCGTGCGGTTGATTACAGTCCGAAAGCCGCCAGGGGCTGTTTGCCAAAAATGTTGCTGGTAGCCGATATCGTCGGTAGAGATGAAGTCGCAGTAAGTGAAGCTGCCTCGCAGGTTGTGCGATTAGCTAATGCACGTGATGCGGAAGGTTTTATTGCGGTCAGTGCAGAGGCGCGAAAAAGTTTCTGGTCTGAGCGTAGTCGTACAGCGGCTATTGCTGCACACACTAATGCGTTTAAGATTAATGAAGATGTGGTAATTCCATTAGATCGTATTGGTGATTATACCCATGGTATTGAAACCATGAACGTGCAACAGTCACTCACTAATAAGTTGGCCATGCTTGATGCACTGACCAGTTATATCCATAAAGAGCAATCACTGTTAAGTGAATCTGCAACAGAAGTATCACAGTATTTAGCACCACGTTTTTCTAGTGCGATTGAATTAATAGAGCAGACGCGTGTTCGCTGGGTTGCATTACTTAATAACTTTTCTGAAAACATACAAACCTTAAAAAAATATTTGCTTGATAATGAAATAAGTTCAAAAGCTTTTGAAGATGATTTGAGTGTTATACAGACGGTGCTTAACGCGGATGTCAGGGTTTCATATAAAAAAGAAGTTGAAGCGCCATTAAAGAATTTATTTAGTGGTCATGAATTTACATATATTCATGATCATTTTGATGAAATTCACAAGCAGGTTTTATCCAGTCGAATTTTTATCGCCCTGCATATGCATGCGGGTGATGGTAACGTGCATACCAATATTCCGGTTAATTCGAATGACTATAATATGATGCAGGAAGCAGAGAGTGTTGTAGACCAGGTAATGGAATTAGCAAGGTCATTAAATGGTGTGATCTCAGGTGAGCATGGCATTGGCATAACCAAGTTGCAATATCTTGATGATTCGGTAATTGATGCGTTTGCTAAATATAAAGAAAAAATCGATCCGAATAATTATTTTAATAAAGGAAAACTCCAACGAGATACCGGTGGCCTGGAATCCGCTTACACCCCATCATTAAGATTGTTAAAGCAAGAAGCGTTAATACTGGAAGATAGCGAGCTAGGTGAATTAAATGACGCTATTGCGCATTGTTTACGTTGTGGTAAATGTAAACCAGAATGTTCTACACATGTTCCCGCAGCAAATTTATTATATTCTCCGCGAAATAAAATTTTAGCTACTGGCTTAATTACAGAAGCTTTTTTATATGAAGAGCAAACCCGGCGAGGTGTTTCAATTCGCCACTTTGATGAGATGAATGATATTGCGGATCATTGTACGGTTTGTCATCGCTGCCTGAATCCCTGCCCTGTTAATATCGATTTTGGTGATGTGACAATTAAAATGCGTCATATACTTAAAAAGCAGGGGCAGCGTAGGGAGCATTTAGGTACCAAAATGTCTATGGCTTATTTGAATATGACTTCACCGGGTAAAATTAAGGCCATGCGTGCAGGATTAATTCAGGCGGGGTACCTTGGGCAACGTTTAATGCACAGCACTTTAAAGTTAATACCCGGCACTCTGCCCAGGTCTTCAGGTTCTAATGTCTCTCGACCTAAATCAACCACCGGTAAACCGATAATAAAAGAACAGGTAATACAGTTTTTTAGTAAGCCCATGCCGGCAAATGTGCCAGGTGGCACTATGCGTTCTGTAATGGGAATAGAGGACGACAAAACCATACCGATTTTGCGTGACCCCAGTAAAACAGATGTAAATAGTGAAGCGGTATTTTATTTTCCCGGTTGCGGTTCTGAAAGATTATTTAGTCAAATAGGTGTCGCGACCCTGGCCTGGCTATATGAGCTGGGAATTCAAACGGTTTTACCGCCGGGATATTTATGTTGTGGGTATCCACAAACATCATCCGGTGATATTGAAAAAGGTAAGCAAATTACTACCAGCAATCGTGTGTTATTTCATCGTATGGCGAATACTTTGAATTATCTGGATATTAAAACGGTGGTGGTGTCCTGTGGAACCTGTATTGATCAGTTGTTGAAATATCAGTTTGAACATATTTTTCCAGGCTGTCGTTTAATTGACATACATGAATACCTAATGGAAAAAGGCGTCACGATGGATGGCGTGGGGGGAACAAAATATTTGTATCATGAGCCCTGCCATACACCGATGAAGCATCATAATGGTATTGATGTTGCGACCACTCTAGTGGGTAAAGAAGTGGCTTTGTCTGATCGTTGCTGTGGAGAGTCTGGAACCTTTGCGGTTTCCCGGCCTGATATTGCCGCACAGGTAAAGCACCGGAAGCTCGAAGAGTTAAAATCAGATATAAAAAATTTAAGTGGTCATGAAAAAGTCTTAAATAAAAGTGTAAAAATACTCACTTCATGCCCAGCTTGCCAGCAAGGTTTAGAGCGTTATCGTGAAGATACTAATATGCAGGTAGATTATATTCTGGTGGAGCTGGCGAAGTTTAAGCTAGGCGAAAACTGGCAGAAAAATTATTACCAGAAAGTGAAACAGGGTGGGGTTGAGCGGGTTCTTTTGTGAGGATAGTCGTAAGTCAGAAGTCTTAAGTCGTAAGTCCAGGCACCCGTACTGCTCTCCCGCAGGGAGAGCCCGCTTTTGATTTTTCTTTTGACTTAAGACTTCTGACTTCTGACTTACGGCTTTTTATTCAGGCATAACCGTCTTAGCCCCATCCGGTGTTCCCAGGATTAATACATCCGCCCCCTTTCTCGCAAACAAGCCACATGTTACAACACCTGCCCAGCTATTAATTTCATCTTCCATTTTAATGGGCTCCATAATATCCATATCGTGAACATCTAAAATGACATTGCCGTTATCGGTAATGAAGTTTTCACGCCATACCGGTCGACCACCCAGTGCAACCAGTTTACGGGCGATATAGCTTCGTGCCATGGGAATGACTTCAACAGGAAGAGGGAACTTGCCCATAACGTCAACTAACTTGCTTTCATCTGCAATACAAACAAACTTTTTACTGGCACCGGCAATGATCTTTTCGCGGGTAAGTGCGCCACCGCCACCTTTGATTAGTGCCAGGCCGTGGTTAGATTCATCGGCACCATCAACATAAACGGGAATGTAATCAACATTGTTTAAATCAAATACCTTGATGCCACGTTCCTCCATTAATTTGGTTGAGGCTTCAGAGCTAGAGACAGCGCCTTTGATTTTGCCTTTGATTTCAGCCAGGCAATCAATAAAGTGATTTACAGTTGAGCCTGTGCCGACACCGATTACTTCATCTTCAACAACATATTTCATTGCGGCTTCTGCGGCTTTTCGTTTCATTTCGTCTTGAGTCATTATCTATTACCTATTCTTTGTGCTACTAATTTCTTTTTTGGGCAGGATCAACCTGTTTTTTTATTCTATGACTTAGCTTTTCTTTTCGCCCCATTTCTTTTCAGACCGGGTCATAGTATTCTTTCGTATTACTCTGAACCGTGAATTCTAACCCTTTAGGCCCCATGACTCAAAAATACATTGAAAAAATACTTAGTGCTCGCGTTTATGACGTGGCAATTGAATCGCCTTTGGATCACGCCCGGCGCCTCAGTGAGCGACTGGATAATCAAATTTTACTTAAAAGAGAAGATTTGCAACCGGTGTTTTCTTTTAAGCTGCGGGGTGCTTATAACAAGCTCTATCAGTTAAGTCGTAAGTCTAAGTTGAAAGGTGTTGTAGCTGCATCTGCGGGTAATCATGCCCAGGGTCTTGCCCTCGCAGCCAGTAAGTTGGGCGTTAAAGCAACCATTGTTATGCCTAAAACTACGCCCAGAATTAAAGTTGATTCTGTACGTTCTTATGGTGCAAAAGCCGTATTGGTAGGAGATACATATGATGATGCATCCGTATACGCCCATGAATTATGTGAAAAAGAAGGTCTGGATTATATTCATCCCTATGATGACCCGGATGTCATCGCGGGGCAGGGTACGGTTGCGGTAGAGATACTTCGTCAGTATACGGATGATATTGACGCGATATTTATTCCCGTTGGCGGTGGCGGCCTAATAGCGGGAATGGCCGCATTTATTAAATACCTTCGACCTGAGATAAGCGTCATTGGTGTGGAAGCTGCTGATTCTGCCTGTTTTGCTGCGGCATTAGAAAAAAATCGTCGGGTTGTCCTAAGTCAGGTCGGTTTATTTGCTGATGGTGTCGCGGTTAAACAAATTGGCCGGGAAACCTGGCGCGTTGCCCGACAGGTGGTGGATGAGGTAATTACCGTAAATACAGATGAAATTTGTGCGGCAATAAAAGATATTTTTGATGACACCCGTTCCATTACGGAACCCGCCGGGGCACTTGCGGTTGCCGGTATCAAAAAATATGTAGAGAAAAATAAAGCAAGTAAGCAAACCTTAATTGCCATTAACAGTGGCGCTAATATGAATTTTGATCGCCTGCGACATGTATCAGAGCGAGCAGAATTAGGTGAGCATCGTGAAGGCTTAATTGGTGTGACGATTCCTGAAGAGCCCGGAAGCTTTTTACGTTTTTGTCGTTTGATTGGTAAAAAAGGCATTACCGAATTTAATTATCGTTATTCTGATAATCGTAATGCCCATGTTTTTGCGGGTATTCAGCTGGCAGAAGGTTTGTCTGAACTGGATGAACTGGTGAAAAAGTTAACAGACAAAAATTATCCCGTGCTGAGCATGAGTGATAATGAAATGGCTAAATTACATGTTAGGCATATGGTAGGTGGTCATGCAAATAAAATTGAGAATGAGGTGCTGTATCGATTTCAGTTTCCAGAGCGCCCTGGGGCCTTGTTAGATTTTCTGGCGCACATCGGGAAACGCTGGAATATCAGTTTGTTTCATTATCGAAACCATGGCGCTGCATTTGGGCGTGTATTGGTCGGTTTGCAGGTGCCAGCCAAGGAGCATAAAGAAGTTAAAGTGTTTTTAGATGAGCTGGGTTATAACTGGTGGGATGAGAGTGATAATGAGGCTTACCAGATGTTTTTGGGACCGGCGGATGGTGATGTTTAAAAAGTAAAAAGCAAAGAGCAAAAGATTTACCGCAAATGAACGCAAATATACGCTAATTTTTTATTTTGTGCGCCTGCGGCTCACTACACCTATTAAAGTTTTTGCTTTTTTTGCGACCATTAGCGTTCATTTGCGGCAAATCTTTTGCCTTTAATAAGCAGGCTAATAAATAGACCCACAACCCTCAGGCTGTTTTTTAAATCGTTTATAAGTCCACTGATACTGATGTGGATTCTCACGTATTAATTTCTCAACATCTACATTCATTTGTCTCGCTGCCTGCTCAATTTCTAGCGTAGCTAAATTTTCACTGGCTTCACGAAAAATTAATTTAAACCCGCTACTATCCTCCAGTCGTTGTGCATAAGTGAATAAAACTACCGCATTAGTTTTTTTTGCCAGCTTAGGCAGCAGTGTCATGGTATAGCATGGGTGTTTAAAAAAAGGTACGAAAAGTCCGTTTTCATTGGGTGACTGGTCAGGCAGTATGGCAACCAGTTCAGCTTTTTTCAGGGCTTTGCTCATGGCTCGAATGCCGTTAATATCCGTTGGTACCAGTTTGGCGCCGGTACGTTGTCTTGCCTGGCGAATTAAATTATCAGCCTTAGGGTCATTCTGGGGTGCATACATAGACGTCATGGCATAGTGCTTTGCGCAATACAGCCCTACTAATTCCCATGAGCCATAATGTGGAACTGCAAGAATAACCCCTCGGCCCTGTTGTTGAGCCTGCTTAATTAAATGTTCATTTTCACATTCTTTTACCAGGTCTAATGTTTGTTCAGGGTTTTGTCGCCACATTTTCCCGGTTTCTAAAATAACATTGCCGGTCTCATTAAGTATTTTTTGTACCAGCTCGGTTTGCTGTTGAAGTTTTAAATCTGGAAAACAATGTTGAATATTTTTTTCAGCAATCCGACGGATCCGGCTGTTGGTAATCCAGGTGAGCCAGCCAATTAGCCTGCCCAGGCGATGTACAAATTTAAGTGGCAATAAAGCGGTAATATTTAATATTGATTTAAACAGAAAAAATTTCATTTGCGGATATGTAGTTCTTGTTCAGTAGCAATCATATGCATGGGAACATCATGTGCCTGGTGGGGGAGTTTATCAATGTGTTGTAGTTGGTGTGCCAGGCCAATTAAATAAGGCCTGGACGTTGTTTTTCTAAAGTGGCTAAAGCTTAAAGAGCGATCATAGAAACCGCCACCCATACCGAGTCGGTTACCTGTTTTATCAAAGCCTACCAGAGGCATTAAAATTAAATCGAGTTGTTGTGGCTTTAGCCAGTGTTTCGGGTGTACATCTGGTTCGGCAATCTGGTATCGATTCAATTTCATTTTACTGTTTACGAAATAGGGGGCAAAGTACAGTCGATTAGCAAAGGGTGCCAGTACTGGCAGGTATATTTTTTTATTAGAGCGCCATGCATTTTCAATTACAAATACCGGGTCAATCTCGCCATCTGCGGCAAGATAAGCTGCAATACGTTTACTGCGTTTAAATAAGCTACAGTTGCTAAGCTGTTTGTCTAAACCCAAAGCATGCTCTGCTTGTGTGTATGGGGTGAGAGCCTTACGTTGTTGGCGTAAACTTTTGCGTAGTGACTGTCTCTGCTTATTCAGTTTTTCAGGTGTCATAATAAAAAAGCCCCGCATAGCGAGGCTGATGGTATTAGGAGGGTGCAACCACAAATGCCGTAGCAATAACTCACGAACCTTGAACCAGAAGTTCAGGTGGGAATTAGCGCCGGTGTATAAGGCTTCCCGCTTAAAGCGGTAATGCACACAGCACAGGCAGACACATTCCCGGGGTCGATGAGTAAGGCTCAAGGGTTTTATAAGTAAGCTTACAAACACCGCAGAAGCACCCAAACTTGTCTGTTGCTATTTCAGGGTAAACTGAGTAGCAACTAAATCTCTATTTCAGTATATATACTACGCCAATTTCAGGCTACTTCAATATCACGAAGTGCAATATCAATTTTTTTCTGCAAACTCAACACTCGGTTATCAACATCGTTAAAGGTGTCAATAGATTCCTGGCTGCCAAGTAATTCATGCGCAAGATTAAGTGCTGCCATGATTGCGATGCGCTCAGTACCAATAATTGAGCCTTTGCGCTTAATGTCATTTAAACGTTCATTAAGGAAATCGGCAGAATTTTTTAGTGAAGCCTGCTGATCCTCAGGACAGGCAACACGATAATCCTTGTCCATAATTCTAATATTGAGACCACCATTATCAACCATAAAAAATATCCATTAATAAAAAATTGATGAAACCCAGGAAATTTGATGCTAAAAAACTTGGCTTATGAAAAAAACTGCAGAAACTAAGTGGAAAAACTAGGCTGATTCGATAGTTTTAAGGCGTGTAATCATGCCTTCCACCTGCGTGCGAACCTGTTCTCTCTGTTCTACCAGGTGCGATCGGTCACCACGGATATCCTGTAATTGCTGTTTCAGCTCAGTGTTTTCAGCCGATAGTTTTTTAGACAGCGCCAGTAGTTCTTCTACTTTGCTTTCCAGTGCTTCGATATTGCTTTGGTTTTCAGTGCTCATAGTGCTAAATATAGTTAGTCTAGGGCGATAGGTCAAATTTTTCAGGCTCTGACCATCGCGTGTTAGAATGATATTGCGTAATATAACAAACAATGCTAAATCACTGCTAGAATTCTTTTTTTACATTGTATTTCAATAAGTTGTCGTAAAATCAAGGCGCTAAATGAAGCTTTAGATAGTGTCGATGACAATTTACTGACAAAATTACTGACAGGAAAAAATATGACCTCCAGACCGGATTATAACAGCTTAACCGATGCATTAGCCAAGGCAGATGCAGATTTAGTTGCATCCGAATCCCATGGCTTTCTATGTGGCATGCTCTGCGCCGCTGGGAAAATAGAATTGAGTGAGTGGTTGGATCAGATATTTGAAGAATTTGATGTGAATAATATGCTGGTTAAAGAAGCTAGCCAGTTATTGGTGGGCTTATATAATGATACCCAGACTCAGTTAAATGACTCGGATGCTAATTTTCAGCTGTTATTACCTGAAGATGAAGAGTCATTGGCTCAACGCACGGAAGCACTGGCTTCCTGGTGCCAGGGTTTTACCTATGGTCTGGCAGCTGGGGGTTTAAAGAAAGATCAGGCGTTGCCACAGGACACGGCTGAGCTGATTAAAGATATGGTGGAAATAGCCAGGGCGGGTCATGATCTGGGTGATGATAGTGATGCGGATGAAGATTCTTATATGCAGATCTATGAATATGTTCGCATGGGCGTGTTATTAATTAATGAGGAATTACAGCCGTCACACCAGGCACCTGAAGTATTACAATAATTTAAATGAAAATTTTCTCTTCGTTTAAGAGATTCAAATTTGAATAATTATAAATGAATATTATATTCCCTCCCCTAAAAAGAGACGAAAGTTTAAAGAGTATTGAATGGATCAGAAAATTCACGCACGACACAGAAAACAGCTGCTTCGAATGATTGGCGAAGATGGCATAGCTATATTGCCCGCTGCGCCGGTTCGCTGCCGAAATAGAGATGTAGACTACCCCTACCGCCAGGACAGTGATTTCTTTTACCTGAGTGGCTTCCCTGAGCCTGAGGCGGTTATTGTGCTGGTGCCGGGGCGCAAAAATGGTGAGTACATATTATTTTGTCGAGATAAAGACGAAGAACAGGAAGTCTGGCATGGGCGCCGCTGTGGCCCTGAAGGGGTTTTGAAGTACTATGCGGCGGATGATGCTTTTCCGATAGATGATATTGACGATATCCTACCGGGATTAATGGAGCACTGTGAGCGGGTCTACCACACTATGGGCTTAGATCCCCAGTTTGATAAGCGGGTGATGGACTGGGTTAACTCACTACGTAAACAATCACGCTCCGGTGGCCATGTGCCCTATGAATTTGTGTCTTTAGATTATCTGCTGCATGATATGCGCCTATTTAAGAGTCGTGATGAATTACGCCTGATGAGGAAGGCCGCGAAGATTTCCGTAGAGGCACATAAATGTGCCATGCGAATTTGTAAACCGGGTGTCAATGAGTATCAGCTGGATGCGGTTATTATGTATGAGTTTCAGCGTAATGGCGCGACCTGGGCCTACCCCAGTATTGTAGGTGGTGGTGCCAACAGCTGTATTCTGCATTACACCGAAAATAACATGCCACTTAATGATGGTGAGCTGGTGTTAATTGATGCGGGTTGTGAATTAGGCGGATATGATGCTGATATAACCCGCTCGTTTCCCGTAAACGGCAAATACACAGAGGCACAAAAAGAAATTTTCGATTTAGTTGTGCAGGCAAACCTGGCAGGCATAAAACAGGTAAAGCCGGGGAATCACTGGAATGACCCACACATTGCAGCTGTGAAGGTATTAACAAAAGGCCTGATTGAACTAGGTATCTTAAAGGGAACCTTGGGCAAACTCATTAAAGAAGAGGCCTATAAGAAATATTATATGCACCGTACAGGTCACTGGTTAGGTATGGATGTGCATGACGTGGGTGACTATAAGGTGGACGATGAATGGCGATTATTAGAACCGGGCATGGTCTTAACGATTGAGCCGGGTTTATACATTCCCCATGGAAGCCGAGGAGCAAAACGCTGGTGGGATATTGGTGTGCGCATTGAAGATGATGTGGTGGTGACAAAAGATGGGCATGAGGTGTTGACGGATGGGTTACCAAAAACGACGCATGAGATTGAGGCGATAATGGCTGGGGGATAAAAAGCAGTTTACCGCTAATGAACGTAAATATACGCAAATAAAAGCAAGATCATAATTTGGGCATAGTGCGCCGTAGGCGCACAAAGTGAAAACATTTTTGCGTATATTTGCGTTCATTAGCGGAAAAAGGCTTTTGATTTTTATGACAAAAACTTACGACATAATCATAATCGGTGGTGGCATGGTAGGTGCCAGTCTTGTTGCTGCTCTGAGAAATTTCGTAGGGGAAAAACACAAGGATAAAAAAATCGCCGTAGTTGAAGCCCATCCATTTAATTCATCATCACAACCCAGTTTTGATGACCGCTCCATCGCACTTTCTTATGGCTCACGACGCATCCTGGAGTCAATGGGGTTATGGGAAAAATTAGCAACGGAAATTGAAGCCATAAAATCCATTCATGTTTCTGATCGTGGTCACCTGGGCGCTACACGCATAAGTTATACAGAAGAAAAAGTTGAAGCACTGGGTTATGTTGTGGAGAACCGGGTGATGGGTCGGGTGTTAATGAATGAAGTTGAATCGTTAAAACATATTGACTGGTTTTGCCCCGCAACAATACAAACACTTGAACAAACAGAGAACCAGATATCTGTTCAAATTAAAACCGGGCAAGGTGAGCAATTCATTGAGGGAAAGCTATTAGTTGCAGCGGATGGTGTGCAATCGGTTACACGTCATTTGGCAGGTTTAGACGTTAAGCGTGAAGATTATAAGCAATCAGCCATTATTGCTAATGTGCAAACAGATCAAATACACCAGGGTATTGCTTATGAGCGTTTCACTGACAGTGGGCCAATTGCATTTTTACCCATGACCGAAAATCGTTACTCTGTAGTGTGGACGTGCGAGGTGCAGGACACATCACGAATTATGCAACTCACCGATGATGAGTTTAAAAATGAATTGCAACAACGCTTTGGCTATCGCGCGGGTAATATAGAAAAAACCGGCGAGCGTTTTTCATACCCACTTGCTTATACAGAAACAGAGCAGCTAACTAAAGGTCGCGTCGTTATTATTGGAAATGCAGCCCATGCACTACATCCGGTATCCGGGCAGGGCTACAATCTGGCTTTACGAGATGTTGCCGAACTTGCGGAAATGATTGTGGAAAATGAAGATCCGGGGCATCCATTATTATTAGCCGAGTACCACGCAAAACGTTTAAAAGATATGCACCGTGTTTATCGCATTACAGACTCAATGGTGAGGCTCTTTTCTAATAACAATGCACCTTTAGGGCACTTAAGAGCATCGGGTTTGATTGCACTAAATTTAATATCACCGTTACGTTCACTTATGGCAAGACAGAGCATGGGCTTGTTAGGGCGCATGAATAAGTTACAACGTCGATTGTCGTTGTGAATACTGTATGGTTTTTATTACTTTTTAAATTGGAATAAAAGAAAACGCGAAAAACGCAAATGGCCGCAAAGAAACACAAAATTTTTTTATTGATATGTCTTTGGCATATCAACTTGTAGTTACTGTATATCTGTTTTCCAAAAGGAAAATAGATATTAGATTTTTTTGCGTCCATTAGCGGCCCTTTGCGTTCATTCGCGTTTTCTTTTTCTTATAAAATATGAACAATCAATACGAAATAATCATAATCGGTGGCGGCATGGTCGGCCTGACCCTGGCCTGCGCACTGGGTCAGCAGCAATTTAAAATTGCGGTTGTTGAAGCATTTCAACCAGAAGATATTAATCAAAATGATGATTACCAATTGCGCGTATCGGCTATCAGTAAATCATCACAAAAAATATTACAAAATGTTAACGCCTGGCAGGGTATGCTAAAGCGTCGTGCCTGCGCATATCAACATATGCATGTTTGGGATGCAACCGGGGATGGCAATATTCATTTTGATGCGGCTGATCTGGGGCTGGATTCACTGGGGCATATTATTGAAAATAAAGTTATCCAGTTTTCGTTATTAGAACAATGTTTAAAATTACCCGATGTCGACTGGTTATGCCCCCAACAGGTAAAAGACATCCGTTTTTCTGAAACGCAACAACAAGTGACTTTAAATGACGGAAATGTCATTACTGCAAAATTATTAGTAGGCGCAGATGGGGCGAATTCTAAAGTACGTGAAGCGGCCGGGGTAGAATTAAATCAATCAGCCTATGAACAAAAAGCGGTTGTGGCGGTTGTTAAAAGCACACTGCATCATAAAGATACCGCGTGGCAACGATTTTTACCCAGTGGCCCCCTGGCATTTTTGCCATTAAGTGATGGTTCCTGCTCGATCGTCTGGTCTGCTGAAAACCAGCGTGCAGATGAATTGCTTGAAATGGAAGAAAAGCTTTTTATAACAGAGTTACAAAGTGCATTTGAAAATACCCTGGGGAAAATAGAAAAAGTAAGTAAACGCGCAGCCTTTCCACTTGTTCGCCGGCATGCAAATGAGTATGTAAAGCAAGGCATGGCTTTAGTGGGTGATGCGGCCCATACCATACATCCACTTGCGGGGCAGGGTGTGAATTTAGGGTTGCTGGATGCTGCTGCATTGGCGGAAGTTATTTTACGGGCCAGGGCCGGGGGGGGAAATATTGCCTCATTAACAACACTCAGAAAATATGAGCGCTGGCGTCGTGCAGATAATAGCTTGATGATGTATAGCATGAGTGGTTTCAAAAATTTATTTAGCAATGATCAGGCAGAGTTATCGTTTATTCGGAATGCGGGCTTAAATATTATCGATAGTATAGGACCTGTAAAATATAAACTTATGCGCCATGCATTGGGTTTGGAAGGTGATCTACCGGAAATGGCAAAATCAATCGGCTGGTAATGCGCTTGTAAACAGTAGAACCTTATGCACATTATTAAGTTATCAGATGTTAATCATTCAGAAAAGTGTTTAACCCAGGCGGTATTGCAGGTCACTCAAATGCTAGGTGTTTATCATGCAGAGTTGGCTCGAATACTTCATCTGCAATGTGCAGATATTGGTGAGTTGTCAAATGCCAATAATGTAATTTCAAAAAAATCTCAAGCATGGATTCAGGCAGAAAAATATTTAGAGTTGTATGAGTATTTATATGGCTTACACAGTGGTGATGAAGCCTTAATAAATAACTGGTTAAGAAAGGAAAATAAAAAATTGCGGGCAATTCCGCTCTATTTAATGGTGGATGAATTACGTATCGATGAAGTGCTTGAAATTTTCAAATGATATTTACATCACATAGTAGGGGTATGCAAAATACCAGGTAGCAAATGTCAGTTTTGGAGTGAAAGCAGGATGTGGCCCTTGACTAGATGTGTTAAACCTTACAGCTTGATGTTTTTAGTGCTACATGATTTGGCTTTGCCTGGTGAGCCGAGTATTTTTTTTATCTGTAACAAAACATCTTCAGAGCTGGCCCGGTAGGCAGTTAATTTTCCACCAATGAGTGTGACTAATCCAGGTAGTTCAGAGTTGTGTATTATTAAGCTTTCTCTAGATTTATTAAAGGCAGATTTGCTACTGGCGGGCAACACTCGTAGGCCTGCAAATGAGTCTATAATATTGTCGTGTGTGGCCTGTTCATTAAAATAACGATTATATGTTTTAAGTAGATAGATTATTTCATCTTCCGTTGGCGCAATGTCATCTGCTCTGCCAGTAAACAATCTCTCTGTTGTGCCAATAAGAGTCATTTTTTCTTTCCACGGCATAACAAATACCGCGCGTTTATCTTCAGCTTCTATATAAAATATACCCTGTTCAATTGCCTGGTTAATGATAATGTGAGTGCCTGCAACCAGTTCAACAGGTGGCGTTTGTAGTAATGGTGAGATCTTGTTTTGTGTTGAGGTGATCCATGGTCCAGTGCAATTAACAATGCACTGGCATGTTATGGTGTGGGGTTTTGAGTTTTTTATATATGTTACTTGATGGGATTTTTTGTGTATTTGTGAAGCTGTAAAGTCAGACCCGTACTCAACGTCTGCACCCAGTTTTTTGGCCGAGTCTATTACTGCGCGGGTTAGTTTTTTGTCATCGGTTTGTGCATCGTAGTATTTGAATATGTGTTTAATGTTTTTTAAATTTAAGTCATCAAGTGTTTCCCATTCTGATTTCTTTACGATAGAAAATGGCTTGAAACTGAAAACAGAATAAATTAATAAGCCAATCCATATTAACCAGGCGGGCCGTTGGCTATGTGTATAAACAGGAATGTAAAAGGGAGTTAATTTAACCAGCTCGGGTGCATTTTTAAGTAAGCGTTTTCTTTCTAACAAGCATTCTTTAACCAGTTTAAACTGCCCGCTTTCCAAATACCTGAGGCCACCATGAATGAGCTTGCTAGATTTGCAGGAAGTGCCCATGCCGGCCTGGGGGAATTTTTCAAGTACCAGTGTTTTGTAACCACAGGCCGCTGTTGCCTGGGCTACGCCTGCACCCTGAATTCCTGCGCCAATTATAACTATGTCGTAGTGCGGGCGTTTTGGCATTATATTTACGAGTAAGAAAAAAAATGTAAGAAAAAAACTGATGAACGGGGTGTTGTTCCTGTTCTTTTAAATCGGCTCCACGTTAAATTAAGAAGCAATGTTCTTTTCAATCTAGAAAGATCAGTTGAAAGTGCGTCTAGAGTGTAAACTCTTGATGTGCATAGTGAATTCAAAAAATGCGTAGTCACCTTATTGGTGATAAGCAGATTTTTGAATTTGCTAGGCGCGTCAAGAGGTTGCGCTATAAATGTGCTGTCAACTGATTTTTCTAGGTTCAAGTTTATCGGGGTCAACTGCTCGCCTGGTTGGGTAAAATGTTTAATGCGAGAACCGGGTGTTCTAACATGTTGCTAATATCTCGAGTTTCAATGAGCGGGATATTATGACTTGCATAATGCAGGGCCAGTTCTGGGTCGGTGATGTCGTAAACCATCCAGCGCCAGTTGCCTGGCCATGGATCAGCATTTTTAGGGATTTTACGATGATTTATTATTAAATAGTCGGGCATCAATTTCTTTGCAAGAGCATGGTTTGCATTATCATACTCGTGTAACACCCAGCCAGTAAGAAAATCGCTGTGATTTTTTGTATATTCAATTGCGCTTTTATCATAGGAGATGATGACGCATTGGGAATGTATAATATCAAGCGCTTTTAATAGGTCAGGCATTATTTGACCGGTACCATATTGTTCTAAAGTTTCTTCTTTTATTTCCACAAATGCAGTGGCTCGTGGGTGAGCTTGTAATAGTTGAACTACGTCACTTAACAGGGGAATATGCTGGTTGAAAAATGCCAGTGAAAATCGCTCTGGTTCATGGGCGCGAATATTTTTGAGTTCATCATAACTCATTTCAAATAAATTACCCTGAACACCAGTGGTGCGTAACAGCTCGGTGTCATGAAAAACGACAAGCTGTCCATCCGCGGTACACTGAACATCAAATTCTATATACGCAGCGCCACTGAGCAAAGCTGATTCTAGCGAAATCAGTGTGTTTTCAGGAAAGCTTTCCATTTGGCCTCGATGTGCGACAAGATGTGGTATTGCCATATATCAACTCGATTTTTTGTATGGTTATCTAGCCTGGAGAAATCTAATTATATTGCTCGTAAAATTTAATTTTTTGATCTGGTTGGCGAAATGAAAAATGCTAATACGCTTTATGGGCGTAAGCATTAAGACTGTTTTAAATGGCAGTTGATATGCCATTTTTCAAATAACCAGACCAGTCAAAGATGGTGCGATGTACGAGCAGTCAATTGAATTATCATGTTTACCCCAAGTTTAGCTATTTACGACAACGCTTGTTTAACTCTCCGACAAAGTGTTGATATCGGTCAAAAATGTTTTTTTGTTCAGAGGGTTTATCTGTGGTTATAAATTGATCTGTAAATTGCAGAGCTTTCCAGCTTAAGCTGTTTTTATCTATAGCCTGGTTAGCAAGCCACGCGCAGCCTCTGGCCGTTGCTTCAGGATTAGTAAATCGCAAAACTTTTGTCTGGGTTAAATTGGCCAGTTTCTGACATAGGGAATCTAATTGAGATAGTCCGCCACTAATGAGTAGTTTTTCAGGCTGCATTTCAAGTTGTTGAATATTTTTATAAATTAGAAACAGGATGCTTTCAATAATGGCTACGTATCGTTCAGCCTGTAGTTGAGTATTTTCACCAATAAAAACCGGTTCACCAGCATCGCACCACCAGGGTGAGCCTAACTTAGAAATGCTGTTAATAAACACAGGTGGTGAATCGACCTGCTTCAACCAGTTAGGCAGTTGGGTAATCATATTACTGCAGGGGTCATTTTCTTGTGCCCAGCTTAAAGCGGCACCCGCTCCATTAACCGTACCCTCAGTAACGAACTTGACGCTTTGGGCGCTGCTACTGGCAAGGGTGTGGAGTAAGGCAGGATTTTTGTTATTGCATTCGGGTGAGCTCGATAAAATAAAAGCACCGGTCCCAATGTTAATCAGGGCGCTTTTTTCAAGCAGAGGTGGATAAGCATATAAAACGGCATTTTGGTCACCACATACCGCAGTGAGTGGAATGTTATTTAGTTTAAGTTTGCCATAGAGATGAATAACCGGTGCACAATCAGGCAATACCTCTTTTTCTATTTGAAACAATTGTAATAGTTTTTCTGACCAGTCCAGTGATTGAATATCGAAAAGCTGGCAACGTTGAGCATTACTGTGATCTATAAGGATTTTTTTTTCTTTAAGCAGGTGAAATAATAAGTAGCTAGCCAGTGGGGAAATGCACAATTGTTTTTCTTTGGCAGCCTGTTTCACCTGGGTATTATTTTGTAACAGCCATTGTATTTTACCCGCTGAATAATGGGCAGAGAGGGGCAGGCCAGTGATTTTTCTAATGCTTGATGCAGATGGTGAGAGAGTGTCTATTAATGGTTGTGAGCGAGTGTCTCGCCAGCTTATAGAGGGTGATAGAGTCTTTCCACTGGTTTTGTGCCAGGCAACAACAGTTGATCGTTGTGTGCATAAACCTGCACATTTAATGTTATTGCTGAATTCAGCTGGAATATCGGTCAGTAAGGTTTGAACGGAATGCAGGATTTCTTCCCCATTATGTTCATAAATGCTGAGTCCGGTAGTCTGTTCAGGGGAGTGTGTAGAAATATTTTTAGAAGTTAAATATACCAGCTCACCTGTTTCTGAAAACAGGGCGATGCGGCTGGCATGGGAGCCCTGGTCAATGACCATTGTTAAGCTTGAGCTGTGGGAATTGTTCAATGACATGTGTCTATAAATAATAGAGATGTTTTAATGGCAATTAAAGCTTATTTTGTCTAAATAACATTGAATAAATGAGGCTCGATCTAAATATAAGTTAATGTTAATATTACTCAAATAAATCTGGATGGCCGTAACAGGTAAACAGTGTCGTTGTATGTTGCTTAGGGTTTCATCCGCCCCTCATCCGAATGTTTCATTGATATTCGGGCTAACCACTCATCGGGAGATCAACCTGTGGCAACTATTGAATTAAATGAAGAAACATTAGAAAAAACCGTCGTAGATAACGATATTGTAATTATTGATTTTTGGGCTGAATGGTGTGGGCCCTGTAAGTCATTTGCGCCGATATATGAGGAAGTTTCAGAGAAGCATCCCGATATCGTGTTTGCCAAGGTTAATACTGAAGAGCAGCAGGCAATAGGGGCGCACTTTCAAATTCGCTCTATTCCAACCCTGATGATTTTTCGTGAGCAGATTGTACTATTTTCAGAGGCGGGTATGTTGCCAGCATCTGGCCTTGAGCAGATTATTCAGCAGGTGAGAGAGCTTGATATGGATAAAGTTAAAGCTGAGATTGAGGCATCACAAGCAGAAGCTGAGCAAAAAACACAGTAATTGCTAATTCAGCTCGAGTAATTAAGGGCGAAATTAAAAACGAAATGGGCACCCGCTATGCAGGCGCCTCGTTGTTAAAGCCCTAGTTTAATTGAGTTCTATCACTGGCCGGTTTCCATTCCGCAATCCAGGTTTCGACCTTGTTTAGAGACTGTATTGATAGATTGCTCTGTAAGTTTTCATATAGTTGCTGGCGTTTATTATGAATAACCTTGGCTAGTTGCAGGTTGTTTTTTGAGGCCAGGCTCAGCCACTTATATGCAAGCAGGTCATTTTTTTCTACGCCTTTTCCCCGTAGATACATGTTGCCGAGCATATGTTGAGCAGAGCTCCAGTTTTGCTCTGCCAGAGATTTAAACAAGCTGGCAGCTTTTTCAGCTGATTTCACTGTGCCATCTCGGCCAAGTAAATAATTTAATGCTTGTTGGTAAATAATGATCGGATTAGCCTGATCAGTTGATTGTGCTGAGGCATCAAGACCAGTGGTTTGAGTTGCTGTTTCAGCAGTGGCACTAAAAGAGCCCAGGGTTAGTATCAGGCACATTAAAAGGCCTGAGGTATATTTTGTATTAGACAGCATAATTAAGCATCCATTGACAAAGTTAAAATTAGCCTGTCTCCCTTTAAAGTGTTGCTCAAATGTTTTTCTGTGAGTGCTTGCTTCCCTGTTCTTTTATCATTTTTCTCTGCTCACCCAAACGTGTTATTCGATATGGTGCAGGTAACCGTCAACAGGAGCATGAAGTATTCCATATTAAGAAAAAAGCTTAAGCAATCAAATATTTACTGGAATTCCTTGGTAGTCAGGATTAAGTAAGTGTAATTTATTCTAACGTTTTTTTGTTGTTTTTTTTATTTTTATTATTAAAAACAATAGCTTGAGGGTGTTTTAATGTGTGACGGATTACTTTACATTTCGCGTGATAAAAAAGGGTTAAATTTATTTATTCTTTAAAAACAAATAGATAGAAAATACAGGTTGTCGATTATATTTACACAAAGATAAAGGCCGCTAGTTAAGCGGCCTTTATTTATTAAAGTGGATTAATTAATCACATGGGTGTTTACTTAATTTTTTTAAGCATTTTCAGGACGTCTTTGTCCCATTTTACAGAAAATTGCTTGCGAATTAAGTCCTTGTTTAGCTCTATGTTGATAAGCTCCTTATTCCGTTTCTCAACTTGTGCAATTTCGGCGTTAAGTTGTTTAAGCTCAGCTTTCAGTTGCTTAAGCTGGTCACCTGCATCAATGGGCTTAACCACTTTCTTTTTAGTAACGGGCTTCTTTTTAGCGGCTGCTTTTTTCTTAACTGTCGCTTTTTTTGTTGTGGCGGGTTTAGGAGAAGCAGGGGCTGCTTTTTTAGCGGGTTTCTTTTTAGTGGGGCTTTTAGCCGCTACAGCCTTCTGGCTGACCGGTTTTTTAGGTGTAGATGGTTTGGGTTTTTTGCCTGTTTTTTTAGTAGCTGCAGGTTTTTCTGGAGTGGGGGTTTCTTTAATAGCTTGGTCTGCTACAACAGGCTTTTTAATCTGTGCTGGAGCTGGAGTCGAAACTGGAGTCGGAGCTGGAGTCGGAGCTGGAGTCGGAGCCGGAGCCGGAGCCGGAGCCGGAGCCGAAGCAGGGGTTGTAGTCGGAGCAGATTTAGTCGGTTCGCTAACTGCTTGTGCTGTGTCCTGGCTTGTCGCCTGAGTTGTGGGAGCAGCCGTAGGCCTGGCCGAGCTTATGCTGGTGGCGGGTAGGGCGCTCTTTAAAGCAATTTGCATGGCAGAATAAATGTCTTTAATTTCACCTTTGCCCTCTACAATTGAGAGTTTGTTCTGGTTTTTGTAAAAATCAACAACCGGTTGAGTCTGTGTTTCGTAAACCCGCAGGCGTTTGCCAATGGTTTCTTCATTGTCATCTGAGCGGTGGTGTAGTTTGCCGCCACATGAATCACATTCTTCATCTAACGTCGGTGGATTGGTAAAGATGTTGAATACTTCTCCGCAATCTTCACAGGTTAATCGTCCGGTGAGGCGCTGCATTAGAATATCGAAGTCAACATCAATTAAAATTGATTTTTGAATTGGCATAGACATACCGCTAAGCAGTTCGTCTAGTGCCTCAGCCTGTTCTACATTGCGTGGAAAGCCGTCCAGAATAAAGCCGTTTAGCGCATCGGGGCTGCTCAGGCGTTCACGAATCATTCCTAGAACCAGGTCATTGGGTACCAGCTGTCCTGCATCCATGATAGTTTTGGCCTGTCTCCCCAATGGAGTCTGGGCTTCTACCGCAGCACGTAGTAAATCACCGGTTGAAATTTGTGGAATATTTAATTTTTCAACTAATAGTTTGGCTTGTGTGCCCTTACCAGAGCCGGGTGCTCCAAGTAGTACGAGTCTCATATCCTTTTTCTCCCCACCATTACAGGTTGTTTTAAGGATTATTATTGTCAATAGCAACGAATTGTAATCAATGCGCAGAAGATGTCGAGTATTCTCTGGTGCGGCTTCTTGATATAATGCCTAATTATTAGAAAAATTTCTAATATGCCGCAATATATAAGGTAAAAAATTTATGAATCTTGATAATCTCCCCCTGGGGGACGATGTACCCCGTGATATAAATGTTGTCATTGAAATTCCATCCCATGGATCGCCCGTAAAATATGAGGTCGAAAAAGACAGCGGCACTTTAGTAGTGGACCGCTTTATGGGAACGGCGATGTTTTATCCCTGTAATTATGGTTTTTTACCCCATACACTTTCTGAAGATGGCGACCCGGTTGATGTATTGGTCGTGACGCCTGTGCCACTTATTTCGGGTTCGGTCATTCGTTGCCGCCCCATAGGTATGCTGGAAATGTCCGATGAAGCCGGTGAAGATCATAAGGTACTGGCTGTACCGATTCAAAAACTAACAAAACTCTATGATGATGTGCAGTCACCACAAGATTTACACGATGATATGCTGGACCAGATCACACACTTTTTTGAGCAATATAAAGCACTGGAGTCGGGTAAATGGGTGAAGGTCGAGAACTGGGTGGGTGTTGAACGTGCCCATGAAGAGATTCTTACCAGCATAGAGCGTTACAATAATGATTCTGCATAATCTCATTAAATGAATATACAAGGCTTTGTTGTTTACTAGATGCTACGTCGTGCGGTAATTAAAAATCATACATTGGAGGCGCAGCTGTTTAAGCGGCGTGCTCTGGTGGCCGTGCTATTTAGTGTATTAATACTGTTGGTACTATTGTCACGCCTGGTGTATCTGCAATTTTTCGAATTTAGTCATTTCTCCTCACTATCAGAAAATAACCGTGTTCGCCTGTCTCCGCTAGTGCCAAATCGTGGCCTGATCTATGATCGTAACGGTGTCGTGTTGGCTGAAAACAGGCCGTCCTACCAATTAGAGCTTATTCCCGAGCAAATAAAAGACATGCAGAAAACATTGCATGATCTTGGTGACGTGGTGACTTTAGACGACGATATATTGAAACGCTTTAATCGTTTGTTGAAACGTAGTCGTAAATTTGAGGGTGTGCCATTACGCACCAAGCTATCTGAAGAGGAAGTTGCCAAGTTGGCGGTGAATCGACATCGTTTTCCCGGCGTGGAAGTTAAGGCGCGGCTAGGACGATATTACCCATTATCTAAAAGCATGGCTCATGTGGTTGGGTATGTGGGGCGAGTTGATGAGGATGAATTAAAGCGTGTAGATGAGACTAATTACAAAGGCACTACTCATATTGGCAAGACTGGGTTAGAGCGTTATTATGAAAACCAGCTGCATGGCCTGGTGGGTTATAAAAATATTGAAGTTAATGTCCAGGGGCGTGAATTACGTATGCTGGACAAGATTCCGCCGGTACCGGGAAATAACCTGTGGTTAACCCTGGATGCGCGAATACAAAAAGTGGCTGAGGATGCCTTACAGGGTTTTAATGGTTCGGTCGTCGTAATGAAGCCACATACGGGGGAAATACTGGGTATGGTGAGTTTGCCCTCATTTGACCCAAATTTATTTGTGCACGGTATTAGTCATAAAAACTATAAACGCCTTCGTGATTCACCCGATCGTCCCCTGTTTAATCGCTCAATAATGGGGCAGTACCCCCCCGGCTCTACGGTGAAACCTTTTGTTGGTCTGGGTGGCCTGGAAACCCGATCAATTGGTCATAAAGAACATATTAACTGTATTGGTCATTACCTATTGCCAAATGAAGAGCGAAAATATCGAGACTGGAAAAAAACAGGACACGGTCTTGTTGACCTTGATAAGTCGATAGAACAGTCCTGTGATGTTTACTACTACGAGCTGTCTTATCGCATGGGTATTAATCGCATTTACAGTTTTTTGCATCAGTTTGGTTTTGGTGAGAAAACAGGTGTTGATTTACTCGGGGAGCGCTCAGGATTGCTGCCATCAAGAGAGTGGAAGAAACGAACTAAAAATAAAATCTGGTTTCCAGGTGAAACACTTATTACCGGAATTGGCCAGGGTTACATGTTAACAACGCCATTGCAATTAGCGAGCGCCACATCAATTCTCAGTATGCGCGGGCAAATATATCAGCCACACTTGTTATCACAAATTGAAATTCCAGGCAGCGATGAAAAAAATAAAATTGACTGGCCTATTCGGGAAACATTTAAGATTAAACGAGAAGTTAACTGGGATCATGCTATTAATGGCATGGTGAGTGTGGTGCATGGTCTAAGGGGCACCGCTAGAAGGTCAGGCATAGGTCTGAATTTTAAAATGGCAGGTAAAACCGGCACGGCTCAGGTTTTTGGTATTGCTCAGGACGCGGAATATGACGAAGAAACCATTGCTAAAAAATTACGCGATCATGCTTTGTTCATAGCCTTTGCACCTTATAATGACCCAAAAATTGCGGTAGCCGTTATTGCTGAAAACGGTAGCCATGGGAGCAGTGTAGCGGCACCCATTGCACGGAAAGTGATCGATGAATGGATACGTAATAATAAAGGAAGTTTGCCTAAATGAATAACATCCAGGATAAACATCATTACCCAAGTTTAAGTTTGCGGGTTATGCGAGTGCTACACCTGGATCATGTATTGCTCTTTGGAATTGGCGCTTTACTGATGGTTGGCCTGATCGTGTTATACAGTGCGGGTGATGAGTCTACTGCACTGATACATCGGCAGCTTACTCGCATAGGCCTGGCCCTGGTGGTAATGCTGATCGTTGCGCAAATACCTTCATCAAGCATGCGCTTCTGGTCGCCCTGGATGTATATAGTCGGGGTAATATTACTGGTGTTAGTGCTGGTAATGGGGGATGTGGGTAAAGGTGCGCAACGTTGGTTAGACTTAGGTTTTATACGGTTTCAGCCATCAGAGATGATGAAGTTGGTAACCCCTATGATGATTGCATGGTACTTTGCTGAAAAGCCCTTGCCGCCCTCGTGGAGCACCTTGTTTGTAGCAGCGGTATTAATACTTGTGCCAACATTTTTAATTGCCAGGCAACCGGATCTGGGGACCGCATTACTTATTTTTGCCGCTGGTTTTTTTGTATTATTTCTAGGGGGCTTAAGCTGGCGGCTTATGATCGGTTTGAGCGTATTAGCTGCTGCCATGCTGCCGGTAATGTGGCACTTTATGCACGATTATCAGCGTGGGCGAGTGATGACCTTGCTAGACCCCCAGCGTGATCCACTAGGTGCGGGTTACCATATTATACAGTCACAAATAGCCATTGGTTCCGGCGGGGTCTACGGGCGGGGTTGGCTAAATGGCAGTCAATCTCATCTGAATTTTTTGCCAGAGCAATCAACGGATTTTATATTTGCGGTTTTTGCGGAGGAATTTGGCCTGCTTGGAGGCCTGTTTTTACTGGTGCTCTATGGGTTTATCATTATTCGGGGTTTAATGATTGCGGTGCAGGGGCAGGATACTTATGCTCGCCTGCTGGGTGGTAGTTTAAGCCTGACCTTTTTTGTTTATTTATTTGTGAATGTGGGAATGGTTACAGGTATTCTGCCAGTGGTTGGGGTACCATTACCCCTGATTAGTTATGGTGGTACTTCAATGGTGACGTTAATGGCGGGTTTTGGGATGTTAATGTCGATAAACTCTCACCGCAAGTTATGGTCCAAGTAGATTGTTTTTATGCAAATTATAATTAAGATGTATTATTTTCAAGTTAACTTATATACATAAAGAAACTAATAAACAAATATGAAAATTCAGACAATATTAAAAAAAGGCTGGGGGCTGATGTTGCTCCTGTGTTTACTACCGACAATGGTTAGTGCTAACTACAGCCAGCGAAAAGATGTGCAGCAATTTATTGCAGAAATGCAGAAAGAGCATGGTTTTGATGGCAAGCTTATAAGCAACTGGATGGAAGGTGTTATTCAGCAAAAAACAGCACTTGAAGCAATTGCACGTCCCGCTGAAGGTGTATTAACCTGGGGCAAGTATCGGCAAATATTTCTTACTGGTAGTCGCATCAGCAAAGGTGTGCAGTTCTGGAAAGATAATGCGGAGCTGTTGGCCAGAGCTGAAAAGGAATATGGTGTATCGGCAGAATTTATAGTCGCCATAATCGGTGTCGAAACCTATTACGGTAAACGTGCTGGAAATTACCCCGTTCTAGATGCATTAACAACCCTGGGCTTTGATTATCCTCCTAGGGCAAAGTTTTTTCGTAAACAGTTAAAACATTATCTGCTAATGGTGCGTGAAGAAAAGCTCGATGTTAAAAAACTAACGGGTTCATATGCGGGTGCTATGGGTATGCCCCAGTTTATTCCCAGTAGTTTCAGAAGTTATGCGGTTGATTTTGATGGTAATGGTGTACGTGATTTCTGGAGTAGCTCAGCAGATCCAATAGGCAGTGTGGCCAACTATTTTAAAAAACATGGCTGGAGAAAAAATCAGCCGGTGGCAAGCCGTGCCTCAGTAGAAAAATCATCGGAAAAGCTGGCAAGTAAAGAAATGAAACCCCATAAAAGCGTGGCAGAATATAAGCGCATGGGTGTAAAGCCCGTTGAACATTTTAATGATTCGGCACAGGCAACCCTGTTGAAACTGACTGGTAAAAAAGGTGAAGAATACTGGATGACCTTGAATAATTTTTATGTCATCACCCGATACAATCACAGTCCTCTGTACGCTATGGCGGTATACCAGTTAAGCCAGGCTGTGTCAGAAAAATACCATGCTCAGTTAAATGCCAGCAATTAAGCAACTTTATACGGTTTCACTATTTTTATTAAGCTTAAATTTATTAAGCTGCGCCACGGGTGGCGATAGTGCGCCGGTAAATTACACACGCAATGATACACCCGATGCGATTCCTGCAAATGAGCCCTTAAGCCGTTATGGAAATATGTCAAGTTATACCGTAAGGGGTAAAACTTATAATGTGCTTAAGAGTTCGAGTGGTTTCACTCAAGAGGGAATAGCCTCATGGTACGGCACAAAATTTCATGGCAGAAAAACCTCCAGTGGTGAACCATATAACATGTATGCAATGACAGCAGCGCATAAAACATTGCCATTACCAAGCTACGTTGAAGTCACACATAAAGGGAATGGCCGCAAAGTTATTTTAAAAGTCAATGACCGGGGGCCTTTTCATGAGGGAAGGGTTATTGATTTGTCCTATGCCGCCGCGAGAAAGCTGGGAATTTCTGCAACGGGTACCGGCCCGGTTAGTCTACGTGCTATAAATACCTCGGCGCTAGATTTAAAAACGAGCGATGTTGTTTTGCCTGAGTCAACAAACAAAGATGGTAAAATACACGTGCAGGTTGCCGCTATGGGTACTGAGTCAGCCGCAGAGAAAATGGCCGGTAATTTGCGTGATAAAAATATTGCCAGTGTGCGCGTGCACGTTATTGAAAATGATGGAAAAAAATTATATCGGGTTCGAATAGGGCCTATCCCCAATGTTGATCTGGCGTATCAGGTTATTAATGAACTCAATGAAATAGGCTTAAACACAGCCCGGGTCATTGTAGACTAAATATTTAAGCAGGAAAGTCGGTATTAATATTCTGCAGATCTTCCAGACTTAAAGTAACAGGTTAAAAATTATTAAGATGAAGGCAATATTCATGAAAACGTTTTTTATTTCGCTAACATTACTTCTAAACATATTATTCACAGCAGTACAGGCGTCTCCCGTGCCTTCGCCTCCAGAGCTGGCCGCAAAAAGCTTTCTTCTGGTTGATCTTAATAGCGGTCGTGTTTTAGCAGAAAAAAATATCAATAGAAAAGTTGAGCCCGCAAGCATAACAAAATTAATGACAGCCTATGTTGTTTATAAAGAAATTGAATCAGGACGTTTAAGTCTGGAAGAAGAGGTCGTCATTAGTAAAAAAGCCTGGAGAATGAAGGGCTCAAAAATGTTTGTTGAAGTGGGTAAAAAGGTTACAGTTGAGAAACTATTAAAAGGCCTGATTATTCAGTCTGGCAATGATGCGACAGTTGCATTGGCGGAGCATATTGCGGGCAGTGAGTCTACCTTCGCCGATTATATGAATCAGTATTCGCAAGAGCTGGGTATGAGTGGTACAAATTTTGTAAATGCGACAGGCTGGCCAAATAAAAATCACGTAACAACAGCCGTTGATCTTGTGAAGCTGTCAAGTGCAATAATTAGAGAATTTCCTGAACATTATGAATGGTATAAAGAAAAAGAATATACTTTTAATGGTATTAAGCAATATAACCGAAATAAATTGCTATGGCGTGATAAAAGTGTAGATGGTTTTAAAACCGGTCATACTGAGTCAGCAGGTTATTGTCTGGTGGCTTCAGCTAAACGAAAAGATATGCGTTTGATTTCAGTTGTGTTAGGTACAAAAAGTGAAAAGGCCAGGGAAAATGTTAGCCAGTCATTATTAAGCTATGGTTTTCGTTTCTATGAAAGTAATAAACTATATAGTGCGGGTGAATCCCTTAACACGGCACGTATCTGGATGGGTGCCAGTGAGAATTTGAATCTGGGTCTAGGTGAAGATTTATTTGTTACCATTCCCCGTGGTCAATATAAAAAACTTGATGCGGTAATTGATATTAATAACGATATTGAGGCCCCGGTCAAAAAAGGCCAGCAGTTAGGCGTAGTTAGCATTAAACTGGAAGGCAAGGAAATTATTACACAGCCATTAATTGCATTACAGTCAGTTGATGAAGGCAGCTTATGGCAACGTGGAAAAGATCGTGTTATTCAGTTGTTTCAGTAAGTGAAGTGCTGTTTAGAGTGTTAAAAGACTAACGCAAATGAACGCAAATAAAATATCAATTTTCTTTTGCTTTTTAAAGCATTGGGAGCATTAGAATTTGTCAGTCGTATATTTAAATGGTGAGTATCTGCCACTAGATCAGGCAAAAATATCTGTAATGGATCGAGGTTTTTTGTTTGCTGATGGGGTGTATGAGGTCATTCCTGCTTATGGTGGCCTGTTGTTGCGAATGCAAGAGCATATGCAGCGCTTACAAAATAGTCTTGATGCAATACGTTTGCAAAATCCATTATCAAATCAGCAATGGCAGGAAATCATAGAAAAATTATTATCTGATAATCCCAATGCCGGGCCCGGTGAAGATAAATATGTTTATCTTCAGGTGACGCGTGGTGTCGCCGCTAAACGTAATCATGGTTTTCCTGAAGAGATTAAGCAGACGGTGTTTGTGATGGTAAATGAATTGCCACCGGTAGATAAAGATGAGTTGCGTGCAGGGGTGGCAGCAATTACCCTGGATGATATTCGCTGGAAAGCCTGTAATGTGAAATCAATTTCCCTGTTAGGGAATATTTTATTGCGCCAACAGGCCCATGATAATAATTCGGCTGAAGCTATTTTAATTAATGAGGGCCTGGTTACAGAAGGTGCAGCAAGTAACGTTTTTGCGGTGTTTGACGGTGTCATGGTTACACCCCCGACAGGTTCACGTTTATTGCCCGGGATTACCCGTGACCTGGTGATCGAGCTGGCAGCTGGAAATAATATTCCCTATGAGGAGCGTGACTTTACTGAGCAGGAGTTATTAACCGCCTCAGAAATATGGTTTACCAGTTCAACAAAAGAAATATTACCGGTTGTCGAACTCAATGGAAAGCCCGTTGCAAATGGCCAGTCTGGCCCCATATGGGAAAAGATGATTGATATTTACCAGGCCTATAAAGTAAAACTCAGGTCAGGTGAAACGAGTTAGCGGTATTGAGCAATGAGCCCAAAAAAAACAGATCCAAAAGATATATTTTATGATGACGAGCAGGAAACCCTTTTTAAGTTTCCCTGTGAATTTCCAATTAAAGCAATGGGAAAGACCGGTGATGAGCTGGAAATTGCGGTATTAGAAATTATAAATCGCCACGTTGAAGATTTAGCCGAAGGCGCCGTTAAATTTACCCAGAGCAGTAACGGAAAATTTACCAGTATCACCATTACTTTCACGGCGCATAGCAAAGATCATCTGGATAAAATTTATATTGATCTGACTGCATGTGATCATGTTTTGTATT
>Ga0316207_10001275_pt1 | contig 32024 bp, 29 predicted proteins | sample 6weekpyrite_MG_FD_204943 | JGI IMG/M metagenome (GOLD analysis project Ga0316207, IMG submission 204943) | Microbial mat bacterial communities from mineral coupon in-situ incubated in ocean water Damariscotta River, Maine, United States -... | ecosystem: Environmental > Aquatic > Marine >...
CAAATAACGAAATTAGGGTGTTAATTGTAAGACCATCTGCCCAGGTGGCGAAATTGGTAGACGCAAGGGACTTAAAATCCCTCGCCTTCACGGGCGTGCCGGTTCGATTCCGGCCCTGGGCACCATCTCTAACTTATTGAAATTTCAGTAAGTTTTATTAAAGAAGCCGCTTTTCAAGTGGCTTTTTTATTGGTTGTTTTTTAACCACTCCGTAAATCGTTCCGTAAATAACGTCTACATTTGTCTACATTGGGTTATTTGAGCTCTCAAGAATTTAAGATTGTAATTCTTTTCTGCTTTTCTATTTATTTGTCTACTGATTTTATTCTTTTTAGCAGTAGGGCATCACCGTTTCCTCTATGGTTAACGATGAGCTGAAAGTGTCTAAGCTATCAGGTTGAATGGATCCACAGAGTGTAGGCTCTATTTGGCACAGCGTATAAGCGGTAATGCGCTTTGAATAGGGGAAAAATAGTCTTTTGTTGTTAATCAGCATATTATCTGTTGAATAATTACAATTTATACGGATATCCATTTCAATACCATAAATTACGGACATCCCTATATATCACTTTTATACGATTCAAATTGGAGGTTGAAAATTAAAATATATGAAATAATTCAAGATCCTGATGTCCTTCTTGAGCTAGCTACTGAAGAACTGGCTTATAACCTCATGCAGGTTGCCTCTACAAATCTTCAAAATGGTCTAGTCAATAGAGAGGTAATAATTTCAATCAATTCTCAAGCTGGACAAGAAGAACCATACGACAGAGCGAGAAAGCCGGAAATCGAACTAGCACTAATAGAAGCTCTCCAGTGGTTAGAAGTAAATGCATTATTACTACCTGCACCAGGTATAAATGGTAATAACGGTTTTCGTGTTATAGGTCGTCGTGGAACAAAACTACTCGACCGTGATCAGTTTGACTCCTTTCAACGTGCTGCCTCATTCCCAAAAGCATTACTTCATCCAACTATTGCTGACCGTGTTTGGATTGCCCTAGCAAGAGGCGAACTATCTGACGCAGTGTTTATTTCATTTCGCTCGGTAGAAGAAGCAGTACGTGAAGCAGGTGATTTCGCCAATACTGATGTAGGTGTTGATTTAATGCGTAGAGCATTTAATCCTCAAAATGGACCTTTAACCGATACAACACAGCCAGTAGCAGAGCGTGAAGCGCTTATGCACATGTTTGCTGGAGCAATAGGTTCATACAAAAATCCACACTCACATAGGACAGTTACAATCGATGACCACGTGGAAGCACAGGAGATGGTGATGCTTGCGTCACATTTACTTAGAATCATAGATTCCCGTCATCAATAATGCGGCTTTAGCTAGGTCGTTAGCCATAAATATGACAATACAATGTTACATGTGTGATTCTGAAGCAAGCTCACGAGAGCACGCTCCTCCACTATGTCTTTTTCCTGAAGGAAAAGACATGGGAGATGGTAATGATTATCGAAAGAATTTAATTACCGTTCCAGCATGTGATGAGCATAATTTAGAAAAATCAGATGATGATGAATATCTTCATCTTTTAGTAATTCATGGGTACTTTAATAATCCATTAGCTAAAAAACAATTTAAAACAAAACTGACTCGTGCTTTCAGTCGGAAGCCTGCATTGTTGGCTGCACTTCACTGCGACAATACTTCTGTTCTAGTAGACGGGGTCGAAACAAGAGCGGTTACAATAGAACGAGAAAGATTCGAGAGCTCGATAGATATGCTAGTAAGAGCCCTCTACTTTCATATATATGGGCAACGTTTAGCTATGCCGCTTCGAGTACATACTCCATTATTAATAGACATCGAAGGAGAAAACGCAGACGAAGTAAACGAACAAGTAAAAAAATTCTGTTTAGCTGTACGAACACATTTAGACCCAAAAGAAGCAATTGGTGATAATCCTGATATCTTTTGGTTTAAAATTGATCATAGTGAAAACAGAAATCTTGTTTCATGTCATATACAGTTTTATGGTGGTTTTGATATTTTTGTTACCGCAAATGAAAAATAAGAATAACAAGTCAATCAAGTTTACACGTAAAAAAATACATGCTTAGACGTCGTATAAAGTGCGGCACCCTTTATATATAACGTTATATATATTTAAACTAACTTTTAAATCAATCATGACTAATAAAAAAACTATAGAAAAATTTAGTAAATCGCCTGCAATAATAAGATATCAAAGAATCGCTTGGATCTCTTTACTAGTTATTTGTACAATTTCAATCAGTCTTAGTATGTATTTCGAAAACTGGGAGCATTTCTCTAGATCAGGCTCGTTAATAGTCCTTGTCGGAGCATACATTGCTTATAAAGATCTATCTGGTGATATTTATAAATTAACTGGCGATAATTATGTAACATTTACAGAATTACTCCATATAGGAAATATTGAGTCGCTTGATTATGAAACACAAGGAGAGTTACTCGAAACAAGTGAGAAAACAGATAAAAATGTTAAAAATAACAAACAATTCGCACGATATGCTTCAGGAAAATTAAGGAAATTAGAAGCCAGTTTTATAGTCTTCGGCACTATAATCTGGGGATACGCCGATTTAGTATTAAACTTTCTTTGGAAGTTCAAGGCATAAAATGTGGTTAAGCGAGGCAAATACCTCTTATCTTAGCATTATGCGAAAAATAAAATCTATACATGTCAATAGATAGGGCTTTGAATAAATGGAAAAGTACAAATGGGGCTTAAGTATTGATATTGAGGGTTTTTCAAATCAATATGAACATAACGAAAAATTAAAATCAAAAGCAATTTGGGCACTTCATAATTTAATGGAAGCCATAATAAATATTGGAACAAATGTTTATCCTGGGAAATCTGAAAATAATTTTTCTGAAAGGTTATTTGTTCATCAATTTGGTGATGGCTTTGTTATTACATCAGATTTTTATGAAAAAAACCCTGAAAGATGTATTGCAATATCAATTGCACTACTTCGCCATATGCTAATGAAAGGAGTCGCAGTAAAGGCTGCTATTTCTACAGGAGATATGTCTGATATTAAGGGCTGCTATCCACCAGTCGTTAAAAATGCAAATAATAGCAGAGTTAACCTAGGCATGGGGTTAATGACGATAATTCCAGTTATGGGTACGGCGTTAACAAAGTCATATAAGTTATTAAACTGCAAAAGTGGAAATATATTAATAATTGATAGCAGGCGCTTTGAAATACAGCCCAATATTATATTAAATGAAATATCAGAAGGTATAAGTACTATTGATTGGATATCTTCTGATTTAGCACTTGCAAAAGAAATTTCATCAAAAGCTAACTTAGAGTATGGTAGTAATATTGATTTATTAAAAATATTTGAAGCTTATATTCAACAAGAGCCAGCTCCACCAACTAAGTGGGTTAATTCAACGAAATCTACATGGCAGAATTAAAATAGCATAACAAACGTTTAAAAATGATCGCCAAACGACGGCGGCTATTCAACTCTGCGTTAGGAATAATATGACCATAGATAGACTAATACACTTAATTGCTGGAATTGCTCTTTTTTTAATTTTCATAAAATTGTCAAAAATTCATATGAATAAGAAAACCATGTTTTATGGTTTCATGGCTATGGCTCTTGGAACATGGGTGTCTGATTGGGATTTGTTTCTTGGTATCGGGTTTCATCGTAGCCCATTAACACATAGCGCCTTACCCGCATTATTGTTTGGATGGGTGGTTTTTAAATACAAACTGTCTTCTATACTTATTATCGGGTTTAGTATTGGCTTAGCATCTCATATGCTTTGGGATATCATTTTTTATGGTAATGTCCAATGGATTAGCGGTGGGAATAATGATAGATTATTTCTGTTCATTAATTTTATAATACTTATAGCAGCATCTTTAATTATGAAAACAAAATTTCTAACTTGTAGTTCAAACGGGATAAAAAAATGACGTTACATTTTTTAACTTGGGTATATTAGTAAAAGGAAAAGAAAATGACGTCACTAGACCAATTAAGGGAAATTCTTAATAATCTGAATATTGGATCTGCACGAAAAGCAGACTTAATAAATAAATATAAAAAAGCAGGTCCTATAGTAAAAAAAGAAATGAATGAATACTTCGGCATTAAGAGTGCTGAGCGATCAGAATCAAATAATAAGCCAGACTCTAAAGCTTACTATGGAAGCAATGCTAGAAATATTGATCATAAAGCAAGACCAACACCAGATCTTCATTTAGAATCAGATAAAACTTTAGATAATGAGTACTTTAAAAACTCTAAATAAAACACAGAATAAGCGACAAAGATATCAACCTAAATAAAAATCAATTAATGATCCCACGTGTTTATTTTTATTCAGCCTATTTAGGCGGCTTAACCACATCAGGTTTACGAATATAATCTTGTTCAACTTTTCCACTAACATGACCAGCTGAATTCTGTCCTTTTTTACCATCAGTGATACCTTTAGCCTTCAGTTGATGGCGGTTGAATTTATTGAAAATGATATTATCCTTTTCAGCTTGTTCTTCACAGTATTTCATCAAGCGATCCCAGTGATATCGAAATGAGTCATAGGATATCTTTTGTCCGTTATCATCGTGTATGAGATACATGCTTGATACTTGCGACGGAAGAGCTAATAATTCATTGATAGCTTTTTCTAATCTGTTTGACCAACTTACAATATTATTATTTGAGCCCTTACGCCTACGCATGAGAATACCTTCAGTTTGTAAGTCGGAGCGCTTTAAATCCCTAATTTCAATGTTCCGTGCATATAATAGGTAAGATAATTCTGTACCCCATTGTAGCCAAATAGGAAATAAGTCTGACTTTGCATGCTTTAGCAAATAATAATAATCATTATCTTCAACATAGCGTTTATCACCTGACTCTTGGTTCTTTTTGGCAATACGAATCGGGTTGATTGTCATGCCGGGAATACTGTCTCGCTGTATTCCCCATGTAAATACAGCTGATAGAAAACCTTTAACCTCTCTATTTGCGATAATTGGAGCACCTTGTTTCTTTCTCTTTTCAAGGATCTTTAGGGCTATGCCTGGAGTGATTTGTTGAGGTGTGAGATTCATTAGCTTGTTCCCGCCATTAAATTTAATCGCAGAAAGTGTTTTGTAATATTTCTTGTAGTCTTTCTGAGTGGATGGAGCGAGCGAGTTGTAATAGTCGTCTTCAAAATACTGCTGGCATAAATGGTCTAAAGTACCTTTTTGTATAGAGTCATCTAGTAAGGCTTCATAAGCAGCCATAACCTGAGATTTTTTTGCAGTGATAGCGCATAAACGTACTTCCTTGCCATTGGTGAGCTTTGATCGAATTATATAGCGATTACCTTTTATGTCCTTTCTTACACCGATAGGCATCCAGTTATCTGCGCTGTCTTTGCGTTTGCGTCCCATTTTAGTCATCTATTGTTATTACCTCAATTTCAGATAATACATCTGCTTTTGCTGCTTGGGAAATACATTCAGTAGTTGTCCAAATACATTTCTGACCATAAAACACCTTAATGCCTTGTTTGATTAGGCACTTTTCAATTCGAGACATTTGGTTAGGTTCAAAACCCATAGCCTCTGCAAGTTGTTTTTGGCTTAAAAGCATTTCTTCCTGTAACTAAATTCTAATACGTTATTAAACTGTATAGGATTATCTTGGATCACTAAGAAGCAGAAGTAACGGAAAATTGTCACAAGTGGTGAGAAATAAATGGAAAGTGGAGGCGAAATAATGCCAATAACATCAAAAGAACTTAGTGAAAGGCTCAAGAGAGTCTATCCGCAGCTAATAAAGCTTCGAAAAGAGGCACTGCTTTCATCTGATATAGGTAAAGAGTTAGCAAATATTGGTGAACGCGATATCTCATCTTTAAACTCTGAGGTAACTAAAAAAAATAAACAATTGGAATAAAGGTCTTATCTTTAAGAAGGTTGTTGTTCCTATTATTGGAACATTGGAACAAGAGTTAAATAAGTACATGATAAATATAAAATATTTTATGTACCAAGTGATGGGATTGTGTGTCCTGAAGTAAAAAACTGGAACAGATATGAAAGATAAAATTGGAACAAGATTGGTACACTTTCTGGAACAGTAAAATATTTTAAATGTTAAATAATAAGTTATTGATTTTATATTAATTAATATTATATTGATTTTAGTTCTTTAATTATTTGTTCGTGTTGGTACAGTTTCTGGAACAGCTTGTGAAGCTGTATTTACTGCGTTCTGAATAAAATGTACCGCTATTTAAGATGAGTTAAGCGCATTTTAAAATTTCCACTTTTATGCTCATTTTTCCATTGAAATATAAAATATCACATGGGTTTTTCCATTTATAATTTTATGTTATTAAATTGATTGTAATATCAATAAGTTAAAGTTTTTAATTTGTCTTACATAACAATCCTTGCTCCCCACAAGGGATTGATGATTATGTGATAATTGCGATATTTAACCTTAATTAGGTTGATATATTCTAATTTAAATCTGGAAAATAAAAATCATGTGATCAACCAGTCTATGTTAAGACTGGTTGATGATTAGAAACGTTTAGTTTTGATGCGGATGTCACACTCAACACCAGCATATCTACAGGATTTACAGACAGAATTTCTTTTGCAAAACATTCTGCCATCACCGTCTTGACTGATTTGAGCGTCATCTTCTTTTGGTAGGTCGTTTCTGATAACAGAATAATTTTCTGTGGCTTCAGATGTAATCTGGTATAGCCGAGATGAGGAGTTACCAAATGGTCTAAATTTTATGCCAGAGGAAGGAATCAAATTTAACTGTTTAAGTGTGCGTTTCAACCACTGATGATCTCTCCATTCTGGGATATCGGTTGAGTAGTCCTTTTGATAATTTGTCGGTACGATTAACGACATTTCCATTACAATTTGTTCTAAACACGTAGTTTGGTAGCCTAAACCGATTAAACGCATCAAAGCTTCTTGTGCCACGTCGGAAGGTGAGCGACTGGAGTTATCTTCACTTCTGCGGCGTTCAATCATTGTATTTAAATCTTCATTGTAACGGTTGCTGACAGATCTTTTGGCCTGGTTTGCAACAGCACGGAGTGGAGCGCATATTTCAGATATGCGATCATCTCTATCTAGCTTTATGTATGAATCGAATACTTGGTTAATGTTTTCCATTGCCCATGCATGCAGTTCAAAACGCAATTGATTTGCATAAGCAGGGTCAAATTCTTTGGATTTGAACTTACCGAGAGGTGCTTTACGTGTATGGATTTTAAGTGTACGAGTACCGAGTATTTCATCAATGCCAGATGTGTTAGACATCATCTTGACGCCAAAAAAGTTCAAAACCTGAACAGCCATTGTTTTAGGGTCTGTTACATTTCTCTTTGATGATACTTTTTTGTATGAGGTTTTCAGTACTTGTATAAGATCATCTGATGAAGCGGCATTCTTTCCAGATACATTTTTAGCAATCTTTTCAATGTCATCCAAAGCAATAAAGCCACGAGCAGCTTCGATAGTTCGTGTAATTGTTGCGGCTGATGATTCACTTACAACAGTACCATTGCAACTAATACTAGACATAACTTCTGTTGTATCTGTTTTACCAGTCCCAGCGGCGCCTTCCATGAGTATCAAGGGTACAGCGTCAAATGCCTCTTGCATGTATGTAATAACTGAAGTAAGAGCTAAAACTGTATAATCTTCAGGATATGGTAACCATACACGGCTTTTTAATAATTGGAATATGTCTTTTAATATAAGGTCAATAGATCTAGGCTTTGCTTTCCCCTCTATCCAAGCGTTGGCCTGGTCCATATTCCAAGAAGGCTGTAGTGGAACACGTGGTGAACCATCAATAATAGTGCCATCAGAAAGAGCAAAAATACTAGAATTGGTTTTAGAAGAACTAGGCAATTCTCGAAATTGTAGAGTTTTCCCATCTGAACGGATAATTACCGTTGTTTTATTATGTAAGGTAGTACCGGATTCTGGATCATGGAATGTTTCATGTGCGACCATTGGATAATATAAAAAACCATTGTAGTAAGCGCCAGAAATGTCAATAGGTGAGTAGCTATAGATTTTATTGGCCTGGTAATCAAAAACTGAGTCTGGAGTTTTCTTAATAATACTCAATTCTATTGGATCAGCATGTGATAAAAGTGATGCAAAGTCATCTAAAGTATGACCAGACTTAAAGTAATCTATCCAGGAAATAGATTCATTGATTTTACTGAGGGCGCTTACCCGATAGGTTTTAGGCCCTGAGACTTTATGCCAGGATGTTAATAAATTATTACCAATAGTACTGCTTTTGAATCCAACGAAAACTCTAGTAAAACCCTCAAAATACCTAGGGTTTCGTAATATCTCATCAGGAATGTAAGATCTATCTGTTGGTGTAATTAATAATATCTTTTTGGATAAGTCAGAAGATTGGATGCTTTGATGAATCATCCACATGTCTTTGTGATCTTCACAAATAAAGAGTAATTTATGATCCAGCGTACGTGCCGTATTGTAGTTGCATCTTACATCTCCTGTTATCCAATATGCAGATGTTGGATTTACAGTGATATCTTCTAGGTTGTAGTTAGCATTAGGTGTAGTAAAAACTCCATCGGAGGTTTTAATAGGGAATATTAAAGAATCAGATTTCGTTATATTATCTTTATTAGTGTATGGGGGCGATAGACCTAGTTTAAAATAGTCTATGGTTTCTGGTGTTAAACCAATGTCATATAAAGAAAGTAATGCCTGATTGTTTTTCTCTAGTCTTGATATAGATTTTCTCAAGGACTCATCACTAGACCTATTTTTATGTAGGGCTTTATTTGAATGATTATACTTTCTATCACAGTGACTATTAGTGTCAGGTACGGACTTTAATGGCGTTTTTGAAATTGATTCAACCAGGCTATTATTTTTATTATTAGTAGATGTCATCATTATGCATTATCCTTAACCAGGCTTATGCCCCAGTCACTGATTACTTGTGAATTACCTGTGTGATCATTTTTTGCATATATCTTCAATACAGTTTTGAGGCTGTCCATTAATAGAGTTGAGAGCCCTGTAAAGTCTTGAGAATGTGTCGCTAAATATAATGTGGCACAAAGGTGTCTCATGGCTTGTGGATTGATACCATTAATATGATTCATCTCAGGATATAAGTTTTGAATAGCGCGAAGAGTATGGCTAGAAAAAATGTTGGACATCGGGCGTCTATTTACTCTTCCGCACCTGACAGAGTCTATAAAGAAATATTCTGATGTTGTTTGATTGGATTGCAGGTATATGTTTCTTACCTCAAGGTATCTTGATATCGTTTCACTTGCATATTCAATGCTTCGTGAAATATCAGTAATCTCTTTATTTGCCCTGTTTTTTAACATTCCTTTAGGTACATAAATACGATATTCATTGTTTATTCGATAAATATATGCATTCTTGTCATCGCATTTAATTTGATGTTCTTTATTTTCATCAATTTCGCCTAGCCATTTCAAAGAACAAAAATTATCACATCGTAATGGGCAGCCAAAAATGCTTATTTGGTAAAATGCTGCGGTAGCATGTGAATACATTGATGATACAGATGATGTCTCATAGCTGGAGGCATGTTTGATCATTGAAGATAATATTTCCTTATGTGTCTTTAATTGAGATATATGATCTTTTCTCAATATAAACTCAATATTCTTAGTTCCATTTTTATCAGGCTTAACATCTTCAATGTTTCTTATTAATTGTTTGATCCTAATCTTTAGGTACTCAATGTAATTATTCCATTCTTCAAATGTATGATAATTGGAGATGTCTGGATAATACTGAGATAGATATGAATTAATCTCACATTCAGATTGCGCTATTCTCAGAACTTCAATGGCTGTATTTTTTGATATTTCATCACTAATGGCTAAATCGGTCATTTCCTCAAGAGCTTTGTCATTAAGTAAATCACCGATTGATATCATATCTGTGCCATCGGAGTATAAATTCCTTAAGGAGCTGAAAAAGAAACTAAATTGTTCATTTCTATTCTGTTCACTTTTAAATATACCCTCGCTGGTTCTTTTCCAAGATCTACCTCTTTCTGGTTTGCAGAAGTAAGCCCTTTTAAGGTTTATATCAGTAACCTGTGATTCAAAAGGCTTGTCCTGTTTTGGTAGTATGTTATCAAGCTTATATGAGATGAACTGTTGAACTTCTGATATATATCTTTCTGATTGTTTGATATGATATTTTAAAGACTTGTTGGATTTTTCCTTTTTCTTCTGTGGATACTGTAGTTTTGATCCTAGTTGGCCATTAGCATTTAATAACGGATCCAGTATATCTTTAACCTTTTTTATTGTTGTTGTCATTGTGGGAATTGTTTTACCAAGAATCCAACGATAGGTGGTTTCATAGCAAATTCTGTTATCATCTTTGGAAAGAGATCTTGCTAATTCTATTTTAGTGATTCTTCCGTATTTCTTTTGTCCTAAAGCAAATAATGCATCGGAGAATGACATGTTTGTAACATCAATGGTCGATGTTTTTATCACAGCTGCTCTTATATCATTAAGAAATGATGGCCAGGATCGATTTCTGTTATTTTCCTTAACGAAAAGCTTTACCTTGCTAACAAGAGTATTGAATGCTTCGATGGGTACAAATGTGTTGGCTAGAAGGGTCGGCTCAAATAAACCCAATGAAACCATTTGATTATAACCAGATATAATATTCTTGATAGAACGTGGTGATTTATCTAAACAGTTTATAGAATTAATAACTTCTTTTTCTGTAACAGGATTAGTCGATAATGTTTTTTCAGGCATAAGAATCTCCCTATGTTTAACAAGCATGAAATTTAATCTATGCTTGTTAAACATATAAATAGATTTAAAAATAACTGAAATTAAAAGTTTATTTAGAGACGAGGGGATTCCTTATAGTCTATTTATAAACTATTCTTTAACTACAGCTTGACTATTTGGGGTTGATCTATAGACTATACATATTGCTTATTTACACGTCATGAGTCATCTGACTAAATCAAATAGATAGACCAACCATGTTTATTTATTAATTCATATTAATTCCTCCATTTTTTCTAAATGTATACTACTGTATTGAAAAGTGCATAGAAAAAAGTCTCAACTTCAGAAATATTTTCACAAGTTCAATCAGTTTTTCTGTGACAATTAAATTTAAAGATGTAAGATCATCATTTCACTTTCTCAAAACCAAGCTCGAGATAATGCTTCAACCAGTTATCCATTGTCTGTTTAAATCGTGATCGTAGAAGTTGTACTCGACGCTTTTTATTTTTAGCCATTAATATATCTTTTTGATTGGCTACCCAGGTAGCAATTGCCTCCATATTGGTTCTATCTTCTTGGTCTCCTAGTTCCGAGACCCAGTCGTTATAATGTTCTTTAATAAGGCGGGGCTTATTAATTACATTAGCGAAGGCTATGCATTCTCGACGGCTTACTCGTGTCATAGGATCCATATAATGTATTGATTTTTTATTATCAGGATCAGAGTGTGTATACATGGTTTTCTCCTTTACTCATTTTTGTAATTACTTATTGCCTAAGTAACCTGTTTTTACTTCAGTTAAACGGTTGTCAATCTCCTCAATAATCTTCTCAACATGATTTTGAGGTGCTATTTCAACTAGCATATTGACCTGTCTTCTAATCCAATTTTCAATAACTTCACTGTTACTAGATTCACAGCCACTACCCAGGAAGGGTACAAGGGTGTCACCTTCAGGTATGTTTCCTGCTAATAATGCTGCCTTCGTTAGTCTTAGGATGTATTCGCTATTAAAAGCCTCAATTTCCATCAGAACTGGGTCTGATAGGCCTTCAATCCTTTTACCTTCTTCTTCAAATTCTGAGTGCTTAGTAATACTTTGCTTTTGTGTTACGCTACTAGACATAAGTTACCTCCAAGGTATATTAAATGATATGTTGTGTAACATTTTAAGGAAATAATGTTTGGTATCAATAGCATAATGCTACGCTGTGTAGCATTTTAGACGAACGGTATGTTTTATGAGTAAAACAGATAAATACAGTACAACGATTAAATCCAGGCTTGGTGAGCTAATGGGGCGTAAAAAGCATAGGTTTGTAGATGTTGCTGATGCAACAGGGTTAAATCGCAGTATCATCACAAAAATTTATAATGACAAAATCAATAGGATCGATGCGGATACTTTAAGCAGGCTATGTCTTTTGTATAACTGTCAACCCGGTGATTTGCTGTATTTTGAGGATGATGGCTCAATTACACTTCCTGATGCTAAAGAAGAGAAAGCAAAAAGAATAAAAGCGGCTCAATTACATAAGCAAAAGACTGATAAATAAATATCTCTATGAATTGTCCATTTTGTAACATATCAATCGATCAAATTCTTCTTGAATCTGAGTACTCTTATGCGAAATATGACGGCTTTCCTGTAGCAAATGGTCACGCGTTAATAATTAGCAAGAGACATGTTTCTAATTACTTCGATTTAAAAGAAGAAGAACAAGTTGATATGCTTAAACTAATGAATTTAGTTAAGATTAAAGTTGAAAATGAATATGGTATTAGTCAATATAATATAGGAGTAAATTGTGGAGAAGAGGCTGGTCAAACGATAAATCATGTTCATATGCATTTAATTCCTCGATATAAAGGCGATGTAGATGATGCAAGAGGCGGTGTAAGATGGGTAATACCCAGTAAGGCAAAATATTGGGATGAATAATCATTTTCCAGAAGATAAGAGTCTTAATATTTCAGCTTTTTCAAGGATACTTGATAAAACCACAAACTCTTATAAATACTTATTTTTTCTCTCATTTGTTAGAAAAATAAGCGAAATGAAAAAAACTGATATAAGTAAATCCGAAATAAAATTAATTGATATTGCAGCAGAAATGTTGCTACTTGCATGGTTTCCACATCGATATTTTAAATTGTCATTAGGCATACAAGATCAATGTGCTGATATACTTAATAAGTTTTTGGTTTCTCAAACTGTAGTTTATGATAATGGCCCAATTTCAAATTCTAAGGTAGATAGTTTAAGAAAAGAGCTTAAGCAGTGGTTATTAAATAATAATGAGCATCTAGATAGGTTGTTGAAATATGTTCCATATAGGGTATTAACACCATTTTATGAATTAGAGCTAAAGGGTCTTAGTGATTACAAGAAGGATGCTAAAATAATTTCACTTGCTAATAGTGATTTAAATAACAAAATTCCACTCTATAGATTCAATAAAGATTCAATTTTAGTAGATAAATGCTGGAAAGATTACATACAAACAAATATGCCTATTATTGAGGGGTGGATTAAGTGGTCTTGGTGTGATTATTTGCAAAATAGAAATTCTACTGTACCTTCTATACCTAATAAGATACTTCCTGTACTAAAGCGCATATCAATGACTAAGGAAATAAATTATTGGAAGGATGTAATAAAATTTAAGGATGTGAAGTGTATTTATACCAACTCTAAGATTGAGACTTTTGAGTTAGATCATTTTTTGCCTTGGACGTTTGTAACACATAATAGATTATGGAATTTAATACCTGTTCTTGGAGAAGCTAATTCATCTAAAAGTAATATTTTGCCTAACCTATCTTATCTTGATGATTTTATTGAGATTCAATCGAATGCAATACATATTTCAAAAGGTGTTTACTCCGATAAAAAATGGAAAAAGATAATGGAGCCTTTTATATCGGATTTGAATATTAGTAGTTATAGCGATTTACTTGATGAGAGTGTTTTAGATAAAGCATATAAATCTACAATCTTTCCTCTTTATGAGATAGCAAAGACAAATGGATTTAGCAGTGGCTGGGTTTATAAGCACAGGTAGGTTATGTGTATGCTATTAATTCTAAGCAATAGAAATCTATAAAAATTATTTTAGGTTGCATACATCAACTAAATTCTTTATGTGCCCCATTTTATGAACACCAACTTCAATTAATGAAGCGATTATTTTATGCATGTCTAATGAAATATCATTGTCGTGAATATATTGATTAATAAGAACGTCATATACATCAGTATGATCGCCAAATAATGTGCTTTTCTCGATTACCTGACCATCTAAATCTTCTACCCCCGAATTTTTTAAATTGCTATTTTCTTTTATAGCAAGCATTATTGCAAAGCGAGAAAGAATGTTAGGAGTAATTCCGGTTTGAGACTTTAAATACTGCATTTTATTAGTAGCATTTATTGATAGCCTTATCCTGTTAGGTAACATTATTTTGACCTCTCTTGTTTTTGATCTCTCCAAAAGTATCCTTCGTTAGCCGAAGTGCACTTTTTCTTGGTGTCATAGTTTAATTTATATGCATGAGATATACTGCTAGAAAGTTCATTATAAAATTCCTCATCTACTTCAGTGTCTGTAGATAATATAATCACCTGATGGCTGGCAAATGGGAAATAGTTCTTAATTAGTTTCGTTCTGTGAATTGAATCAAGGCGAGCTAATGGAGTGTCAATAATAATTGGAAGCTTTCTACCAGAGGTTCTGGCTAATGCCTCTAGAATTGAAATTGCATAAATTTGTTTTTCTCCAGCGGATAGTTCATCTTTATCAATTTCTATATCATGCTCATTGATTAATTTTACTGAAAAATCATTTGGGTTAATCTCAGCGCGTAGGCTTATATCATCTTTACGGGCTAATCTATGAAAAGAATTTATAAATTCATGTTCCAAGTCTGCGATCTTACTTTTTGCCATTTCAATAGCAAATTCATTTAGTAGGGCTTTCGATCCAGATACATAGTCTAAAGTTCGGTCTTTTTGGTCGTCAGTAGTGAATTGTGCTGAAAGCTTATCGAGCTTTCGCACAGTGTCCATTGCATCTCTAAGGTGTTTTTTCCTGTCATCAATATGGGTGCGCCGCTTAGAAAGAGAATCAGCTCGTTTGTTTTGCTCTTTCCTTATTTTATCCATAATTGGTCTTATTAATGATTCTTCAGGTGCTCTAGATAAATTTTTACCTGACATGTCTATGTCATGATTTATTTTACTAAGCTTTTTTCCTAAAGAAGCTAATTTTGTTTTTTGATTGTCTATTGCATCATTGATAGTGAGTTCGATATTTTTAAGTAAACTATCAGATATGTCATGAATGATTTCTACTTTTTGTTTAGGATTTGATAGTTTTCCAAATTCTTTATCGATAATACTACTAACTTTATCGTACTCAGATTTATCTAATATTTTTTCAATTTTTTTGTTTAAGGAAGAAAGATTCTTGTTAATTGTTTCGGCGGTGGCGTGTTCTTTCTTTTGATCTGATTCATTAGCTAGCTGCTTTAGTGTTTTTATTGTGAAGCTTTTGGCTAATGATAGAGGGTAACTGCCGTCTACTAACTCACGTATTTCAGTTTGAATTTTGGTTTTGTCACTATTTAATGTTGCTTGTTTCTCAATCTCTTTTTCTCGCGTGGCTGCCCAAGCGCCTCCGCGAGAAGTAAGTTCGTTTTCAAGTTTTTCTAAATTAGTGTCGCATTCTGCAATTTTGTTTCGGGACGTTTCATAATTCTGAATGGATTTTTCAGCCTTTTGTTCTTGAGAATTAAGAAGTTTTTCTAGCTTGTTGATTTCATTCTGAGTTTCAATTTTTGTGCTTTTCTTATATTCGTTTCTAAGTAGAACAGTTAAATCTGCGTTAAGCGTATCAATAAGGTCTAAGCCTAAAAGTTTTTTAATAGCATCGCCAAGAGCGTGACCTCCAGTATCCTCAGCTAGCTCTGAAATCTTCTCACTATCAAAGAAAAATAAGTCAGAAACACCAATAGGTATAAGCTCATTCAAAAAACCTTGGCATTGATCATCATTTAACTCGGATAATTCATTATTATTTTCAGAAATACTTAATTTTTCAATTATTTTTTTGCCATTTAGCATCCAATGTCGTTTAACAGTGTAGTGGTTAATTACACCCATGTTTGCATAGCTAAATGATAACTCAATACAGGCAGAATTAGATTGAATAACGCGATTTTCAGACCTATGTATAGATTTTTCAAGGTAATCATCATAGTCTTTTTGTGATGTGCCAAGCCCAAGAGATTGCTTGCCGTATAAAGCAAGTCGTACTGCGGTTAATGTAGTTGTTTTACCTGCGCCATTAAAACCACCGTATAGGATGATAGGTCTTTTCTTTCCGTACTTTACACGAGGAGTAAGGTCAAATGTATGATCGCCTTGATATACTCTGAAATCATTTAATGTTAGTTGTTCTAGTATCATTTTATTGGAACCTGGCTATATTCTTGTTTAAGCTGATCAAGCTTTTCTTTCCAGGTATCATTTTTAGCTAATTCAATATTTCTTGTATTGATTTCATCTAATGTCTCCCAGTCTTTATTTAATACAGATTCAAGCTTTTGTAAAATTCCTTTTCGTTTTCCTAAGCCACTAACAGATAATTCCACTTCTATCATTTTCATAATGAGTTCGGCTGGGATGTTATGTTTTTCACCGAGTGAGCTAAGTAGTTTTGCATCAGGCTCTGTAAAAGCACCTGCATCATTTTCAATCCAATCTACTTCGTTGTCATAAACTTCCGCATATATTCTGGGTAACGAGTCAGCCCAATCTGGTTCATTTGGATCTCGGAGCCATTGTTGACGTATAGCCTGTAACTCATCAATAGAAAGAATGTTAAATTCATGATCACTTTCTTTAAGTGATTTTTCTATCTCAAGTAATTGCTTTAACCACTCTTGGCGGTATTTCATCCAATAGGGGCCTAAGCTCAGCTTGCTATCTAAGTTTTCAATTTTTCCTTGTTTACGAACAGAAATGAGATTGCCATCTTTATCTTTAACATCGGACTTTTCTTTTTTGCTGTAATAATGAACCTTACCAGTGCGTCTTTTATAGTTCCTATAAATCGACTTACTGTCAGGGTCTGTAGTTTTATAAAGCATGTTTCTGAAGTCTAATAGCGGTTGCATCCATGTATCACCTGATTCTATTAAACCATGAAGAGCTTTATCTTCAGTAACAACAGTACATGTCCAACAACCAAATCGAGAATTACCACAGGATGGAGTGCTTTTATCTATTACTAATGGACACTCACCCTGATTGGAGCCTTTGTACAATTCAAATAATAGTTGGTTGTCTCCAGTCCATGGGCATGGGGCGCTCATTAGATATTGCCATACATCATCTGCACTCCAGTCTACTATCGGCATGTATGTATATGCATTCGGTAACGAGTCATGTTTACTAAAATTTGACCCTTTAATTTTATGGCTCTGAATTGTTTGAGCTCTACTAGAGCTTTCTTGAGATCTTGAGCCTAGTACAACAATAACCTCACCAAATTGATCTGCTTTATTTTTAATAAAACGACTGACAGGATCAATCTTCATGCGTTCAGTACACCAACGAAATGATTTAGTAGGTGCAGGGTAACCACGACCTAACAAGCTTGTCCAAAATGTTTTTTCTGTATTTGGAATCACCTTGTGCGCACTAATAGGTAAGTCATGTTGTTTTGCTTGATTGTTTATTAACTCAAGTGTGTGATCTATTAAATCAATGACTACAGGAGTCTCAACTAATGTATCTGAAGAAACCACATATATTGGTTTGTGTCTTTCAGTAGTGGGGAGTTGTTGTATGGCACTGAATATAAGTGAAAGAATGCAGGTGGAATCTTTTCCTCCGCTGAACCCTATTATCCAGGGCCGCTTATCGCTGCAGTAATTTTCTTTAATGGTGTTTACTAAATCACTTAATTTTTGATCAGCAATTGATAAATCATCGAGCATGTCTAAATGATTTTTATATATAAAAGTATTTTTCTTGCTCATGATTTAAACGCTTTTTCAGCTTCTTCTTCTATTGGGTTAAGGGGGATATTGAGATGTTGTTTAATGTAATTCCCTGTTAGCAGTACATTTGTCCTGGCTTTACTTATCTGACCATGAACTAATGCTCGTCCATCCCAGTCACTATTAGCTCTAGCCCAGTCGATTTTATTTAATTGTTTAAGTGTTTTCTTCCAGTTTTTATCAGTATTGATCAAATCGTGACCAATTTGCCCCATAGCTTGAAGCATTACGCCATGGGAGTGGATGTATTGCTGTCTTAATTCAGAAGAGTTAACTTTTTTACTCAGAGCTAACTGCCAATCCTGCATGTTAGAAGCAACCTCATTCCAGAAATGAACAGTTAAATCTTTTTCTTCCTTAGTTACAGAATCTTTAGTACCCTTGTTTAAGAAGGCTTTACTAGCATTTTTAATGCCGCTAAGGGTGAAAAGCTTAATGCTACGGTTAGATATACTGGATTTCTCCAGTTCAGTGAGCCTGCTGAATGTGTGTACATTTTTTTGAACATGACGGCCAAGGTCAGAGATGTTGTCCCTCAAGTCATATAATGTACTAATGGAGTCACTAGGGCGTACAGCATGCTTATTGAGATCAGCGAACATCTGCTGGCTTCTAGATAGGCCTTCATCGATAAAGAATAGAACAGATATGTTGTCATAAGCTAATTCGGGATTTTCTTTGATGGCTTTTTCAATGGCAGCACGGCGGTGTTGACCGTCATTGATTAATATTTGGGCATCCATGGGTATCGAAAGCGTACCTATATTTTGCCCATGACCTGTATCAGACATGGGTTCGAAGTTAACCATTGAGTCAACTGAGGCCGTTAATGATGAAAGTGTGTAATCTGCTGAGTTATTGATCAGATAAGTCGATATTTCGGGGACACGGCTGCGATTTAGAGTCCTTTGCGCTCTTAGTTCTGGTGGGACTTCGTCTTCATCAAACTTAAAGAGCTTTGGAACTATGCGCATAGGGCACATGGCTATATAACAGGGTTTACCTGCTTGTGTGCCCCTTACAGCTGGAAAAGTGTGTGAATAACCTGAGTCTGTCATTGTTATTTAATACAATATGATGGAAGTCAAAATATAATAAATGGAAGTTAAAATATAGTCAATAAAGACTTCCATAAAATGATGGGAGAATAGATTGCTGGGTCTAAGAGATGCTCTATCTGTATTGGATAAATCTTCGCCATATGCCGTATCAACAGAGTCTGATTTAACTAATTCCGAATTAAATGAAGTTAAAAATCATTTATATATAGAAACAGAAATTGAGAAAGCTTTTGCAGACAAAATATCTCAATTAGAAAATGATGAGATTTTATTCTTATGTGGGAGTAGTGGTGATGGTAAATCGGAGCTTCTTACACGTTATTATGAAAAATATCGAGAGAGAATAGATTTTCACCTGGATGCTACACATAGTTTCGAACCTCAATCAACAGCTATAGATACATTAAATAATTTGTTTCTTGCCCAAAAAGAATCGAATCGTCCTTTGGTGGTCGGTATTAATATAGGAATGTTGGGTAATTTTGCTGAAGAAGGAGCTTCAAATCATGACGATATAAAAGAAGCGATTAAAATATTTCTGAATAAAAAAATCACAGATCAAACATGTCATTACTTCATGGATTTTGAAGCATTTCCTAAGTTCGACTTAATATCTGATTCGCATACTTCTAAATTTATTCAACAACTATTATCAAAGCTAACAGAACAAAGTGATAATAATCCATTTTATGTTCTGTATAAGAGAGAGTCTGTAATAAAAGAAAATATTTTATGTGCTAATTACCAGCTTTTATCAATGGTACAAGTACAAAATATGATCATTGATCTTTTGCTTAAATCTAGGCTAGTAAAAGATCAATTTATAACTGCTAGAGCTTTATTGGACTTTGTGCATTATTTACTAACAGGGCCTAGATATCTTTTTGATAATTTATTTCATGAAAATGATAATGAGCTTGGGTCAAAAGTTTTTATGTTTGATCCGTGTTCCTTTCGTAAAAAGAATCTGGATTTATTTATTTTACAGTGGAATCTAGAATTATTACCAGCTGACTTCTATAAATATTCTAAAGATTTAGAAGAGATAGGTATTAAATGTAAAGATGAAATAGTCGATCAGTATTCATTTGTTAGACTGTTTTATGTTATGAAAAATCAAGAATTTTCCAACAATTATCATTTTAATTATAAATCAGATTTTGAAGACTGTTTAATTGATGAGTATGCCAAAATATGGTGTTTACACTCAAGGTTCGATGGCGATAAAGATGAGAAATCTGAATTAAAGGAGTTTTATAAGAGCACAGTATTGGCAGCTATAAATAAATATGCAAATCGAAACTCGAGCAACTTGAGCAAGGATGAGTTTTTTGTGTCATCACATAACGGATGGGATCTTACCGTTGAGTTAGAGTTAAGTGTAAATTATAAAAAAATTAGTGATTCTCATAATCAAAAAATTGGGAGTTTTTTAGCATATATAAAAGTCGAGGATAAAACATTATCACCAATACCTATTAGTATTAATTTACTAAATTTAATGTATAGAATTGTTCATGGCTACAGGCCAAATAAGCATGATAAGAATACAGTAGTTTTATTAGATGATATTGTTGATCAAATAAAAGAGGTGGCGAATACTTCAAATACGTTATATCTACATACGGGATCAAGCAAAATAAAAATTAAAGAAATAGATTTTGATGATATAGAGGTTAGTGGGGTGAGTGAATGACAATAATTAGAAAAGATTTGCCTCAAACTAGTGAAGAAGTTAGTGATAGAAACTCTTTAAATAGTTATTTTCCAATTAGGACAAAAGATAGAGCCGGTGCATTTGATTGGGATACGGTTACAGGTTTTGTTATTAAGCTGATTTATGGTAAAGAGTTATTGTTGAATGATGTGGAAATGTTTAGAGAAAAATGCGAGTCATTGTTTATATCTAAGCTTGATACAAAGGGTTTCTGGCCTTACTTAAATAAAATGTATTTTGAAAATAATGGCTTATTTAAAATAGCTCCTGAATTTTTATTATTTAAAGCTGTTCAGGTAAAAGGAAATAAACCCAATAATAGATTGGGAGCTATGTATTCAAGTATGCTGCAAGGTGAGTCGATTAAGAATACTCCTATTGCAAACTTAAACTTCCTTGAAAAAAATATATTAGATGTATTAAATGAGAATTTAAAAGATATTGATGAGTCAAAATCGAATTTAATAACTGAAAAGCCTTATTTGCCATTCATTAGTAATGCAATTCAGCAAGATATAAAATTTTTGAGTAGCCATCCTAAGTATTTTTTAAGTGTTTTAAGTCAGTTTTTACGTCTCTACGCGTATTTATATACATCTCAACTGGCATTGAATATAGGTAGTTGGAGAGAAGGCGAGCCTGAATCGAAGCCTTTGTATTTCATATTAGATTTTGAAACGGCTAGTGCAGAACGTTCCCATATAAGAATTGATGGCCATCAGCGGGTACATGCATCTCTGTTTAAAATATTCCCATATTTAGCTATGTCAGAAAGCATTCAAGATCCAACCAAGCCTAAGCTGCCAATATGGCTACTTGCAGAGGGGTTAGAGGATTCATCATATAAATCACTATATAATTTTTCTGGAGCTTTTAATGAGGAACGTAAGTTAAATATTGCAAATAGGAACACAGGCGATATAAAAGATGTTCTTGATGATTTATTAAAAATGGGATTATATCAGTTTTCAAAGGGGCAATCTCGTCATGAAATTAATAATACATATGTAAAAGCAATAGAGTCTGAATTATGTAATCACTTTATTCAATCAAGGGGTAGATCAGGTAGAGTATTAGTAATAAATCAAGATTATATGTTGTTGCTAACTAATATTTCTATCGGTAATCAAGATCAGTTGAGATTTCATGAATTACTTACCGAATTTAAAAAACGTGGAGTTTATTTCGATAAAAAGTCACAGCAGGCATTAATACAATTTTATGAACGAATTGGTAATGTTGAGCGAATGAGTGATAGTGGGGATGCAGTATATGTTCGCAAGACAATTTGAAGAGTTTTTATCTAATCAGTTTTTGAAATGGGCAGAGGGTAATGTAAGCCCAGGATTCAGATACCAGTTTAAATCACCTGACCCTGAAAATGGAATGCACTTACATGCAGCTATTTCAGATAAAAAAGCAGGAACGATTGAGATTAAAGGAACACATGTTCCTTATGTTTTATGTGGCAGTGTAAAGTTGTTAACAGTGCTACATAGTGAAAATGATTTTAATACTCATGGGTACTCTGAAAACTTTATCTCATTGCTTCGAGATGAGGTTGCAGGCCAAAAAGGTGAGCTTGCTGACTCAGCGATGTTAATCATACATAACAGCTTATTAGATACATTGGTTAATAGTGCTGAAGATATGGCGCAAAATGGTGCTGTTTGGAATCCAATGTATATTAAAACAGCCCTGAAAGAATTAATTAACCATAGGGATGAAGGTAAAGTCGTATCTGAAGGTTTATTAGATTATCAATTTAGTGTCATAGTTGAAGATGATGCAACAATGTTTGGTTTCAAAGCACTATATGATGCTGTAAGTGATGGAGATATTGTTTTTAGTGAGTTAGATATGTTCGATGATCCATTGCTATTTGATATGGATAGTAAACCAGAACAAATTCGTCGTAGGCTAGATGAAAACCGAAAGCTCTTTAATCAAATATCACATGTAGTTGAAAATTATCCAGAAGACCTACTAAGTAATCTCCCTGATTTAGGTGAAAAATTTGTAAAAACTTATTTTCAAGGAGAGGACACTGATGCCTGGAAGTCTGTTGGCTTTAGAGAATATAGAGCTGAGCAAGATAAAAATAGAACGCAACAATTAGTATTAGAAATGGAGTCATCTGTACAGGGTGAGCTAATTCCTCGGTCAAAGTCGGATACAAAATCAGGTCAAAGAAACCGCCACCACCTTCTTGTGGTAGATGAAGGTGTATCTGAATTCGATATAGAGCTATCTTTTATTGGTGGAGTTATAGATAGTAATGAAATAATTATAAAGGCTGATAAAGAATTTCAGTCAGTTCTTAAGAAAAATCTTACACGTGGATCAAAACGAAGTAAGGTAATAATTACGGGGCCTATTAATGATGAACCATTATTCTTTCGTGTTGATATAAATAGGGATATCACATCTGAAAAGTATCAGTTTCATTGTCTAATTATCCGTGAAAACATATTTAATGTAGATGCATTTCGTAATAACTTTTTGATTAATGATAAAAAACGATATTTATTACTTCAAACTGAAGATAATAATATTGTTATCAATAAAAATGTATCAGACGTGGTTTATTTGACTGAGGTTGGTCAAGTGATTGACTCAACTGATGCCGGTATTCTTGATTTTGAAAAAATTGCAAATGAGTCAGACGAGATAAGGTTCTCGATTAAAAACAATCCTGCAATTTTAGATTTTTATGTTGAAGGTGCTGTCTCAAATGACTCTATAGCTCTACCATTGTTATTTGATAAAAATCGATTTGTCCATATATTTAATAATGAATCAAATAATGATTACTTTGGTGTTTTTCATCGATCCAAAAATAAAATATTAATTGATAATAAAGAGGTTTCACCAAAAGGCCGTCGACTTATGTTGCTTCAGTTGGAGCATTATTTGTTAAATGGAGATATTCTTTATGATAAAAATGAAGGCGAAGATTTAATCTCAATTGATGATTTAAGTAAATCATTCCCCGAACTGGCGAATTCTTATAGAGAGTTATTTGAGTTCTTAAAATCTAAGCGTACGCTTTTGTCATTAATGTCATGGGGAAGTGATGTTTCTAGTATTATTATGGAGCTGGTCACAGTATATAATAAATCTATTGAGTCAATTCCATATAATCAATTGATTGATGATAAAGATAAGATTCTTCTAAAAATAGGAATGTGTGAACAGTATGGTAATGAATGGGTTACACCTTTTCACCCAATAATACTGTCTTATTATTCGTATTTGAGCCATGAAATAAAGAATGATACTGACAGTAGCTTTGTTAAACTTCCTGACGTTACGCTTACCCGTTTGAACCCACAAGGGCTTATTCCATTTTTATATCATACTAGATACGAATTTACTTACTCCTCTACAGAGCCTGATAATTGTTTTTGGATTCGTTTAATACCACAAAAAAACTCAAGTTACTCTTTTGTAAGAAGGCTTGTTAAGGATAAAGTAACTGAATTTAGAAAATCATTTTCTGTTTTATTTGAAGGTAACAAACAATCTCCTTTAATAATTAATTCTATAAATAATGGTAGAAATACTGAGCTGTTTTTAGGTTTAGTTGATTATATTAGAGGTTATAAAGGTATTGTTCCGAATATTCACGTTAATTTGTATGATGATAAAATAAAGTTCTGTGAATTTGATTCATTTTCAGAGGCTTCAAGTTATGATGAATTAAAAATAACTTATGGACTGGATAAAGGGAAGGCTCGAGAAAATGCCGATGCTATAATTGATAAGCTTAGAACAAGATTAACCTATAGCAAGTTTAATAACTCAGTTGAGTCACAAGCATATGCTCATTTAAGCTTTTTTAGAAATAATGAAAAAGTTGAGATCATGCAGGTAGATGTTGACGAGGAAACATCTGGTGTTGTTTGTCATGGCCTTATTAGCGGAGAAGCATCGTATACAAAACAACAAAGCTACGTTACAGGCTTTGGTTTAAAAGGATTGGATTATTCTGCTTATAATCATTTAATTTTGGCTAAACGATTTAGTACTTTATTACAGCCTGCTAGACGCGCCAATACACCATTTAGAGAATCAAGTGCTATATCTTTAGCTGTTAGTGATAGCTTTAAGGGCTTATTAGAAAGGTCATATGATAGCTCTATTTGGACTACAATTATTGACCCCAAAGTAACATTAGATTTTTTTCAATCAAGTAAAGATGTAGTCTTAATACATTATTCTGATCAATATACTAATTCTGCTAGCTATGATGCGATAACGGTAAGTAGACAAACTGATTTGTACAATAAAGTATTAGAAAAAGATGAAAGTGGTTCTATTTCTGAGCTGAATGCGTTTAATGGTGAGTGGTTATTAAAAATGATCACTTCAGACCCCAGGTTACGTAAGGAAAGAAAAGGTATATTGGGGGCGTATAAATTTGTTAGTTGTATGCTAAACAACTCAGATATCACATGGGTACCACTCTCAATTGGTGAAATAATTAGAGTTTCTGGAAATATTGGTTTAAAAATCACAGATAGTGATTTTTCACGTCAAGTACAAGGATATAAGTCGGGTGCAATTTCAGACGATGTTTTATTTGTCGGTTTTAAAGAAAATAAGTTATATCTTCTCCCTCTAGAAGTAAAAACAGGTTCTAGGCCTGATTATAAAAAAGCCACACATCAGTCTAAGGAATTAAAACGTTATTTAGCGGAAGATATATTAGGCCAATCAAATTTGGCTAGTCATTTGTATCGAGGGTTATTTATAAGGCAGATACTAATGCAGATAGATAAGTATCAGCTCTACGATGTGTATGACAAAGATTACTTTAATTTAATACTTGATAATAAGGAAACGTGGTTGCAAGGAGATTATGTTATTGCCGATCTTCCTGATTATCCTGAAGGACTGGTGTTGGCCCATGTTGAAAATAGTAGCTGTTTCGAACCTGGGTTTACTGAGAATGAAAATATCTTAAAAATAGAACTTCCTATGAGTCTATTGGATAATTTGGTCAAGACTCCGTTAAAGAATATGCTAGGAGATAATCCACCAGAAGCGCTTCGCTTTTTGCCTCCTCAATATCTTTTGCAAAAGGAGGGTTCTTTTGATGTTAATGAAGCTGTTATTTTTAAAGAGTCATCAAATGAAATTAACAAAGGGACGAATCATGAACCAGTTGAAGAATTGGTCCCTGTCGTTTCTCAAGAAAAAATAGATATCATTAATACAAGCTCTCTTGAAGAGTTAAAGGTTTTAGTTGGACACGATATTTTAAATAGTAATCAAATTACTTGGGAGCCTACAAATACAGCAAAGTATATGAATCCAAATGCTGGAATTATCGGCACTATGGGCACAGGTAAGACCCAATGTACTAAATCAATTATTACTCAATTATATAGAAATCAAAATAATAATGTAGATGGTCAACCTATCGGCATGCTTATATTTGATTACAAGTCAGATTATATAGATGATAAATTTTGTAATACTAACAATGTAAAAAAATATAAGTTGTTCAAGCTTCCATATAACCCATTAAGTTTATTTGGTGATACACCAATGTTACCAATACATACTGCTGCAGGTTTTTCAGAAACGATGTCTCGTGCATATGGTTTGGGTAAAAAACAACAACTCAAATTAGAAAACCTAATTATTGAAGCATATTCTCTCGCAGGAATAATGCCTGAGAATCCTAGTACATGGAATAAACCAGCGCCGAGTATTGAAAATATTTGGGATTTATTTTTAGCTCAGGAAAAAGTAGAAGAAGATTCTTTATACGCAGCCTTGTCAAAGCTAGCACGATTTAAGATATTTGAAACAGATCCTGAGTTGATGGTTAGTTTATTTGATCTGATAGATGGGGTTGTTGTTATCGAGTTAGCTGGATATCCAAGTGAGGTACAAAACCTTATAGTTGCATTAACTTTAGATCTGTTTTATTCCCAAATGCAGAAAAAAGGAAAGCCACAAGTCAGAGGTGACTTTAGGCAGCTAAATAAACTAATACTTGTAGATGAAGCAGATAATTTCATGTCACAAAACTTTTCATCTCTTCGTAAGGTTTTAAAAGAGGGAAGGGAGTATGGTGTAGGTGTTATTCTATCGACTCAGGATATTACTCACTTTAAAACAGGTGATAATGATTATTCTGCATATATATTAAGCTGGGTAGTGCACCGCGTTTCACAAATTAAGAACCAAGATATTAAGTCATTGTTTAATATTGATGATAAAAATAAACAGGAGCACTTAATGAAATCCATTCGCGAGCTAGAAAAACACCATTCTTTGTATGTCGATGGGGATAAGTGTATAACTAAAATAAAAGACAAAGCATTCTGGGAGCTTAGTTGATGTCCTATAAAATTAGTGATTTTACTGGTGATTTAGGCAGGCGTTTTTCTGATATTATTGATAACCATTTATTCTTATTGTTTTTTGTGGTTTTCGTCATATTTTTTGGGATGTGTGGAATTTGGTTTGACTCAATCATTCTTTCAGATAACGTTGACTGGGAAGCTTTTCCAAATAAATTCAATACTTTGGCTTTATTCTCATATAGCGCACCTTTATTGTCAGTAACTATATTTGACTCTGTCGTTAGATTTTTTATTAAATTTAATAATGATAAAAACAACATTGAAATAGATTTGATGGTTTGGTTTACAATTTTGTCCATAATTTATTTGTCAATTATATTTATATTATTTGCCATAGGAGCAAAATCTGGTGTGCTGTTTTCTTTTTATTCAGCTATTGCTTGTCTAATGGTGTTGTTGTTTTGGGCACTCATTAATATAGATAATCCATCATATAGAAAAATTGGTTCTACAAATTCACCAACTGGTTCTAATGATTATGATACTTTATTGAGGGGTGAATAAGATGGCTGATAAAAATATATTCTTAGAAAGACAAGCTATATTAGTAAATCAGCCTTTTGGTGAGTTTTATATTGTTTCTATACCTGCTTCGAAATTGGTAAAAATAGTTTATTCATTACCTGCTAAATACGGCGAAATATCCCTGGATGGTGTGCAGAGGGGGCTTAATAAAAAAAGAGTTGATAATATTTCTAGGTTTTGTAAAACCGAAAATGCATTGTTTCCGAATTCTATTATACTTGCGGCGAATATTCTTGAAGATGGTAGTTATGTTGATTCTGATAAAGAGTGGGTTATATCATCTAATAATCAACTCATAGTCCCTTTTCCTGAAAAAATTGCTTCTATTGTTGATGGTCAACATAGAATTGAAGGTTTGAAAAAATCTTTAGAAGATGGTGGAGAGGATTTTGATGTTGTTTGTTCTATATATATGGATCTTCCCGCACCAAGACAAGCCGAAGTTTTTGCTACGATTAATTTTAATCAGCAGAAAGTCGATAAAAGCTTGGCCTATCAATTATTTGGTTATGATCTTGATGCTTCAGAACCTAAATATTGGGCGCCTGACACACTTGCTATATCCCTTGTAAGAATACTAAATTCTAGTGATGTATCACCATTTAAAAACCATATTGCATATGGAATGAAAGATAAATATTTGAAATTCAAGGATAGCGATGAAGAGAAGCTCTATCTAAATGACCCATGGAAAATATCAACTTCGACTATGGTTGAGGGTGTTGTGAGATTGATCTCATCAAACCCAACATTTGACAGGTATGAATTACATAAAAAGCGAACTATTAGAAAAGATCGTTCAATATTAAAAGAGGTTCAAAGGAGGAGTTCTGAGCCTTGGAGGCCACTATATTTGAGCTATAAAGATGCTCAACTTTATGACCTTATTCAGAATTATTTTATAGCAGTTAATAACGTTCTTTGGATTGATCGAGGCCTGCCATTATTAAGAAAAACAATTGGTATACAAGCTTTATTTGATTTGTTAAAAGTAATAGCTGAAGATAACCCGAATATCAATGAATGCTCTATTGATAGATTTTCTGAGATGCTTAATAAAATCAATTTAGAAGAAATACAGAATTTAGATATAAATTATTCAGGTGTTGGTAGAACCCAGATAAGAACTATATTAGTTAATGCCTACAAAGAATAGTATTGTTATAGGGTTTTATTTGTGTTTTATGAAAATATCTTTATTGTTTAATGGGGGAGGGATATAAAAATCTCCATAATCATAAAAATCAACATCAAGATCTCTAAGTTTAATTTTTATTCTCTCCAATAACAGGGGTGCTTTTTTTTCCCAGTTATCATATCGCATAAGGCTTACCTTGCCAGATCGTATATGTGCCTTTATTAAATGGATGTTTTCTATATCGCCATATAATTGTGTGGCACAGCCTATGTATACTCTCAATATAGCAGGAATATTTCCTAAGTCATCTATATGGAATGTATAACTATGATTGTCTTCAAGATAACCTGTTTGTAAGCGTTTGTATGTGTCAACACATGCTTGATTAATTACTTCAGGTCTACCAACAGAAAATAGTAGTTCTTTTGATTTATCTATTGCAGATGTAATGTTGGAGAAAAATACTTTTATATCACGTTTTAAGCTTTCAGGCATTTTTGACTGCGGCTTTCTTTTATCAAATAAGCTAAGAGCGAAGTAGGTGAGCAAATCTTCCTTCCTTTTTTGTTGGGACTCTAGATAGAGTTCATTTCCATATATATTTATTAAAGCATTATGGGCTTTGTTATGTGACCCAACAAGGCGTCTGATTTGATCTGAAAATTCAAATTCATCATTAGCTGGAATGCGGCCTAGTTCCAATGTTGTATTCCAATAATCGCTGAATAGGTCTATGTTTTTATCAATGATTGACTTTTTAATTTTTACTGAATTGTTTACTAATTGGCGCTGAGTCTTTTGATTCCAGTCCCTTTGTATTTTTTGACGATTTAATAAGAACTCTTGCTCATCGATATTATCTTTAAATATAAAAAACACACCTTGGTTAACAGGTATTGATTTAGTACCTAAAATTGATTCAATATAGTATCTAATTTCTCCTTGTGAATAATATTTTTGAAATGTATTTATTTTGGTAATAACACCATCCTTATAAGGTTTGAATTGTTCTATTTTGCTTTCACCAGCAATCATAACTGAAACGACTAATAGCTTTGAAGTATGCTTCCATGCATTGATAAGGGTATCAGTACGTTCTTCTCTATCTTCAATTACATTTAGTACAAAACCTAAATTTACTATGTCTGAAATTATTATTCTTGTGTCTGGTCTATGGACAGGGTCCCACCCTATAGCGTTAAATCCATGTGCTTCGAGTTCTCTTAAATCATCACCTTTTCCACATCCATAATCTAATATGCTTAAATCTTCATTTAAATAATTATGCCTTGCTAAAATTCGCATTGGTTGTGATAAGTGATTCCTATCGATAGCCGTCTTATGACGTTCTACGTTACCATCAAAAGTACCAGAGTGTGATTCTCGTGTCGGCTTGTCTGTTAATAGTCCTAATCTACCTTCTTCATCCAGAAAGTAGCCTTTGCTCTTAATTAATCTCTCCCAGTTTTGTTTAAAACCAATTCGTTTAGTGTTTTCATATAGTCCTATAGCTACACCTTCATTTGTGATATCTTCAAACTGTTTTCTTAAGGGATAATCCTCGGGAACAAAGATTTCTTTTCTATGGAGAATAGGAGGATTGTCTGATTTAGAGTAATCAGATACTCGAGAAGTATTGTTTTGTAAATTTATAATCTGGCTTGTATGTAGCGATGGATAGCTATGATCTTCAAAGCGTGGATAGTTTAGATAAACAATTTTAAAATCACGTAAATATAATTTAATGATATTCCATTGTTTATCAGATATTTTAAACTTATCACAAGTGTTAATAATTAATGATGAAAGCTGTATTGGTAGTGATGGTAGGTTGCTTGAGTGGATGTATATTGCTGTCGGTAATTTCTTCCCGATCCTTAATTTAGATACCAATTTCTTGTATTCTGGAAAGTTCATTCTTATTATTAACCAATAAATTCTGAAATGTCCGAGCTTAAAATAGCTTTTTAAAGCTTCATATTGATAAGTAATATTTAAGTTAAATGACAGGATATTTTAAAATGTCATCCATATTATTTATAACAGTAGTGATTAATGGATCAACCCTATAATATGGTCTTAACCACTCAATTTTTTGCTTTAAGTCATCATAGTGATACTTGCCGTTAGGTTTGACACAGACAGTATTAAATTTACTTGATTTATCCATGTCAATTAATCCACAGCTTACAAGTATGACGTGCCAATTTACATTTCTTCCATCAATAGTATCCTTTGCGGCATCAGAAAAAGTATCTTCAATAGTCCTGAACTTGTTATACAGCATCATGCTTACGCCTTATCGTATCGTTCCAATCAGGTTTAGTCATTTCATCTAACAAATTTTCTATGTCTTGAGCTTTCCAGGCTGCAATACGTAATGAAATGTGTGTAGGTTGAGGGGCTATCCCTAATTGAATCCATTTATACCAGGTGCTCCTGCTAATAGGTATTAACTCAAGTACGCTTTTTAGGCGGAGATAACGCTTTTCTTGTAAGCAAAAATCATCAGTCATTTTAATCTCACATAATTAAAGCAATGTTGAAGTAACCAGAGTGTAAAATATTTTACATTTCATATAGCCATAACGCACAAAAGCAGCCGAAATAGGGCTGCTTTTGAAAATAATTATGTCTAATATTAACATACTACTCTGTTTTTCTATTGTTAATTTGTTTTAACTTTACTCTCTATAATTCCGCATTAATACAAACAAACCTGAATTAGCTTATCTTGTGCTGCTACAAGTAGATCTTCTCACTTGCTTATCAATATATTCATCTAGATCGCTCTTTCTGTACCTAACAGCTCTAGATCCCATTTTTATATAAGGGATTCTTGCACCAGCCCACCGATCTCGTTCTAGAAAAGCCTTACTCATAGATATATATGTTGCAGCTTCTGATGTGGTTAATAGATTTTTAGTCATTTTATTCTCCAAGAGTAATTTGGTTGAATAAGTTTAAGTGATTTTTATTACGTGTAACTGGTGAATTGGATGCTATTTATCTATCAAAACCGTCCTATAAAAAGAATAAAAAGTTTCTAACTTTTATCTTGATGGTAGAAACTTCTAACAAAAGAACACTGTTGAACTAAAAGTAAAATCACTCCGTAAATAAAGTGTCAAAATACGCAGAATCAAGCACTTACAGGCATGTTACTCCGTAAATGATATCGATAAGTTATTGATTTATAAGAAATAACCAACTGACTTAAAATCCCTCGCCTTAACGGGCGTGCCGGTTCGATTCCGGCCCTGGGCACCATATAACCTGTTGATTTATAGGTAAATAATTTATTTATAAGTCAGCTTTGTG
>Ga0316207_10001276_pt1 | contig 32020 bp, 28 predicted proteins | sample 6weekpyrite_MG_FD_204943 | JGI IMG/M metagenome (GOLD analysis project Ga0316207, IMG submission 204943) | Microbial mat bacterial communities from mineral coupon in-situ incubated in ocean water Damariscotta River, Maine, United States -... | ecosystem: Environmental > Aquatic > Marine >...
GACTTAACAAACCGCCTACGCGCGCTTTACGCCCAGTAATTCCGATTAACGCTTGCACCCTCTGTATTACCGCGGCTGCTGGCACAGAGTTAGCCGGTGCTTCTTCTGTTGGTAACGTCAAGGTTCACGTTTATTAAACGTAAACTTTTCCTCCCAACTGAAAGTGCTTTACAACCCGCAGGCCTTCTTCACACACGCGGCATTGCTGGATCAGGGTTGCCCCCATTGTCCAATATTCCCCACTGCTGCCTCCCGTAGGAGTCTGGGCCGTGTCTCAGTCCCAGTGTGGCTGATCGTCCTCTCAGACCAGCTACAGATCGTCGCCTTGGTAAGCCATTACCCCACCAACAAGCTAATCTGACATAGGCTCATCTTTCAGCACGAGGTCCGAAGATCCCCCGCTTTCCTCCGTAGAGATTATGCGGTATTAGCTTGAGTTTCCTCAAGTTATCCCCCACTAAAAGGCAGATTCCTATGCATTACTCACCCGTCCGCCACTCGACGCCTGGAAGCAAGCTTCCATCGTTTCCGTTCGACTTGCATGTGTTAAGCATGCCGCCAGCGTTCAATCTGAGCCAGGATCAAACTCTTCAGTTCAATCTTAGGTGACTGTTTAATCTAACAGTCAAATCTTGGCTCGATGTATTAACCGTCACTGACGTGACGCTTTCAATCGATATCTTTGGTTACCCATTCATCGACGCAAGCGCCCACACAAATTACTTAATCATTTATTGTTAAAGAGCATTCACCTATTCTTACTAAATCAGTAGCTTAGGTGCTTTTCCGCTTAAAGCATCTCGCTTCAAGAGGCGCGTATTATACGCAGCAATTAGTCTTCGTCAATCAATTTGTGAAGTTTTTATTTCAGTGATCAAATGCGTTACAACTATCATTTTTCACCTCAATAAAAAGCTACCTACTCATCACTAATGACACATTGTTGTAACGATGCTGCCTACACTATATAAATACGGCGCCGGCACCTTAATGCATGTTACATACCGTGTATCTTTAGATTAGTTAATATGTGGTAACTTCTCACAAATTATTTCTTCAACATATCTGAAACCTTGATGTACTGAAGATCTAATCTTATTTTCCTCAAAGCCTGTGCTTCGGGAGGCGCGTATTATACGTATCAAATGGGTCTCGTCAACGATAAAAATAATATATTTATTAAATATTTGTTCCTAATATAACCAAATGGATAACAAAATAACACACCACCTCTAGATTCGGCCAATACACGAACTAAAGTGCTCATTCAGCCAAAAAAATAATCTATCAAAAGTAATCTCTGCTCTACCTAAAGCATTCCTTTCCAGTGTCGATTAGTACCATGACTTACCAAAGGACAAGGTAGGTTTGAGTTTTCGTACTCAACTTGAGCTACTCGGCAGACATTTTAAGCAAAATGGTATTGCTGTAGTTAGAAACAACATTTTACGATTTGAGGAAACCATGACAACAAAGGTCTTAGTCGTCGACGATTCAGTAGTATCTCGAAAGATGCTCATTCGCTCGTTGCCTAAGGAATGGGATATTAGCGTGGAACAGGCTGTGAATGGCCAAGATGCAGTGGAAAAATATCATCAAGGATTAGCTGATGTAATGTTTCTTGATCTTACTATGCCTGTCATGGACGGTTACCAGGTGCTCGAGAATTTACAGAAAGAAGGATTGAACACCTTTATTATCGTAGTAACTGCCGATATTCAACCTGAAGCGGAAGAACGAGTTAAAAAACTAGGGGCAATGGCTTTCGTCAAAAAGCCAGTCAATATGGATAAAGTAATGCCTATATTAAAGGAATACGGAATTCTATGAACTCACCTGTTACACCAAATGCAGACTTAAACGAAGACCAACACGAAGTCTTACGTGAAATAGTCAATATAGGCATGGGTATGGCGGGCGACTCACTGGCTCGTATATTAAAAACTTTTGTGGAATTATCCATACCCCGAATTAAATTAATCAAACTGGAAGATCTAAACACCGAGATTTCCACATTAGTAGGCGATAAAGCATTTGTAACTGCTGTTCGTCAGGCGTTTTTTAGTTATTGGCGGGGCGAAGCTATTGTCGTATACGACCAAAATGGCTGCAATGAACTCGCTTCACTAATGGGATACTCTGATGATTTAGATAAAAATGCGGAAGTTGAGTTACTACTAGATGTTGGCAACGTTTTAGTTGGTGCATGCATCAATGGAATAGCCGAACAACTTGGAATCGAAGTCAACTTTAGTCCTCCTTCAGTTATTTCAACCAACATTCCAGTCGAAAAGCTGTTCGACCCAAAAAAAATGAACTGGAAATACACTTTATTATTTGAAGTGAACTTTGGTCTTGAGAACATGCGTTTTAAAAGCCATCTATTTACCATGATGTCTGAAGAAACAATTGAAAACCTTAAAAACGATTTAGATGGATTTTTAGAAGATTTATAAATGGAACAAACAGGTCCAAAATCAGAATTGTTAACCGAAATTGTCGATCGTATTAGTGTTGGCGTTTTCGTTGTTAATCGAGACTTTGAACTCGTTCTGTGGAATGGTTATATGGAAAATTATAGCCAAACAAAAGCAGACGATGTTTTGGGCAAAAATCTATTTGAATGTTTTCCAGATCTCCCTCGGAGTTGGTTAGAGCAAAAAATCCATAACGTATTTATTATTAAAAACTTCTCATTCACATCTTGGGAGCACCGACCATATCTATTCAGATTTTTACACAATCGTCCCATTACTGGCGGCATTGATTACATGCGGCAAAATTGCACTTTTCTACCAATGAAAGGTGAGACTGGCGAAATAGACCATGTCTGTATTTCAATTTTTGACGTTACTGATACAAGCATTTATGAAAGCATGCTAAAAAATGCGGTTCGCTCCCTAGCTGAAGCAAGTAATCGAGATGGTTTAACAAATATTTACAACAGAAGATTCTTAGAACAATCAATGTCAAAAGAATTTGCCAGAATCAAACGATATGGCGGCAAGCTTTCCTTTATTATTATTGACCTTGATCACTTTAAACATGTAAATGACACATATGGGCATCTTGCTGGAGATGAAATATTAAAAATTGCTTCGAAACGAATAGCTGATTGCTTGCGAACTTCAGACATACTTGCGAGGTACGGCGGCGAAGAGTTTGCAGTAATGGCCACAGAAACTTCGCTTGAAGGTGCAACGATATTAGCAGAACGGCTATGTAAAAATATTGCTAAAGAACCAGTCATTTTTGATGATTTTGAAATATCAATTTCTGCCAGTTTAGGTGTCTCCGAATTTAAGACTGACCACGAATCACATGAAGCATTAATAGGTGAAGCCGATCAAGTTCTATACGTTTCAAAAGAAAATGGCAGAAATCAAGTTACTGTTTACCATCCAGGCAAACTAAAAATGCCGTTGGAAAGAGTGGTCGTAAATAATGAAACTGACGATAGCATAGATAACCAATCTCCGACTGATACTTTAGAAGAAAACCATCAACCAACAGAGATGCCGCCACCTGAATCAGAGTCAATTGAGGCCACTAAATCCTCAGAAACTGATAAAAATCTAGAGGAAAACATACCAGATGATGTTGAAACTAACGCCGATACATTAGCTGAAGAATGTGCACAAAATGCCACGCCTTCTGAGCAAAATGCAGAATCTACACAAGTTACTCAATCCACATTGGAAAGCGAAGCAAATATTGAACGAACAAAGACCGAAACTCCAGAGGAAGAAATTGACACAAGGGAAAATCCTAACATTGAAGAAGTCACTTCAAATGATAATGAGCTGGAATTAGCAGCCAATGATTCTACAGAATCTAATGTCATAAATGTATCAGCACCAGCCGATACAGAACCAAAAGAAGCCACAAATAAAAAGCGCTTTGTCGTCATCGGCACAAAGTAATTCACCAACACTTTCATAAGATCCTGTTCTCCAGTAAAACAGAAATGGCCTGCAATTCGCATAAACAATATTTCCAACTTAAAAATAGTATTTATCTAAATGTTGTTCTAGAGTCATTAGCACAAGTCTAAAACTAATGATTTTTGATAGCGAGACGATACACACTACAACAAGTTTTTTACGGAAATGTAATATAGTGACAAGCATTATTGTCGACATAAAATCAATTAAAAAAGCCGTTCACTAAATTGCTATTGATATTTTGATTTATTTAACGGGTGCAAGATTGAGATATGGGAAATTATCAAAGTTCCAGAAGTTCATATAATCCATCAAAAGTTACAACTCGCAAGACAGATATCCATAAAAAAGTCATACTTGGATCGTCACTGGTTTTACCAATTTTTTGCTTTTTACTCTTGATGGATAACTCTGAAAGTCATACACGAAATCTAAATTCAAGTAATAAAACTGACGTTGAATCCCAACACATTACACTCAAGTTACCGCTTCCAGAGATGTCCACTAGCGATGGAATAGTCGTTAGCAAATCCAATTTCACGTCAGTAGACCACAATCGTAAGTCTGCGATTGTTAAAAAAGGCGATACTCTGACACACATTTTTAAACGAGTCGGCCTCAACAAAAGTCAACTCAACAAAGTAATTGGACTGGGGAAAAAAATTAAGCCGTTTACTAGGCTAATTCCACAACAGCAATTCGAATTCACAATGAATGAACAAAACGAATTGATACAAATGGTTTATCACGCAAACAAAACCCGAAAGCATGTATTACAGAAAAAAAACAACAACTATATTATTTACAAAGAATCAAAAAACTTAGAGCCACGCGTTACCTACGCAAAAGGAACAATTAACAGCTCATTATTTGAGAGTGCAAAAAACTCAGGTCTGTCAACAGAGCTCACCATGGAACTTGCCCATTTATTTGGTTGGGATATCGATTTTGCCCTCGACATCCGCCAAGGTGATAGCTTTGTTGTAATGTATGAAGAACTGTTTTTAGATGGAGAAAAAATTAAAGATGGGAACATTTTAGCAGCCGAATTTACTAATCAGGGCAAACGGTTCAAAGCAATTCGATATACAAACGAAAAAGGAAACTCCAGTTATTATTCGGAAAATGGTGAAAACATGCGTAAGGCGTTTTTGCGCACACCTGTCGACTTTACAAGAATAAGCTCTCGATTTGGCAGTCGATACCACCCCATTCTAAAAAAGCGTAAATCCCATAAAGGTGTTGATTATGCCGCACCAAGAGGAACACCCGTTAAAGCAGCCGGTGATGGAAAAATAATTTGGCGTGCGCGAAAGGGCGGCTATGGAAAGGCTGTCATCATTCAACACGGCAACCGATACAGTACACTTTACGGGCATTTAAAAAGTTATAACAGAAAAGCAAAACGAAACAGAATGATAAAGCAAGGTCAAATTATAGGCTATGTGGGTAGCACCGGCCGAGCCACTGGGCCTCATTTACACTATGAATTTCGCGTAAATGGTGTGCATAGAAATCCATTAACCATAAAACTCCCCAGCGCCTCTCCCATTGACAAAAAGTATCTTTCGGACTTTTTGGCTAAATCAAGGCCATTAATCTCTCAATTGGAATTGATTAAAAACGTCAATGTTGCGATGTCCAATTTATAATATTATCTAATCTACACAAAATTTTTCTTTTCTATCAGAAAAGGGCATCACCATGTCACACTATTTTGTTGGGCTTATGTCCGGCACTAGCTTAGATTCTATTGACGTCGTCATCGCATCTATTGAAAATAACCAATGCAATATCATTAAAAAACACCAATATGATTTTCCCCTTGAATTGATCCAACAAATTACAAAAATTTGCACTCCGGGTGATAACGAAATTGATCAATTGGGGTGTTTGGATAATCAGCTGGGAGAACTATATGCGGATGCTGTCAACGAAACACTAACATTGGCTAGTTTAAAGGCAGATCAAATCACTGCGATAGGGTGCCATGGACAAACAATAAGACACAGGCCGGAAAAACAATCTCCGTTCACGATGCAAATCGGCAATCCAAATATTATTTGTGATAGAACAAATATTACAACGGTTGCAGATTTTCGCCGAGCAGACATGGCAGCTGGCGGTCAAGGTGCACCATTGGTTCCTGCTTTCCACGCTGCGATGTTTACAAAATCTGATACAAAACGCGTTGTACTCAATTTAGGCGGTATTGCAAATATTTCCATTCTGGCAAACGCCACAAATAACGGTGTAAGCGGATTCGACACTGGCCCGGCCAATATATTAATGAATTGCTGGATATTAGAAAATCAAAACAAGACATACGATGAAAATGGTAACTGGGCATCATCTGTAGATCATGATGAGTCACTATTACGACAAATGCTCAGTGACCCTTATTTTTCATTGCCTGCCCCGAAAAGCACCGGAAGAGAATATTTTAATTTAGGATGGATCCAAGAACATCTCATTAATCATCCTAAACTCGATCCCGCTGTTATTCAAAGCACTTTATGCGAATTAAGCGTAACAACTATCAAAGATGCAATAAACAATTCTGTCGATTCAATTGATCAGCTCATTACCTGCGGTGGCGGCACGCAAAACAAACATTTAATAGCTCGATTGCAGGCCTCTATTGATTGTGACGTTTTTTCTTCAGCAGAACTCGGTATCGATCCTGATTACATTGAAGCACTTGCATTTGCTTGGTTAGCGAAACAAACCCTGGAACATAAGCCGGGAAATATTCCCAGCGTTACTGGCGCGCGAAAAAATAAAATACTCGGTGCGATATATTACTGCCGCTGATCAAGCGGTGTGTATTTTCTCGCTGGTTCACCGATATAAACCTGTGTGGGCCGAAAGATTCTGTTATCAACCAATTGCTCACGCCAATGCGCTAACCAACCCGCAGTACGAGATACAGCAAATACCGGGGTAAACTGATCTGTTGGTATTCCCATTTCAGAATATAATATGCCGGAATAATAATCGACATTAGGAAACACACCTTTTTCCGCTAGCCGCTCTTCTGCTGCTGATTCTAACGCTAACGCTATTTCGAACAGAGGGCTAATTTCGCCACCGCGCTGCTTAATCAATTTTTCAAAAAGTGCTTGCAAGATTGTTGCTCGCGGATCTTTTACTTTATATTCTCTATGCCCGAATCCCCAAATCTTTTCTTTATTAGCAAGCTTCTTATCCAACCAACTTTTAGCGTTTTTTGCACTGCCAACATCCTTCAGCATATCCAACACTTTTTCATTTGCTCCACCATGTAATGGTCCAGACAAAGTACCAATGGCTGCTGCAATAACACCATATGGACTTGCTAATGTAGACCCAGCAACGAGCGCGGCAAAAGTTGATGCATTAATGGTATGTTCTGCATGAAGAATTAAGCAGGTATCCATAATATCTGCATAAACAGGATCAGGATCTTCACCATTGAACATATACAAAAAGTTTTCAGAAAACGACAAATCATCACGAGGCTCAATCGGATCGTAACCCTTACGGATATGCTCCCACATGCACAATATTACCGGCATGCGCGCAATGAGTTTTACAGTCATATTGTGAACATAATCGAGATCATCGCAGCTATCCGTTCTGGTCAAACACGCATTACCAGGATAAAACATGCCAAGGCTGGCCACTGCGGTTTGTAAAATTTCCATCGGATGGCCGGTTGACGGAAGTGCTTTCATTAATGTCCTGATATTAAATTTCACACGACGATTTCGACGCAACTCCGCATCAAAAACAGCCAAGTCATGTACTGATGGTAGCTGCCCATCTAGTAAAAGCAGTGTTGTTTCTTCAAACGTACTGTTTTCAACCAGTTCATTTATAGGATACCCTCGGTAGGATAGAATGCCTTTATTCCCATCAATATCAGATATATTTGATTTAGTCGCAGGAACACCCTCTAATCCGGGCAAATAATCACTCATGCACACAATCTCCTTTTTACAAACTCACAAAACCCAACCAAGTAATAACCAGAAAAACAGACGAAAATCCCAAAATCACCGTGTACCGGAAATTTGAGAGTTTTACAGAAACATGAAATTTAAAAAAAATTGGATTAATTGGTTATTCTGAGTTTTTCAACAACAATAAAAAAAGGAGGTAACTTTACCTCCTTTTTTAACTTAACAACAGGGTTTTGATTTAGAACGCGCTAAATTTGGCGCTTTATCAGACTGAAAATGATGATCCACACCCGCAAGTTGTTGTTGCATTGGGATTGCGAATGACAAACTGAGACCCTTCCAAACCTTCTGTATAATCAATTTCCGCACCCATCAAGTACTGAAAACTCATTGGGTCGATTAGCAATTTCACACCATTTTTTTCGACTTGGGTATCCCCGTCACTAACCGCTTCATCAAACGTAAAACCATATTGGAATCCTGAACATCCACCACCGGAGACAAATACCCGCAGCATTAATGCGTCATTTCCTTCTTCTTCTATTAGTGATTTTACTTTCGCTGCAGCAGCATCCGAAAAATCGAGAGGGTTATCAAAATCAAATTCCGCAGCTGAATCGCTCATAATCTTCACCTTATATATTCGTCAACAATTTTTTCTATTATCCTATTCCAGACCAACACAGTCAAGAATGGTTTATAAAGTGTAATATGGGGATTTATTCCGTATTTTCAACAGTTTGTTCTTGAACAGGGGGAATATCGCCGGTGCGGTGGACTAATTTACCATTTACTTCAGCGCCGATCGCCATTTCGATCAAGTTATAGTAAACATTTCCTGTTACTCGCGCTTGTGATGCTAGCTCAATACGCTCAACTGCATAAACATCACCAATGACATGGCCATTCAAAATGACGTTTGGTACTTTCACTTCACCTTCTACTAAACCTTGATCACTTACTGTTAATAAAGATCCTGGCTCTTTTGCGGCCACATTTCCTTTACATTTACCATCTACATGCAATCCGCCTACAAATACAATATCACCTGATATTTCCGTATTCTGGCCAATTAACGAATCAATTTTAGCAGTTCTGCGTTTTTTACCGATCATAGAGAAAGCGCTCCCATGCGCAAAAAATGTTAAATCTTTTTAGTAAAATCCTTTCAAGACAAATAATTAATAACGAGTTATCAATCAATTCCACGTAATCCTAATTACTGTCTCAAATTTTGCCACAATGCAAAATGATTTATATTTTTTATAAAGATTGCCTCTCCAATATCGACTTCCGTTTTGAAATCTTAATCATTCTCGCCACAATTTTTATAATCCCTCTAATTATTATTGAAAAGCTCTCGTCAAGCACTTTTTCTTTAAAGTGAGGAGGATAATACAATATTTAAAACAAATATCTTAATTTTTACAGCTAACTGCCGATTTTTATATAGTCGGACTAACACATAAAGGCCGGTATTTCTTTGAAATACATTTTAAACATGAAAATATTTGCAGTGTTTTTTCTGTTAACAATCCATCAATCTTTTGTACTCGCTGAGTCGATGTATGTCGGCGATACTCTGCGAGTGGGTATCAGACCGAAACCAGATAACAGTACAGCGACAATAGGTGTTATCAAAACTGGTGCAAAAGTAGAACGACTCAAAGTTAAAAAAGGTTACTCCAAAATTCGCACTGATAAGGGTATTGAAGGTTGGGTCAAAAGTGCTTACTTATCAAATCACTCACCCGCTATTATTGAATTAAAATCAGCAAAACAAAGAATTGAAACATTGGAATCACAGATTCAGCAAAAAAAGAATGTATCTGAAAATAACCAAAATAATAATTTGCAGGAAACAGTTAAAAAGCTTCAAGAAAATGAAATCGTACTACAAGAGAAAATTAAAAATCTCCAAGAACAATCGGTGGTAGAGGAACCAAAACTGACCACAAAAATCGCATCTATGGAATTTGAAAACCTGGATAAACAAACCATTTACATTATGGTAGGCGCAATATTATGCTTATTTACCGGCGGATTTATTATTGGAGTTTCGTGGTATAAAAAACAGGTTTTAAAACGACTGGGTGGACTTAGTATCTAGCCGGCTTTTCACAGGGTCGCGAGTTAGCACAAATCGTTAACTGGTATTTTTCATTAACCAACGCACCAAATCAATCCAAATATTTCTAATTTCACGTCGACTCGGCATAATCCCAGCGTGGGGCAACTCAATGGTAACAACCGGAATTTTCTGTTGAATACCAGCATAGTTTCCCAAAGAGCCAGGGTACGTTCCCAATAAATTTAAATGCAATTGACCAAATTTTTTTGGCGCATCTTTGTCAGGCCCATCAAAATCTAAAATCCCATAAGGCGCATGCACCGAAACAATAACATCCGGTTTAAAGGATTCGATATAGTTTGCCAACCAAGATGACTCCGGCTCACTGAGAGGATTAGGCCCTGGGTAACGTCGAGGATTTTTATGAGTTCGATCCACCCAATATTTTTGACTTTCAGTATGCCAATCAGGTGTCGGGAAATTTCGATTGAGATCCACACCATTCTTGTTCATACGTTGTGCTTTCCGTTTCAACAATCCATCAGGATTCATGAGAGGAACAATGTGCCAATGAAACAATCCAGAATGATACTTATCCAGTATTCGCATCCATTTGAATACCACACTGATTGAAGAATATTCATCTCCATGGATTCCACCTATCAATAATATTCGAGCAAGTGGTTTTTTATTTGGTAAGGGAGGATATGTTTTTAATAATATGGGCAAGCCATCCACAGATTGGCCACCAGCGTGTTGGTAATCCCGAATTTCACAATCTTTTAATGTCACACTCCCAAGCTTCGCAGCAATTTTTAAACAAGTTTGCTGCACTTGGTTTAAAAGGTCATCTAAATTTAGATTGTGCGTAACGTGAGTCTGATGAGTATCTTGATTTGAGGTAGTAACATCTTGGGCCAGCAATCCATTAGAGTATGTTGCTGAAAAAAGTAAAAGAACAGACAAAGCTGAATTTTGCAATTTATGCATGAATTGTAACGCTAAATTATCGGCTTAAGATTGGTTTTTAGCTACACTTTCTGCGCCAGGCCAAGGAAATTCGCTACTAATTTTCTTTTGTTTACGCGGATCAACTTCGATTAACACTCTTTTGGGCGTAAAGTTTTTTGGTATGACAATATCTCCTTCGAACTTCTGGAAATATCGAAATTTAAACTCATGGTGTTTAGTTTTACTCGCTGACACCGATTTTAAGCTTAACGTTTTTGGCCGATCATTTTGAACGCCGACAATGCTCAATGTGGTTAATCCACGAACAGACTTATGATTTTTCAATACTTGGGTCAAAACGAAATTATATCGATACAATCCAGATGCGTTTTGTTTTTCTAAATCAAAACGCTCAATGTGCAATCCAGCCGAGGCTTCCCGTGGTGCAACAATGCCACGATAAAATCCAACTTCTTCCTGGAGCTCCAAAATCTCTTGCTGTAAAGATTTGAGATTTTCTTTTACTTGTATATATGCTTGTTCATCAACTTGCGTCGATCTTTGTGCTAATGCTAATTCATCCCGTAGAGTTGATTTATCTAACTCTAACGCATCAATTTTTTGTTGTAATTGTTGTTCAAATTGATTTGCCTTAACGATGTCAAATCCAGCTTTGTATTGACCATAAAAAAATAATCCTGCACCCGCGCCAATAACAAATAAAAATAGAAAAAATTGTTGTAATCGGTGTCGCCATGGCGAATGATGCCGAACAACCAGATTGCCCGATTTCATGTCTTAATCCTTATCATAAATTCCAGATCGGAGATATCAGAAAAATCCTAAGGCATTATTGCTATATTCTGTAATCCTTTGGTTTCTTCGAAACCAAACATAATATTCATATTTTGCACGGCCTGACCTGCAGCACCTTTTATTAAGTTATCTATTACAGATAAAATAATCACGGTATTGGTTTGATCCGATCGATGAATTGACAATCGACACATATTCGCCCCTTTCACACTTCGGGTTTCTGGGTGACTATTGGCTGGCAATACATCAACAAAAGGCTCGTTTGCATAATGCGTTTCCAAGACCTCTTGCAAATCGGCGTCCAGTTTTATTAGCTTGGTATAAAGAGTAGAATGAATGCCGCGAATCATCGGCATCAAGTGTGGAACAAACGTTAACTGGATTCTATCGTTCGATATCTTTTGTAATTCTTGAACTATTTCTGGCTGATGTCGGTGACCACTCACGCCATAGGCTTTGACGCTCTCAGAACATTCAGCTAGCAAGTTTGCCACATTGGCTTTACGACCAGCACCGCTGGCACCGGATTTACAGTCTGCAATAAGCGACAATGGATCAATCAAATTATTTTTTAATAATGGCGCATAAGCCAATTGAACAGAGGTGGGATAACAACCTGGATTAGCAACCAAATTTGCCGAAGCAATTGCGGAACGATTTAATTCTGGCAAGCCGTATACAGCTTGGTCTAATAATTCAGGACAGGCATGTGGCTCACCATACCAATGCTGCCATTCATTCTCAGAATTCAATCGAAAATCTGCAGCAAGATCGATGACCTTTACCCCAGCATCCAACAATTCCGGCACCATTTTCATTGCAATGCCATTAGGCGTCGCAAAAAATACTAAATCACATTCTGTAAATACCGTTACATCAGGCTCCGAAAAACAAATATCGACATGTCCGCGTAAATTAGGAAACATATCTGAAACACGAATGCCCTTTTCTGATCGCGAGGTAATCACTTGCAATGACACATCTGGGTGCATTGCCAATAATCGTAACAATTCTACTCCTGTATAGCCGGTTCCTCCGACAATAGCGACTTTGATCATAATTTTAAATTTGCTAATTGGTTATTAAAAGAAATTTAATAACATATATGGGAAATTACGCAAGGATTGTTTTTATAAAAAACCCCGATAGATATACCGGGGTTTAGCAAAACAAATAAATGAAAGGTAAAACTAGAAAATTGCTAACATCTGAACCGAAGCTCTATTATCTAATTCATCACCAATAATATTTGGACCGGCCGTATCAGCATGGCCCGGCGCTTCTAAACTTCGAATTTCATAATTAACAGTGATTCGTGTTTTCTTATTTATGAAATATTGTGCACCTAATGTGATTGTCTGCCATTTTCTCTCATTTTTTGCTACTTTAGTTGCGCGATTTAGCACATCATAACGCAAATCCAATTCAAGTTTTTTCAATACTTGATAACCCAAATGGACATAATAAGCACTTGCTTCGTCATCAGTAAGATAATTTAACGAAGGCGTCACACCATTAGCTGAAGCAGTTGAACCAATTTTAGCTGCACCATCAGTACCGTTGCGAATCAATCCGCTCGCCATTATATATTCAGCTGCGGCACGATACTTAGCCTTTCTGAAGGTAAAACCTACACCATAACGATTGCGATCAACATCTTCTTTTATTTCACCTGCTTGCTCTAACGATCGTTTACCCATATGGCCCCAGCCAAATAACTTAACACCTTGACGGCGTCCACCCTTACCACCAAAAATCATTTCCGTAGAAAGGTAACCATAAAAATCCTTTTTCGAATTATTATCTTGGCGATTTATCCCGTTACCATTACCTATCATAAACGCATATGAGTGCTCCCAGCCTTTGGTTTTTATCGTGTCAAACAATTGAATACCAATATCCCTAAATGCGCCTACTCCACCATTTGGCGAATTGACAGGACCATTTTGGAAATCTGTCGCGGATTTATCGTAAGTTGAAGATCCGTCGCCATTAGCAAATCGTTCTAACAATAATTGATCTGCACCATTGGTAAAATTAATGTAGTCAAAGACATGAATTGCTTGTAATCCTTCTTCCGAACCAGGGTACTTAAACTGACCTACCCTTAATCGAGCAAATGGGATGTGGTTTAATGTAATACTCGCATCAGTCAATTTAGCCCCACCCCCTTTGTTGTCTTTTCCTGCAGAGGTAACCCCATTATGTCCAAACTCGCCAAGAATAAAATAGTTGGTGTTACCATCCAATGGAAAACCCTGGCCTCGCACGCCAATCCGCGCTCTTCTGATGTTAAATCCACTACTAGAGTTACGATCAGGACCTAAGGTATTCGGCTGCATTGGATTACCCTTCCATTTACCTGCTGGAACAGTTGATCCTTTTATATGTTGGTATTCAGGCTGAACAAACCCCCAAACCTTAGCTCGCCCAGCAGTACCATTTGGCTCCGTACCTTGCAACATTAACCAATTGGCTGCTTCAACATTTTGGGTTTGTATACCCAGTCCTAACGCACTCACAACACTCGCTGCGGCAATCGTTAGTTTACTCTTTGATATTTTCACAAATTCTCTCCTCATAAATTTGTATTGATCAGTTTCTTACTACCTAATCGTTCTATCAAGGTTTAACGAGCGTATAGCCTTTTTCAACTAACTCGATGATTTGAACCACCCCAGCGACTACGGGTTTTGAATGCGGATTTAATTCTGGCTTGAATCCTAATTTTTTCGTGACTTTTCTCATTGTATTGCTACATGCACTAAAGCGAACACCATTTGCAGCCAAGCCTTGAATCCGACCTTTATTTGCATTGTCTTTGAATAACAATCGTAAGCCAGGACCAAACGCAACAATTTCGACATCGACTCTATCAGGTCCATAGTGTTTTACTAAGTTACTCGCTACATTTAACACTAAGGTTTGTTTGAAAGGATTTGGATCACTGATTTGTAGAACAACATTTTTTTCAGCAAATGGCTTTTCTTCTGACGCAGTTGCTAGACTTACGCCGCATATTAAATTAATTGAAACACACCACACAATAGCGGCGAAAACACGGTTTTTCATATTTTCCCTCCTCAGGATCAAACCGATAAATTACGACATACTAGCCTTACTGCTCAGCTTTTGTGTATCTGTATGCAAACAATTGGCCCGTTCATATCAAATAACACAATAAAATCAACTCTCTCTGTGCGATAAGATTAGTATAATAAATAGATTTTTAAAGTTTTCATACTTTAACCAATCCTCAGATTAATATGCGGGATTATTGTTACAGGTGTCAAGACACTTTCCTGGCTCGTCGATTTTCAAACTTTGCATAACTACATTAATTAAATCTATCCCACATGTATTCTACAATAGCGGTAATTTGTTTCTCATTTAACACATATCTCCAAGCTGGCATTGCACTTCCGTTGACACCATTTGCAATTTTCTGGCTCAACGTTTCTTTCGTAAACATCTCTTGAAGCGGCTGAGTGGTGAAATTGCGCGCTTGTGGTTGTAAGAACTGTCCTACCCAATTTTTCCCACTACCATCTGCTGCATGACAGAAAACACAATTTTTATCAAAAATTTGCTCACCTAACGCCTGTAATTTATTTTTAGGGGTATAAGCTGATTTTTTTTCATGAACAGCATAAGGTGATGCATGAGACAAATCATCTATTGCTTTCCTCTGCTTATGTGAATAACCATTGCGTGGCCATGATAGTGGAAAGCTGCGCCATATTTGCTCTGTGTTACGTACTTTTCCGTGATCATGACAACTGATGCAAGAGGATAAATATAATCGTTTCCCTAATTTTTGTTGGTCAGTTAATTCCTCCCAAGGATCATCTATTGCGAGTTCTCCACTAACAAACGGAAATGCGTCTTGATATTTTTCATGATTAAACCATCCGTTTTCCGCGGTGTGATATCGAGTATTTTCCTTTTTGCCCCGTATGAATGCTTGTTGTATAAAAGCGATTACACTATCGATGTCGTTTTCAGTCAATAATTTGGCAAACCCCATCATTGCAGTGCCTGCTTTGCCGTGTGTAACAACATCTTTCATTTGCTGGGTTGTTAATTTTTTTGCGTTCTTGCTAGTAAAATCGAGTGGAGCGGGAACTAAAAATCGACTTGCTACGGTTTTCGCGTTTCCGGAATATCCATGACAAAAATAGCATCGATAATTGTATACTGCTTTACCTTTTTCAAAAATTGTCTGATCAACTACGACTTTTTTTTTTCAGACAATCCTAAGATAAAAGTTTGAAACACATATTCCGCAACATCAGCAATTTGCTGCCGACTTAATACAGTTGACCACGCGGGCATAACGGAACCAGTTTTTCCGTGGGATATTGCTTTAAATAACCTCGGTCGATTATAAATTTGGCGGGATTCTTTTGAGGTAAAATCTCTTGGTTTTGGAAAATTAAAATGCGATCTAGGCCCCTTTCCATTGCCGTTTTTACCATGACAGGTGAAGCAGTTATTCTGAAAAAATGTCTCACCTTTTTTTGCATTTCCAAAAAGTCCATCAGGAAACTCGAGCGACATGTTAATTTTACTAATCGCTTCGAGATGCTGGGGTGGGGAATTTGGAGTGTCACTTGGCGCTTCTACTTTCTCCATAAATTGAGCGCGTATATAGGTTATCACCAAATTAATTTGTTCAGCACTCAATCTTTTCTCAAAGGGCATCATCGCAGTGCCGGGTCTTCCATATGTCACGGAAGTTAGCATTCTCTCTCGCGTTAACTCTTCCATCGCTAACGCGGAAGTAAAATCTCTAGGCGCGGGATTTAGACCGTTTTTTGCCCACACTGCCGTATTACCATTATCGCCATGGCAAGCTGAACAATTCTTAACATATATTGCTCGTCCTTCATCATTTCCATTTTTCTGTGGCTTTGCTTCTTGTTTCAATACAAAACGGTCACGAATATAGCTTGCTAACGCATCAATTTGTTTGTTATTAAAACGACGTTGATACGAGACCATTGTTGTCCCAGCGACACCGTTTGCAATGGCCGATTTTATGTGCGGCAGCGTTAATTTTGATTTATTTTTCGTCGCGGTAAAATCAGTTGGGGCTGGTGATAATGACACGCCTGCTCTTCCACGACCATCACCTTTATTTCCATGGCAAGTACCGCACTGCTTTTCGTATATTTGTTTTATTTTTTCAATTTCATTTGAGTACGACAAAGTAAATGGTGCAATAACAAGCAGAATAAATAAAACACAACTAATAACTTTACTCATAACTATCTGCACAATTGACACCCTGATTTTAAAGACAATAGTCCAAATTCTTGAATTCTTATAACTTGAGAGTGGCGCAATATATTGATTTACGCTACCCTTAATCACCCGGATTTTTACATTTTAACCATTTGTTGATATATAACAAATCAGAAAAAACAATGAATTGATCTGTGCGTCTCTTTGAATTAACAAGTAACGTATGAAACCTATTTACTCAAAACGGTATTATCACGAAAAGTCATGGGTCTAAAACAAAAAGTTAAACATTTACTATCGCAACCCGTTCGCTTGATGTTGTTAGGCTTGTGTATTAGCGGATCAATTGCGTGGCTAAACATCACACAGGGTGAAGCAATCATTGGTGATCCGGTTCAGGGGACAAATGACACAATACTTGGGTCTAAACATGATTTCAGTGGATTGAATCGCCGAGCAGGTGTGGTTGCGATGCCAACCGTTGCCTTTTCTGACTATGGCAATCCTTGTGTCTATTGCCATATTCCACCCGATCAAGCGGATGCGGATAGCGTTGCAAAAGGTGCAATTGAGGGATGGAACCGCTATCAACCCGCGACTGATTCATTTCAACTTTATGATAGCTGGTTTTTAGATTCTAAAACGCAAAGCCCAAGCCCAATTACATTACTTTGCTTATCCTGCCACGATGGGACCATGGCAGTAGATATGGTAGTTTCTAAACCTGAATCATTTGATCTAAAAGAAGACACTGCCATGCATATGCGAATAAATGGGGCCGACAATACATTAAGTTGCGGCAAGTGTCATAATGGTCGCATCGCCCATAGCATTGCCATTAAACACTTAGACACTGATTTACGAAATGATCATCCTGTTTCAATGCGATATGCTGGGTTGCTACGAGTTGATGAAGATTTTCGTCAACCTCATACACCAGATGGATTTAGCAATGGTGTGAAATTCTATGAAGGTAGAGTTGAATGCGCTAGTTGTCACAATGTACATGATCCAGCAAAAGATTTATTCCTACGCGTAAACTCTGACTTGCTTTGCCAAACTTGCCATACTAAATAAAGCGTTTTTAAAAAACGATATCACCTATGTTTACGTTTCAGAAAATCCTATTATGCTTTATTGTTTCCATCATTATTGGCTGTACCACTGCGCCAGTCATTCCTAAACAAGAACCACCGACATTTCCACCACCACCTGCCGATGCAAAATTTGTCTATGAAGCGACACTTCGGGCAAGTAGTAATATTATGGAACCCACTTTTGCTGACAAACTTAGACAAGTTGCGACAGGCTCAACAATTTCCCCCATTGGCCTAGCGAAACCTTATGGCGTTTTGGCATACAAGGGAAAAGTTTACGTCACTGACACTCAACAACGTGCAGTAATGTTATTTGACTTAATAAATAAAAATGTGAAGTTGTTTGGCACAAGCGGCAAGGGCAATTTGCTAAAACCATTGGGTATTGATATTAACAAGGATGAAGAAATTTTTGTTGCCGACAATACTGCAAAACGCATCGTTGTTTTTAATTTAGACGGAGATTTTCTTCGCGCCTTTGGCAGTAAAAAACGCTTAACACGCCCAGTCAGTGTTACCCCTGATCCCTTGTCCGATAATATATACGTTGTTGATACCGGCGGGGTTGATTCGGATAATCATCATGTTTTAGTGTATAACGGAAAAACGGGGGAATATGTTAAGACAATTGGTAAACGCGGCAGGAGAGACAACGAATTCAACCTACCGTTGCAAGCTAGTACGACAGTTGATGGAACATTATATGTTGTTGATGGTGGCAATTTTCGCGTTCAAAAAATTTCTTCCGATGGGGAGTTCATAGATAGATTTGGAAGTATCGGTAGACGAAGTGGCCAATTTTCTCGACCCAAGGGAATAGCGACAGATACTAATGGAAATATTTATGTTGTGGATACAGCATTTGGCAATGTGCAAATATTTAATTCTGATAATCAACTTTTGTTATTTATCGGCAATCGTGACACAAGAGGTGGACCTGGAAAATTCAGTTTACCCGCTGGAATTGATGTAGATGAAAATGGTAAAATTTATATTGTAGACCAGTTTTTTCGCAAGGTTGACATTATAAGACCTATCGATGTAAAACCATTCGACGTTTTCATACAATAACTTCTGCTATTTCTTCCCATTCATTTTCAGCAACCCATTCTAATAACTCATTCATGGGCACAGGCTTACTTAAGTAAAAACCTTGAACAGCGTCACAACCCAATTTTGTTAATAGATCCAATGTTTCTTTGCTCTCCACACCTTCTGCTACAACTTGCAATCCCAGCTTATGCGCCAAATCAATTGTCGATCTAACGATTACCGCACTATTATTATCATCCACCAATGACAGTCCGAATGATTTATCAATTTTAAGCTCATTAACCGGCAATTGCTGAAGATAGGTTAACGACGAATACCCGATACCAAAATCATCAATGGAAATTCTTAATCCCATTGCGTGTAATCGTGTTAACGCTTTTATTACATTCTGAGGCTCTTCCATTAACGCAGTTTCTGTAATCTCTAATTTAAGGCGACCACTATTAATTTCGTATTGATTCAAAATATTGAGTATTTCGTCTGAAAACTCCATATCAGATAAATTCATCATTGATAAATTAATGGAAACACGTAAATTTTTGGAGCCACTCAAATATTCTTGACACTCAGATAATGTATTATGTAAAACCCAGATGGTCAAAGGTTTGATTAATCCAGACTCTTCTGCCAATGGTATAAATTCATCCGGCGCTAATAAACCATGTATGGGATGATTCCATCGAACCAATGCTTCTATACCCGACAACCGTTGTGATTTTAAATCTATTTTTGGTTGATAATGTAAAGTCAGTTGATCGTTTTCAATGGCCTCTTTTAACTCTGATCGAATCGCTAATTGGCGGAGGCTATGCTGGTCTGCGTTGACATCGTAAACAGAATAGCCTTGATTACTGCGTTTAGCTACATACATTGCGACATCAGCCCGTTGTAATAGCACTGTTGGTGATTGCCCATGCTGTGGATAAGATGCTATGCCCAAACTCGCACCCACAGACAAACTGTGCCCTTCAATATAAAGCATTTTTTCAATTGTATTAATGACTTTTCGCGCGAGAAACATAGCTTGGTCCGTTGTTGCAGTTGGCAACAATAAACAAAACTCATCTCCTCCGAGCCTGGCGACTGTGTCTGATTCTCGCAATACTAACTTCAATCGCTTTGCTATTTGTTGTAATAATTTATCCCCAATATGATGCCCCAGCGTATCATTAACTTCTTTAAAGCGATCCAAGTCTAAAAGAACAAGAGTCAGCTTATGTTGGCCTCTCTCTGCCGATCGAATGGCTTGCTGCAATCGATCTAACAAAAGCGTTCTATTTGGCAGGTCTGTTAAAGAATCATGCATTGCCTGATAGTGCAAGGCAGCTATTCTTGCTTTTCGGCTTGTGATATCTCTCACTGTGGCTATAAAATATCTATCTTCTCCCAATTTCATATCGCTCACTGCGATATCTATTGGAAATAAATTACCGTTTTTCTTTTTGCCCACAATTTCTCTTGCAACGCCTACAACAACTTTACGATCATTATGCTCCCCATCCTCCAGGAAAAAGGTTTCCGATGTTTCGTTGTTTTGTGGAATCAATATATCAACATGTTTACTCACTAACTCATTCTGTTTGTAACCAAAAATATGTTCTATTGAAGGATTTATCGAATCAATCGTCCCATCTTCTTTAATTGTCAGAATACCATCAACTACATTATCCATTACCGCTCGTATTCTCGTTTCATGTTGTGATATATCTTTTTGCATTTGATTAAAAACCAATGCCAAATGACCCAGTTCATCATTGCGATTCTCAGGGATTTGTGTTGAACGATCGCCACCTCCAGCTGACTTAATCGCATTTCGCAACGTTAGGATCGGCTTGATTACATGGACTCGTAAATAAGACCAAACAGCGACTGCTAATACTGACACCAAAACCAATGCCCATATCCAAATTAGCTGTTTTACATCAAGAATGCTTTGAATGATATTTTGGTTTGATATTGATAATTTTAAAACACCACGCAACATGGATTCATCGTAACCATGACAAGATAAACATTCCACATCGGCTTGAATAGGTAATGCGACTGTTACTACACCGGGATGCGTTGTATCATGAGCGACATTTCCCGCTAATGCGGAATTAAACATTGAGGAAGGTAATTGTTGATGTGTTTCATCAACTGGATGCGTGTTTCTTTGAAAACGAGGTTGGCCTAGGTATTTATTAACAGCGGCTACTGTACTTAGATCAGTAAACGCCGGACTTCCATCCCGACGAATAACTTCAATATCCTGTATGCCTGCTACGCCATGTAATCTGTCTATCCATTCTCTTGCTAAGATGCCATTTCCATTTAGCATCAACGTTTTTAAACTTCCCAATAATGTACGGGCGTGTACGACTGCTTGTTCAACACCTTGTTTTTCAATTTCTTGTGTCAGTACTTTCCCCATCCATAAGGCCAAAACAACTACCAGTATAAGAATGATACTGGAAATGACAACCGCCAGCCTAGTTCCCAAACTATTCATAAAACCTTTCCATCTACAACGTTTTTTATTCTATATGGGCATTTGGATGATATAAATTCCAATTTTGATTATTCTTTTTTTTCAACGAAAAACATTAAGTCATTCCAATTTAGCTAATTTGGAATATTTACTTTAGCTTCTCCAACAAACAATATCACATTAAACTCTCGCATTAACGCTTTACTATAAAAGTTTGGCATTGAAACACCTTGACTAAATGAAATTTTATCGCCTATTTTAGCTTCTATATTTGTTGTAGCGATCCATATTGATTCATTATGTTGCTTTACTTGCACATAAGTATATCCTTCAGTGTTTATCACATCCATTACCTTTCCAGAATTTGGTAAATTTTCCGTTGATTTAGACTGGGTCTTATTTAAAGTATAATTTGAATATTGTTTTTGTGAACCCCAAAATCCAAGATCTCCTGATTTATTTATTTCAGCAAACCAGACTTTATTAAGATATTGCTTTCCAGTTGAACCACCGAGAATATAGATTTTATCATTTATCACTTTAGCGTGAAAATTAGACAATACTAATGGAAGGTCTGTGGTGTAGGTCCAGTCGGATTCAGATACACTTTTTTCAACCTTTAACCTTTCAACACTTGCTAAATACTCACTTCCACTAATCCCACCCAACACATAAACCACATTACTGACTTGTGTTGTCGCGAAGGCATATCGACCTTGATTTAATTGAGAAGACTGCTTCCATCTTAGCGGTAAATCATCAAAATTTGCATACTCCACTTCTGAAATTCCAATACCTTTTGTAGGATGATGTCCGGCTATAACCAGTGCTTCGTTTGAAATTTCGCTGACACCATTAACATATCTAGGAATTGTCAATTTATTAGGCAACATTCTCCAGGAACCTAATTGTCCCTGTTTATCAAAAATTGCTGCCTCCACTGTATCAAGCAACGCTCCGCCGAATCCCCCTATGGCAAGCAGTTTGTTATCCTTTAAAATCAATTTTGAGCAGCGCCGGGGAATTAACAACTGAGACTTTTCCGCCATCCATTGACTTAATGATCCATCAGATTGAATTTTTGCACTGAATACCGTTCTCAATAAATTTTCGCCATACTTTCCATTTGCACCACCTACAACGAATATTTTATTCTGAAACACAATCGCTGAAAAAAAACCCCGTTCCTGTGGCAATGGAGTTGCAAACTTCCAACTAGTTAACGATCCATCATCTTTTATTTCAGCATATTCAACACTATTCAAAAACACCTTTCCATCAACGCCACCTAACATATATATTCTATTGTTATGTATAACAGAAGCAGCGCCTGCTCTTTGGATTTTCATGGATTTTGTTTCAATCCATGAGGGCACCCAAACGGGTTTGTTCCCACTACAAGCAACAAAAATATTGAAAAGGAAAAAAGAAATAAAAATTGTAATTACAGTTTTTATTTTGAATCGACTTTGAACACATACCCGCAGCGTTATGGGTTTAGGTGTTTTTAACATGCCCCTATTCGACCTCAACTTTGTTGCTCCGCCTTGTATAGAATGGCTATACTGCGTTGTCGCGTCGCGTTGAGATCAAATATTGGCATGTTAAAAATACCTAAATCCATAACGATACGGGTATCCAAGAGTGTATACCAATTAAATTGAGTAAATTATTTTAGCTTGTTTGTATTTAAATGAAGAAATATGATTTGCCAGAATATTAATCATCAAATTACCAATTTGGGAATTTTAGATATCACGTTTAATTCTTGCTACTCCCCCAAAACTTCCCACCCACATGCTGCCATCGGACGCATTTACCATTGAAAATACATTGTCAGCAAATAACCCTTCTCTACGAGTCATCACGGCAAATGATCCATTTTGTTTTACGCGAGCTAGACCATGACTTGTACCAGCCCAAATATTCCCACCCTCATCCTTGTGCAGCATGAATACATGATTAGATGGCAACCCATCTTTTGTTGAATAGTTCTTCCAAGTCTCACCATCAAATCTTGCTAATCCACCGCCCCAAGTTCCACACCACACGATTCCATTATCGTCTACTTCCAACGAGACAATGTAATTGGGATTAAAAGCAACGTTTGTTCGATTTAATCCTTGCTCTACCTTTTGCTGCGCATGATGTTGCGACGCTTTTGCTGGATCCCTTGAAAACTTGATATCATCTTTTACCAATTCATAATCGGCACCCAAACCATGTTTGTGTTGCCAGTTTTTCCAATTATTATTGCGAAATAACGCCAATCCATTTTCTGTCGCAAACCACATGTCTCCATTTTTTCCTTCTTCGAGACCATAAACCCAATCATTAGGCAATCCGCCATTGGTATTTTCTAAATTAAATGTTTCCCAACTTTCAGGATTATCTAATTGCCCACCCTTAACACGATTTACACCAGACCATGTTGCAATCCATACGTCTCCATTTGAAACTTTTTGCACATCATAAACAAACTGATCTGCTAATCCATCTGGAATATTATAATTTCTCCATTTATCATTTTTAGGATCGTAAATGGACATCCCCCCACCATAGGTCCCAACAACAATTTTGTTATCCAACTTACTTAAATGAAACACGCCATTTGAAAGTAAACTCTTATTTTCAACATCAAAGAGTTTATAATTATCAGATTTCAATTCATATCGAATCACGCCACCAGATGTTCCTACCCAAACCAGCTCTCCATCAGAAAGCATTCCTTTCACATTACGGTTTCCTACCCTAAAATGAGAGAAACGGGGCTGCTCTCCTCCGCTTTCTATTGTTTCACTCAAACTTTTTGGAATATCAGGATGTGACAAAGGAAGACTAGGTGAAGCAACATTCTGATTTGTTATTTTACTAACATCATTATCCTTCTCAGAGTGAGACAAGCCCATCACATAAGCAGCCACAATCATGATACTGAAGACACTAACTAAAATTACTAATCCCTTTGCATCTAATTTCACATTATTTACCTAAATATTTTTGTTAACTTTTTTCGTTGTCTGAAACATAAAAAAATTTAAACGATCTAAAACCACCTTGGTCAATTTATTATTTGGATAATCATCAAATTTCCTTTTTCTCGATAATCGTCACTCCATTTCGAGATCCTGCCCAAACTTTTCCTGTCTCATCGACAACGATCGCGTATACATGATTATCTAATAGACCGCTTTTTTTATCTATCGTTTGCCATTCATGCTTGTCATATCGACTAATACCTTTGTTAGTACCAAACCAAAGGACATCATTTTTATCCAATGCGATGCTATATACAATATCACCAGCCAGACCATCTTCAGATGTTATATTATTCCATCGCTGACCATCAAATTGACTCACTCCTCCACCCCAAGTACCAGCCCAAACATGATCATTCTTCTTTTCAACTGCAACACAAAATACATAATTAGGATTATAACTTTCTTCTCCATTCGAAAGCACACTTAAATTGTGCCTAGATCGTGTCCCCAAACCAGTATTTGCGCTGAAAGATAAACTATTTTTATTTTTACCACCCAACCCTTCTTGATGCGTCCATGCATGCCATTTAACTCCATCATACATGTTAACTCCACCCTCAGAACCTATCCACACTCTTTCCTTTGAATCAATTGCAAGGCCATACACCCACTCATTTAACAATTCTTTTACATACGTTGTAATATTTCCTGATTTCAAATCGTAACGACTTAAGCCATCCCACGTACCTATCCACATTGCTTTATTTTTTTGCTCTGCAAATGAGTAAACCCAATAATCAGCCAACCCATGCATGGGCATATAATACAACCAATTGTTTTTTTCTATCCTGGAAACACCACCTCCATTTGTACCAAACCATACCCCGCTGTCTTTGCTCGCTTGAATTGCAAAAACATATTCATTTGCAAGACCATTTTCTCTTGTTATTGTTTTTAAAACATTTGCATTATTAACATCAATCTGAAGAACACCCACAGATGTACCGACCCATAAACTGCCGTCTACTAGAGAAAGTGCACGAACAAACACATTGGTACCAACATTAAAACTTTCGGAAACTTGATAAGACTCTTTTACGACTTTTTGTTTTAGGATTGGCTGATTGGAATCGAGAGATTCATTTTGCTTTGAACAAGAGGTGAGACAGACAATAAAAAAAAAAGCTAATATTCGCCTCACAAAAACGTCCGTAAATATGCCGCCACATTTCGAATATCTTCATCTGTCAGTAGTCCACCGAAACTTGGCATTATACCTTTACCATCCCTAATGATATCCATTAACATCGCATCAGTTTTAAATAATGTTTGCCCCTCTTTAAAATTTGGCAACCCTGGCATTTTACCTTCACCCGACTCTCCATGACAGGCCGTGCAATCTCGCAAATAGATTTCGCGCCCAGCAAAAACATCACTCGCGATTCCCTGAATAGGCATATACAGAAAAAATATTATAAATAAAATTTTTTGGGTTTTCATTTATTCTCTCAAGTTCACTTAGGAATATTAAATAGGCAATACTATTAATCTACTATTTTCATCAAGAATGGCTAAATACAGGTAAAGAGATAAATCACATGCGAGTTGTCGCAAATATTTTACTTAGCTTTTTAAAATACGACACTACCTTTAATTTAATTTAATCCCCTTCCTTAGTCGTCTTTCTGTAAACCAGTCATCATCAATTCCGCCATTAATTTTTACTTTACTGACATCAAAAATCGACTTGTGAAAAGTTTGTGCATTTTGCACCAACACCTTTTCCCAAACCCAGGCATCACTCACTTTTTGCCATTTCAAGGACTGCCTTTTTAAAAGCGCATCTTTTCGATCATAATAATCTACCCGTATTTTCAGACATGAATCCATATCTTCTGTTTTTGAATACCATGATATTTTTTTGCTATACAGTGAATCTGGCTCATTTGGAACACTAACAACAACATAATATTCCTGACCTTGCTTATCTCTATCGATTCGAATTAATTCATGGACATCATCATCAACTTGCCGATAAGAAATATCGCCATAAGTTAAGTCTGATCCCAAAAAACTATCCCCCAAATCCCTTACCGATACACGTCGAATTTTTCTCAATGTAGGTAAATAAATCCACTGCTCTGCTTTTTTATTAGATTCTCTTGTATAAGACCAGCGCATAAATCCAGCACCTTTTGCATCTGGCGGATAAAGGGTAAACAGGACCATTTTATCAAAAATCTCATCCTTGCCTTTTACATCCTTCCATAGCCGTAAATAAATTGTTTTTCTTTCATTACCAGACCTATCAATCAATGTTATACCCAATTGTGTTTTTTGATTTTCACCTGGATATTTGTTATCGCAAACTCTAACAATTTCCCTTCCTGTTGGGTTTAACTCTTCTACCTGTTCTATTTTATTTTCAGAATTTTGCTCAGCACTTACGCTGCACAAAAAAAGAATATTAAATATTAATCCAGTTAAAACACAACCATAACGTTTTACGACAGACTGCATTTTGCACTCCTTTGACTATGGTTTAACTCCAGTTATTAGGGTGAAAGGACTTGGATCTGGCAATGGCCGAAATTCAAGATCAATGAATCCAACACTTGCAGCAATATCAGCGACTTCTTTTGCTGAATAAGCTCTGCCTTCTGGCGTATGGACCAATTGGTTCAAACCTATCAAAACAGGCAGTAATGGCCCATCTTTTTCCGTCGTTAAAAATTGCTCTTGTATAAGAATAACGCCACCTGAATCCATTGCATCAAACGATTTTTGAATAATGTTTTGTATTACTTTTGGCCCTTCCTGATTTATCATTGAGGATAATAGAACTACATCATAACCACTTCCAAAACCATCTTCTAAGTAACTACCCTCTCGAGTCGACACCAAATCTCCAGCATTCCAGTCATTTATAATTTCGCTAGTCACTTCCAATGTTTGTGGAAGATCAAAAACGTCTCCCGTCAATCCATTATTTTGCTGGCAAAGTATAATGGTAAAAATTCCAGGCCCACCTCCCACATCCAGCATTCGCTTCTTACCTTTCAGAGATACCTCTTTCGCGAGTAATTGTGCTTGAGGAATCCCTCGATATAACATCCCCAGAATATATGTTTTAGTAGCTTCTTTACCGTGATCATGCTGCTTTTCAACAACGGGCTTACCATTCACTACTGATTCTTTTAATTTGGTCCAAGCGTCAACCCAAGATTCAAACATGGATACAATTCCACCTTGATATCGATCACTTGTTTTAACCAAAAACGTTTTAGATAAATCTGTATTTTCAAATTTACCATCCTCTTTTTTTAAGAATCCCATGGGAACCAATCCAATCAGAATCATTTCTAATCCTCGCTGATCGGCTCCACATTTTTTTGACAATTCCTCTGCAGTTGCTGAGGCGTCTCCAAGTAAAGTAAACACATCTAATGAGTTAGCAACATGCAATACAAATGAACTCCAATAAGCAGAACTTACCTCCATAACCGCCATTGGATTCAATGAATTATCCCAATCATTCTTTGAATTGTCGCTCGACATATTTACTCCCTTGTTAATAAAAACCCGGCTCAATATTTTTGAAAATTTTAATTAAAATGCGAAGCTTTTGATTCTAAATAAATACCATATTTCATCTTAATAGTTCTACAATTCATAAACCTAGAAAAATCAGTTGAACACGAATTTAGAGTGCAAGGCAGCGCTTTTACATCCTGTAATTGCTGCATTAGTGCCTCCATGCACGTCAAATTGATTCAATAGTGCTTTTACTTGTGCCCAATGGGTAAAAAATCTTAGCCTCACCCTTAGGTTAAGCGAGCATTTTTTGAAAGTGCTAGTGGATCAATAGCTTGTGCTATAAATCGTTTTCAACTGCTTTTTCTAGGATAAAGGATCAGACATCCCTCAGCAAATTATAAATCAGGCAAGGTGCAACCTAATATAAGTTTATTTTTAGAAGTCATTTACGACTCTCATTCTTTAACTATCAATAGAAATTCGCACACCTAATCTTACTCAATTCCATCAATTAACTTAAATTGATATTGATGATTTATTTAAAACTCTCATATATAGCTTAATAACACATATAAATCACGATATTAAAGACATTTAATACATTCTTTTATACAAACATTAGAGCCCAACGTTCGATTGCCAAAAACGTCTTTATTTCTATATTTTTTTAACGCAAAAAAAAAGGAAGGCATCAGCCTTCCTTTTTCAATTGCTTATAAACTAGTCTTTAAGGACAGTTTTGACCAGTTGGATCTGTAATACATGGAGTACCACTACTTGAACCAATATTAAATGCAGGATCCCATGCCCAAGCTTTTTCAGAGTTTGAATTTGCAAATCCAAATTCTGATGCAGGTAAAGTTGTACCTGGAGCAGACACATTTTCAAATGATAGGAAACCAAATGTACTTCCTAAAGAACCAGCGTTATTGGTTTGACTATCAAGGTTGATTTTTTGACCAATCCAGATTGCCTTAATATCATCTCCACTTGCCCAAGTTGCCGCATCTCCATTAGCCAGAGAAATACCAGTTGCATTTGCACTAGTTTGCAATGAACCTTGGCGTTCACGTAAAGAAAAGACCTGGACATCTTGATCACTCAGCGCATCGTTTGCTGATGCCAAACCAGCCACTTGATCGATACTCATTTGAAAGCCATCTCTCAAACCAGTCGTTGCATCATTTGAGCTTTGGTACAAAAAGTTAGAGTTAAAATCATCACCAGCACTTGCGGTATCACCTTCGTCAGAAAGATTCTGTGTAATAGATACTGGAGTAGATGCTTGAGACCAACCAGTATTAATATCACTTGTGGAAGTAAACGATGTGCCACCACCACCAGTGGTACCTATTTCTGAAATACGTTGCTGTGCAGCAATACCATTTTCATTGTTATTTGCAGTTGACCCGCCACCCAAGCTTAATTTCATTTTCACAAAACTGACATCGTAAAAACCAAGCTGAGTAGAACCAGGCGTTCCGTTTGCATTTTGATCAGTTACGATTGTCATTATATATGACTCACCAGCCACTGCACCCTGAGTACCTGGCACTGCTGTAACTTGAATTTGTTTAAAACCGTCACCGGATGCGACTGTACTACAATCCCATTCAGCTGTATTACCACATACAGAATTTGTTGCATCACCTGCTGCTGCGTCTATTTGACCATCAGTTACACTCCAACCGCCAAATTGTAAATTATGGCCGGCTGAGTAAACAACACCGCTCATAGCCATGGACAGCGCACCCGCTAATGCAGCTAACTTGAATCTCTTTTGCATAGCAATCTCCTCAATATTAAGAGTTCTTGGTACTTGCTGCCAGACCAACAGACAGCTACCCCACACAAATATATACTTCCCTATAAACAAAACTACCACTTCAACTTTTTTCTGTCAAGTTAATCACACTTTCACAAAGTATTACATTTGTCACAAAGCGTAAAACCTTGATATAAATAAAGTCGCTTAATTTGTTTAAATACAATAACATAGATACAACATACGTATATGCTACTAACCTGCTAACAATGTTATACAATATAGTACATTAGTAAATTCGATGCAATATGTTATACCTACGAGTCTAACAGAAGAATTAATTATTGTTTTCTACAAACTATATCGCGCAATAAAATTATTTATTAACTTTGATTGCCGCTTTCATTTAAAAATTTTCTATTATTCTTTCATCTAATATGTAACAAAATTCATACCGACTACGTTGTTCGTTTTGTCACCATAATCCACTCTTGATATAGACGCATAATCAATATGGATATGACGATAGTTTTCAATAGGGATACCAATTGATTCACACAAACTAATTCTAATAGGGCCGACATGACTCACAACAACAATATTTTTTGATTTATTTTCAATCAGTGTTCTTGAGAGAAATTGTTTTAGTCTGTCCTGAACATCAACTATTGTTTCACCATTCTTTGGCGTAAAACCAACCTTATCAATCTTCCATTGCAAATAATCATCTGGAAATTGTTTTTCAATTTCTTCAAAGTACAACCCCTCCCAAATTCCAAAGCGACGCTCCACTAATTCGTCTGCCTTTTCGACAGCACAAGACTGCAAAGTAGCGATTTTATTCGCAGTAGCAAACGTTCGATTTGATGGGCTTGTTAAAATTAGATCGATTGACTTATTTTTAAACCAAGTTGCTGCGGCTTCTGCTTGCATAAAACCACTCGAGCTAAGAACAGGATCTTCAGTATTATCACAATATATTCGATTGGTCGGATAATCAGTTTGTCCATGCCTCACAAAATACACGGTGGTATATTCTTCTTTAAACCGCATTTATAATTTAATCCTACTCCAGATATTTACTTTGCCATTGTATATACAAATTATGCACGTGATGCATGTACTCTTCTTTTGATGAAAAGCTAGAAGGTTCCAAAGCGTCAAACACAAAATAATTTGCACGATTATTCTGCGTAGTAATAAAGTGCCACATTTTATCAACTAGCGTATGGGGATCTGTCCACTCAAAATCTTCCTGTGCTTCATAGTAAAGGAATACGGGCAAAATTGGGATATTAGTTTCTAGTGAAATATCGAATGCGCCATAACGAAACGTTTCAAATATCCTACGACCTTTGCAACCACCTTCTGGATAAAGCGCAATACTCTTACCCTTACTTAACTCATTTTTAATTTGGACGGATGCTTCAGCTCTAGACTCTTTCGATTCCCGATGAACATAAAGCGTGCCTGCAGCTGCACTAATGCGACCTAAAATTGGCCAACTACGCACTTCAATTTTCGCCAGCGAATAGACATCAAATAATGCAGGAACCCCAACATCTTCAAATGCGGAAGGGTGATTGGCAATCAAAATAAATTGTTTAGGGAGCGGTTTTTTGTTTTTTTGTACAAGTTTCAAGTCGACGCCAAGAGCTCGTACGTAGGCTTTACACCAAACTCGAAATAATTTTGTAAAAAATGTGTCGGTAAAACTGCGAGGAAAAAGAGAGAGACCATACAATATAAATGTTATGATTAAGAAATCAAAAATAAAAAATAAAATTTTAATAACTCGAAAAAGATAATAAAACACTCACGATCACTCTATATCAACAAATTAATTTGGAAGGCAGTGCGAGATAATACATTTCGACACTAAAAATTAAGAAAAAGTTTTAAGAATTAAAAATACAAATGAATTATTACCTCATGACTCTAACATGTGTCTGATCTCTTAAAACCATAGACCTCAAATTCAATCCAAACTAGACCAAACTTGACGCACCTGATCTGCTAACGTCATCGGATCAAATGGCTTTGGAATAACATCAACTGCACCCATAGTTTTATATTCCACAATTTCTGACGGCTGAACCTTCGCAGTCATAAATATGACAGGCACGTTGGAAAGTGAAGCAATA
>Ga0316207_10001277_pt1 | contig 32007 bp, 37 predicted proteins | sample 6weekpyrite_MG_FD_204943 | JGI IMG/M metagenome (GOLD analysis project Ga0316207, IMG submission 204943) | Microbial mat bacterial communities from mineral coupon in-situ incubated in ocean water Damariscotta River, Maine, United States -... | ecosystem: Environmental > Aquatic > Marine >...
AACTCTCTGATTCTTAGGTGATATTTATAGGTAAATAAATATTGAAGTGCTCAGTTATTTGTAATCGTCTGCTGACAGCTAAAAATACGTATTGGCGAGTAGAATCAGAAGGTCCGCTATCGCTGATGAGCAGGCATTCACGGTGGCAACACGAACAATCGCAGATGGCAGGTACAGGAAGATGAACCTGACACTGTCTGTCAGATCAAGTCTGAACTACTACACCTTAATCTGATTTAGGCTGATATTTTACTTACATATTCTATTCGGCAGTTTATTTTCATTCTTTTCTTGACATTAGTGTTAAATGTACACTATTCTATTTGTGTACTTAATACACTAATGGTGAGAGTGATGGAAGAACCCGGTACATATACCTATCAATACCCGCATCCAGCGGTGACCACGGATGTGGTGATTTTCACGATACGTGATGAGCAACTCAAGCTGCTGCTGATTAAGCGGGCGGGAACGCCATATAAAGGCAAATGGGCTTTGCCAGGGGGCTTTGTTCAGCTGGATGAAGATATCGACAGCGGAGCACGTCGAGAACTTGAAGAAGAGACCGGTGTATCGGGTGTCTACCTTGAGCAACTTTATACTTTTGGCAAAGTGGAAAGAGATCCAAGGGAGCGCGTGATCACGGTAGCGTATTTCGCTCTGATCCCATCAGACAAGATCCAACTACGTGCGGCGACGGATGCAGAGGCGGTAGGTTGGTTCGGTTTTGATGAATTGCCGCCGTTGGCCTTTGATCACCAAGGTATCGTTGATATGGCCCATGAACGATTGGTCGCGAAACTCGATTATTCGACCATTGCATTTCAGTTTATGCCGGAGACTTTCACGCTGAGGCAACTACAGGATATTTACGAAATTATTTTGCAAGAAGAAGTCGATAAACGAAATTTTAGAAAGTGGGTGATGGCATTGGATCAACTTCAAGAAACTGATGCCATGTCTCAAGAAGGAGCAGGCCGTCCAGCACGGCTATACCGTGTTGAAGAGCCAAATAAGGTGATTGTTATTAAATAGCATTTTACGATGCATAGGAGGTCGATATGAAATATTACAAAGGTGAACCTGGGCAGTACATTATTCGTTACCGTAACGGAAAAGTAGTTGCGCACGGTGCAGGTCTGGCCTTCTGGTATTTTCCTTTCAATACCTCGATTGCAGCTGTCCCTGTGGTTAATCAAGATGCGCAGTTTATTTTTAGTGAAACAACGCGTAACTATCAAGAAGTCAGCATCCAAGGGCAATTAACCTACCGTTTGGATAAACCGCTTGAGATTGCGGCATTGTTGGATTTCACTATTAACCCAAGTACGGGCTCATACCGTAGTGATGATCCTGAAAAATTATCACAACGGATTATTAATACCGTTCAAGCTAATACACGAAGTGGTGTTAATGCATTAGGACTTGAGGAAGCATTAATTGAAGTGAAGTCGTTAGGTAATGATGTGCTTGCCAGTATTCGCGAGGAAAAGGATCTTCAGGAAATGGGCGTACAGATTGATAATTTGTATTTCACTACAGTAAGTGCAACCCCTGAAATGCGCCAGGCATTGGAAGCCGATTATCGTGAAGGTTTGAATCGTCGTGCTGATCAAGCCGTGTATGCAAGACGGGCTGCTGCAGTGGACGAAGAAAGCAAGATTAAACAAAGCGAGATGGATACCGATGTGGACTTGGAAAACCGTCGTCGCGATTTGGTTGAGCAACAAGCGCAGAATAATTTAACGCTTGCTGAAGCAGAGGCTAAAGCGGATGAGATGAAATTGAATCCGTACGGTCAATTAGAGCCACAGGTATTAATTGGTTTGGCATTAAAAGAATGGGCAGCGAATGCGGGGAATATTGGTAATTTAAATATAACCTCGGATATGTTGTCGCAGGTTGTACAGTGGGTCGGTGGTACGAAGCAATGACATTGCCAGCCATACAACGAGCATTGTATGAACGTGTCGTTATCGTCACGCGCAAAACACAGCTCGAGGAGTTGACGGCACGTTTTAATACAGTGGCACAGGCACGGTTTTATCTTGAACACGCGCAGCAGGACTTTGCGCCTATTGAGGCAGAACACAAGTTGTACCATGAGGTGCTTGATGGTGTGCGTCAATTGATACCGCGAGGTCTGAAACAACATGTGATTGAACGTGATGTGTTACCGCAATACACCTTTGGTCGTGATGACCTCGTTATTACAGTGGGACAAGATGGTCTGGTGGTGAATACGGCAAAGTATTTACGCGATCAGCCACTCCTTGCTGTAAATCCTGATCCGCGTCACATTGACGGAATATTGTTGCCTTTTACGGCGAAACAATTGAGTCGTGTTATCCCTGATGCTCTGGAAGGCGATCGTCAGCAGCAGCCGGTCACGTTGGCACAGGCGACGATGAACACGGGGCAAACGTTATTAGCATTCAATGATTTTTTCATTGGTCCTAAGACGCATGTTTCGGCACGTTATGTATTGCAACAGGGAGAGGCGGTTGAACAACAATCCTCTAGTGGGATTATTGTTTCAACGGGAGCGGGTTCAACAGGGTGGTTGCAGTCTATTTATGCGGGTGCAACGGGTGTAGTTGAGGCATTAGGCGGAAAGGTTATTCCTCCCGCTAATGGTGGACGCTTACCGTGGGATTCGGACACGCTGGTTTACAGTGTGCGAGAACCTTTTCCGAGTCGGGTATCACAAACCAATATGGTATATGGCGAGGTGACACCCGATAAACCACTGGTGGTGACATCGCAAATGGCAGATAACGGTATTATTTTTAGTGATGGTACTGAGAAAGATTTTATTGCCTTTAATGCCGGAAGTACTGTCACCATCGGCATTGCACCACACAAAATACAATTAGTGATATAAGAGATCAGGAAACAAATAAATGAAAAGGGATGGGATTGACCGACTATCACATTACGAAGGGTGTTTTGTAGGACTTGCATGCGGTGATGCATTAGGGACGACTTTAGAGTTTGAAGAGCCTGGTTCATTTGAACCGATTGATGACATGGTGGGTGGTGGACCTTTCGGTTTAAAACCAGGGCAGTGGACGGATGATACATCTATGGCACTGTGTTTGGCTGCTAGCCTTTTGCTGAAGAAAGGCTTTGACCCGGCTGATCAGTTGCGTGTGTATGTAACATGGTGGAAACACGGGGAATTTAGTAGCACAGGAAGGTGCTTCGATATTGGTAACACGGTGCGTAGCGCATTAATCGAATACCAAAATACGGGCGATCCCTATTGTGGGCAGATGGACGAGCGTTCGGCGGGTAATGGTTCGATAATGCGACTAGCCCCCGTTGCCATGGCGTATGCGAATAACCCTATGATTGGGATTGAGAAATGCGGTGATAGCTCGCGGACAACTCATGGGGTGCTTGATTGTGTGGATGCGTGTCGTTATTTTGGAGGACTTATTATTGGCGCATTGAATGGAGAGACAAAAGAACAGCTACTTTCATCAAAGTACAGCCCAGTAGATGATCAATGGATAGAGACCCCTTTATCAGAAAATATTAATACGATTGCATTGGGTAGTTTTAAGAATAAACAGCCGCCTGAGATTAAAGGAACAGGCTATGTGGTGAAGTCATTGGAGGCAGCATTATGGGCTTTTTATAATAGCAAAGGGTTTGAGGATGGTGCGTTAATGGCTGCGAACTTAGGCGGTGATGCGGATACAACGGCTGCTATCTATGGACAATTAGCAGGCGCATATTATGGTTTAGGTGGGATCCCTGTTCGTTGGGTAAATAAAATTTATAAATTAACAACAATAAAAATGTATGCAGAAAGTCTATGTGACTTATCGTTGAGCGGAGAATTTTGTTATGAGTAATGATCGTACTAGTAAACTTGTATCATTCTTTTTTATTCAGAGTATGTTTATATTGATTTTATCTATTTCATTTTCACCAGTAAGTTTTGGTAGCAATGAAATTAGTAAAAAAGAGATTAATAAGTTAGAAGAATTAGTGAAAAAAGAGACGATGTTGACTGGCGCTGCTATAGAAGTGTTCTTAGTATTGAGGGATAAGTTTGGCGAACGGCTTCGTGCAATTGGTGGGTTAATATATTGTGGGGAGAAGGATCTTGCATTAGAGCTAGTTATTCCTATATCTGAAATAATGATTGAGGCAGATAAGGTTCTGGATACTTTAGATTTGAGTGCTTATGGAATATTGGAGCTACCTCAAAAAACACGTTCTAGCTTGATTCGTAGAGCAACTACAGCCACGAAGGCTTATAGTCTGTCGACTCATGAGACAGTGCAGTTAGCCGTAAAATTACGTCCTGATTTCCGAAAAAGTTTTTGCAAGCAATCATTGGAATCATATAAAGAAATAAAATCAGTATTAGAGAAATAAATATATAGCTAACGGTTATTTAAGAAGGGATGATAATTCACAAAGATTATTATTTGTTTTTATATATTTAATTAGTACATCTATATCTTTATTTGTAAATCCTAATCTTCTATCTGTAATATAGCTGAGCCCTTCTGGATAATTCCCTTCTTCATCATCAATGGCTGCCCACGGCTTATCATGTGAATAGTGTATATTAATCCATTCATTGACTTCACGTGCCCGAGGCCAATGTATAAAAGGATCAATATCTAGCATAGGTGTTATATCAATAACTCTTGCTCCTAATCTGGCACCAAGTAGGTCGCGCAATTCATCAAGCGTTTTATCATACCGCCAAGTGCTAGTAATCACGATGCTTGCATCTAATTTAGATACAACAACAGACAATGCATTTATACATTCATCTTTGAATGGTGGTGAGCCACTCACTGGATGGGTTACACCATCAAAGTCTAGGAATAGAATCATAATAGATGTCCAAGCATTAGAGTTCTCATATCTAAATAATATATCTTATTTAGTAATGCTGGTCTGAATATAAATTCATGTCAGTAAGATAGCCAGTTAGCTCATCACCTAGAAAAGCAGCTACTTCATTTGGGGATCGTATTTCCATATACCCAATAGTACTTTCCACCCAGGAGCTAATAGCTTCATTATTGGTTCTGGCAGCATCACTTCCAACAATGCCAACTAAATTATCGCCATCACCAATCATTAAGCGATTTATTAGTATTACAGTTACTTGCCTGACAAGTTGCTGGTGGCGTTTTCTTTGGATAGCTTGCCGATACCCTGGAAAATTATCAATTGATTTCATCTGATTCTCCTTGGTTATTGGTATCAAAATGTATATCGAGTAGTCGATCGAATGCAGAGCCATCACGTCGTGTTAAATTCGGAACATAACGTGAGTACACACGGAATAGCATTTCAGTTGTTGTGTGCCCCATCTGTCGAGCAATCCATTCTGGGCTTTCACCAGAGGCAAGCCACAATGTGGCAGCGGTGTGCCTAGTTTGATAAGGACGACGTTTTCTAAGGTCTAGGTGTCTGAGTAATGGATACCAAACTCGTTTTGTTACGTTGTTATGACTAATCGGGCTACCATTACGAGTACAAAATACATAATCATTATTTTTGGTAATGTCATGTTGAGATTTAAGCGCATCATAAACGGGCTGTGACATATCGATTTCACGTTGAGAGCCATCGTTCTTGGTATAAGAAGATTCACCCCTGACCAGTGCTTCTCGTATGAGTATCTGACGACGTTCGAAATCTACATATTTCCATTTAAGCCCATCGATTTCACCCGTACGTAAGCCAGTAAGAAATCGTATGGTGTAATAATTACGAAAGTCAGAACGTACGTGATCAAGAATATTTTTCACTTCTTCTAAAGTGAAGGGCTCAACATCTGTGCGCGGCACTTTTAAAGACTTAATCCCTTGATAGGGTGAAGAAAAACCATATCGATCAGATGCTTCATTAAGAATCATCCGCAGAGGCGTCATGATGTGGTTAATGCGAGAGGCCGTAAGACCCTTTTTATTCTTTCTGCCAGCTACGGTTGCAAGTGATGAACGGAAGTTGAGAATATCTGCCTTGGCTATTTGGCTAACATCCATATTTCCGAAAGTGGGAACGAGATGCTTATCTACCGTGATTTCGGTTGTTGTGTAGTGAGAAGGGCGCCATTGAATCTTCATTTCGTCCAACCATAATGTTGAGAAATCCTTGAATATTGGTGTCGAGCCACCAGAACCGGTTCTAGTAACTATGCTATTAAATCCTGTAGCGAGAGGGCTGTTTGGGAAATAGGTTTCGTAGCTGAATGACCCCAGTGTAATCTCGGCCTGAATTCTTTCCAGTAAGCCTTGGAGTTTGCGTCGGTTCGCTGGTGTATCAGTAAGAGTTGTCTGTTCACGGCAGCGTTTGTTCATATAACGAAAATCCATAAACAGTTTCCCGCTTTCTTTGCGTACACGTACCTTAGCCATGACAGACACCTCCGTTGGCCATTGGAACGAAATTGTTCGTTTGAGAGTGTTTGAGCATGTCTCTTTCAATGGGCTCCCAGCGGTATAGGATCTTGCGACCACCGAATGGACGTATGTAATGAACACCTTCAAGAAGGACAGAATCCTTCAGACGTTCACGGATGGTACGAGGGTCATATTTGATGCGCCCTGCTAATTCTTCAGTTGTTAGGTATATTTCAGCCATTGCTAATGCTCCTTTTGGGCTTCAAATGTAGCCATATGACTACGTTAGTATATTTATAGCAACATTTTATGTAGTCCGCAAGCATTATTTGAAGTTATTTGATAACATACGTATCAATTTATTAACGAATGTAGCCAATATGCTTCGCTTCAAAATAAAAGAAATGATCGCCAAAAGGGAGTTTGAAGAAGGGCGGCGGGTAACTATTGCCGAGGTAGCAGAAGGGGCGGGGATACACCGTGTGACATTATCGAAGATGATTAATCGTCGCGGCTTCAGTACTAGTACAGATCACTTAGATGGTTTATGTCACTATTTCGATTGTCCTATTGAAGAATTGGTCGAATATATTTCTGAAAAAAAGCTGCAGGATAAGAACTAGTTTTCGCTAATGAGTGTCCAAAAGGAAAGCATATAAATAGCCATGCCTATACCTGCTGAACCTAAGATATATCACATTGTTCATGTTGATAAGCTGCCTTCGATTATTGCTGATGGTGTGCTTTGGTGTGATGCGGGAATGGCTCGACGCCCTGCATCTGGCACCGGCATTGGTATGACCAAAATTAAACAACGCCGGCTTACAGATCTGACATTAACCAGTTATCCAGATTTACATGTTGGCGATTGCGTGCCATTTTATTTTTGCCCGCGTTCGATAATGCTTTATTTGATCCATCAGGCGAACCATCCTGAATTAGCTTATCGTGATGGGCAAGGACCTATTGTTCATCTAGAAGCTGATTTACGACAGGTTATTACATGGGCTGAACAAAATAATCGGCGGTGGGCTTTTACGTTATCAAATGCAGGTGCCTATTATTTTGAAGATCGCTGTGATATCGCTCAATTAAATGAAATTGATTGGGATGCAGTCCAGACCAATGGTTGGGGTTATAGAGGTGCGGCTAGGTCTGTGAAGGAAGGTAAACAAGCAGAATTTTTGTTAGAAGGACAGTTCCCCTGGGAGCTATTTACGAATATTGGTGTGCAATCACAGCCAATACATGAACAGGTTAGCACTGCACTAGCTGCTGCGGCACATAAACCTGCTGTTAATATTATGCCAAATTGGTATTATTAATAGCGATGGAGAGACCTATGATTACATATAAAACGGGCGACATCCTGGCAGAAGATACCGAGGCAATAGTTAATACAGTAAATTGTATTGGAGTAATGGGGCGCGGTATTGCACTTCAGTTTAAGAAAGCTTTTCCGGAAAATTACAAAATTTATGCTGCAGCCTGTAAACGAGATGAAGTGCAGCCGGGAAAGATGTTTATTTCTGAAACTGGCCAACTAACAAATCCACATTTTATTGTTAATTTTCCGACAAAGCGTCACTGGCGTGGAAAAAGTCGTATGGAAGATATTGATGCGGGCCTTGTAGCATTGGTAAACGAAATTCAGTCGCGAAATATTCGTTCGATAGCAATTCCACCATTAGGAAGTGGGCTTGGTGGCTTGGAATGGGCTGACGTACGACCACGTATTGAAGCGGCATTACAAGGATTTAGTGATTTAAAAGTAGTTATTTACGAGCCGGGTGGTATGCGGAGTGATAACCGCGCAAATAATTCAACTGATGTACCAACGATGACAGCAGGGCGGGCTGCTTTAATTGGATTGATGAATCGTTATCTTGGAGGCTTACTTGATCCATTTGTATCATTACTGGAAGTACATAAACTCATGTATTTTATGCAAGAGGCTGAGGAACCATTACGGTTAAAATTTACTAAGGGGCACTATGGACCTTATGCTGAAAATCTTCGGCATGTCTTGAATAAAATTGAGGGACATTTTGTGTCTGGCTATGCTGATGGCGGAGATGCTCCTGATAAACAATTGGAATTAGTTCCTGGTGCACTTGAAGATGCAGAAATATTTCTTAAAGATAAAGCCAAAACTCAAACGCATTTAAATAGAGTTTCTGATCTGGTTGAGGGGTTTGAGTCACCATTTGGTTTGGAATTATTATCGACAGTTCATTGGGTAACAAAGATGGAGCAAACTCAATCTGTGAATGATGTTGTTGAGAAAATTCATGAATGGAATGATAGAAAAAAACAGTTCTCTCTGCGTCAGATAGAACTTGCTATCAATATTTTGTCAAGCAAAGGATGGATAGATAATCTTAATTAATATCTACTATTAGGCTTTATTAAGCTAAATAGGATGTCTTGGTTGAATTTTATAAACTATGCCTGATCATAATCAAACTCCTGAACAAATAGCCCGCGATAACATTGACAAGATGTTAGAGGAAGCTGGTTGGAAAGTTCAGAAGAAAGAGAAGATAAATCTTAATGATGGTCTTGGGCAGGCGGTTAGAGAATATCAAACAGATGTAGGACCGGCGGATTACGTTCTTTTTGTAGATAAGAAAGCAGTAGGCATCATAGAAGCAAAGCGTGAAGAAGCTGGCCAGAAGATCACAGAGGTAGAAACTCAAACAGAAGGTTATGCTAACGCAACCTTGAAATGGGTAAATAATAAAGAACCTTTACCTTTTCTGTATGAAAGTACAGGAGTAATTACGCGTTTTACCGATGCGCGAGATCCAAAACCCCGTTCACGTGAAATATTCAGTTTTTATCGACCAGAAACATTACAGGAGTGGTTGCAACAGAGTGATACGTTGCGCACACGCTTACAGGCATTTCCTGAGGTTGAACCTGAAGGTTTACGTAAATGCCAGATAATAGCTATTAATAACCTAGAAGAATCCTTTGCACTAGATAAACCTCGCGCATTAATTCAAATGGCAACGGGTGCAGGTAAAACATATACGGCAATCACTGCCATGTATCACATTCTAAAACATGCCAAAGGCAAGCGTATATTATTCTTGGTTGACACAAAAAATCTAGGGGAACAGGCCGAGCAGGAAATGCTTAACTATACCCCTAATGATGATACTCGAAAATTTACTGAACTCTATGCTGTGCAACGATTGAAATCACGAAATGTGCCGAAGGATGCGCAGGTCTGCATCAGTACTATTCAGCGTATGTATTCGATTCTAAAAGATGAAGATCTAGATGAAGCACTCGAAGAAAAAAATCCGGCAGAACAGTTAACTCGACCCAAGGATCCAGTTCCTGTTGTTTATAGTTCTAAAGTACCAATTGAGTTTTTTGACTTTATCTTTATAGATGAATGTCATCGCTCGATTTATAATTTGTGGTTGCAGGTGTTGGATTACTTTGACGCTTACCTCATTGGTTTAACAGCCACCCCAGATAATAGAACCTACGGTTTTTTTAAGAAAAATATTGTTAGTGATTATAGCCACGAAAGGGCAGTAATCGATGGTGTAAACGTAGGCAATGAGATTTATACCATCGAAACAAAAATTACCAAAGAGGGTGAAACGTTAAAAGCCAAACAACTTGTTGAACATCGTGAAAAGGTTACTCGAAAGAAACATTGGGAAGAACAAGATGAAGATGAAGAATATTCAGCTAAACAGCTAGATAAAGATATTGTTAACCCAGACCAGATTCGTACAGTTGTTCGTGCTTATAAAGATAGCCTGCCAGAAATATTTCCAGACCGTACCGAAGTGCCCAAAACGTTAGTATTTGCTAAAACAGATAGCCATGCTGATGATATTATTCAGACGATACGAGAAGAATTTGGTGAAGGTAACGCATTCTGTAAGAAAGTTACTTATAAAGCGGCTAAAGATAAAAAAGATGCAGATGGCAAAGTAATAGAAGAAGGTGAAGACCCTAAATCAGTCTTATCACAGTTTCGTAATGACTATAATCCGCGGATAGCCGTAACGGTTGATATGATTGCTACGGGCACCGATGTTAAACCATTAGAATGCTTGTTGTTTATGCGTGATGTTAAAAGCCGAAATTACTTTGAGCAGATGAAAGGACGCGGTACAAGAACGCTGGAACACGATGATTTAAAAAAGGTGACACCTTCGGCTCAAACTGCCAAAACGCATTATGTCATTGTCGATGCGATTGGTGTAACCAAATCGTTGAAAACAGCGAGTCAGCCATTAATAACAAAGCCATCCGTATCACTCAATGACTTAGCGATGGGTGTCATGATGGGAGTCAGCGATAGTGATACTGTTAGTTCATTAGCAGGGCGATTAGCACGGTTAAATAAGCAGTTAGATGTTGATGATAAGAAGAGAATTGAAAAACTGGCTGGTGGGAAAGGGCTAACAGAAATTGTGAGCGATCTGTTTACCGCAATTGATACTGATAAAGTAGAGGATCATGCATGCACACTAGCAGAACAACCACAGGGCACAGATCCTGGTGATGATAAGCGCAAACAGGCGCAGACAGAACTGGTAAGTAAAGCTGCGAATGTATTTACCGGTGAGTTGGTTGAGTTAATTGATACTATTCGTCGTGAAAAAAATCAGAAGATTGATCATGAAAATCTTGATGAAGTAACACATAAAGGTTGGGATAAAGAGTCAATTGAAAAAGCACAGGAAATGACACAGGAATTCAGCCAATATCTTGAAGATAATAAGGATGAAATTGAAGCGCTACAAATATTTTTCAGTCAGCCGCATCGCCGACGTGAAATTACATTTGAGATGATTCGTGAAGTAATGACAAAAATAAAAACTGATAAACCAAGGTTGGCACCGATACGTGTGTGGCAAGCATATAGTCAACTAGAAGAATACAAAGGGAAACAACCCATCAATGAACTTACTGCATTGGTCGCGCTCATACGCCGAGCGTGTGGAATAGATGATAAATTATCAACCTATGATGCAACGGTGCGTAAAAACTTCCAAAGTTGGATTATGAAACGACACTCTAAACCCGGTGCTAAATTTAGTGAAGAACAAACAAAATGGTTACAAATGATACGTGACCATATTATTAGTTCATTTCATATAGAGCGTGATGACTTGGAAACAGCTCCTTTTGATGGTGAAGGTGGAATGGGTAAAATGCATCAGCTGTTTGAAAATGAGATGGATGATTTGATTAATGAATTGAATGAAGAGTTAGCGGCGTAATGATTGACATAAATGAAAAGCCGAAGAACTGGGAAGTATGTGAGTTTCAAGATTTACTGGATTATATTCAACCAACTAAATACATTGTTGAAAGTACAAGGTATGAGGATAAGTATGATATTCCTGTGTTAACAGCAGGTAAGTCCTTCATTAAAGGTTATACAAATGAAAAGCATGGTGTATTTGAGAATATACCGGTAATAATTTTCGATGATTTTACGACAGCATCAAAATATGTAAATTTTCAGTTTAAAGTTAAGTCCTCTGCGATGAAGATTTTAGCACCAACTTGTAAATTGGTTAATCTGAAATTCATGTATTATTGCATGAAGTCAAATCAAATCAGAAGTGATACACATAAGAGATATTGGATTTCAGTATATGCGAAAAAGCAATTATTTCTTCCGCCATTAGCAGAACAAAGTCGCATTGTTGCAAGAATAGAAGAACTTTTCTATGAGCTGGATAAAAGTATCGAAAGTCTGGAAACTGCCCGAGAGCAACTCAAAGTTTACAGACAGGCATTACTAAAACATGCCTTTGAAGGCAAACTCACTGAACAGTGGCGAAGAGATAATGCAGATAAGTTAGAAACTGCTAAACAGCTTCTAATACGTATTCAGCAAGAACGTGAAGAACGATACATGAAACAGTTAAACGCATGGAAAAAAGCGGTAATGAACTGGGAAGTGGGTGGTGAAAAAACCAAGAAACCTGCAAAACCTCGCCAATTTGAAGTGCCGGATGTCATATCACCGGAGAAATTAGATGAACTTGCTGAATTACCGGTTGGTTGGGAGTGGTGTAAGGTAGGTCATTTATTTGATGTATATGTTGGCTCTACACCAAGCAGAAAGAACTCTAGTTTTTGGAATGGAACTATTCCTTGGATAAGTAGTGGAGAAGTTGCATTTTGTCATATTAACGAAACAAATGAAAAAATCACTGTAGAAGGTTATGTAAATACCTCTACTCAAATTCATCCAGTTGGTACAGTAATGCTGGCTATGATCGGAGAAGGGAAAACACGTGGGCAGGCAGCTATTCTTTCTGTTGAGGCGGCTCATAATCAAAACACAGCGGCTATAAGAGTTTCAGAAACTAATTGTGACATATCTCTTTTTTATTATTACTTGCTTTACCAATATGAGCTGACTCGTAAATTAGGCTCTGGGAACAACCAGAAAGCTTTGAATAAAGACCGCGTTTCAAACATGTTGTTTCCTCTATCACCTATAGATGAACAATTTATAATAGTATCGCAAGTAGAAGAAAAAATTAGTGTTGTGGAAAAAATCGAGCTTGAAATAATTGAAAATATAAATCGTGCGGAGGCACTTCGGAGGTCAATCTTAAAAAAAGCTATTTCAGGACAGCTAGTACCTCAAAACTCCAATGATGAACCTGCAAGTGAATTGTTAAAGCGTATTAGAATAGAAAAATCTAAAATGGAAGAAAGAATAAGAATGGCCAAAGCAGATGGTAAGAAAAAAAGTTCTAAATCAAAAGTAATTGTTAAAAAAAGATCTAGCATAAAAATAAAATCGCCAGAGAAGGTTGCATAAGCATGAACGCAGAATCAATCGTTTCCAAAGTATGGAGTTTCTGTACAACGCTGCGTGATGATGGCGTGGGCTATGGTGATTACCTGGAGCAGTTAACATATCTCATCTTTTTGAAAATGGCAGATGAATACAGTAAGCCGCCATACAACCGAGATGTAGGTATTCCGGCTAAATTTAGTTGGCAAAGTTTGCGTAGTAAAAAAGGAGCTGAACTGGAAGTTCATTACGTGACTTTATTGCATGCGTTAGGCGGCAATAAAGGTATGTTAGGTCAGATCTTTACCAAAGCACAAAACAAAATACAGGATCCTGCAAAACTCTCGCGGCTCGTTGAAATGGTAAATGATACCAATTGGGTCGTGATGGGCGCTGATACCAAAGGTACAATTTACGAAGGTCTGCTAGAGAAAAATGCTGAAGACACAAGGTCTGGTGCTGGTCAGTACTTTACGCCGCGCTCGTTGATTAAAGCGATGGTTGAGTGTATGCGACCAGAGCCAAATCAGACGATTGCCGATCCAGCCTGTGGTACTGGTGGTTTCTTTTTATCTGCATATGATTATCTTTCAAACGCTAATAATTACAAACTAAATAAAAAACAAAAGGCGTTTCTAAAACACGACACATTCCACGGTAATGAGATTGTCGCCAATACACGTCGATTGTGTTTAATGAATATGTTTCTGCATAATATCGGTGAGATTGATGGTGAAAGTGCAGTAAGTTCAAACGATTCACTAGTAGCGCCTCCAACACAAACAGTTGATATGGTTTTGGCGAATCCTCCCTTCGGCAAAAAAAGTAGCATGACATTTACTAATGAAGAAGGTGAGCAGGAAAAAGATGATTTAACCTATAACCGCCAGGACTTTTGGGCAACCACATCTAATAAACAGGTTAACTTTCTTCAACATATTCGAAGTATGTTGAAATCAACAGGTCGTGCCAGATAATGTTTTGTTTGAAGGCGGCTCAGGGGAGATTGTACGTAAAAAGATAATGGAAAATACAGAGCTACATACCATCTTGCGTTTACCCACCGGTATTTTTTATGCGAAAGGTGTAAAAGCGAATATATTATTCTTTGATAATCGTGTGGCACAAAAAGACCCGTGGACAAAAGAAATCTGGTTTTATGACTACCGAACCAACGTACATCATACGTTAAAGAAAAAACCGATGCGCTTAGAGGATTTACAGGACTTTATTAAATGCTATAACCCAGAAAATCGCCATAAAAGAAAAGCAACATGGACTGAAAAGAGAAATCCGGAAGGTCGTTGGCGAAAATACAGTTATAAGGAAATTATTGCTAGAGACAAAACTAGCCTTGATATTTTCTGGCTAAAGGATAAATCATTAGCAGACCTGGATAACTTGCCAGAGCCTGATGAGTTAGTAGAAGAAATTATCGATAATCTTGAGGCCGGCCTTGCAAGTTTCCGTGAGATTGCTGGAGCGTTATAAAGTGGTTAATTTAAAAATTAGGCTCTTCCCATTCATCGTCGTCATCCTCATCTATTTCGGGTACAATTAAAAGAGTCATGGTGCGATCAAATTCATCATTTCTTACGGAGCTGTAATAAATAGTGTCTGGTAGATTCTTCTTATTAAGAATCCAGTCAATAGTGTCGCACTCATTTAAATAGTCGGGTATATCTTCAACCGGTATATCTGGTGCTGTTTCAAGATTATTTGGAAAAGGTATTGAGTCAACATATACAGTAAATGATGGAGACCGAATGGGTGTCCACATTTCCCCTTTTTTATGAATAATGAGTGCACACATTTCATTGGAAATAGTTATTACTCGACGAGCCGTGGCCTCTAATGAAGAGGCACATTTCTTAGATAATTCTTGAATTAATTTCCAGCTTAAATCATTCTTTTTAATCTGTTTATGGATTAATGATTTTGGCATTAACAGAGAAGAGGCGAATTGATTAGCTTCTTTTTCGAAGTCTATATTTTTTCCTTGGCTACCGTAAAGATCATTTTTAGTGCATTGGAATTCGGATTGTTCGCCTGTTTGTATATGTAAAATAACATGACCAATTTCATGTGCTGCAGTAAAGTTCTTTCTTCCTAGTGTATTAATGTTTGAATTAACAACTACTTTGACTTTATTGCCATGTTGGATAGATAGTCCACATATATCAAGAGATTGAAAAGATTCTTCACTGTAATTGACAGACAAGTCATCAGTAGAAATTTGCTCACATAATTCTTTGGGCTTGATAGGTAAGGACAATCCAAAATCTTCAACCAATTGCTCGGCTTCCGCTTCAGCTTGGCTCATTATTTTTATCCTTCATGCTAGTCACAATCCCCTTAATTAATTTTTGATCATGATCGCTTAATTCTGAAATACCCCCAAACTCTCGGAAAAAAAGTTGGGCTTCATTTTTTAGTTCTTTAGTGGAAGGAGTTTCATCACAAGTAAGTTCGTTGACTGATACTTTTAGTGCAGTGGCTAACTTTCTACTAACAATTAGGGATGGGATTCTATCTCCCTTTTCCAGCTGGCTTATTGCGGCACTGGTAACGTTTGCCTGCCTAGCTAATTCTGATTGAGACCATTGTACCGATTCTCTTAAGGTTTTGATTTTATTTGAAATTATTTTTGCACGTTCTTTCTTATCACCCATGCATAAACTCCTGTTATAGATTAACTGTAATTATAGTTGACATATTAAAAATAGCGACTTACAGTATAACGTAAGTTACAGAGAAATTGATATATCTGTTATAGGTTTTTCGTTGGTAGTTCAGGTTAATCAAGATCATGTAACAATTTGATAAATATTAACTTATAGAGACATATAAATATGAATAATTCAGATAATAATGGACGTAAACCACCTGAAAATCCTGGTCAGGGGCATGGTAGACCTGATTCTCCGCCTAAGCCTCCTAAACGTCCAGTAGGGTAATAGAGTGCAATGGCATGGTTTGATGAGCAGCCTGATCTTCTTCAGGGAGAGGAAAATTCTTTAATAAAAGAAGGTTATCATTATGAAATTGATGAAGCGGCCCGCGTTGAGGGTCGCCTTATCATAAAAGTTATATACCCCATAGGTTCAGATAACCATGAGCTTATGTGTTTTTATCCTGCAAGTTACCCTTTTTTTGCGCCAAAAGTGTTGGCGCCGACAATGCCGTCAGGTAGGCATATCGATCCCTATTCACATGGACTTTGTTTGCTTGAAAACGAACAATCCACATGGAATTCTCATAGTGACAATTTAGCTAAACTCTTAAAAGAACAGATTCCCCTTATATTGGAGGCTCATTCATCACCAGATAATGCTTCAGATATTGAAGGAAATGTAGGTTATCAAGTTACTGGTCAAATTCCCTATGAAAATAATTCTGTGATTTTTGTTAATGATTGGGAGCTTCCAGAAGGAATATGTTTTGGTGAAATGGCTCTTAAACTTAATAAAGATTGTAACGCTGAAAAAGTTATTTCAGGGTTTATTGAATCTATTCAATGTGAAAATGAGCTCTTCACTGAGACTGACAGCCCATTAAACTCAATTTATGGACTTAAGTTGAAGTGTAAATGGGTAAAACTAAGTGCGCCTCCAGAATCTATAGATGGTGAGAATATTCTTAAGGAGGCTATACAGATATATCCTTCTATAAAAAACAAAAATTTCCAGAAAAAAGGAATTGATATCGTTGGATTAATATTTCCAGAAGAATCTGATTATAAGAAAGAAGTATTTAATTGGATATTTGTAATTAGGAGAAAGCTTCCTAAAGCGATGGCTAGACAGAAAAACATTCAATATATAACTCAGATTATTCGTAGTGACCGATACACTAAAGATAATATTTTAAAACGAGTACCTAGGTTAGAAAATATTGTTGATAAGAATATATTAGTTATTGGTGCGGGTGCATTAGGGGCAAATATCATATGGCAGTTAGCTAGAGCTGGCGCTACATCTATTACGATTATAGATTTTGACATTGTTCAGGTGGAGAATATACCTCGATGGTTACTAGGGTTCCTCGCAGTAGGACGTAAGAAGACTGAAGTAATGAGTATGTTTTTAGCACAAAATTTTCCAGGCATAAAATGCCTGGCGATAAATTTACATATTGGTATTGACCAAACGGTGATTGATGAAGGGCAAGAAATTGATGCTCATGTTTTTCTTAGTAATATTATAAAAAAATCAGATCTGGTTATTGATGCAGTGGCTGAAACAAACGTTAGTGCATATCTGTCATCTATTTGTAATAAAGAATCAATCTCATATGTATGGGCAACTGCGACTCAAGGTGGCTGGGGTGGGATAGTTGGCCGAGTAATTCCTGGTGTTACGGAAGGGGGATGGATAGATTTTTCTTACCATAATGCCAAAGGTGACATTGCATGGCCTACTGCAGAAGAGGGATCAGATATCCAACCAGTTGGATGTTTTCATTCAACATTTACTGGGGCAGGGTTTGATTTAGATCATATTTCACTTATGGCAACCCGATTATCAGTTGCTATTCTTTGCAATAGAGAGGCTGGTGGATATCCTGATTTTGATCGGGATGTTTTTGTGCTTAATTTATGGAATGAGAATACAGGAACTCCCATTGAACCATATTGGAAAACATATAAGTTATTAAAATACCAAGGGAATAGAAATGATGAGTTCTCATACTCTCTGGATAAGCAGTGCAATATATAAGCAGATGATAGATGAAGCTGAAAAATTAGCACCTCATGAAACTGGCGGAGTATTTATGGGATATCGAGCTGAAAATGATGACATAGTTGTAACTGATTTAATTGATTCAGGTGAAGGTGCTAAACACAAGTATTATAAATTTTCTCCAGATCAAGATTATCAATTAAGAAAAATTGCAGATATATATAAAAAGTCTGGAGGTACGATTACATATATTGGTGATTGGCATACTCATCCAAATAGTGATCCTGAACTGAGTTGGATAGATAAAAGAACATTAACAAAAATAGCATTAACTAAAGAGTCCCAAAATACGCATCCGATAATGATGGTCCTGGGAGGGAAACCTGAAAAATGGACATTAAATTCTGTTCAGTTCATTTCTGGGGAATTTCAGATATGGCCATTCTTTAGGTGTAAATATAATAGGGTTTCATGTGAAATATATAGTGAGTGAAAACTGTTGTAGCAATATATTTTCATGATTGGATTTTGATATTACAAATAGGTAGAAAATTATGTACCAAGCAGGAACAACGCTTAAACTTGATTTTGGAACGTTTTGTCATTTTGGTATTGCAGATGGTGAAGGAAATGTTATTCATAATTCTAAAAAACGAATGATGGTAACGCGTGATACTGAAGCAGAGTTTTCTGAAGGAAGAGAGATATTAGTTAGTAGTATTACTAGTGAAAACCAAGGGTCGGCTGTGCTGAGGGCTATGAGTTATATAGGTATGCCATATAATCTCATGAGCAGTAATTGTGAGCATTTTGCAAGGTTAGCCCATGGTATAGAAATTGAAAGCACACAGCTTCAGCAATATTTATTGGCAGCATGTGGCATTGGTATTGCTGCGAAGAATAATAATGCGACAGTTAAATTGGCTGGTGGAGCTGCTGCCATGGCATCATTATTGACACCGACAGAAGAGAGTCCATTCAAAAACGCCACGGTTGCTGTGATTGTAGTAGTAGCATTAATGACGTTGGCTAAAAGTTAGTTTTATATTTGGTATTGTTTGTTATTAATGATTTTTTATTCCGTTGATTTAGAATTAGACTTGATTAAAGGACAGAGGTGAAGTGAAATGGCAAAGAAGGAAGTTACAGGAAAGAAAGCAGCTACCGCAGCATCAAAAGTGTTAAGAAGCAAAGGGTCCAGCAAAGCCGCGAAATCGGCTGCCGGTTCTGCGCTATCTCAGACAAAAGCACCTAAGAGGGTGACTTCAGCTAAAGCAGGTGCTGCGGCCTCTAAGACTTTACGTAAAAGCAGTTCCAGTAAGGCTGCAAAATCTTCAGCAGGATCCGCACTTACTCAGAGGCCAAATCGTCGTAAGTGAGTAAATGTAATATAAATGCTGTTTAGTCGTTAAGATATAGAATAGTCTATGAGCTAATATATTTAGAGGTGTAATTTAAAAGGTAGGAGCAAGTATGTTGAATTGTATATTCTAGGTATTAACAAAATATCTTATGCTCTAGTAATACATACTAAAACGTTGGCTGTAAATTAATATGTCACTTACCAATGAACAGCAAGAACAATTACGCCTTGTGCTTGCTCACGAATACCGTCGTTGTGATCAGGCATTCTTGGATTTTCTTGATCATTCAACAAATCAGTTAGGTTTAGGCTGGTCTAAAGAGAATGCTCTGTCGACCTATGATTCATATGCTCGTTTTCTGCATCATTTATATGAATTTTATGTGGGTTGTTTCAAAAGGAATAAAGATAGCTTAGTAAGAATTAGCCATACTGAATTAGATGATTTGTTCCAAACCGAAGCTGAAAAGATAATGGGGCTCCACCGATGGCGCATAGAGCGTGGGGATGCCGATAAATTAGAAAATCATATTTCATACTACGAAACCCCTGTTCCAGAAGAATTTGCCATTGATTTCCGTCAGACACGGAATCGAATTGCTCACACTGATTTGCGTAGATCTGGTGCTAACGATGCCCTTACTCTCCCCGAATTCTTTGAAAAACATCATAAATTTATACTTATTTTATATGAAGAACCCTATGGCCTATGGCATGTAAGGGCAGAATCATATGATTGGGGTGAGATAGAGAAGTTTGGTAAAACTGTAAATAAGAGAACATCAAATCAAAACTCCTTGTCTATAAAAGAGAAAGTTAGTAACTTTATATTTTACGGAAAAATTAAAAAAGCTATTTTTTCAAGGAGAAAAAATGGCAGCTAACAAGTTAATCAACGTGGACAAACCTCAGTGGGTTCGAAAGTGCCACTACGGTTTATGGGCTGTTGTAAATGTTAGGCTAATACTTAATAAGGATCGCTAATGAGCGTTAAAGTTGCTGAAGTAGAAATTCTAGATATAGAGAACGGAAAGTCTGGATTGATTATTCTTCCCGAGAATTATCTTGAAAAGGTAAATCATCGGTATCATTCAAGTTCATTATCTTTTTACAAGTATGCTAAAGAACAATTAGATATAGATTTTTTTGACGAGCCTGAGGCTTTATTAGAACAAAGGTCGGGTGAATGGTTTGGCCCAGTAATTCTGATTACATCTATGGCTTATTCGTCGAATCCTGAAATCATAGCTATTACATGTGGCGTAATTGCTAATTATGTAACTGATTTTTTTAGAGGGAAAAAGCCTACTGAAATAAAAGTGAAAGTCATATGCAAGGAAACAAGCTCAACGAAGTACACTGAAATAGAATATAACGGAAATGTTGAAGGTTTGGGGGAAATTAAGGAAGTTCTTACGGAAGTGGCTAAAAAAGATCGCAATGAATAAAAGAATTACTTTAGATGAAATTAGAGAGTCATATGATGATTTTATAGATTCTTGCCAAAAATTTAATTATTTAACTAGGTCTGAATCAATTCAAAGGGAAAAGATAAAGGAATGTGAGGAGTATATCAGGGTTGTAAAGTCTTATAAGTCACAAGCAATAACTGATAAAAATGAAGATGCTTCTGGTTTTTTGTTTCATATGCAATGTATGTTAAATGCTATGAGGTCATCCCTTATCGTCTGGGTCAATGTCAAGGGTGAAAAATATAATGAGGCTTGGAACAGCCTGATAGATGCGCAGGAATATGTGGAAGTGGCGCTGAAGATTGAGGAGTATGATGGAGTAATAAATATGAGGTTCCATCTAGACTCAATGGAGAATGCAATATTTCCAGGGTGGAAATTGTATAACAGTCCCGGTCATACGGAGACAATAGGAAAGTGCTCAATTTGTGGAAAAATTTTCTCCAAATGTGACCATATAGAAGATCATATTTATATGGGGCGTCTTTGTAGGCGTGTGGATCGCAAGATTATTGATGTGTACCACTCTGCATTAGTTGAAAATCCAAAAGACAGAAGATGCATTATTACAAAACATTCAGGTGATGGTGGTAGGATGATTGATTATTTTACTTGGGAAGAAACGGGTGAGGTAAAAGATCATGAGAACGGAAAAATTGTTGAAGGAATCATTTTATCCTTAAATGGACTCGATTTAGATTAGTTTAATCGTCCAACACGCGCATCGTCCGGGGATTGTTCGACAGCTCCACTTCGCTGCATAGTTAACGATCGGTTGAACACGTAGCCGAAAGCAGACTAAATGTATGTAGCTAAAGGTCAAAAGACGAACTAAAAGTTACATCACTTAATGACGAATATTTTTGAATGGCACTGTTTGGGCACAATATGGGCACAATATGGGCACAAGAGAAAATATTTCTTTTTGTGCCTAGATAGGCTAAGGGTCATTTATCGGTAGAACATTAAAATTAATATAGGTAATGGCGCGCCCGACAGGAGTCGAACCTGTGACCCCCGCCTTCGGAGGGCGGTACTCTATCCAGCTGAGCTACGGGCGCATTATGTAATATTACCAAATCTTTGACAGTTAGCCTTTGTGCCTCTTTTATCTACGACCTTCGGCTTCGGAGGCCAACACTCTATCCAGCTGAGCTACGAGCGCAGTATTTTAATTAACAGTTCTTCTTATTATCGTGTTGACCTCCTTCGGCCAACACCCACGCCGCTAGTGCGGCTTTCCCAGCCCAAACATCATAGATGTTCGGGCGTTCGTCTCGTGTGAAGCAATGCTTCACGTAAATCACTCGCCTCACCCAGCTGAGCTACGAGCGCAATATTTTACTTTCTGTCTATAAGCACATAATCAGTGCGTTATAGGGCGAGCATAGTACCCTGTCTGGCTTTGTTATGTATAGCCTGTGTCTTTAAATATCCGATAGATAGTAGGTCTATTCATCTATTATTTATAGGGAAATCACTGAATTTTGGGCAATTTTTGTTTTCCCAGTGATGCAATATGGATATACTCTGCACCTAAATTTTTTATTGGGTTGGCATGTTGCCGCCTGAATACTCATTTTAAAGTAAGGGGACGTACCGTGGGCGATCATGATAAAGAAGTTTGGGGCACCTTAACAAAATTTATGTTGGCTTTGGCTGTGTTAGCCATCGTTATTTTTGTTGTGGCGGGTTCATTAGCTGAAGGCAATAAAGAAGCAGCAATGGCAGATAAAGCAGCCTCGATGGATAAAGCAGTTGCTGACCGCATTGCACCAGTGGCTAAAGTTAAAGTGGCTGGTGATAAGCCAGCAGCAGCAGCGGTTAAGCAAAGTCCTAAGGATATGTACGCAGCAGCTTGTTTTGCTTGTCATGGTACAGGCGCGGCAGGTGCACCGAAGTTAGGTGATAAGGCCGCATGGTCTGCACGTATTGCTGCTGGCAATGATGCGTTATACACCAATGCTATTAATGGTAAAGGTGGCATGCCTCCTAAAGGTGGTCGTGCTGATATGAGCGATGCTGACATTAAAGCGATTGTTGATTACATGGTGGCAGAATCTAAGTAATTCGAACCTTCATGCAAGTTAAGAAGGTCAGCTTAGGCTGGCCTTTTTTATTGCTTGTGGTTAAGGAATATAACGTTTAGCCCAACCCGCGATTAGATCAGCCACATAAGCAGCATCATCTTTATTCGATAATAAATGATCGGCATTGTCTAAACTAACAAGTGAAGAAGGTTTGCCTGCATGAATATGAAGTTGTTCGGCGTGAGAATGGTTGAGCATGTCATCATCAAGAGAATGACAAATAAGAAGTGGTTTCTGAAATGAGTTTAAGTAAGAACCATCATCAGGATAATCTAAATCCTCAAAGAATTTTTCGGTAATTGTAAAATGGTTTCCACCGATGGTCATTTGTGCAGAACCAGTACTATTTACTCGTGGTCGTAAACCGATGTAATGCCTTGCAACATAACCCGGATCGGCCGGTGCAGCGATCGTCACAGCTGATTGGCAAGAAGGAATGCGTGCAGCAGCATGTAGCATGGCGGTGCCGCCCATGGAGTGACCAATGAGTAATTCGGGTGCTGCATAATTGGCGGTCATGTATTCACTAACGGCAACGATGTCATCGACATCAGTGGCAAAGTTAGTATTTGAAAAATCTCCATCACTATCCCCGATGCCGGTAAAATCAAAACGTAGTACTGCAATACCATTTTGAGCAAGATGTTCACAAATAATGTGAAAGGCTTTCAGGTTACGTGAACAAGTAAAGCAATGTGCAAATAAAGCCCATGCGTGAGGTTTATCGCGCTGAGGTAGGTCTAATTCAGCACCCAGTGCAGCACCAAAACTACCGGGAATGCGTAAGCGGATTTTTTTCATATAGGTATGTTTCGAAATAATCAGTCGCGATGCTAACGGAACAAATCTATAAAAGCTAGTGAGTTTTAAGCAGGATGACGATCTAGCCGACGGTAACCAATCGCTTCCTGTAGGTGTTTTGTTTGTATATTGTCACTGAGATCCAGATCAGCAATGGTACGAGCAAGTTTTAAAATTCGATGCCACGCTCTTGCAGACAAACCAAGTCGTTCAATGGCTTGTTCGAGTAACTCGCTATCCTGTTTTTGTAGTTTGCAGTGTCTATCAATTTGTTTATTACTAAGTGTCTGGTTAGTGCATTGGCTACGCGTTAGTTGACGCTGTCGAGCAGCAATGACACGTTGGCGTACTAGCGCACTGGTTTCACTTTGTTCTTGTTGGTGAAGAGTTGAATATTGTAGGCGAGGTACTTCAATGTGCATATCAATACGATCTAGTAAGGGTCCAGATATTTTGCCGCGATAGCGATTAACTTGTTCCATACTGCAATGACATTTCCCACTAGGATCGCCGAGATAACCACAGGGGCAAGGGTTCATTGCAGCAACCAGTTGGAAGCGTGCAGGGAAGGTGGCTTGTCTCGCGGCACGTGAAATATGAATTTGCCCGCTTTCGATTGGTTCACGCAATACTTCTAATACACGACGTTCAAATTCTGCAAGTTCATCTAGAAATAACACACCATGATGCGCCAGTGATATTTCACCAGGACGAGGCTGGCTACCACCACCAACGAGTGCAACCGCTGATGCTGTATGGTGAGGTGCGCGGAATGGGCGTTGTTTCCAATTATGTTCGGAAAGGGTTTGTCCGCAAATGGATTTTACTGAGGCAGATTCAAGTGCTTCTGTTTCAGTCATCTCAGGCAAAATAGTGGGTAAGCGTTTTGCCAGCATGGTTTTGCCGGTACCAGGCGGGCCAATCATGATGAGGCTATGGTTTCCGGCGGCAGCAATTTCCAATGCTCGTCGTGCATGTTGTTGGGCACGGATATCGGCCATGTCTTCATGTATTGTATGGAATTCATCTGACTTTGTTGAGCGAATGCGGTTTAGTTTTTGACTGCCATTTAAATGTGCGCAAACATCGAGTAAGTGTGGAGCCGCATATTGTGTGGCATCCCTAATTAATTCAGATTCAGCTTGATTGGCGCGAGGTAAAATAAGTTGGTGTTTTGCTTCTCGTGCTGCCAGCGCGGAGGGAAGTGCTGCGGTAATGCCGCGAATCTCGCCAGTAAGTGCGAGTTCACCGAGAAATTCATAGTCACTTAGATTATCGGTTTCAATTTGCCGAGAGGCAATCAGAATGCCAATGGCGATAGCAAGATCAAAACGAGCGCCTTGTTTAGGTAAATCAGCGGGAGCTAGATTAATGGTAATGCGTCGAGCGGGAAACTCAAACTGTGAATTAATAATCGCGCTGCGTACCCGATCTTTACTTTCTTTTACCTCGGTATCTGCAAGCCCAACGATGGAGAGGGACGGCAGGCCGTTTGATAAGTGAACTTCAACATTAACAAGGGGAGCATGAATACCGTGGCTGGCACGAGTAGAAACAACAGCAAGTGACATAGACAATTCCTTTGTCTGATAAGTTAATAGGCCATCCTGGCCAAAATAAATTTAAATAAGTGCTGACTTTAATTATTTTTCTTCAAGCTTTGCTAACCGCTCAGCTAAGGCATCTAATTTTTCGCGACTTCTGAGTAAGACGGCTCTTTGCACATCAAATTCTTCACGTGTCACTAGATCTAAACGCGACAATGCACCTGACATACTGGCTTTTACAATGGCTTCTATGTCTTCGCGCAACAAACCAATTCCAGAAGGTAGGCCACCTTCTAATTGTTGTGTGAGTTCATCAATAAATGCTTTGCGTGTGTTCATCATTTTTCCACGTTATTTAATTATGCCTATCCTACGCTGATTTTAGCTTAAACAATAATTGCCACGTCGATGTGCATTATATGCACTATTATTGTGCACCAAAAAAGTGCAAGTTCTAATTTGGTGCAGAAATATTATATATACAAAATTAGATTGTTGCTATTAGTCATTGATTCATATCATTTTTTAATGTCTGGCACGGCCTGTGCAATATACACGTGCAATGGCGCATAAAGTGCCTATACAACCACCAATAGTATGAAGAATATTTTTTGGAAAGTTTAAACATTTTAAGAATGAGGAGTTTGATAATGAATACAAAAATGACAACACTGGCAGCAGCCGTCTTAATGACAGCTTCACCACTTGCCGTGTCAACAGCCGCAGCTGACGTTACTTTCAGTGGCAACGTTGCACTCACAACTGACTACGTTTACCGCGGTGTTTCACAAACTGATGAAGGTGCGGCGATTCAAGGTGGTTTTGATCTTGAGCACAGCAGCGGTGTTTACGCAGGCGTTTGGGCATCAAACCTAGATTTCGGTGACGATGCTGATATTGAAATTGATTACTACGTAGGTGTTGCAGGTGAATTTAGTAACAAGATTGGTTGGGACGTAGGTGTTCTTTACTACTCTTACCCTGATTCAGATGCCGCCGATGCAGGTGACTACGACTTCACTGAAGTTTATGGTTCATTGTCTTACGACTTTGGCCCAGCTGCTGTAACAGGTGGTCTTGCTCACTCTAGTGACTTCTTTGGTGATACAGGTGACTCGCTTTACGCATCAGTCGATATTGATATTCCACTACCAAATGATTTCGCATTAGGTCTTCATTACGGTAACCAAGATATTGATGATCTAGATGATTACTCTGAATGGAGTATTGGTTTAAGCAAATCACTAGGCGGTTTCGATTTCGCTCTTAACTATCATGACACTGATATTGATGAAGATGATGCAAATGCAGTAGCAACAGATAAATTATCTGATGATCGCTTTGTCTTCACTATTTCTAAGAGTCTCTAACAGAATATGAACGGATATGTTTGTCTCTCCTAAATTAGGAGAGACAGGCCTAACCAAATGGGAGGAGAAGTAATGAAACTCGTAAGTGCAATTATTAAGCCCTTCAAGCTTGATGACGTGCGTGAAGCATTGTCAGATATTGGCGTTCAAGGGATAACAGTGACTGAAGTGAAAGGCTTTGGTCGTCAAAAAGGACATACCGAGTTATATCGCGGTGCAGAATATGTTGTTGATTTTCTGCCTAAGGTGAAACTCGATATCGCAATCAATGATGATTTGGTTGAGCAGGTCCTTGAAGCTATCGCGAAGGCATCTAACACTGGCAAAATTGGTGATGGGAAAATCTTTGTCTTTGATCTTGAACAAGCAGTCCGCATTCGTACCGGTGAGTCCGGTTCAGAAGCGCTTTAATATAAGGGGTTAATACAATGGAAGATATTCTCAATCTTCGTTATGCGCTTGATACATTCTATTTCCTTGTATCGGGTGCGTTGGTTATGTGGATGGCAGCAGGTTTTGCCATGCTCGAAGCGGGCTTGGTTCGCTCTAAAAATACCGCAGAAATCTTAACTAAGAACGTCGCTTTGTTTGCGATTGCATCGATTATGTACATGCTGATGGGTTACAACATTATGTATCCAGCAGATGGCAGTGGCATTATTCCAGCATTTGATTTTAGCTTCATGTTTGGTGGCGATAATCTTGCTAAAGATGTATTAGCACAAGATCCAGCGGCTTGGTATGACGGTTCTTACTACTCTGGTATGTCAGACTTCTTCTTCCAAGTTGTGTTTGTTGCAACGGCGATGTCGATTGTTTCTGGTGCAGTAGCAGAACGTATGAAACTGTGGGCATTCTTAATTTTCGCAGTATTCATGACTGGTTTCATTTACCCAATGCAAGGTTACTGGAAATGGGGCGGCGGTTTCCTTGATGCTGCTGGCTTTAATGACTTCGCGGGTTCTGGTGTCGTTCACTTATGTGGTGCGGTTGCAGCGCTTGCAGGTGTCCTATTGTTAGGTGCACGTAAAGGCAAGTACGGTGCGAATGGTGAAGTGCATCCTATTCCTGGTGCCAACATGCCACTTGCGACTTTAGGTACATTTATCCTTTGGTTGGGCTGGTTCGGTTTCAACGGTGGTTCAGAATTAATTCTGTCTAGCGTTGATGAAGCGAATGCGGTTGCGGCAGTATTTGTTAATACCAATATGGCGGCTGCCGGTGGTGTGGTTGCAGCTATGATTCTGTCTCGCATCTTATTCGGTAAAACTGATTTGACCATGGTACTTAACGGTGCATTAGCAGGTCTGGTTGCCATTACGGCTGAACCTCTCGCAGGTACACCGCTTGCTTCAACACTGGTTGGTGCTGTTGGTGGTGTGATTGTTGTTCTATCAATCATTGGTCTTGATAAGCTGAAGATTGATGATCCAGTTGGTGCGATTTCAGTTCACGGTACTGTTGGTATGTGGGGTCTGATTGCGGTTGCATTTACAAATTCAGATGCAACGATTGGCGCACAGCTTTATGGTCTAGTCGTTATCTTCTTATGGACATTCATTGCCGCAGGTATCGTTTGGTACGGTATTAAGATGGTCATGGGTCTACGTGTTACGGAAGAAGAAGAATACGAAGGACTTGATATTACTGACATTGGCTTGGAAGCCTACCCAGAATTTACATCTGGAAAATAATAAGTCAGAAACAACAACCTGGTGGTTGGGAATTGCGGGTGCTTCGGCACCCGCTTTTTTTGGCCTGAACCTTCCGGAGGAAGGTTAGGTTACCCAAAATGAACACGAAGTGTTCTTGGGTGATGAAACTATACCCCCCCTAAGTTAAGGAAACAGCACAAAACTAGAAATACCATGAATATATCGGAGATGGTTGAGATACTTACAATGACCAGAACCTGCGAAGCTGGTGCAGGAAATCCCTAATGAAACTCGAAGAGGTTCTAGGGAGAAGCCCGTAGGGATTCTGTAAGCGGTGAACATATAAGCCCCTAGGTTAAATAGACAGCACAAAATTTAAAGCACCGCGGATATACTTCTAGCCAGCACCATTATCTTTTCTCCTTCGGGGTTCCGTTACACGGAATCAAGGCGTTGACAAGATAATGCTAATGTTTTTGAGGGGAGTAGACGTCAGAGCAAGTTTTGATGACTCCCATCGCAAAAAGGTTGGTCTTCGGTACGCTTACAGCCGCAGAGCCAGACCTTAGTTTTCTCGGCGATGGTAAATTTTACTGGTTCAAAGTCAGTATACTTATGTGAGCCATCACAGAATGGCTGATTTTTCGACTTACCGCAGGAACACCACCAATAATCCCCGGCTTCTAGTTCAACAGCATAGGAAAATTTCTGTGGGCAATCAGGTTCTGCCATAATATCTTCTCATTATTAGTTTCGTTACCGAGAGTGTACCTAAAACAGCATGACAAGTTTACGCGTAGAAGATGTGGGAAATAAATGGTTGCCATCGAAGGTGAGTTTGGAAGTCGCGGCGGGTGAATGTGTGGTCATCAGTGGGCCATCAGGTATTGGTAAATCTTTACTATTACGCGCAATTGCTGATTTAGATGAGCACCAAGGTAAGCTCAGCCTTGGCGACACTTCATACATAGATATGCCTGCAATTGAATGGCGTAAACAAGTGGGCTTACTTACCGCAGATAGCGCATGGTGGGCAGATAGTGTTGCGGAACATATGCCTAAGATGCCATTGGAGCAATTAACTGCTCTTGGTTTTACCAAAGAGGTGATGAAATGGTCGGTTGATCGGCTATCAACGGGTGAAAAACAGCGCTTGTCTATTTTGCGCGTACTCGCTAATCAACCTTCTATTCTATTACTGGATGAGCCAACTGCAAACTTAGATGCAGAGAATGTGAAAAAAGTAGAAACACTTTTACTCAATTATTGCCGTCATAAACCCGCTGGTCTTATCTGGGTGAGTCATGATGCTGAACAGGCACAACGTATTGCAGATAGACGCTATCGTTTCGAGTCACAAGGCCTTGTAGAGGTGGCAGCATGAACATGATCTCATTGAGTGCATTGGACTTATCGATAGCAGCACTACTGGTACTTGTCTTGGCTGTCTTAGGCTTAAAACTACAATTAGGTGTGAGCCGCCAATTAATGATTGCCGCGATACGCACGACGGTACAGTTACTATTGATTGGTTACATTCTGAAGTTCTTATTCGAGAATGTGCACCTTGGTTATATGCTCATGATTTCAATCATTATGCTGCTGTTTGCCGGTCGAGAAGTGATGTCACGGCAAACCAATCCCTATAAAGGGCTATGGGGTTTTGGCATGGGAACGATATCGATGTTTTTATCGACCTTTATGGTGACGCTGCTTGCTTTAACCGTCATTATTAATAATGACCCATGGTATACACCGCAGTATGCGATCCCTCTATTGGGTATGATGTTAGGCAATACCATGACGGGTATTGCTTTAGGTCTAGAGCGTTTAACGCAGGCTGCGCGTGAACAACGTAAGAATATTGAAGCGCGATTGATGTTGGGGCATTCTGGTCAGCAAGCGATAATGAGTATCCGCAGGCAGTCGATGCGATATGGGATGATACCGATTATTAATTCGATGGCTGCGGCAGGGCTTGTGAGCTTGCCCGGTATGATGACAGGCCAAATATTAGCGGGTAGTCCACCGCTTGAAGCAGTGAAGTATCAGATATTGATTATGTTTTTAATTGCAGCAGGAACAGGGTTTGGTACTGTTATTGCTGTAGTATTAGGTTCAAGACGTTTATTTGATGATCGGGAACGATTACGTTTAGACAGGCTTAGGCAGTAGGGACTCAACTTAATTAGGAATAGTGGCATGGAATCATTTAAAAACAGGATGTATAAACTTATTGCTATTAGTATATTGATGACGCCATTAATGGCGCACGCAGAAATTTATCGTTGGACAGATGAAAATGGCAAGGTCCATTTTTCAGATAAACCTATTGGTGATAAAGCAAAAAAGATTGATATTAAGGAGCAGCCAGCCGAGCCGGTCAACACACAAACAAGTGAAGATCGTAAGCGAAAAGTTCAGCAATACCTGAGAGCGCGGCAAGAAGAGCGCGCTGAGCTAGATAGGCAGGATGAAGAGAAAAAGAAACTTAGAAAAGAACGAAAAGTAAAGTGTGCTGAATTTAAACACCGGTATAAAGAAACGATAGAAGCAAGAGCTGTTTACTTTAGAAATAAAGATGGCACACGCTCTTACTTGGGAGAGAAAGAACGAGCCAAAGAAGAGGCGTTCTTAAAAGCAGGCGTTAATAAGTGGTGCAAATAAAACTAATCGTCAATAGCAGCTTGCATAAAAGGTCGCATGGTTAAGCCACCTCGGTGTGAGTCAGTGGTGTAATATTTTGTTGGTACGCTTGTATCAAGCGTACGAATAGTTTTTAAATCGTTATTATTTCCGGCCAGTGTACAACTCCACCAACCTGTTGGGTAACAGCTTTGTGGAAATTCAAAGGTGTGAGTATTTAAATAACCAGCAGACTTCATATTAGCGGACATTGATTTTATTAATGCGAGTTGCTTAAGAGGCGATTCACTTTGCGCAACTAGAATGCCACTACTGCGGGTGATGCGTTGGCAGTCGGAATAAAACTCAGTGCTAAATAATCTAGCTGCTTGCCCAACTGGATCGGTACTATCAATAATAACGACATCAAATTGTTCTGCTGCACAGTCAGCAACATATTTAATACCGTCTTGAAAAAGTAATTCAGCACGTGGATCGTGATTACTGTCACATAATTCAGGAAAGAATTTTTCCGTCACACGAGTAACTCGTTCATCAATATCAACTTGAACACAGCGCTCGACAGAATCGTGTTTGAGTACTTCACGTAAGCTACCACAATCACCACCACCAATAATCAGTACATCACGAGGATTGGCATGTGATTGCAAGGCGGTATGCGTCATCATTTCATGGTAAATAAAATTATCCAGTGAGGTCAGCATGACGCAGCCATCAAACACCATCAGACGGCCATAGGTCTCGGTTTCATAAATTTCAATATGCTGGAATTCGGATTGCTCATTATGCAATTTGGCCTTTATTTTAAGAGAAAAGGCGCTACCAGTTACATCATAGGGTTCACTGAACCAGCTGTCGTCAAGGGTCATATTGAGCATCCTGAAGAATAAGTCTGGGCGCGAAGATACGCGATTTATATATAACATGGCAAGACCGACTTGAATTGGTATGTAATACAGCTTTTAATGCCGCAATGGATCATAAATCAAACACTCAGGCATGGGATATCAACCAGTCTAGGGCTTTATATAATATTGATAATTGGGGTGATGGTTATGTCGGCATTAATACGGCAGGCCAGCTTCAGGTTATGCCTGATAAGCAATTGCAGTCGGCCGTCGATTTATCCGTATTGGTGGCTGAGTTAAAGCAACAGCAAGTTGCATTGCCTGTGCTGGTGAGGTTTGACGGTATTCTTC
>Ga0316207_10001278_pt1 | contig 31994 bp, 25 predicted proteins | sample 6weekpyrite_MG_FD_204943 | JGI IMG/M metagenome (GOLD analysis project Ga0316207, IMG submission 204943) | Microbial mat bacterial communities from mineral coupon in-situ incubated in ocean water Damariscotta River, Maine, United States -... | ecosystem: Environmental > Aquatic > Marine >...
CAAATAAGTTACAGCTTAAAAATAATTATTAACATACTTCGAAAATTCAATTTTAAGTGTAATATTAATCATGTCAGGAAGGCACAGAGCAGGAAGCTCTTTTAATATGTTTTACTAGAGTAATGATTACTTGATGTAAAAATTGCTGAAGTAAGGACTACTAAAGTATTGAGGGAGGCTTAAGGATTAAGTCGAGTGAATTGGACTTCACTAAAGGATGATATGAACAAGGATGTGAATCAGTCAGGATGATTGATGTCAGGAAGACGATGTCTAGGAGACAGCTTGTTTTTAAATGGAATTTTTATAAAGGAATTGCTCAAGGATGTAGTTATGGAGAGTATGTGCAAGGAAGTACATGGATGTTAGCTAAGGACAAAAAGTAAGGATTTACTTTAAGGAAAAACTAAGGAAAGTTATCAAGGATGAATTGAGAACACTGAAAAAATGCAGGATGCATATAAGCTAGTTATAAAGTGCAGCTCTTTGAGCTGCATTTTTTTATGCCTGATTTCTAGTGTTTTTAACCAAAGTTTGATCTTACTCATTACTGATTCTTGACTATTTTAAAATGGTTTCATTAAATGAAGTAATTATTATTTTTTAAGGAATAATTATGACTAGCCAAAGACATGGCCTTTCAATTGGTATCGAACGTGTACAGAACAACTTCTTCTTATCTTTAAAAGCTATTGGAAAATTAACCCATCAAGACTATCAAGTTATTACACCTATGATTGATGCAGCGCTTAGAGAGGTCGATTCCCCTAAAGTTAAAGCAGTTTTTGATGTCACTGAAATGCAAGGGTGGGAACTTAGAGCCGCATGGGATGATTTTAAACTAGGTTTAAAACATGGCAGTGAGTTTGAAAAAATAGCTATTTATGGCAATAAGCATTGGCAAGAAATCATTTCAAAAATTGGCTCTTGGTTTATTTCTGGTGAAGTGGAGTATTTTGAAAGTTATCAACAAGCAATTGATTGGCTTAATAAATAATAAAGTTTTATTTGCTCGGTGTTGAAAAGTTCAAAGAGTGCTCTAAACTGAGCTAATCGTCCGAATAGTGTGTTTTCTTGGATAGTAAAATGATGGTGGACGATACTGGGCTTGAACCAGTGACCCCCGCCTTGTAAGTACCCTACCCTTGTTAGTTATTAATTGTCATAAATATCCTTTGTTAGTTAATTATATGAATAGATTTAATATATTACAAGTTTTATGATGTTCATACAAAGTCACTTAAGAACCATTTAAACCTTCACTGCAATTTATTTTGTCTCATAAGTTTTATTTAAAATAGCTCCGTTTAGGCTTCTTTTGACCCTTGCCTATTTGTAGCTTATTATTAATCTATTGTTTTAATTTGGGTTGATAGGAACTTATGAGTGATAACACAAAGGTTACCATTAAAAACATATCACTGCTTAAGTCTCATTTATCATGTCACGCTATGGCCGTTGCGTCTTATAAATTAAGTGAAAAATCTTATTACCAATATCGTAAACAGTTGAGTAAATTACCCACAGAAACGATTCAACAATTTCAAGATTTAGAGCCAATACATGTTGTACTAAAGCAATTTGTTGATATGGAAAGTAATAAGAAAACAACTCAATATAAGTTCTTTTCTGGCTGGTTCTGGCTGTTACTTTGTCGTGAAAAAAACATAAAAGAAGTGCGGGTTATATTACATACCAAAGATGATTTTGCATATATTGAGCAAGCATCATGGTCTTATTTGTTGGCTTGTGAATTGAAATGTATGCATCGAAATACAGGCTTAGCTCAACTGTCTAAAGCCATAGAACTTGTGCCCAAAGATTTGAGAAAAGCCTTATTAGGAGAACATTATTCATGGTCTTCATCTAAAATAGTTCAAAAATTATCTGGTGAATCAAACAAGGTTTTAAGTGCTCAAATTAAAAATATCTCACCTCAAGTTGCAATAAAAAGATCAATATTCGATGAATTAATTACGGAGAATTAAGGTGTCTTTGCAAGATTTTTACTCCTTGAAAGCTAAAGATAAGCCAAGAAGTCTTCAATTAACAGAGGAAGAAATGGATGTCTTAAATAGGTATGCTGCGACAATAATTCGAATATACCAGCTGAAAACGGATAATGAAACTAATGAAATATCAACACTGAAGCTCGATGATATTACCGTTGTGTCTGTCTTTGAATTACGAAAAGAGTTAATAAAAATATCAGATAAAATCACAAAATCAAAAGAGGTTGGATTACACCCAGTACAAGCATTTTTAACTAAATTTCCTCCAGGACCTTATAGATATTTTGATAATTGGTGCTTGTTACAGGCTAGAGTATTGATTATATGCCATCATTTTTATACTCAAAAAAATTACAAAGATATCATCATAAGGGTTATGACTAGCTGTCGGCAGTTTATCAATACTCACAATAAAATGCTGGTTGCAATCATGCCCAGCTTTGATATTGAGCTGGAAAATTTAATCGAAGAACTAGTCAAGTTAAAAGAAAGTTTTGAACAAGGTGAATCAAATATAACAAGAGTCGGAAATGTTATCCGCTTACTATCTGATTATAAACTTAACAAAAAAGAATATAAAAAACGTAATAAGGGTAGAGGGACGGGAGAGCATAAAGATCCTGAAATTACAATTAAACCACCCAAATATGCTACAGAAGAAGATGAAGATAAAGTCATTGAAATGGGGCAAGCAGCTTTCGATAATGACAATTACGATTATAATTTTCTAGAAAGAGAGGCTGAGCAAACCCCGGTAGCACGACTTTTTTCTGTGGACTTAGTTGCACCAGGCGATGTTAAAAAATCATTAACTAAGCAAAATATTTTAGCTAATGCCTCAATTAATCATATATTAAGAAGAGAAAAATATCTCACTAGTGATGTAAATCAACTTACATCTTATGAAGTATCTGTGTTAGTAAAGTACTGTTTTGAGCAGAATGTATCATCAGTAGAAGCTAATTATATCTTCTTGTCTTTAATCACTGGGCGTTCATTGGAACAAATTCTTAGCCCTGATTTTCATCTTAAAAAATTTGCAAAGCAGCCTTTTAATAATAGGTTGGTAGTAGTTTTTGAACCCGTTTTACCCGAGCATAAACAACCGAAGAAAAGATTAAAATTAATTACCCCTTCAACAGGGAGTGTACAGCTCTCCTTACCAAAAGTACTAAGTGACTGCTTGCAAAAAAGAGATAGTAAAAGTACTAATTCACATCATTTAAAAGAAAAAATATCAAGTAAGATAACGCAACTGAATAAGAAACATAGCTGCAGAATAACGCAGGCACGTATTGCTAATTTTTTAGCTACTTTTTTACAACAGCATGGAGCAGATAGTGTAGAAACCGCGATGATTTTAGGGTGGAATCCTAAACAAGTTGCTGGCTCATATTACTATCAAGTATCTAGTGAACGTTTACTTTTACTGCATCAAAAATACTTAATTTACTTGTATCAGGTAGCAGGTAAAGAGTATGTAGATATCATTAAAACGAAAGATAAAGGAGATGAAAATTATAACGATAATAGATTATCCAAACAGCAGGAAGCAGATCATGTAGGCAGTAAATTACAAGTGAAAGCTCAATATATTGGTATGCTTTTTTCTAAGCTAGAAGAAGAGTTAGCAAGCACTAATTACGATCTAAATGAGTTTCATAACTTATATACAATACATACACTTTTACTATTAAATTTAGCGTTAGGTCATAGACCCGTTAAAAATCCTTATGAGAGCGCAGATATATTTGATATCCATGCGAGCACTGTATACCTGTGTGATAAAGAATCTAGAAGTACTTTATCGGCAAGGGTTTTGGTTTTACCTGATGTTGCTCTTGAGCAAATAAAAAAATATATATCACATTTACAAGTGCTTTCTCTAAAGTTTTCTAATATATCCCCTGAACTTGAGAAACAAATTATTGGCGCAAAAATAGGGAAAGAGCCTTTATTCTTTTTCATTGATGAAGATAAAATCACCCCCGTAATACCCACCAATTTACAATACAAACTTAATTCGATCTTTCCTCTTGCATTAAATTGGCACCGTCATTATATGCGCACAGCGTTGAGAAAAAGTGGTATTTCAGGCCAACTTGTCGATCTAATGATGGGGCACAATGGCATCGGTAATACTGATATGTCAAAGTTTTCTGCTCTATCTATGTCTGATTTGCGAAATGTAGCGAGCACCATTAATACACACTTAATTGATGATTTGAAAATAAAATCCGTTGAAGGGCTTAGAGAGCATTATGGTTAATAATAATCAAGAATTTGGCTCTAGTGCGCGAAAAACTAGACGCACTTTAGTCAGAAAAAAACGCCATAATACAATAAACAATGAAGTTAATGCATTAATATGTGAACACCTAACAGAGCTAAAAAATGCACCAATAAATGAGTCAATATATGAATTACAAGTCCAAGTGTTAATTACAACGCTTAAGGCTAAGTATAAGCAACTTGATGATTATCGAATTGCTAGAAACAGTTTATCCAAAGAAATTAATGAAGGAAATAAGCTAGGGAAGCATTATTTATCCGTACCACCTTACGTTATTCAAGCCAAAAGAGGAGCAATATTAAGAAATCGAAGCTGGTTTAAAAACGTTAGGTTGCTTAATGAATGGAAGTTTCATTGGTGTAAAAATTTAACCTGCACTACAGAGCAAAGTGATCCAGCTTCAGCTGAATATTTATTACTATCATCGTTGATATCGGCAGCACTTTTTGGTGGTTTATGTATTCCAGAAGCGCTTGTTGCTTTAGCTAATCAATTAGTTAAAGAAGATAAACCTCTCGTTGCTTTCAACGATTTAGCTTGGTTTGATTTGACATTTCAATCCGCTTCACAAGATGTAAATTATAGATTAGATGATGACAAATCGTCATTAATTTTGAGACGTTGGTACCCTGACTCAGTATCACTTGCCTGGATTAATCACTTTTTGCAAATCAAAAAAACACATGGCTTTCAAACCATAAAGTTGGATCAAAAAAAATGTTGGGCTCTCATTCAACAGCATATGAAAAATATTGCTAATGTAAAGGTCGCTAGTAGTTTCAAGCTGTTTTGTCAGGCCGCAGCAGGCGTATTAGAAAATTATCCAGGTGTTGATTTACCTAATACCTTATTGGAGTATGCAAATGGAAAGGTCGCATGTGCATCCCTGACACCTCATTATCAACAAGCAATATTAACCCCTACGATAAATAAAATAGGCAAGATAGACTTTAAAAAATTTGAGCTTGGCACTAATAAAATAAGAAATAAAAACCAAGGGATCAATAAAGTGGATTGTAAGTTTGAAGAAAAGCTTGAACTTATAAGGGTAGCACTGAGAAAAAAACTAGGTAACGGGGTTAAAAGCACACCTGATATAGCGCTAAAGTCTTTAAAAAATATTGATTTATCGAACACCCCTGAGGCTATGTTTTTTATGGTTCGATGGTTGATTTACTTATTTGAAGAAAGAGAAGTTAAGGTTTCGACGGCTAATACTTATTTTTCTAAAATAGGTACCTTATGGTTAACGTATATGCATGAGATTAGCTTTGCTTATTTAGATGAAGAGAGTTTTGCAGAGTTGTATAAGATCATGGTTGATTCAGCGCATACTGAGCAAAGCCGGCAAGATAGGCTAATGCGTATAAATGACTTACATGCATATGGCGTGAATAAATTTGACTTTCCAGTACTGACGAATAATCAAACGTTACCTAAAGGAAAAAGGCAAAATTTTGTTCGAGCTGGTTTTATCTCAGAAGCTGTTTTTCATAAATTATGTGAAGCACTAAAACAAACCTCAGGATTAGATCACCAAGAAGCTCAAGGTTTGGTATGTATAGTGATTTTGGGTTATCGACTTGGGCTGCGACGTGGGGAGTTGTTAAAGCTACAAATAAACGATATAGAAGATTCTAGGCAACAATGGTTATATGTTCGAGAGAACATGTTTGATAATAATAAAACAAGTAGCTCATTACGCAAAGTCCCTATCAAAGTACTTTTAACGCAAGGTGAAAATAACCTGTTCAGCCAATACTTTAAAAAAAGGAAAAAGCTCATAACAAAAAGCCCACAAAGCTTGTTATTTTCAATGAGTACAACACCTACATTACCATATGATGGTGGCCATATAGGGAGATTAATTTCAAGTAACCTTAAAGCGTTAACAGGATTGCCATTTACCTTTCATCACCTTAGACACTCTGCTTTATCAAGGTTACACCTAATTATTGAAAGGCAAGATAAGGTGTTGAAGGAGATGTGTAAGTATAGTCCTGAGCAAATTAGCGCAATACAACAGATGCTTTTGCCCGGTTACAACAATTCAGCTCCTAGGGATAATTATTGGGTGCTCGCCGGGATTGCAGGGCATTCAACACCGGAAACCACCTTTTCAAACTATCTTCATCTTGCTGATAGAGTGCTATTTGAACGAGTTAATCGTGCAGAGGTAAGTTTTTCAATAAGCGATATTAAGTCTGTTAGTGGCATATCAAGCAATTTTTTAACAAGGTTATGTAAAAAGGAACAATTATCACCAGAAAGCATACCTATTAGTAAATTACGCCTTAAGCTTAATGACGATATATCACCATTTTGTCAAAAATTAAGAAAGCCTAAGAAGCCTATTGAATTAAATAATGATGATAGTGAGTTTTTGGCACGTAAAATTGATTATAAAGATTGCCTTAGTGTTCTAAAACAAGTTGAAGAAGGCGCAAGTATTAGTGAGTTAGTACATGAATATCAAATTAGCGAAGTTATAATTGATAGGTGGGTAGAGAAAGCCAAGGCACTTGCGAAGATAAATACTGCAAAGGGAAAATCCCGATTATTTAAAGAGTATGATACTGTAGAAAAACGGCTATTGCAGTTATGTCCTCAAAAGCCCCAAACTAAAGCTGAATTAGACGATGCGGGAGCTGCAATAAAGAAATTAAAAAGTAATTACCATGAAAATAAATCGCGTATTTTATGCTGTGTTGATTACTTTATAAATAGTACAACACGTTCATCATCAGCTATTCAATTTAAGCAAAAAAAGCAATTTGAAGACTTTATGAAGTTTATCGTGACTATTTTTCCTAAAAATCGCTGGTCGTTGTATTTAGAGGTAATTGAGCATGATGATTATGATAAGAGAGCCCAAATTGAAGATTGGCGTAATATCAGTCAAGGAATTCCAATCATAATTAAAGAAAAAAGCTTAAAAAAACAAGGTGTATTCCCTGAGGGGCGAATGAGCTTATATCTTAATTATCCTAAGAAAGAATTTGTTGCCTCAATGAAAGATAAAAATAAAGTTGCTGAAAAATATAGTGCAGCAACTTTACGTTATGTATTTCATATTCTAGCGATTATGCTCTAGTGAAATTTTTAGTTCACAGCATCTTTCAATGCTTTACCTGCTTTGAAGCTAGGCACATTTCAAGCAGCTATTTGAATTTCAGCACCAGTTTGTGGGTTACGGCCTTTACGTGCAGCACGAGCTGATACTTTAAATGTACCAAATCCAATTGGTGCAACATCTATACCATCAGCTAATTCAGCAGAAACAGCACCTATTAAACTATCTAATGCACAACTTGCAGAAGTTTTAGTGATATCAGCTCCGCCAGCAATTTTATCTACTAGTTGACCTTTGTTCATAGTTATTATCCTATTTGATTTTTATTGTTGTTTTTATACTAAACAAATATACCCTCATAGGGCATATTAATTGACAAAGGATTTGATTCTATGGCGCTTCGGGGCACATTCCGCCTTAGAAAATAATGCTAAACAGAGCTAGTTAATCCTAATGTCTGCTTATTGTCGTGAACTCAATATTTACAGGTGCTATACCTTATTTCGAGTTTGATGAGGGTATTCATTATAAAATTTAAAGTAATCTTTAGCGAAGCGCCCGTGATTAAGAACACCAAAATTATCAAGAATTTGACTAATAGGTGTTATCTTATCATGCTTTAAAGTGTGTGATTCATAGACATCCTTTCTATACTTAGCTGTTATGAATGATGAAATACAGCAAAGATTAAAGTGGATTAAACTTTATCAAGAAACACAAAACGCTGGGCTGGTTTGCCTTCGCTGTGGAATTTCTAGACCAACGCTAAGAAAGTGGTGGTCTAGATTTCAAAAGCAAGGTTTGGACGGCCTTAAGAGTCAAAGTAAACGTCCACATAATTCGCCAAATAAGAAAATAACCCCACAAATTGAATCAACAATTTTAACTCTCAGACAATCAAGAAACCTTGGTGCAAGACGAATACAAAGTGATTTATTAAGAAATCATCAGTTAAAAATAGGACTAGCAACAATCCATAAAGTTCTTAAAAATCACGATGTAAAACCGATAATAATTTACCGTAAAAAGTCTGATTTTAAGCGATATGCCAAACTTATACCTGGTGAACGTGTTCAAATGGATACCTGTAAAATAGCACCTAGCCTTTATCAGTACACATCAATTGATGATTGCACTCGATATAGGGTATTAAGGCTATATAAGCGTAGGACTGCTGCTAATACACTTGATTTTGTTGAAGCAGTTATCGAAGAAATGCCATTTCCAATTCAACGGTTTCAAACTGATCGCGGTACTGAATTTTTTGCAGAAAAAGTACAGAAAAAATTTATGTTGCATGGGATAAAGTTTCGCCCTAACAAACCAGCTTCTCCTCACTTAAATGGTAAGGTTGAACGCTCACAAAAAACCGATAAAGCTGAGTTTTATGCCACGGTTAATATAAAATCTAGGGAACTTCATGAACTACTTGCTGAATGGCAACAGTATTATAATTGGGAACGTCCACATAGTGCTCACAATGGTAAAACGCCAATGGAAAAATACTTTGAAGTAAGTGATAAAACTCCTTTCACAGATGAGGTGCAAGAATTGTATGCACCTCATAATGAACGAGTTCAACTATCAAATTATAGGCGTGATTTAGAGGTTGCTAAGTTGAAACGATCTCTATGAATCACACACTCTAAAAATGTGGCCAATTTCACTCTACCATTACACTTCGCTTGTTATTATTCTTTGTTGATACCGTATTTATTTAATATCTCTCTATATTTTTTTGTGCGTATTAGCTTTCTAACTTCTAGCGTAAAATCATGAGCTAGCATTGTTGAGTCTTTTTTTATCTTTGAAAACGCAAAATAGGAAGGCGTTCTATTAATAGGAGGGAAAATAAAGGATATTTCATTGCGCACATTTTCTGCTTCCGCAAAAAAATGAATAACTTCTAAGTTTCCAATGGCTATATCTATTCTTTTATGAAGTAGCATCTCAATTAGCTGCTTCTCATTACTAGCTTCTTGTTTATTAAGTTGATCGGCTGTGTCATATTCAACACCGTAAAAATAACCTCTAACAGAGCCGAAATGATGTTTATTTAGACTCTGAATATCGCCATTAAAATCAAGTTCTGTTCCTTTCTTAACAAATAAGTAATTGGTCTCATAAGTATGCGGTACTTCTGCAAACACCGCATATTTCTCTCTGTCTGCAGTTTTGGAAGATATAAGTACCATATCTATATTCCCTTCGCGTAAATATAGCTGAATACGAGGCCAAGGATATTTCTCAAAGATTAGGGTATGCCCTAACTCATCAGCAATATGTTGAGATACTTCAATTAAAGCACCCTGTAATAGTCCATCTTTTTCAAAATAATAAGGTGGATAATCTATCATCCCGATCCCTACTTTTATTTCTTTTGCTTGGTTCTCTATAGAGCATATGCTTAATATTGCAAACAAGAATAACATTTTAAATGAGTGAGGCATCGTTTTCTACTTTAAAATTAAGTGTATTATTTGATAAAAGCAAGCTGTTTCATGTGGTTACCTATAACTTCTTAGAGTGAGGATCAGTCCACTCATATCTGTAATTATAAAACCTCTACTTTTTTGAGCCAAAATTCAAAATCGTTAACAGCTAAAGATAATCTCACTATTAACAAATCCACTTCTTCTTTAGTTATGTTCAAAGGAGGAGCCACCATAACGTATTCTCCGTAGCGCCCCCCATTACTTCTGCGACCATAAACTAATATTCCTTGCTTGAATGCAAACTGCTTAAAATTTTCTGTTGCTTGGTAATGTAGTGGAATTTGGATTTTAGATGACTTACATGCAACCAATTCAATTGCTAAAAGTAGACCTTTGCCTCTAACATCACCAATGGTGAGTGACTCTTTTTGAATTAATTCCAATTCTTTTCTCAAATAGTTTCCCATTTCGAGTGAATTTTTTAACAAATTGTTATTAGTAATTTCTGATAAGACAGCACTACCAACAGCACAAGCTAATGGATTGGCATTGTATGTATGAGCATAATTAAAACCGGTTAATTCAGCTAATTCATCAACTAAAGATGCACTCGTTAACATTGCACCCAATGGTATATAACCAGCACCTAGCCCTTTGGCTAACACAATAATGTCGGGGCTAGCATCAGACCATTGGTGATGGGTTAGAAATGTTCCTGTTCTTCCAGCCCCTGACATTACTTCATCATAAATTAGAAATACACCATACTTATCACAAATTCGGCGAACTTCTTTAAAGTATATTTCAGGAGGACTAATAGCGCCCGAACTCGAGCCTCCTACTGGTTCAACAATAAAGGCTAATACACTCTCATCTCCAAGTTTTATTATTTTAGTTTCAAGTTCTTTTGCACACTGTAAGGCATATTCATGTTCATTCAGACCATCAGCAAAACGATAATTCATCATCGATTTTATTTTTGAAGAAATATTGATCATGTCAGAAAAAACATCATTGAAACTAGGGTCGCCACTTACAGCTAAGCAACCTAATGTCATACCATGATAAGAAGGCTGACAACTGATCAGGTTATTTCTTTTAGTGTCACCTTTAGCATAACGATATTGCCGACAAAACTTAATTGCCATATCAACAGCTAACGAACCACCTGAGACAAAGAGTGCTCGTTCAAAACCATCACCAGCTAATTCAGTTAATTTTTTAGATAATTTTAAGTTAGGTTGATTTCTGGCCGTTGAAGCAAATGAAAAGCATAACTTTTCAGCTTGCTCTGTCATTGTATTGATAACTCTTTTATTGCTATGACCTATATTGCAAGTTACAGGTCCAGAAGATGCATCGATGTATGAGTTACCTTGATCATCCCATAAAAATATTCCTTCTCCTCTCACTATTGTAGGGCGAGGGAATTCCTCTGAATTCGAGTAAAACAAATCTTGTGCACCACCAGTGCTGGGTCTATTATTTTTCATGACATACCACTAAAAAGTTGATAATTGAAATACATTCACTACATTCGCTCAAGGATAATCGCGATACCTTGTCCGCCACCAATGCAGGCAGCAGCACAACCATAACGAGATTTTTGAGAAATTAAAATTCTTGCTAGTGTTCCCGCCAGTCTTATTCCAGATGCACCTAAAGGGTGACCAAGTGCTAATGCACCGCCTTTAATGTTTAGCTGTTCATCATTGATATTAAAATATTGTTGAGCATAAAGCGGTACCACGCTAAAGGCTTCATTAATTTCCCAATAATCAATATCTGTAGCCTTTAGTCCGGCAACCGATAGAGCTTTCTCTACCGCTGGTATAACTCCTTGCCCCATCAATTCAGGTTTCGTTCCTCTGTCTGCAATACTTACAATGCGAGCTAACGGCTTCATACCGGTCTTAATTAGAGCTTCTTTTGACATCAAAACAATTAAGGCAGCACCTGTAGAGAGAGGAGAACTGTTGCCAGCGGTAATAAGCCCACCCTCTTTAAATGCAGGTTTTAATTGTGATAGTTTTTCAGCAGTAGTTCCTTCACGAATACAAGCATCTTGTGTAACTTCAACCTTAGCTGTATTGGTTATTGGAGTTATTTCACCTTGAAAAAAACCTTCTTCACGCGCCTGTGAAGATTTTTGGTGAGACCCTTCAGCAAAGCTATCCATTAGCTCTCTGGTGATGTTCCTATAATTTGCTAAATTTTCTGCTGTCAATCCCATATTCATTACAATATCGACATCATAATCAGGATTACGAGCAATATCTGGCACAGCCAAAACGCCTTGTTCAAAAAGAGATGGCCCCATAGGAACACGTGTCATATGTTCATATCCAGCAGCCATAGTGATATCAGCAGTTCTCGAGGCTATACTAAGTGCGCTATATCGTATTGCGGCTATGCCTGAACCACATTGCTGTTCTATTCCTCGGCTAGCACATTGGTCGCCAAGCTTAGAAAGTAAAACAGGGTAACGACCACCAAAGTTCCATTGTTCTTTAACTTGCAGTGCACAGCCTATTGAAAGCTCTTCCACATCTTCTCCACTAAAATTTCCTACTTCAAGTTGATGATCAATCAGTTGAGTTAACAACTCATCGCCACTGATGTCAGCAAAAAGGTCGATTTCTTTTTTGAAAGGGTGAGCACGCGTAAATGCGGAACGAGAATAACTAACTAAATAAACATCTTTCATGGTAATTTTCCTATGTCGCACCAGCGACTGATAAATAGTGCATACGTTTTTAACGTATGACGGATTGATTCAATGTCGACACATTCATCTATACCGTGAATATTTTTAGCAATAGGCCCGTAACAGGTTCCAGCAGTTTTATTGTAGAAATGAAATGCTCTCAAATCGGTAGTACACGTTGACAAGTATTGCTCAGGTTCACGATTAGTTAAGCTTTGATGACAATCGGATAGCAATGTTATCCCAGGGTTTTGTAAATCAATTAAGTGACCTTCAGATCGGAAGCCGTGAAAACGTAGTATTGGCTTATACTGCTTAAACTCAGCACGTTCAGTAACTGCCTGTTCTATTTTATCATTTACAAGCTGCATAATATGATTGCTTGTCATGCCTGGTGGGAAACCAATTCGTCCTTCCATTTCTGCATGCGCAGGTACGCTTGACGCCCAATTTCCACCTTTAAATTTTCCTATATTTAAATTGAAAGGGTGATCGAATTTATCATAAGGAGTCTGGCGATATTTTTCATTTAACTCTCCTTCAAGAGATTTTAAGTAAGGGATCAACATCTGCAGCATTTCAATCGCATTTGCGCCTGCCGTGGTATCTAAAACATGAGCAGGTCGACCCCTAATAATAAGTTTGAACCATAAAACTCCCAATTGCCCACTATAAATTTGCGGACCAAAGGGCTCTGGAATTAAGACGAAATCGCCGTCATACCCTCTATCAAGGCAGGCAAGAGCACCATTACCTGTACATTCTTCTTCAATAACAGCCTGTATAGTTAGTGGCGAATTTATACAGTATCCAGCATGACGAATAGCATGTACTGCATATATCATAGCAGCAACACCTGATTGCATATCGCCAGCGCCTCGACCATATAACCAACCATCTTTTTCCCAAGGAATGTTTGGGGCTTGAGTCCACATATCAAAGTGAGTCGCACTAACAACATCAAGATGACCATTTAGAACAAGAGTTTTGCCACTTTTCTCAGGGTTTAATGCACTAACTAAGTTGTATTTTTTATCATAATCCCACTCAGTAGGAGCAAATAAAGGATGCTTACCTATTCTTTTTAAATCAATTGGGACTCTGGTTACCGGTAGATTTAACTCTTGTAAGTTTTTCTCAACAACATCGAGCACACCTTGTTCTTTATTTAGTACACTATATTGCTTAACCATTTCTTTAGTGAATTCAATGACCTCAGGGAATATTGCATCGCAACTATCTAAGATTGTTTGTTCAATCGTTTTAAGCATTAGAAAGTACCTACATTTTTTGGAATAATCAGCTGTGCCTCTGTCTGCTTAATTAATTCATTTAGCGTTAAACCTTCAGCAATTTCCTTTAGTACGAGTCCATCATCGGTGACATCAATAACAGCTTTATCAGTAATAATTCTAGAAATACACTTTTTTGCTGTTAAAGGTAGTTTGCATTTTTTAAGGATTTTTGAGTTACCTTTTTTATCGTTGTGAGAGCATAAAATAATCACTTTAGGTGTTTTTTGAGCTAATTCCATCGCCCCACCAATACCAGGAGAGAAGTATCCAGGTATTTTCCAATTGGCTAAGCTACCTTCTTGATCAACTTCAAAAGCCCCCATAATGGTTACATCAATTTTTCCACGTCTGATCATCGCAAAAGATACTGCGCTGTCAAAGAAACTAGCGCCATTTCGGGTGCTAATATGAGCACCACCAGAATCTATTAAGTTAGGATCCACACATTCACCTTCAGATATGTTTTTCGCTCCTAAGATGCCATTCTCAGACTGAAAAAAAACATCTAAATCAGATGAAATATAATCAAGAATTTTCGTTGGTAAGCCAATACCAAGGTTAACCACTTGACCATTCGTAAGTTCTCGTGCTGCTCTTTTAATAATTTTGGTTACATCCATTTTAAGTGCCTGCTGATGAGTTTTTGTGAGTTGATAGGGCAAGATCTACAATTGAATTAACAAAAGCACTTGGTGTATGGATGTGGGCAGGGTTTAGATCGCCAGAGGGAACTACATGTGATGCTTCAACAATTACCTTATTAGCTGCCATTGCCATTAAGGGGTTAAAGTTTATTGCCGAACTTTCATATATCAAGTTTCCATAGCAATCAGCAGAGTGAGCGTGAATCAAAGAAAAATCGGCATATAATGCGGATTCTATTTTTAATGTTTTGCCTTGATGATGTATCAGGGATTCTTCGTCAGATATTTCTGTATCTAAACCTATATCGGTCAAAAAACCAAAACAACCAGCACCGGCACTCCTCACTTTTTCAGCTAGAATACCTTGCGGGTAAAATTCAACATCAATCATTTCTTTATTCATCATATCAATGACTACTTTGTTTAATCCTATATGAGATGTTATTAATTTATCCACTTGCCCATTCTCTATAAGTTTACTGATACCAATGTTAGCTTCGTTAGCATCGTTCTTTATTAAGGTGAGGTTAATTTGTCCTTGCTTTAACAACTCATCTAGTAAAGTAAATGGTGTACCTGGATTTCCAAATCCCCCCACCATAATGCTTGCACCATCGGGAATGGTTGCAATAGCATCTTTTATAGCAATCTGTTTATTCATGATTGATTATTCCTAATAAAATATGTGAAAAATAAAAGTTTAATATCAGGTTTTTTTCAAAATACTCTGTGATTTTTTGGCATCAGAAGTTTCCTCTGTAAACATGAATTTATTGGTATAGGCCAAAAATATAGTCATTAATGGAGCGAAAAAAGCAAGAAAGGTATAAGGAATATAATCAAGGGTTGGAACACCTAAAACAGTTGTAAAATAAGCACCACCTAACCCCCAAGGAACGAGTGGAGAAGTTACCGTAGCAGAGTCTTCGCAAACTCTTGAGCATACTTCTGGCTTTAGGTGCTTTTCTTTGTATATAGGCAATAACATACGACCCGGAATAATAATGGCCAAAAATTGACTAGCCCCAAAAAAATTAACAAAAATTGAAAAGACAACATGAGTGATTACTAAGCCAAATATAGACTCCACTATGGCCTTTATCTTACTCAATAGTATTTCGAGCATCTGGGTTTTTTCCATTAAACCACCAAGGCTTAGCGCAATAAAACCTAAAGAAACTGTCCACATCATATTTTGTAAACCACCTCTTGAAAGAAGGTTGTCTATGTTTTGAATGCCGGTACTTGATTTGTAACCGTAGTTCATAGCATTGAACATTTCGTCTATTGGCATATCTTGAATAAAGATTGCAATTAATGCCCCTGCAAAACTTGCTGTAACCATGACAAGCAATCCTTCAAACTTTTTTATTGCCATAATGACAACTAACAGAGGTGGTAAGAAAGTAATGGCAGAAAGTGAATAATTGTCGCTAAGCCCGGTTAATATTGTCTCAACTTCCTGCTTATCAATGTTAGCTTCTTGCGAAAGATTCAAACCTAAGATGAAAAAAGTTATTAAAGTAAATGTTATTGCTGGACCAGTAGAGTAGAGCATGCTTTTGATATGTCTAAATAAGTCAGCACCAACTATACCTGCGGCTAAGTTTGTTGAGTCAGAGAGCGGTGACATTTTGTCGCCAAAAATAGATCCTGAAATAACCGCACCTGCGGTAATAGCAGGAGGAATACCAAGGCTAAACCCAATCCCCATAAATGCAACACCAAAAGTAGCTGATGTTGTCCATGAACTCCCTGTAGACAGGGAACCAAAGCAGCAAATTACGCAGGCAGAAAATAGAAAATATTCAGGAGAAAGAAGTAGCATGCCATAATAAATAAAAGCTGGAATAGTGCCTGCCGCTATCCAACTTGAAATAAGTACACCCACCATCATTAAAATTAGCATAGGTAACATGGCAACTTGGCAACCATGCAATATTCCATTCTGAACTTCTTTCCAACTATGACCAAAAAACATTGCTACGCAAGCGGTATATATGAGCACGAAAATTAAAGTGATGTGAATAGCACCACTATTGTCAAAAACAAATACTTGAATTGCAATGGTCGTAATAAGAAAAAGTATGACGCTGAATGCACCAAAAGTTGTTATTTTATTTACCATAAATGTTTTTTTATCTTGCATAAAGTACACCCTAAAAGCGTAGCAATGAATTTATTTTTTATAAATTTAATTAGATGTTTAAGTGTTATGAGTTTATATTTAATTTTTTATGTATGTCAATATATGATAGTTTTTCCATATTTAATGAGGATAAGTCATGGATAGTATAAATTTAAACTCTATAAAATCGTTTTCCATTTTTAAAATACTATTTGAAAATGGTACAGCTTCCAAAACAGCTAAAATATTAGGAATAACACAATCAGGTGTGAGTCGATCGTTAGCTTTGTTAGAAAAAAATATTGGCTTTGACCTGTTTATTAGAGAAAAAAAAGGACTAATTGCAACACCTGAGGCAGAAGAGCTATACAAAGAAGTATTGAGGTTGTTGCATAATTTGGACGAAACTAAGCATAGTATATTAGCACTAAGAGAGTTCGGCGCATCTCGCTTTAGAATTGCCGCTATTCCGGGCTTAGCATTTGGTTATATTCCAGAAATAATATCTAAAACTATTGAAGTAAACCCTAAGTTAAATGTGTATTTTGATGTTTTATCAAGTAATGAAATTATACATGCTGTTGAATCTGGTTCGTTTGATGTTGGGTTTGTTACCCTCCCAGTAAAAACTAAACAACTTAAAGTTGAGCTAATAATAGAAACAAAAGCTGTTTGTGTTATCCCTAAAGACCATCCTTTAGCGTTACGTGATGAAATCAAATTACAAGATTTGAAAGGTTGCAATGTGCTAATACCTAATCAACCAAATGTAGCGGCAGATAAGTTGCTACATTTAATTTCAGAAAATAATATTAAATTGAAAAGTAAAACAGAAGCAAATCTTGCTAGCATTTGTTCACTCGTTAGTAATAATGTTGGCATCAGTGTTATTAACCCAATCACTGTTGGTGATTTAAAATGCAAAGGCGTTGTAATCAAACCTTTTACACCTGTTATTAGTTATTCATTTGCTTTGGTTTATAAAACAAATTGGCAAGACAATAAAATGATTAAAATTATCAAAAATATTATTGAGACAGGTTAAATATCAAATCATGATTAACAACCTCTCTCTTTTTAGTTATGACTAAAAGTCATTAAAAAGTGTAAAAACATCATATATTGTAATGTATAAAAGTGTATGTATATTAATCTCTGGGAATAAATTAAAAGAGAGAATAATATGAAAACTAAAAAAACGTTAATAGCTCTTGCTATTACAACATCAATAGCAGCTGGGTTTTCTGCTAATTTATATGCACAAGAACCTCAAGAGAACAAAGAGAACGCCAAAGATGTAGAAGTTATATCTGTAATAGGTACCCGTGGTGTTGGGCGTTCAATTGCAGATTCTCCTGCGCCAGTTGACGTTATTGGTGGAGAAGCATTAGCGCAGCAAAGTTCACCTGACTTAAACTCCATGCTCCGTAATGTAGTACCGTCATATAACGTTAGTGCACAGCCAATATCTGATGCCTCTACGTTTGTTCGTCCAGCTAGTTTACGTGGTTTAGCAGCAGACCATACATTAGTATTATTTAATGGTAAGCGTAGGCATCGTTCTTCTGTCATCAATTTTTATACTGCAGGTGACAGTGATGGTGCACAAGGCCCTGATATTTCAGTCTTTCCAGTTAATGCATTAAAAACTGTTGATATTCTGCGTGATGGCGCTGCTGCTCAGTATGGTTCAGATGCATTAGCAGGTGTTATTAACTTTCGTTTGAAAGACGCGGACTCGGGTGGTTCAGTTGAACTACGCACAGGAACTAATTTTGAAGGCGATGGTGACATGTTTACTATCGCGGCTAACAAAGGCTTTTCCCTTGGTGAAAGCGGCTTCTTCAATGCCAGCTTATCTTATGGTGAATCGGATCCCACTGACCGTTCAGTACAAACAGATGCGGCAGCGCAAGCTGAAGAGTTAGGGTTTAATAATGTTCCAAACCCTGCGCAGGTGTGGGGTTCTCCTACCGTTGATAAAGACTTTAAATCGGTCTTCAACATGGGTTTTGAGCTAAGTGAGAACGCTGATTTGTATGCATTTGGTAACTATGCTAGCAAAGAGGCAACCAACGGACTATACCACCGCCCTGCATTAGGTCGTGAAGGTGTTTATACTTTCGGCAGTAATGTCGCGATTGTTGACCTGGATGGCGTTGGCGTAGGTGAAACATGTCCGACCATTGCTGCAACGGATTTAAATGGTATTCGAGCGCTGTCTAATAATGCAAACTGTTGGTCATTACACCAAGTTTATGAAGGAGGGTTCACACCTTCGCTAACAGGTGAAATAGAAGACATGTCATTTGTTGTTGGTGTTGACGGTGAATTCGATAACGAACTCACTTACGACTTTAGTGCGTCTTACGGTAGAAACGAAGCGGCATTTACTGTTGATTCATACAATGTCTCATTTGGTCCTCAGTCAGATACTGTGATGGATGCTGGTATGTTTGCGCAGACTGAGACGAATTTCAATGCCGATTTCACTATGCCGCTAGACATTTCGATCATTGATTTTGCTATGTTAGCGTTTGGTTTTGAACACCGTACAGAAAAATTTGAAGCTAAAGCTGGTGATCAGCATTCATATGATATTGGCCCTTATGGTGAGCAAGGATTCGCAGGTGCATCACAAGGTTATGCGGGTATTAACGCAGCCGCTGCAACATCTGCCAGCCGCTCAAACTACGCTGTTTATGTTGACATCGAAGGTGATATTTCAGACAGTTTACTTTTAACAACAGCCTTGCGTTATGAAGACTTCGATGACTTTGGCTCAGCGTTAAATGCTAAGATTTCAGGGCGTCTGGACGTGACTGATAATGTCAGCTTGCGTTCAAGTTTAAGTACAGGCTTCAAAGCACCAACTCCCGGTCAGCAAAACGTGCGTAACATTAGCTCGATTCTTAATGCTGGTGTGATTGAGTTAAGTGGTATTTTACCACCATTGGACCCGCTTGCCCAAAGTGTAGGTGGTCAACAGCTTCAGCCTGAAGAATCTACTAGTTTCTCTTTTGGGACAGTGTATTCGGGTGATGTAGTGAACGTAACTATTGATTACTTTAATATCAGTATTGATGATCGTATTTCATTATCTCCGTTCTATACGGTTGATAGTCCAGAGTTTTCTTCATTACGTTACTACACGAATGATTTTGAAACCAAAACACAAGGTGTCGACTTAATAGCAAGTTCATCTTTAGATATGGCTAACGGTACAACCGATATTACGCTTGCAGCAAACTGGACAGATACAAGCGTTGAGCGTCATAACAACCTTGGTGCTTTACGCATCAAAACGTTAGAGGATGGCATGCCTAGTGTTCGCGGAAATATTACAGCTGAGCACTCGCAAGATGATTGGCGTGTGTTGGCTCGTATGAACTACTTCGGTAGTCACTACAACGGCCATATTTCATTCACTGATGTTGAAGTTAGCTCAGCAGCTACATTAGATTTAGAGCTTACTTATCATGTTAATGATTATATTGATGTAGTTGTCGGTGCGACTAACATATTCAATAAATTCCCTGATGAAATCCCAGATGAAGGTGTTCCAATCAATGGAACTGATATTCTGTATGATACCAAAGGTTCTTGGGGGGCAAAGTATCCCGAATTTGCAGCTATGGGGATCAACGGCGGTACGTACTATCTTCGTATAGTGAGCACTTTCGACTAATCACTCATTTCGTGAGCAGTTATCAATTACTCTAGGTGCAAGTAATCTATTTGATGAAGCGCCTGATGAAAATCCTTTTGGTAACTTTTTTGGTGCAAAATATCCTGAATTCTCACCAATGGGAATTAATGAGGGGATGTACTATTTACGATTTAAATATGAAATGTAGTTTCAATTTAAGTTAATGTAGTTATTGATAAACGTAAGTACTTGTTATTGACAAGGCTTACGTTTTCTTAATTTGACTATATCAAATCATATATACCTTAATTTCCTTTTTTTTGGGGGGGAGGGAGTATAAAAGTTTATTGCCTAATAAGCTTTTATACTCAGTCAGTTTCTATCACGCAATGGGGCGATTCCGCCTTAGAATATTTATTCTAAATTAAATATCTAAGGTGGAAAATGGACGGAATGAGATAAGGAATTAATAAACTGGAACTAAACTTTTTAGTTAAATTCGAAGCTACTTTCTATATTTTATTTTCTTCATTAAGTAATTAATAACTCCAAGTTAATTTATATATTTACCTTTACTCTTATTATCATTTAATAAATGAAGATATATCAGATTGATCATATTAATGCTGACATGAAAAACTGTAATCTAAAATTTAATGCGGTTTTGGCTATTATGAGAAAAACTATTAAAATTGACTTGGATTTTACGGTAGAGTTATATGATTATTGTAAGAGAAGCTCTTATCATTAATTGCAGTGATGCTTACAAAAATGCTCAGAAACAACTTTTTTATTGTTACTGAGCCTTATAAATCTACAATCTAACTTTTTAGTGGACTTTATTAGGTTGGATTTGGTTTACCTCACTGTCATTATCTAACATATTTAAATCGCTTAACTTTAAAATCACAAGATCTTTTCCGTCAGCCCGAACACATGCTTTCCCAATAGCTAATCTCAGCTTTTCAATAACATCTCTTGGTGGTAGGTGACATAGTGTAGCGAGTAGTGCTGCTGAAAGTTTATCGTTAAAGTATTGCTCAAGTTTCATGTCGATCAAGCAATGTTTATACATGTTTTCAGTTATCGCTTTCATGTGCTCAGGTGTCGGCGGCTCTATCTCCATATTAACTAAGCGTGATTTTAACGCAGGTTTCAATGATTCAAAATCATTCGTGGTGGTGAAGATAATGCAGCCCGATAAATCTAGCTCAAGATTTAGAAAGTTTTCTTTAAAGCATTTTCGTTGCTCTCTTTCAAAAAAAGAGTAAAGCGGCTGAATAATGCTGTCTTGGGGATTATCTTTTGCCATGCATAGTTCATCAATAAGAATGATTGGCTGAAATGATTTTGCCTCAAAGCACATAATTCTACCAATTGCGCCTAAGTCTGAATCACCATATTGTGGATTACCACCACTTAATTCAAAACGACCTGTCATGGCGGCAGCATTAATGGTAAAAAACTCTAACTGCAATGCTTTTGCTAAGGCGCTAACAAATTGTGTTTTACCAATACCGGGATAACCCTGTAAGTTAATGGCCGGTAAAGATAGGGGGGCATTGGTTAATTGACTTACTTGGCAGGCGGCAATCACTTGGTCAATAACAGCTTGAAAGTTTGGGAATGATTCGGCTAAAGATGATAATGAACTCGAGGTGTTTTTGTTAGCATAATAAAGCGTTTTTCTTGGTCCTTGCTCAATGAGTGTGGAAAATGTTTGCATATCTTTGGCCTTTCGATGTTTTACTTCGTTTTTTAACTTTTTCATTGAAAAAATAGGGGCTGAATGACTTCTCTTTACATCGCTTTGTGTAGATTGAGTTTTTCTACTTTTTAGTTCATTCGATTCTTTACTCACGTTAATACCTATAATGTCGGCAACGGTAGCCAATACTGACATTGTTTGTCCTGAGCGCTCGACTATGCTCATTATCATTTGTTGTACATCGACTACAAGCTCAGGGTTAGGTGGCAGCAGTTGTATGGTTTTAATCAATGCTGCAAATACTTTTTGCTGCTTAAAGCTCATAAAACTAATAAGGTCCTGCAAGTGGTTGTCATCATCGATATAACAACAAGCGAGTGCCAGTGAAAATGGGGTAATTAAGAACATCATGTCATGACGCTTTAAATTATTTATCTCAATGAGTGCGTTAAAATGACAATAATCAAATTTGATTGGTGTTACTTGATTCATGTGAAATACCTCTGTGAAGAAGAGAAGATATAAAAAAGGACAAGGTGAGGCAGTATCCCTATTGATACTGCCTCACCTGAAGTAAGCTGTTATGAGTAGGAAGCAAGCAGCAAAATGTTGTCGGTGAGCAGGATGCCTCCGGTGATTCTTAACAATAACTGTTGACCTGACGGTACACAAAATCCAGGAATACGCTGATTTAACGCATGTGCAAAGTTAATTTTTTGGTCTTCAAACGTTAACTCTGCATCAAATACTTCCTTCAAATCTTTTAATGAGCATAAGGTGACTTCATCGCCATTGCTGGTTTTCAGTACTAATTGCATACCACTCATAAAAGGCGTTGTCTGCATAGTCACTAGAATTTGAGAGAATGTTGCATTTCGTTTGCACTTAATGTCAGTCAGCTCAATCTCTTGCTCGTGAGCTAGTACAGGACTTTCTATCTCATCAAGGTAGTTTGAATACTGTTTATCTAATTCAGTGTTGTACTGTAATGCCCAGCAACCTGGCAGGGAATCTTCATGTTTAATCGCCCATTGGTCTTTGCTTAGTAAATCAGGATTGTTATCACTGATTACTTTAACCACGCTGCTCGTTGAAAGCGTATATTTTTCATTTGATAAAGGTAAGTTTGTCATGATTTATCTCCCAAGATTAAGCGATTTGTGCAAGAGTAGTTGAAGTAAAGTGCATTGAGGCGCTGGCTTTGTCAGCCAGTTGTAGCTTTGAGGCAATAGGCGTTATTGCTTCATACCCATAGCGACTCCCTGGACTAGCACAGGTAAGAATATGACGCAGCATTAATGCACTTTGTGGCTCAAATTTATCAAGTCTTACAAATGCTTTAGCGCATATCTCTAGTGTTAACTCATCATGGTCAACCACAGTGCCTAAATGTGTTCTGTGACCAGTGGGGGATAAAGTTCTTGTTTTACCAATGTCATGAATCAATGCGACGACAATGGCAATATCACGCTCTGCTCCTTTAAACTGATTCTCACATAACAGCCTATTAGCAACATCAACGCTGTGAGCAAGTAAGCCACCGACAAAACTATGATGGTGCCTAAGGCTGGCAGGACATTGAAGGAAGTTAATGCCGATATCACTATTTACTAGTACATCAGAGACAAAGCGTGTTAAATGACGTGAAGAGAGACTATCAACCAAGGTTTTAAGTTGCAGTAACGTTTCAGGTGCGGGGCTATAACAACTCGGCAGTAAATTGATACTTAATACCTTTCTGCTAACGTTACTTGGCAAACTCTGTAAAAAAGCGCAACGAACATACTGATGACCATCAACATATTTTAGGGTTGCTTCAATATGGACGATGGTGTTGCAAGTTAACTGCTCAACGTACTCATTCATATTAAAACAATACACATTAATACTAGTACTGATGTCAGAAAGCTTAATTATCCAATAGATTTTACCAGACTTATCAATACGCTCAGTACTACCTACAAGACTGTAAGCGCCTTTAAAGCGATTAAAGGATGCAACCTCTGCTAATAAAGGCTGAATTGAATGTTCAACAGTGGCTGGAATTATTTGGGCAGAGTGTAAGTTAGTCATGATTTAAGTCCTCAAGTGAATTTTCAAGCAGTTTTTCAAACGCGCTACCGTCTTTGCGCGTAAGGTTTGGCACGTAACGTGAGTAGACCTTAAATAGCATCATGGTACTCGAGTGCCCCATTTGTTTTGCAATCCATTCAGGAGATTCGCCCGATGCCAACCAAAGTGTGGCGCTAGTATGGCGCGATTGATAAGGAGAGCGAGGCTCTAGTCCTAAGTACCTAAGTAGGGGGTGCCAAACACGCTTAGCAACATTGTTGTTATCAAGCGGCTGATCATTGTTGTTAGTAAAAACATAATCAAAGTCACCAGTAACCTTCTCTTGCTTACAAAGCGCGTCAAATACAGGCTGTGACATTTGAATTTCACGGTAACTACCATCATTTTTTGTGTATTCAGTTCGTCCATTGAGCAAGCATTCACGTACTAAAATAAGCCGATTTTCAAAATCTACGTAATGCCATTTAAGACCGTTAATTTCTCCTGTTCTCATGCCCGTAAAAAAGCGCAACAAGAAGTAGTTAGTAAAATCAGCTCGAACGGTGCTGAGGATTAAGTTAACTTCTTCAAGCGTGAATGGTGCAATGTCTGTTTTTGGCACCTTAAGCGGTTTAATATTGCGATAAGGTGTTGTAAAATCATAACGGTCGGCTGCTTCATTCAAAATCATTCTTAAGATTTTCATATGCTTATTAATGTGACCTGCAGAAAGATGATTGCCGTTTTTGCGCGTGACTTTGGCGAGCTGTGCGCGAAACTGCATTAAATCTGCTTTAGTGATTTGGCCGACATCATCTTTTTCAAACCGAGGGAGTATTCGGTTATCTAAGATATGCCGAACTTTTTCTTTGTAGCTAATACGCCAACTGGACTGCATTTCATCAAACCAGGTATTAGCAAAGTCCTCAAAATTTGGTGTGCCATTAGTTACTTGAATCATTGTTTTTTGTGACTTTTCAAGTTTTGGCAGCATCTTGCTTTGAGGAAACTGCTTAGCATAATCAAATTGATTGACTAAAATGAGTGCCTCAATTTGGGTTAACAAACTCTTTAACTTTTTACGATTAGTTTGCGTATCATTTAATGCAGTTTGCTCTCTACAGCGAAGGTTTTTATACTTAAAATCAAAGTACAACTTGCCTGTTTCTTTTCTAACTCTAATATGCCCCATTAGCTATTCCTCCATTTGCCATTGGAATTTCAAAAGTATTGGTTGACTTCTTACCAATATCTTTTTGGATAGCCTCCCAGATATATAATATTTTACGGCCACCAAAAGGACGGATGTAGTGAATCCCCTCAAGCAATACTGAATCTTTTAATCGATCACGAATGGTTCGACTATCGTATTTAATGAGTTTCGATAACTCTGATGTGGTTAGAAAGGTTTGATTTGTTTTCATAATCAATCTCCAAAAGTTAAGTTGAACTATCAATTGATTGTTTAGATTGTCATTTGATAGTGTTTATAATCATATTGGTGATTATTTATGTTGTCAAGTGATAATTGTAATTATCATTTGTTTGGTATTTATATAGTTAAGGATGTATAGCAAAGGTGATGCGTTAATGATCTGATTAATATTCGACTAAACCCCATATTTAGAGTATTCTTTAATTAATCACTTTTAATTATCATTTGCTAAAAAATATTGGCAAGTGAGCTTATGAATTATCTTAATAAAAATGCTTAGATTTAAATTGCGAGAACTAATCGCTGAAAAAACTTTTAATGAAGATCGCCAGATCACTCTTGTTGAACTTGCACGTGAATGTGACGTAAATAGGATGACATTGTCAAAAATAGTAAATAAAAAGGGGCAGAGTATCAATACGGATAATATTGATAAATTATGTCGTTATTTTAATTGTAAAATTGAAGATTTGGTTGAATACATTCCTGATGAAAGTTCATAGTTTCTATGTTTCAAAATATCGTATTTACTAGGGGGCATTTAGTTTAGGAACAAAAAATGTCAGTTAACCTGAAGTCTAGTTAATGAGGTTGATTTATAAATGTAACACTATAAAAGCGAGCACAAGTTGCTCGTTTTTTCTTTTTTAAGTAAAGGTTTTAAGTCTTAGGTATAAATTAAAAGAAAGAAATGACTGAGATGATAAGTTGAAATCTAGAAAGTGAACGATGTGGTGAAGTTAAAAACTAAAAAATGCACTAGTGGAATAAAAAGTGAAAGATTGCGCTATTTAAGTTTTCAACGGTTATAGTCATTATTTTTAAGTTGATATTGTATCCAGTGACAGGATCAGGGAAAAGGTCATTAATTAAAAACATCAAAAATACTGATTTTCAAAACTGTCACTAGTTTGTCACATTCTTGTCACAGAGAAAAAAAGAGTTGTTGAAAAATGAGTTTTTTAAATTCGAAAAGTGGCAAAAAAAGAGGTGAAATTATGATGATTTTAAAGTTGTAATTTACTCTAAACCACGACCTTTACACTTTAAGGGTAAAAATTAGGGGAAAAGTGAATTTTTAATTTGTAATAAAAACAATAAGATGGTGGACGATACTGGGCTTGAACCAGTGACCCCCGCCTTGTAAGGGCGGTGCTCTCCCAACTGAGCTAATCGTCCGAATGGGGTGTTGAATTGAATATTAAAATGATGGTGGACGATACTGGGCTTGAACCAGTGACCCCCGCCTTGTAAGGGCGGTGCTCTCCCAACTGAGCTAATCGTCCATATTAGATATGAATCTAGGAAATTAAATGATGGTGGACGATACTGGGCTTGAACCAGTGACCCCCGCCTTGTAAGGGCGGTGCTCTCCCAACTGAGCTAATCGTCCGACATATCATTACTTAAACAAGTGGCGGAGTGGACGGGACTCGAACCCGCGACCCCCGGCGTGACAGGCCGGTATTCTAACCAACTGAACTACCACTCCGCAAAATCTTGCTTAATTTTTGATAAATATAAGTGGCGGAGTGGACGGGACTCGAACCCGCGACCCCCGGCGTGACAGGCCGGTATTCTAACCAACTGAACTACCACTCCGCAGTATATATCTATCTACATAATTTTTTTACAGGTTATGCTCCTGATGAAACAAAAGTGGCGGAGTGGACGGGACTCGAACCCGCGACCCCCGGCGTGACAGGCCGGTATTCTAACCAACTGAACTACCACTCCGCGATATTTGTTTCTCAAAGTATCCTTATAATAAGGATGGTGGATGATACTGGGCTTAACCAGTGAATCGGCGCGGGTTGTAAAGAGCAGAAGGTGCTTTTATAACTACGCTTTTTCTCATCATTCCACAACCATTTTATTAAAATGGTGGACGATACTGGGCTTGAACCAGTGACCCCCGCCTTGTAAGGGCGGTGCTCTCCCAACTGAGCTAATCGTCCGTCTCTGTGGGGGCGTATTATAGGCAGATCAAAAAAGCTGTCAACATAAAAGCTACTAAAAACACTAATTATTTTCAAATAGATGATTGTTTGATTTATTTTTGTCCACAACGCCGTTTTTGTCTGCACTATCATAGAATATTTTTATAGGTTTTGTTAATTGTTTCAAACAAAGCTTGTTAAAAGGTGAATTAACTTAAGCACAGTGTTAAAATGCCGCCAATTTTTAGGCCTATTTACTCTCCTAAGCTATTATTTTTGTTACTTAGGATCTTGATGTTGAGAATTTTATGACTTTAACTACTCGTTTTGCTCCAAGCCCTACCGGTTATTTACATGTGGGTGGTGCTCGTACTGCCTTATACAGCTGGCTTTATGCTCAAAAAAATGGCGGTGACTTTATTCTTCGCATTGAAGACACTGACATAGAGCGCTCTACTCAAGCATCGGTTGATGCCATTATGGATGGCATGAACTGGTTAAACCTTGAGTGGACGCATGGTCCTTATTATCAAACCAAACGCTTTGATCGTTATAAAGAAGTAATTGAGCAGTTACTTGAATCGGGCAATGCCTATCGTTGTTATAGCACTGTGGAAGAAGTGGAAGCAATGCGTGAGGAAGCTAAAGCAAAAGGCGAAATTGAAAAATATAATGGCTTATGGCGTGATCGTACAGATCATCCAAGCGATGAACCCTTTGTTATTCGTTTCAAAAACCCGGTAGAGGGCGATGTTGTCATTAAAGATATGGTTAAAGGTGATATCACTATTAGCAATGAGCAGTTAGATGATTTAATTATTGCTCGTTCAGACGGTACGCCAACTTATAACTTAACCGTAGTTGTTGATGATTGGGATATGAAAGTAAGCCATGTGGTACGTGGTGATGATCATATTTCAAATACACCTAAACAAATTAATATTTTAGCAGCGCTTGGCGCGACAATTCCTGAATATGCCCATATCCCGATGATTTTAGGTGATGATGGCAAACGTTTATCAAAACGTCATGGTGCTGTTGGGGTAATGCAATATCGTGATGATGGTTATTTACCAGAAGCCTTACTAAACTATTTAGTACGCTTAGGTTGGTCACATGGCGATCAAGAAATTTTTTCTCGCGAAGAAATGATTGAATTGTTTGATTTAAAAGATTGTAACCGAGCACCATCAGGTTTTAATACCGACAAACTTATCTGGGTAAACCAGCATTACATGAAAACCATGGATCCAGAGTATGTTGCCAGTCATTTGGCGTGGCATATGGAAAACCAAGGTATTAATACTGAACATGGCCCAGCGTTAGCAGAAGTTGTTAAAGTTCAAGCTGATAGAGTAAAAACCTTAAAAGAAATGGCGGAAATTTCACGTTATTTTTATGAAGATTTTACTGAACTTGATGCAAAAGCAGTGAAAAAGCATTTGCGCCCTGTGGTAAAAGAGCCATTGTTGTTAGTGAAAGCAAAATTAGCGGCATTAAGCGATTGGCAACCAGAGCTTATTCACGCAGCTATTAATGATACAGCAGAAGAGCTAGAAGTTGGCATGGGTAAGGTTGGTATGCCACTTCGCGTTGCAGCAACGGGCGGCGGTAATTCACCCTCGCTTGATATTACCCTTGCATTACTTGATAAAGAAAAAGTGTTAGCACGTATTGATCAAGCGTTAGTGGTTGTTGAAGAGCGTATAGCAAATAGCTAATGTTAAAAAGCTTAACATTAAATATAACAGGAGAAATAAGTGCAATTTAGCGATTTTGGTTTAGAAAACCGTTTGATGAACACAGTAGAGCACTTAGGTTTTACTGAGCCAACCCCAATTCAGCAACAGGCAATACCTGCGGCAATGAACGGGCATGACTTAATTGCATCATCAAAAACAGGCTCGGGTAAAACACTTGCTTTTATTATTCCTGCTTTGCAACGGCTCACTAAAAATCGCGCTTTGTCTAAGCGAGATCCTCGAGTGGTCATTTTAACGCCTACACGAGAGCTTGCTAAACAAGTTTTTAGTCAACTGCGCTTATTTACTGCCAATACTCAGTTTAAAGCTGTGCTTATTTTAGGTGGTGAAAATTTCAATGATCAGGTTAAAGTCTTAGAAAAAGACCCACATTTTATTGTTGCCACACCAGGACGCTTAGCAGATCACTTAACTCAAGGCCATTTTTATTTAAATGGTTTAGAGCTACTTATTTTAGATGAAGCCGACCGTATGCTTGACCTTGGTTTTGCTAAAGAGCTAAGTCAAATCAATAAGGCAGCGGATCATCGTAAACGGCAAACGTTATTATTTTCTGCAACCCTAGATCATGCTCAAGTTAATGAATTTGCTCAAGAGCTATTAAAGAAACCTAAACGTATTGCTATTGGTGGCGCTTTTACTGAGCATAAAGATATTAACAAACGTTTTTATTTGGCTGATAACCTTGATCATAAAGAAGCCCTGTTAGGTCATTTTTTAAGTAATGAAAGCTACCAACAAGTGATTATCTTTACCGCAACACGAAGTGATACTGAGCGATTAGCGAATGTACTTAATAAACAAGCATTAAACGCTGTAGCTTTAAGTGGTGAGTTAATTCAAAGCCAACGTAATCAAATTATGGAAAGCTTTAGTAAGGGGCAGCATAAAATTTTAGTGACCACCGATTTAGCGTCCCGTGGTTTGGATCTTGTCAATGTTTCACTGGTCATTAATTTCGATATGCCAAAACATGCTGAAGAGTTTATTCACCGTATTGGCCGTACAGGGCGTGCAGGAAGCCAAGGTGATGCTATTGCTTTTGTTGGCCCTAAAGACTGGTTGAGCTTTAAAAATGTTGAAGGTTTGTTAGAACAAAAAATAAACTTTGATTATATTGATGGCTTAAAAGCAGAATTTAAAGGCTTAAAGCCTAAAAAAGACAAAGTAAAAGCAGTTAAAACTAAAGGGAATAAAGACGTTAAGTCAAAAGCTCCTAAAGTGAGAAAAGCCTCTAAGAAAACATTTCATATTGCTCAAGATGTTGGTGATATGCCTATTATCAAGAAAAAGAAGGCTATACCTGCTCAGCACATAGAAGACAGTAACCTTGATGAAGTTGATTAAATGAAAAACACGGGCAGTTGTTTATGTAAAAAAATCACTTTTGCAGTGGATAAATTTCAAGGACATGTGGGGCATTGCCATTGTACTATGTGTCAAAAGTTTCATGGCGCGGCGTTTTCCACCTTTGTTGAAGCGAAAATAAAAGATTTACATTGGCTGTCAGGCAAGGATTTATTAAAAGAATATGAAGCAGACAACAGCAGTGTCAGAACTTTTTGTTCCAATTGCGGTTCAAGTTTACTATTCGAGTCACGCTATAATCGCGAGGCAGAAACCATTGAAATTGCCTTAGCGGCTTTTGATAAGCATCAAGCGGTTACGCCTGATGCTCATATTTATACCGAATCTCAAGTCGATTGGTTTGAAATTAACGACCACTTACCGCAATTTCATCAATACAGAGATTGACCTTTACCTGTAGTAACTAAGATGATGCTTATTCTATAACCAACTGTTTGACAGTGAAGTGAGTTTCATCGCTACCTAACTTTTCTTTTAAATAAGGTAATGCCTCTGACATTTGCTGTACTAATTGCCATAGCGGATTAACAATAAACAATCCAGTGCCTGTCATACCGTATTCTTCACTATCTTCTGATAAGCAAAACTCCAGTTGCAGGACATTTTTTACTTCACTATTGATGAAGTTATTTTGCATTTCATCAACACGTGAGCGCTGTACTACCGGATACCAAAGAATATAGGTGCCAGTGGCAAACTTTTTATAGGCTTTAATAATAGTAGTAACCGCTTTTTGATAATCTTCTTTAAGCTCGTAAGGTGGGTCGATTAACACCACTCCACGTCGACTTGGTGGCGGCAGTAAGCCTAAAACGCCTTGATAACCATCACTTTGTTTAACAAAACATTTTTTCCAGCGATAACAAAAATCCGTTAAGTGCTCTATATCGGTTGGGTGTAACTCAAACAAATGAGTGCTGTCTTGGCGGCGCATAAAGGCTTTAGCAATGCCGGGAGAGCCGGGATAAATATCAAGTTCAGCATTACCATTAAGTTGATTAATTAATTCAACATAAGGCTGCAAGGCGACAGGCAAATTTGGTTCACCAACTAACTTGGCAATACCATTTTTATACTCACCAGTTTTTTGCGCGTATTCATCATTCAGTTGATACATGCCAGCACCAGAATGGCTATCTATATAATGAAATCCCTTTTCTTTGCGCGTCATATAATCAAGTACTAGCGTTAATACACTGTGCTTGAGTACATCGGCAAAATTGCCAGCATGAAAGGCGTGACGGTAACTTAACATTTCTATCCTTGGTAGGCGGGAACTTGTTCGCGCTAAAGTCGATAATAAACACCCTTCGACAAGCTCAGGGCAAACGGGTTTAAGACTAATCCTAAGACTAACGCGCATTCTGAGCGCGAAGCAGTCGAAGGGTTAAGCTTGACTTGCTAAATACTCATCGTAAGTACCAGCAAAATCAACATAACCCTCTTTGGTTATTTCAATAATACGTGTGGCTATGGTAGAAACAAATTCACG
>Ga0316207_10001279_pt1 | contig 31949 bp, 27 predicted proteins | sample 6weekpyrite_MG_FD_204943 | JGI IMG/M metagenome (GOLD analysis project Ga0316207, IMG submission 204943) | Microbial mat bacterial communities from mineral coupon in-situ incubated in ocean water Damariscotta River, Maine, United States -... | ecosystem: Environmental > Aquatic > Marine >...
AACGATCGATCATTGCTGGAACCTGTTCACTTTGGTCAGGGTGGACCAAAAACACGATTTCATAGTGTCTCATAGCGCTCCTCGTGGCTATAGAGCTTCCCGAACAATTCGGTGAAGCAAGGAGTTTTACTGTCCAATATTTTGCTAATATTTGCATAGACAGCAAGGGCGCGATTTTACTGAAAAAATGGCTTAGGTACAAGGAAATTGAGCATTATTTGAACTATTTTGCCCGTTGCCGGACCGCCTCATAAAGACAAACCCCGGCACTGACTGAAACATTAAGGCTTTGAACCGTGCCTAACATGGGTAGTTTGACCAGAGAATCGCAGTTTTCCGCGGTTAAACGGCGCAATCCCTTACCTTCTGCGCCTAAAACCAGAGCCAGAGGCCCTGTTAAATCAGCCTGATAGATATCTTGCTCGGTATCCAACGATGTACCAATCATCCATATACCGTCTTGCTGTAGTTCACGCATGGTACGGGACAAATTTGTCACCTGGATAAAAGGAATCGATTCTGCTGCACCACAGGCGACTTTTCGCACTACAGAGGTCAAACCAGAGGCTTTGTCTTTGGGAGCAATAACCGCATGGACACCCGCGGCATCTGCTGTACGCAGGCAAGCACCTAAATTATGGGGATCTTGCACACCATCTAAAATGAGCAAAAAGGCAGGAACGGCCAAATCTTCGAGCAACAGTTTTAAGGTTTTTTCGTTACCCGCCGGAGTGTCTTTGCTCAGAGCAACAACCCCCTGGTGATTGGCATTGACACCGACGAGTTTATTCAAAGCTTCACGCTTTACACGCTCGGGTTTTACATTGGCATCATGAGCTAATTGCAGGATTTTTTTTGCTTTGTCATCACGACGGGAATTTTCAAGCCACACTTTTGAGACCATTTCAGGTTCTCGTTCAAGAACGGCTTTAACTGCATGTAAACCATAGATGTAATGTGTGTTATTTTCAGCCATAGCATATTTAATTTTATATTTCGCCCTTAAAGACGCTTTGAATACTGAGGTGCTTTTAACTATTTTTTCTTCTTTTCTTTATCTTTTTTCTTTTTCTCAGCAATTCTTTTTTTTGCTTTTTTATTGAGCTTTTTCTTTTTAAGCCTTATTTTTTTACCGTCCGCATCACGTTTTTTATTCGCCACTTTCTTTTTAGCTGTTTTTTTCTTGCTGGATTTTTTCTTACTCGCTTTCTTTTTAGACTTTTCTTCACTACTAACTTCAGTAGCAATATCAGTTTGTGCTTCTTTTTTCTTGCGTGAAGCAGTCTTTCTTGGAGTTCTTTGTGCCGTTACTAAATCAAAATCAATTTTCTTGTCTTCAAGGTTTACTTTAGAAACACTGGCAACAATGTGATCACCTAAACGGAAAACTTGTCCAGTACGCTCACCGACTAAACGGTGATGCGAAGCATCAAAGTGGTAGTAATCATGTTCAAGTGAAGTAACATGAATTAAACCTTCGACATAAATTTTATCCAGCTCAACAAACAAACCAAACCCGGTCACACTGGTAATGGTGCCTTCAAATACTTCACCAATTTTATCCATCATAAATTCACACTTGAGCCAGTCAACCGCATCACGTGTTGCTTCATCTGCACGGCGCTCAGTTTGTGAACAATGTTCGCCAAAGGCGCGCATGGTATTTTCAGAATAGAAATAACTTTCGGTATCACCACCTCGAACTATATGACGAATCCCCCGGTGAACTAATAAATCAGGATAACGTCGAATAGGCGATGTGAAATGTGCATAAGCATCATGCGCTAAGCCAAAGTGACCGTTATTATCTGGCGTATAAACGGCTTGTTGTAAACTGCGTAGTAAAACCGTTTGAATAAGGTGCATGTCTGGGCGTTCTTGTATAGATTCAAGCAATTCAGCGTAATCACCCGGTGCAGGTTTTTCTCCTCCAGCCAGGCTCAACCCCACTTCTGCTAAAAACTCTTTTAAACCTTCTATTTTAGTTTCTTTTGGACTTCCGTGAACACGGTATAACGCAGGCATATTATTTTTTAATAAGAATTTTGCTGCGCTTACATTGGCCAAAATCATAAACTCTTCGATGAGTTTATGCGCATCATTTCTCACCAAAGGAACAATCTTATCAATTTTACGATCTTCACCGAACACAATACGTGTTTCAGTGGTATCAAAATCTATCGCACCACGTTTTTTACGACGTTTAAGTAACACATTAAATAGAGAATGCATTTCCATTAACTGAGGTACAAAGTCTTTATATTCTTTGCGCAAGTCGCTTTCATTGTTTTCAATAATCTCGGCAACTTTGGTATAAGTGAACCGGCAATGTGATTGCATTACAGCTTCGTAGAAATTATATGATTCCACTTTACCTTTTTTATCCAGCTGCATATCACAAACCATACAAAGACGATCTACGTGTGGATTCAATGAACACAAACCATTTGATAAAACTTCTGGCAACATAGGGATAACGCGTTCAGGAAAGTAAACCGATGTGCCGCGTTCATGGGCTTCTTTATCTAAGGCAGTATCAAGTTCAACGTAATGGGAAACGTCGGCAATCGCAACAACTAAACGCCAACCTTTATCGTTCGACTCAACAAAAACAGCATCGTCAAAGTCACGAGCATCTTCACCATCAATAGTCACTAAAGGTAAATCGCGAATATCAACCCGGCCCTTTTGATTTTTTGCTTCTTCAGGCACCTCTGCGGTTAAATCTTTTATATCTGCCAGAACATCATCGGACCAGTTTGTGGCTATACCGTGTGAACGCATAGCAATATCAATTTCCATACCGGCGGCCATATGGTCACCCAGTACTTCTGCTACTTTACCAACGGCTTGACGATGACGGGTTGGTTCTTCAACTATTTCAACCGAAACAATTTGACCATGATGTGCTTTACCGACATTCTCTTGTGGCACTAAGATATCATTGCTAATACGTTTATTATCAGCAACGACATAACCTACACCACTTTCAATAAATAAGCGGCCAACAATAAAAGGGTTTGCGCGCTCGAGTACTTCGACCAAAGCCCCTTCTCGGCGGCCTTTTCTGTCGACACCAGCAATGCGCACGATGGCCTTATCACCATGAAATAAACGGCGCATTTGAAATGCAGTTAAAAATAAATCATCACTGCCATCTTCCGGACAAAGAAAACCAAAACCATCAGCATGACCAATAACGCGTCCTGTGATTAAGTCCATTTTACTGATTAAGGCATATTCTTTTTTACGCGTGAACATTAATTGGCCGTCACGCTCCATAGCACGTAAACGACGACGTAATGCTTCAATCGCATTTTCATCTCCTAATAAGCCTAATAATTCAGTAATGGCTTTGCGGTCGAGAGGCTTTCCAGCGGTTTCTAATTGCTCAAGAATATATTCCCGACTCGGAATTGGATTATCATATTTACTGGACTCACGTTCAGCGTGCGGATCGACGACTTTCTTATTGTCAGTTTTATTAGTCATATGAAAGAGATATCTGGCTCATTAATTGATGGCAAGTAATAAAAGATTGATTTTACAATAAAAATTGAAAGCTTGCTTAACTATCAATACAAGCGAGACGAAAAGTGCCCTGTTTAACCATTTAAACTGCTGATTTTAGGCTCACAACATATTTTTCAGTCTGCTTTAGAATTTTTTCAATGTTTTGCTCATCAACATTTAAAAGTTTTGCTAATTCAGTATCAATAAGAGGAGAACCGTCATCTTCAACTAAGCTATACCCTAGTTTTCGAACCATCAAGTTAGCAAAAGATACAATTTGCGTTACTTGTGAGTGTTTTTCCATATCGCCATCATCATGATGGCCTGTAACAACATCGATAAAATCTTGCGGCATATTCCATTTTTCTACGATTGCCTTACCAAACTGAACATGTAGTTGAGAAACCGTGTCATAAAGGCTTTTTTTATCTACTTTTCGTTTTTTTGATAATTCAAATAATATTGTAAACAAAACAAGTTTACCAATATCATGTAATAATCCAATAAAAAAAATTCGGTCAGGATCATTTGCTTCGATCTTTAAAGCAATAAATTTTGCACAAGAGGCTACCGCAAACGAATGAACCCAAAGTAAATCCAGCTTTTCTGCGAAAACACCCGTTGACTTTTCAAACATACTTTTATTACTAATAACAACAATAATGTTGCACACATCACGAAGACCAATACGAGAAACCGCATCTTCAATAGAATCAAATCCTTTTCCTGCATTGTACTGTGCTGAATTTGCTATGCTAATCAGTTTTGAACTTAATGCAGCATCCTGAGAAATAAGTTCGGAGAGTTCAACGATAGAAGTATCGTTATTTTTAGATAACTCCGCCGCCCGTAGACCTATATCAGGCATAACTGGAAACTCAATATCGCCTCTTGCTAATCGATTAGCCAGTACAGTGATAACATCTTCTTTCTCTTCTATTGAAACGGGGGTGAATGTACTCTCAGCTAATAAAGAAATCGCCTTTTCAATAACGGCACTATTTTCAAATGGTTTAGCAATATAATCAGTAACCCCTCCTTTTAATGCTTCCACTACACTACCTTTATCTCCCCTGGCAGTCAGCATGATAAAGGGGATACCTTTTAAATTTTCCGTAGCTCTTACTTTTGTAAGCAATTCGACTCCTGTCATTTTTGGCATATTCCAGTCTGAAATAATTAAGTTAAAACTCGAACTTAACAATTCATTTAATGCTTCTTCCCCGTCATTAACCACTTTAACACCCGCCTCACTAATTCCCTTTTTCATTATTGCTGCTAAAGCAAGTGCGATATGAGGCTCATCCTCTGCAATTAAAATGTTAACTTTATTTACCATTACACTTCACCTAAACATTATTCATCAAGTAATTCATTTAGTTTTGCACGCAATTCTCTGGGGCTAAAAGGTTTAGTCATAAAATCGGTTGCTCCAACATTAAATGCTTTAACTTTATCCTCAGACTGCCCAAAAGCCGTTAATATAAGAATTTTAGTCTGCTCCATTTCAGGGTGTTGCCGCAATTTTTTACAAACCTCATAACCCGTCATAATTGGCATACCAACATCCAACACAACCAAGTCGGGAATATCTGCACAGGCAGTTTCATATGCTGCAAGACCATCTTCTACCATTTTATATTGATAACCTTCTTTATCTGCCGCATAGCGAATAGATTCACGAATATTAGGTTCGTCATCACATATAAGTACGGTTTTATCAGAACAGCTATTCACGCAACTATCTTTCCTTATTTTTCATTAATCCAGAAATAAACAACTCATAGTATTTACATATGCAAAGGTAGATTAAAAATAAAACGGCTACCTTCACCAACAACACTTTTCACCCATAACTTTCCTTTATGATGCTCGATAATATCTTTGCATATAGTCAAACCTAAACCACTACCGCCTTTTTCTCTGGTTTCAGAGTTATCAACCTGGTGAAAACGTTCAAAAACATGACCAAGCTCACTTTCTGGAATTCCCATACCAGAATCCTGAACTGATATTTGAATCATTTGTTTATTTTCAGACATATATTCAGTATCTCCAAGAACTTTATTAAGTGTTTTACTAATCGATTCCGGATGAAAAGGTTTATCCAGGAAAGAACTTATATTGTAATCTAATAAAGACTTTAGAACCGATGCATCACCACTGGAGCTGATTGCAACAATTGGCAGTTTTTTATTTATATTCCGTATATATGAAATTAATTCAACACCATCCATATCTGGCATAACAATATCAGTTATGAGTAAATCAATATGTTTATTTTTATCTTCTAATATTTCTATAGCTTTTTTTGCTCCATCACAAGATATAAATTTAACACCCTTACCTTCTAAAAATATCTCAAGATAAACCAGACAAGTTTCATCATCATCAACTATAAGAACTGTTGGATTTTGAATAACCTGCTTTAGTTCAAGCGTAACACTACCCTGCTCAGTAAACTTATATGCGTTTGATAACAGGTTGGTAAGAACTTGTTTTATCCTATCAGAATCCACATCAGCAACTAAATCTTCACCACTCATTTCCAGATTCAAAGTTAAACCTTTATCAGCATAAGACTTAGAAAACAGCTCTATTGTTGTAACAGCCAACCTTTTGAGATCTGTTTTTTCTATGTTCCACGTCGTTTTTCCCGCATCCATTTTTTGCAAATCTAATACATCATTAATCAAGTTCCCCAAACGGACGCTTTCTTCATTTATAATAGAAAGATATTTATTACGCGTATCAGAGTCCAGCTCATCAAAATCATCTTCCAGTATTTCTGCAAATGACTTTATTGAGGTTAAAGGGGTACGTAATTCATGCGACACAACTGAAACAAACTCAGACTTTATATTATTAAGCTCAGATAACTCTTCATTGGCCTTTCTCAGATCAGATGTGCGACTCTCAACTTTATCCTCTAGCTCTTTAGTTAATAACTCAAGAGAAGTATTGTTAATCTCCAGCAAATTTTCTGTATCTTTTTGTGCAGAAATATCAGATTGAATTGTGACGTATTCATACGGGCTGCCTTTATCATCTAAAAAAGGTACTATCGTTGTTTGCATCCAGTGCCTTTTTTTCTGCTTATCTTCACAAACGACCTCACCGTGCCAGGACTTTCCTTCACTAATGACTTTTTGTACATCTTGATAAAACTTCTCCGTATGATAACTACCTCTCAAGATACTTGAATTTTTCCCTAATAACTCTTCAGACTTATAATTTGTCATTTTAAGCAGCTTATCATTTGCGTACTTAATGTTTCCGCTCGTATCAGTAATGGTCACAATTGAGTGTTCGTCCAGGGCGTGTTTTTGTGTTTCTAAGTCCTTTATACCTTTTTTAATCGTAGCCTCTTGCGCCGCAAGGCTTAAAGATGTTTTATTCAAGGCCTTAAATAATTTTTCTATTTCAATTGATTGATGGCTAACCGGAAGTTGTTCTCCAGTTTTATCATCAAGTCGAGAAGAAAAATTGACGGCTTTATTAATCATGCTTAGTGGACGTCGCATAGATAGCAGTAAAAACAAACTAATAAAAACAGATAAAATAGCACCATCCAATAAATAATCTTTTATTCTTTCGTTTCTGTGTTTTTTTGCAGACACTAAGCTATATTTTATTTTAACCCAACCAATGTGTCTCCCAGCTTCAATAGGCGTCCAAATATCCATATGCTCGTCATATTCAATTAGTTTATAACTGTTTTTTTTGGGAACCTTAATGCTAATTAAAGAATAACGCGGTTGTACTTCATAAAGACCATCTTTACTCGTAATAACATCACTAAGAACCTGACCAAACTCATTCGAAACTTGAATATTAATAATATCCGGGAATTCGGCTATTCGTAACAATAAGTTTTCAAGTGAAGAATAATCACGAGTAAGAATATGCTCTACACTATTAATAGCAATATTATTAGCAATAACTTTAGTTTCTCGTTTTGCCGTCTCAAAAATAAAACCCAGTTCTTCTTGCGCCTCATGAATAACATAAAGAGGGATAGTGCATAGCATTATCCCAAAGCAAATAAAAGCAACCTGCCAATCTAATCTTCTGGGAAAAAATTTTTGCCACATATTATTTTTTAAACGGCTCGATAAGCTTCCTGATTACATCATACTCAGAATCACTTGTTGCAACAAAACCATCATATTTTTTCCCCATGGATTTAATAATAGATTTATCTTTAGCATTTGAAACATCAAGCTGTAAAAAAGCTTTTTTAATTTCCGCCAATAGTTTGGGGGGGACCTTATGGCTGGCTGTAATATTGTAAGGAGGTAAATGTGGTGAGCTATAAATAATTCGTAAACCTTTTTTTTCCCACTTAAGAGCTTTCGAATCCTTCAAAATTCCCGCATCAAAAAGACCTCTGGCAACACCACGCGCAACATTGTCATAGTGACCAATGAATTCATAGTGTCCTAATTTTTTCAACGGCATTCCCGCACCTACAAGCGTAGCACGTTGTAATAATGCAGCAGGATCACCAAAGGCAAATGATTTTCCAACAAGATCTTTTACTGTTTTTATCGGGCTATTTTCTTTAACAACAACCATTAACTGAAATGATGCTTTTCCTTTGGTAACCATTTTTGCCACAATTTGACTATTACCATCATCATGAGATCGGATGTATGCAACAGGGGTTAAGTAAGCAAGCTCAACTGCACCTGTAGCAACTTCATTTATTGCCCCCATCATGTTTGATGATAGTTTTAGTGATACAGGACGGTTAAGCGCATGAGACAAATAAGTTGTTAGCGGTAATAAACGGCGATGCATTACAGAGGGTGTATCTTGTGCAACCGAACCAAATTTAATTTCTGTTTGCTCCGCCACAACATTTATGCTGGATATGAAAGAAAGGATAATAATTAATACTTTATATTTCATGTACTTAACCTTGATAAATATTACTTATTGATATTAGGTGTTATATAACCAACTATCGGTCAAATTTGATAATACTTTAATTAAAAACCTTAAACTTTAACAAGCTTTGTACTTTCAACTGCTTGATAAATATACAGTTATTGGGCTACAAGATTTTTATGAGGTAAAACTAAAAGTAATGAGGGTTTATTCTCGAAAAGAAGACTTATTATATGTTAAGCGATATTTTCACCTTGTATTTTACACCTTGCACAATACGGTAAATACTTTCCCATCTTTAGAAAAAAAAGCTTCTTCACTTAAACCATCTATGAGACTTAAACCACGCCCATAAAGAGAGGAATCTGAATCAGGCAGTTTACTACTTTTAAATCCACTGCCACTGTCGGTCACTTCAATTTTTAAGTAATAACATTCATTTTCATTAAAAAACGTAAAATTAAAATTAATAAAATCTGATTTTAATTTCTTAATTTCTTCATCACGTTTAATATAAAAATTAATAAAATCGTCACTGCCAGATTTATCTTCACTTTCAAGATTTAAAATACTATGATCAAGTGAATTGAAATAAATTTCCTTTAACAAAACATATAGCATACCTTCATGTTTTGATACACTTGGTAGCCCTGATACAATATCAGTTATTTTTCGTACCGGATCAGGTGCCATTAGATCACCTGTTTTAAGTTCTACAGTTAAATTCCAAGGCAAAAAAGTTGCATTGCTGGTATCTATTAACTCATTTTCAGATGGTGCTATTGCGACACAATTTAGTTCTACTAAAGTAATATCATCATTTTGAGCGTTCGTTGAGGTAAAGTCATTTAATTGATTTAACACGGCTGAAAAGCGATCGTGTTTATCATTTATCAATGTATTTTTAAGCCGGTAATCTCCAAACTGTTCACCCTGGAGATTTTTTGCTTCAATTACACCATCAGTATAAAGGTATATTTTATCGTTCTCCTCTACCGTGACAACCTGTGTTGTAGTGTCAAACTCATTATCAAGTAAAATACCTAAAGGCATATGTTGAGACTCAATAAGCCCCTTTAATTCCCCCTTTTCACTAAACCAATAGTTTTCAGGCATTCCACCCATCCATGTGGTTAAGATATTTCCACATGCACTCAGTTCCATAATACTTGCGGCAAAAAACATAGTTGAAGGTAACAGTTTTAGAAGTTGAGCATTTATTTCCCTTGCAATTTCAGCAATAGAGGCATTTTCAGATGCCATTTTAAAGAAAATCATTGCAACGGGTAATGTCCCCATTGCCGCTGTTAAACCGTGACCAGAAAAATCTCCCACAATCATATATAAACTGCCTTGTGGCCCTCTTTCTGAAAGCAGTACATCGCCATTAAATACCGACATTGATGACATGTGATATTTAATAAGGTTGTCATCGAGAAAACTTTGCTTTATAGAGCTTTCAAAAAAATGCTCTATAAGTTCTTGTTCATTGGTTAAATGTTGATTTAATCGTGTTAGCGATTTATTTTTTGTATTTAATTGTTTACTAAGCTCTCGAATTCGAAGGTGAGCAGTAACTTTTGAAGATAAAATGGAAAAATTAAAAGGTTTACTGAGAAAATCATCTCCACCTGACTCCAGTGCTGTTGCGAGAGACTCATCCGAAGTTAAAGCGGTAATAAAAATAATTGGAACATGATCTTCCGCCATTTTTTCTTTTAATATAGTCGCGGTCTGGCAGCCATCCAGATCCGGCATCATGATATCTAACAAAACCAAATCAACCGTATGTTGTTCGAATTGTTCAATCGCATCATTACCACTAGAGGCTTCAATAACATTATAAGTACCCAGGCTTTCTAATGTTTGTCGCAATAAAGAGCGGTTTATTGCAACATCATCAACAATAAGAATCGTATCCATTTTATGCGACATTAAATCTGTTGTTTAAATTAGTTATTTTTAAGACCTTACCTATAATATCATTTGCATTAATCAAGCTAATACAATCGTTTGCCAAATTTAAATCTTTTTGCATGCCTAAGATCATACCAAGAGCCGAACTATCAATTGTTTTAGCTTTTGATAAATCAACAGTGACGTTTTTTATTGTATGGGCCTCATTATTATATTTTGATTTAAACTCCTTAGCTAAGGAATAATCAAAATCCCCTTCCACACAGATAGTAAGCACATTATTATTTTCAGTAAATTTTGATGTTATTGCCATATAACGCTCCAATTGTAAATTCTGTTTTCAGAAATAATGCCCTACCCTATAAAAAATAAATAGAACAATAATCATTATAATAAATATAAGTAAAACAATACCAAACTCTAACAGCTATATACTCAACTCATATAATATGTAAAAAACACACCCATCATTTCAACCAGACAGATTTAGCCGGCTGTCACAGTCATTAACCCTGCGCCGTAGTATACAGACTATTCTATTTCTAATTAATTTCAACTATGTCTACTCTCACAATAAATCAAGGTGTTTATCAATAGTTGTTAATAGTTCAGAAATATCGATAGGCTTGGTTATGTAAGCATCAAACCCCGCATCCAGGCCTTTTTTAATATCATTTTTCATTGCGTTTGCACTTATAGCAAGGACAGGTATATTTTTTGTGTTTTCTTCTTTTTGTAAACGACTAAACACTTCATAACCATCAATACCAGGAAGGTTAATATCTAAAAGAATTAAATCAGGTTGTTTTTCAGCAATAAGCGCTAAACCTAAAATAGGATCATGAGAACTCCACAAATCAACATTATTTTTCCTGGAAAAAACCTTTGTGACCAACCTTAGGTTAGCGGGATTGTCCTCAATATAAATTACATTATATTTTTTCTCATCATCCGTACTATTTATTACTAATGTTTTTTCTTCATATTTCTTATTTGTCTTTTCAGGAACATGAGCTAATTCAAACCAAAAAATACTCCCCTTACCTTCTTCACTTTCAAAGCCAACTTTCCCTCCCATTAGCTCGACTATATCTTTTGTAATAACAAGCCCTATACCGGTTCCTTCTATTCCTGTATTTTCCGCTCCCAGGCGATTAAAAGCAGTAAATAAGTTCTCTTGGTTACTTTTAGATATTCCTAGCCCTGTATCTGAAATACTCACTTTTACTTTTCCATCACTTAGGACACAGTCAACATTTATTTCACCATTATCAATATTATATTTAACAGCATTACTTAACAGATTTATGAAAACTTGCTTGATACGAGTATAGTCGCCTCGAACAATACAGCTTTCGACATCACTATCTGAAGCATCTATTTCTCTATTGGAAATAGATATCGTGACACCTCTTTTTTCAGCCAAAGGACAAATCAATTTCAGTGATTCTTCCATAATGTCGCTTAACAAGACATTTTCGATTGATAGGTTTATCTTTCCCGATTCAATTTTTGCAAGATCTAATACTTCATTTATCAACCCTAACAAATGTCCGCTGGCTTTTAATATTTCCGTTACGTTTTCTATCTGGCTTTTATTGAGTGTTTTTTCAAGGTTTAGCTGTAACAACTGACCGAATCCCATAATAGCATTCATTGGTGTTCTCAATTCGTGGCTCATACTAGATAAAAACTGAGATTTTGCCTTATTTGCTTCTTCAGCTTCTTGCTGTGCGATAAGAATTTTTCTTTCATTTTCTTTTATTAAGGTTATATCTGTACGCGTTGATACATATTTGTAAGGTTTACCCTTCTCATCTAAAAACGGAACAATAGTGGATTCAACCCAATACTCCTGTCCAGCTTTATTAAAGTTGCATATCAATCCTTTCCATACTTTACCGTTAGAAATTGTATTCCACATTGACGTATAAAAACTTTCATGATGATGATTTGATTTTAAGATTCGATGATTTTGACCAAGTAACTCTTCAATACTATAGCCGCTTACCTCACAAAACTTTTTATTTACATATGTGATATCTCCTTTAACATTTGCTTCGCTAACTAAATTGTGCTCATTTGATGTTATTAATTGAAACTGGCTTTCTCTTAAGGATTGTTTTAAGTCTGAATTAATTTTATTAACGATACGCGAACGTTGTGCTTTCAATTTTATTGTAGACACTAAATGTTTAGCTGAAATAGGTTTCAGTGTAAAACTTTCTCCTCCAAGATTCAGTGCGTGTAATTGAGCATCTATATTCGACTCAGATGACAGGAACATTATTGGCGTTAAATCCAGGCTATCATCCTGACGAATAACTTTTGCAACTTCTGGCCCACTACATTCTGGCATATAAACATCTAACACTATTAGATCTGCTTTAAATTTATCTAACACTTCTATCGCTTTTAAGGGGTTGCTTATCGACTTTATATCCATACCAGCCTCGACAAGAACAGTTTTATAATATTCTAATAACTCCTCATCATCATCAACCAGCAATATTTTGTACGGTTCTTCATTAGCAGACTCCACTAAACCTGACAGTGTTTCATTTAATTTGTTGATATCAACAGGTTTACAAAAATAACGTTGCGCGCCGATCCTTGCAGAAGCTAAGCGTGCCTGCATATCATTACGAACAGAAACAAATATAACAGGTGGAATATTTTCATATTCTTTTACCAGTTGAGATATAACATCCGCACCTGCAATATCTCCTTCATTAAAAACAAGATCCATAATTATTGCATCAGGTTTTTCATTAAAAAAAGCAGTTACAAAGTCATTAGTATTTAAAAATATTTTTACAATAAATTCATTTTTTTCTAAGTGCAGAGCTAAGTTTTTTGAAAATAAATCATCGTCATCAACCAGATAAATTAGTTTTCGATGACCATTATTCGAGCTGCTTTTTTCTTTACTTTGTTTAACGTAAGGTATTTTTGAAGGCTGCCAATTTTCTGCAGTTAATTTTAGAATTGATATTTTTTCACTAATTATTGGCTTTGTATCTGGAGATATAAACTTTACTTCAATCAATTTACTTAATATTTCTTCTAACTCTCTAGCAACAGAACTGATAGCTATCGCCCCAAATGTTCCCGCCGTGCCAACCATAGAATGTACAAGCCGATGGCAATCAGAAAAATGAGCCTCAGTTACTTCTTCTTTTAGTAGTAAATTACACTGTTCTTCTATCGCTTCAATTTTATTTGGGAGTGTTCGTTTAAACTCTTCTTGAAGGTTAGCAAGCTGCTCTTCGATTTTTTTTTGGCCGCTAGTTGCCATACGATTTCTCTAAAGTTTTGTTTATTGTTAATCTTTCCCCGTTTATCGACAGAATAGAAAAACTCTTTAATAATTAGATAAATTTAAAGTGAATTAATCAACCGAGCATTTATTAGCACATAAATTAGATTTATTTATCTTTCCCAAAAAAAAAGCCTGTTAAAACAGGCTCTTAATAAAATATAACGAAGATTTTTTTAATCGTAAGGGTGTCTCAACACCATAGTATCTACGCGATCAGGACCCGTTGAAATAATATCCACGGGAACACCAACGACTTCTTCTATTTTCTTAATATATGCTCTGGCATTTTCGGGAAGATCATCGTAATTTTGAACACCAACAGTACTTTCTGACCAGCCAGGCATTTCAATGTATTTTGGTACACATTCTTCATATGCATCTGCACCAATGGGTGGTGCATCCACTTCTACACCATCATGATCGTAACCCACCGCAATGCGAAGTGTCTCTATACCATCGAGAACATCCATTTTGGTTAAACAAATACCGGTTAATGAATTGATTTGCGCAGAACGTCGTAAACAAACGGCATCTAACCAGCCACAACGACGCGCACGCCCCGTTGTCGCACCAAACTCATGGCCTTCTTTTGCGAGATGAGCACCGACTGGATCGTCAAGCTCTTCGCCATCATATAATTCTGTTGGGAAAGGACCAGCACCAACACGTGTTGTATATGCTTTGGTAATACCTAAAACATAATCAATATCTTTAGGGCCTACGCCAGTACCGGTTAAGGCACCACCCGAGGTTGGGTTTGATGAGGTTACATAAGGGTAAGTACCGTGATCAATATCAAGCAATGTACCTTGCGCACCTTCAAACATAACCTGCTGACCGTTGGCTCTCATGTCATGCAACATACCTGTGACATCAGCCACCATTGGACGAATCACTTCAGCCATTTCCAAGCCGTAATCCAGCACCTCTTGAAAGTCGACAGTCGGTGCTTTGAAATAATTTTTTAATGTAAAATTATGGTAGTCAAGCACTTCACCTAAACGTGCAGCGAAACGTTCACGATGTAACATGTCACCCACTTTGAGACCGCGACGTGAAATTTTATCTTCGTACGCGGGACCAATGCCACGTCCGGTAGTACCAATGGCCTTTTTACCTCGAGCAATTTCACGCGCTTGATCAAGCGCAATATGGTAAGGAAGAATTAATGTACATGCTTCACTGATATATAAACGGCCTTCTGTGTCGACGCCGCTTTCTTTTAACATATCGAGTTCTTTAACCAGTGCGTCAGGGGCTAAAACCACACCGTTACCGATCATGCATTTTACATTGTCACGTAAGATACCCGATGGTATCAAATGTAAGACCGTTTTTTTGCCATCAATAACCAGTGTATGGCCTGCATTATGACCACCTTGAAAACGTACCACTGCATCTGCACGTTCGGTTAGTAGATCAACTACTTTACCTTTCCCTTCATCACCCCATTGAGTGCCGACAACAATGACATTCTTACCCATAATGACTACCCATTTTAAAATTCATAAATTTTTTTGTGTCTATTTAACTGTCCAGCTCGAACCGTCTTTAACTAATTCACGGTCGCAGCCCATATCTTTTGCACTACCTGTTTGATTTGGTAATGCACACACCACTTTTTCGCCTTTCTGGCGCAGTTTGGAAATCACCTTTTGTAACTCGGCGTCATTGTCCGCGGGTGCATAAATTGCCGCAACCTGATTATTTTTATGTGTGGATAATGAAAGCAATGTTTTTAAGTCGGTACTGAAACCCGTCGCAGGACGTGCACGACCAAATACTTCACCGATATCGTCATATCGACCACCTTGTGCTATGGCCTGGCCACGACCTGCAACATAAGCCGCGAAAACCATTCCTGTATGGTAGTGATAACCGCGTAATTCAGCTAAATCAAAGTTCACATTTAAATCAGGTACACGTTGATTAAGTAATTCAGCAATATTGGTAAGTTCGTTTAATGCGTTTTCAACACCTTTTCCTGCTTTAACCAAAATAGACTTTGCTTCTGCTAATACAGACTTGTCGCCATTTAAAGCCGTAAGTGCAGCAATAGCAGTTGCAACATTATTCTCAAGCTTCCACTCACTTAAGTAATCTGAAATTTCTGTATTCGCTTTACGTTGCAAGCAATCAAACAAAGTCACTTCTTGTTCTTCATTTAAACCCGCTTGTTTAACCAGTTCACGATAAATACCGACATGCCCTAAATCAATAAAAGGAGTTTCAACACCAGAGAGCATTAAGGTTTCTAACATTAAAGTAATGACCTCAACGTCACTCTCAATTCCAGCATGGCCGTATAGCTCAGCCCCTACTTGTAGTGGACTACGTGAACCCGCAAAACCATCGGTGCGAGTGTGTAGAACCGTGCCGATATAACACAAACGTGTAGGTGTTTCGTGATTTAACTGGTGAGCATCAATTCGTGCCACTTGTGGTGTCATGTCTGCGCGAATTCCCATTAAACGACCGGTCAACTGATCGGTGAGTTTAAAGGTTTGTAAGTCTAAGTCATTACCCGTACCTGTTAATAACGACTCTAAATATTCGATGAGTGGGGGAATAACAAGATCGTAACCCCATGATTCATAAGTATCCAATAGTGTCCGACGTAATTGTTCAAGTCTCTTCGCCTCTTTTGGCAAGACTTCTTCAATTCCTTCGGGTAGTAACCAACGGTCTGTATTATTCATTTTGTTTTATAAAATTATTATTGAGTTAAAAAGTAAACAACAACAGCACCAATTGACATACTTATTAACCCCATTACACGTAAAGAACCTTCATCAAGCTCTCGAATTGTTGTCATTGTTTTTTTGAATGCTTTTGGATTAAGTGCAGGCATCAAACCTTCGATAACCAGCACCAAACCAAATGCAACCCACAGGGTATCCCACATTTACAAGCTTACTTTGGTTTTTTAAAGTACTTGAAAAAATCAGAACTTGGATCAATGACCATCATGTCATTTTGCTCATTAAATGATTCTTTATAGGCAATTAAACTACGGTAGAAGGAGTAAAACTCGCTATCCTGACTGTATGCTTTAGCATAGATATTCGCGGCTTTTGCATCACCGTCACCACGTGTTTTTTCTGCTTCTCGATATGCATCAGCCAGTGTAACGGTTCTTTGTCTGTCGGCATCGGCACGAATTTTTTCTGCCGCTTCAGCACCACGCGAACGGTAATCTTTAGCTACACGAGTACGTTCTGCTTCCATACGACGGTATACGGAGTTACTAATGTCTTCACTAAAGTCGATACGTTTAACACGAACATCAACAAGCTCAATACCAAACTTGTCTACCTGCTCATTCGCGACTTTTGTTGTCGCATTCATGATTTCGTCACGCTCACCAGAAATCACTTCTTTAATAGTCCGTTTACTGAACTGATCACGTAAGCCTTCGTTAATAACCGTGTATAAACGTTCCGCAGCAACTCGTTCATTACCACCTGACATTGATTTATAAAAGGTTGTGACATCATTAATACGCCACTTCACAAAGAAATCAACATTTACGTTTTTCTTTTCTTTTGTTAAATAAATTGCAGGTCGTGCATCTAAAGTCAAAATACGTTTATCAAACTTTTTAATATTATTGATAAAGGGGACTTTAAAGTAGATACCGGCTTCATAATCTGATTTAACAATTTCACCTAAACGAAATTTCAATACCAACTCACGTTCATCGACAATAAAAATTGATAACAAACCGCCAATTAAAATAACAACAGCCGCAATTAAACCTGAAGTTTTAATATCAAACATGATTAACGACCCTCCCGGCCACGTAAGCTATCACGTGAACGTGACGTACCATTGTTACTTGATGAATTAGGTAAAGACTGTCTTAAACTTTCTATATCGCTATCACTTAAGGATGAACCCTTACGCGACTGTAATCGATCTAAAGGTAAGTACATCAAGTTGTTGCCTTTCTTTACATCAATCATGACTTTATTTGAGTTACCTAACACTGACTGCATAGATTCTAAATAAAGCCGTTCACGTGTTACGACAGGTGCTCGCTTATATTCTTTTAAAACTTTTAAGAAACGCTCAGTTTCACCATTTGCTTTTGCAATAATCTCATCGCGATATGCAGCCGCTTCCTGTCCCATACGCGCCGCTTTACCTCGAGCTTTTGGTAAAATGTCGTTTGAATAAGCTTCTGCTTCATTGACCAAACGTTCTTTATCTTCTCGCGCTTTAACCGCATCACTAAAGGCATGCTGTACTTGTTCAGGCGGTTGTGCGTTTTGCATGTTCACATTGGTGACGACCATGCCAATTTTATAACTGTCAAGAATCGATTTCATCAAGTCTTTAGTGCGCGTGGCAACCTCTAAACGGCCATCTTTAATAACAAAGTCCATGTTATTTTTACCCACAACTTCACGCATTGCCGTCTCAGTAACCTGACGCAACGTTGTATCAGGATCTCTGACGTTAAAGACATAGTCCCTTGCATTGCTCACTTTATATTGCACTGCAAATTGAATATCGACAATATTTTCGTCTTGCGTCAGCATGAGCGACTCATGCGAAGTGCCGCCAATATTAATACTACGAACACGATCAACATCAACGATCTCAACTTTTTCAATAAAGCGTGGATACCAGTGAGGACCTGGCTCAGTAATACGTTCAAACGCACCTAAGCGTAAAACAACACCCTGTCGACCTTCATCAACAATATAAATACCCGATAAGGCCCAAAGCACGACTAAAATGGCCGCAATAAAGCCAAACCCTTTTGCTCCACCTGCGCCTGATGAAGCGCCACGACCTCCACCAGAACGACCACCTTTACCACCAAAGATGCTGGTAACTTTATCGTTTAACTTTTTGAATACCTCATCTAAATCAGGCGGGCCATCATTGCCCCCCTTATTTCCGCCCCATGGGTCTTTTGGTCCACTTCCATTAGAACCACTACCACCGGGTTCATTCCATGCCATTTCATGATTTTGTAAACCAAGATCTGGCTGATTTAGTTTTGATGAGTCTTTTTTCGACATTATTGGGCTCGTCTTTTTTAGATTAAATTACGTTTTATTTGTTCGTCACACATAAAGGATGACATTCTATTGGGGTTATGCCTCAGCCGCAAGCTGGACTTGGTAAATCTTGGGGGTGGGACAGCTGATTTTCAACAATAAACTGCTCAACCGACTCATATTTAACTAAACTTTCCCAGTCCGCGCGCCTTAAGGTGACATTCATCAACCAGCCGCCCGTTTCTTGGATTTTATCCTGGTTAACCGCGCCCACTTCAAATAGGCGGGCATGTAATTTTCCGGCCGTTGCTGGGAGGTCCAGGAGCTGGTGAACCATGTCGGTATTGACCCGCTCAGCGATGGCTTCATTGAGTAAATCCAGTCCCTCACCGGTTAAAGCAGAGACCCAAACACGTATCGGTACACCTGCTTCATCACGGTCAATTCGAGGTGAAAAACCATCCATTAAATCTATTTTATTGAAGACTAATAATTGAGGGCGATCTTCGGCTTCGATTTCATTTAACACTAAATTCACTTGATCAATATTGTCATCGCGCTCCTCGCTCGAAGCATCGACCACATGCAGCAATAAATCAGCATCTTGTGTTTCTTTGAGTGTGGAGCGAAAGGCTGCTACCAAGTCATGCGGTAATTGTCGAATAAAACCCACGGTATCGGCCAATACAATAGGGAAACCCGCGGGTAATTTTATCTTACGTAAAGTGGGATCCAACGTGGCAAAAAGCTGATCCGCGGCATAAACCTCGGCATTGGTAAGATTATTAAATAAGGTTGATTTCCCTGCGTTGGTATAACCCACCAGTGAAACTGTCGGTACATCCGCTTTTTTACGTGCCCGACGACCTTGCTCACGCTGTCGTTGAACTTTATCTAAACGTGATTTAAGCGTACGAATACGATGACCAATTAAACGTCGATCCGTTTCAAGCTGTGTTTCACCAGGGCCACGTAGTCCAATACCACCTTTTTGGCGTTCCAAATGCGTCCAACCGCGAACTAGCCGCGTTGATAAATGGCGTAACTGCGCTAATTCAACCTGAAGCTGGCCTTCGTGACTACGTGCACGTTGGGCAAAGATATCTAAAATGAGACCGGTGCGATCGAGTACCTGACATTCAAATAAGGCTTCGAGATTTCGCTCTTGTACGGGAGAAAGTTCGTGATCAAAGAGCACCACATCGGCCTCAAGATCACAAACAACTTCTTTTATTTCTTCAGCTTTACCGGTACCAACAAAATAACGCGGGTGTGGCACAGCGCGTGAGCCCGTAACAACTGCAACAGGTTCAGCACCAGAAGAAACGACCAGCTCTTTGAATTCTTCTAAGGATTCTTCGTCGAACCCGGTATGTAAATTGAGATGAACCAATACCGCGCGTTCACCGCCTTGAGGACGTTCAAACAAACAAAAGTTCCTCTAGGGCAATGACACACGAATTAAAAGAATTAAACATTACCACCATTATGATCCGCAGCAGAAGCTTTGCCGCCATCATCGGTTGGCATTTTCACATTTCGTGCTGGCACAACGGTAGAAATAGCGTGTTTGTATACCATTTGGCTAACGGTATTTCTTAGCAATACAACAAACTGATCAAATGATTCAATTTGCCCCTGAAGCTTAATACCATTAATCAGAAAAATAGAGACGGGAATACGTTCTTTGCGCAAGGCATTTAAAAATGGATCTTGCAGAGACTGTCCTTTACTCATAATTATTATCTCCAACTATTTGTTTTTATTATAGGTAGGCTGAAAACACCTGCTTTCAAACTACCACCCAAACACACTCTACAATCTCGCTGACCAATCATCAGTCAAACCGTTGTAGCCAAACTGTTTTCTAGACTACTAACTAGATAGGTACTGTTTTACAGTTTTCAAGACAGATTCTTGAATATGTTGCTCAGAATATCGGCTCAAATCGTAAATAGTTAAGTCTTTTTCTGAACGAAGCCAGGTTAATTGCCTTTTTGCCAGCTGGCGCGTGGCTATAACGCCCCTTTCTTTCATCTCAGTGTAGTCTATTCTCGACTCAAGGTAATCCCATACTTGTCGATAGCCCACCGCTCTCATAGCCGGAAGGTCTTCGTGTAAATCCCCTCTTTCCCGTAATGCCTTTACTTCTTCGATTAAACCTTGCTCTAGCATCAAAGCAAAACGTTTTTCGATGCGTTGATGTAAAACCGTTCGGTCCGAAGGAATTAGCGCAAGTTTGAGTACCTGGTAAGGTAAAGGTTCCGCTTTTTGTTCTTTTTGTAACTGGCTCATCGCTTTACCTGTCATTTCATACACTTCTAGAGCTCGTGAAATACGTTGTGGATCATTAGGGTGAATGCGTGCAGCGGCCTCCGTATCCACTTTAGCTAAACGTTCGTGCATTTTTTCCCATCCCATTTCTTTGGCTTGTTGCTCAATTTTCTTTCGCGTTACTTCGTCTGATTCAGGTAATTTCGATAAACCTTCTAGCAGAGCACGAAAATACAACATGGTGCCACCCACCAATAATGGAATACGCCCTGCTTTGATAATGTCATCGATTTCTTTTAATGCATCTTTGCGAAAGCGTGCCGCAGAATAAGGTTCGGTAGGATCAACCACATCCAGTAAACGATGTGGTGCCTTAGCTAACTCTTCTGCACTCGGTTTTGCTGAACCAATATCTAAACCACGATAAACCAAAGCAGAATCAACACTAATAATATCGACAGGAAAATGTTCTGTTAAAAAAATAGCGAGATCAGTTTTACCTGAGGCAGTGGGTCCCATTAATGTGATAATTTTTGGTAAAGGAGATGACATTATTTAAACCAGGCAGCTAAATCTTTGTCGGATATTTGATATGAAACATTTTTCACTTCCGCTAAACCATGCTGCTCTAAATCACGTAACAAATTATTCCAATCTTCAGGACTATGACTAAACTCATCATTAATAATAATTTCAATTAAACCTTCTGAAAAACCAACAGACTTATCCAACACAAACTCAATAAATTGTTTAATGCTTTTTTTAATATCCACAGCATTTAACATTGCAGGCACTTGTCGCACCATAATTTCGTATTCTCCAAGCACAGCAAATTCAAAACCAAGTTGTTGCAGTACACTACTATTTTTATCTAACCATGCCTGCGCGTTCACCTTTAACGTTATATTAAAAGGGATAAGCACCGGTTTCGAAATTAGTTTTTCTTGTTCGCTTAACGCAGCTTCAATGCGTTTTTTAGCTAAAATTTTTCTAGCAACGCTTAGTTGCACAACAAGTAAGCCTTGTTGATTTTGTGTTAATAAATAATTGTTTTTTAATTTTGAAATTGCCGTGCCTAATGGTTTAGCCAAATCTTCATTATTAGCTAGCCGTTGGTAAGGTGAAGATGAATAAGTAACCGGTGACTCAGAAATTGAACCACTTTGTTCTGAATTAAAAGAAGAGTAAGCATGACTATTAAAGGGTTGAGTGTTAGGTTTAAAACCACTTCCGGTTTTACTATCTTTTCCTTGCGACCCATGTAATAGGGCTTCTCGCAAACTATAAAACAAAAAGTCATGTATCAAACGCCCCTGGCGAAAACGTACCTCATGTTTTGTTGGATGAACGTTAACATCAACTTGTTCTGCATCCATTTCAAGTTGCAACACATAAACTGGAAAACGGCCAGGATACAGACTGTCCTGAAAAGCTTGTCGCACTGCATGAGTAATCACTTTATCTTTAATCATGCGCCCATTAACGAAAAAATATTGCATGTCAGACTGGCTGCGAGAATATTCAGCATTGGCAATCCAACCGGATAATTTCAAGTCCGCATTTTCATAATTCAATTCTACAGCCGACTGGATAAACTCTTTGTTAATTAAACGCGTTAAACGTTGTAGTTTATTTTCATCAGAATGTGCGGCAGGCAAAGAAAAAACCTGGCGTTGATTATGGGTGAAATTAAAAGCCACATCAAAGCGCGCTAAAGCAATTCGCTTTACTACATCTTCAATATGTTTATATTCCGTACGTTCCGCTTTTAAAAATTTACGTCTTGCTGGTGTATTATAAAAAAGATTATTCACTTCGACTGTCGAGCCTTGCGGATGAGATGCAGGACTTAAATCAAACCGACCCTCTTTCGCTTTTATACTCCATGCCATTTCTTCATCTGTATTAGCAGCTGGTCGGGAAGTTAGAGTCAATTCACTCACCGAAGCGATACTGGCAAGCGCTTCGCCACGAAACCCCATACTGCCCACATGAATTAAATCATCTAAGGAACGAATCTTACTGGTGGCATGAGGACTTAATGCTAAATGTAATTCATCCTGAGGAATGCCGAAACCATTATCACGAATACGAATCAGCTGTGTACCACCGGCTTTAATATCAATATCAATTTGAGTTGCACCGGCATCTAAACTGTTTTCTAGCAGTTCCTTTATTACCGAAGCCGGGCGCTCCACGACTTCACCCGCCGCTATTTGATTGGCGAGCTGCATTGAAAGTTGGTGGATAGATTGACGAGAAAAAGGAACGGGTTGCATAAGGCAAGCTTACAACATGTTACCCAGTAGAAAAATAAAAAATTGCTTACGCCCTAACGTTTGGCGACAACAACACGATCCCGTGCCGCAAGCAAAGTACCAGGAACAGGGTTTGAACGGAAATAAGCACGTGTACCTTTAAATATCGCTCTGGCTAAAGCCCGCTGATGCTTGGGTGAACGCAATTTACGTTCTTCTTTGCGGTTTGAAATAAAGGCCGTTTCAACCAAAATGGCGGGACGACCTGCTTTCAACACACGGAAACCAGCCTGTTCAACAGTTTTCTTGTGTAAATGATTCACACCTTTTAAACCTGCTAAAACCTTGCTCGCAATCTTGTGACTATCTTCTAAGGTCGAGTTTTTCACCATGTCGGCCAGTACCATATTCAATAAGTTGTCATTGCCTGCTCTGACGCCCCCATTTAGATCGGATCTATTTTCTGAATTTGCAAGGTAACTTGCTAAATTGGAACTCGCCCCTCGCTCAGATAAAATAAAGACCGAAGTACCTCTCGCTTTACCATTTTTAAACGCATCGGCATGAATAGAAATAAATAAATCAGCTTTACCTATACGTGCTTTTTTAACCCGATTTTTCAAACCGACAAAATAATCCCCTTTTCGAATCATAAGTGGCTTCATACCTCGTTCACGACGCACGAGTTTTTCGAGTTCTTTTGCTATGCGTAAAACAACATCTTTTTCACGGGTTCCACGTTGACCAATCGCACCGGGATCTTCACCACCATGCCCGGCATCAATGGCAATAATTAAGTCTCGTTTATATTTTTTTTGCTTATAAAATGGCTTCTTCTTGATAACTTTCTTTGCGACTTTTGTATCGTGTAAATCGACCACTAAACGATGGCCGTATGCACCATGTGGTTTTAAAATGAAGCTTTTTGGATTAACAGAGTTTTTTAAATCTAAAACAACCCGTAAACCTTGTTTGCCACGCTTTGCATAACGAATGCCTTTAATACGTGACTCGTTATAAGTGATTGAGGGCAAGGTACCGCTAACAGTGGAATTTTTAAGGTCGATAACAATACGGTTAGGGTGACGTAAACTAAATACACTGTGTTCAACGGGGGCACTCAAATCAAAAACCAGCCGGGTATTATCCGGAGCCGGCCACATGCGCAAGCCGCGCACTTCTGTTGCCGATAAAATATTCGGCACTAAAGCGAACAGTAGGCATAAAACAGTAAAGATTCGAAATTGTTTAATAGACACTTGGATACCCCTTTACCCATGTATATTACTAATAATGGATAAAAATCAGGTAGTAATCAAGTATTTTTCTATATTTTTTAATGAGATAGGCGTTTTATCTCGACTGAATCGAGATAAAATACTGAAATATTAAGGAAGCCCCAGTGTTTCTTTCCACTTTTTAACGATATTCTCTAACTGAAACTTCTCCTGGCAGCCTACATCTGGTCGCCCTTGTGACTTCCATTTCAACATTTTTGCCACAACCGCCCCCGAGCTGGTTCCATCAACTAATTGTTCAGTATTACCAATGACCTCATCGGTTGAGCCAAAGGAATGAGCTAATACCGGGGTGCCAACACAGTTAGCTTCTATATAAATCAAACCAAATGTTTCTGGATGAACATGTTGAGGATAAAACACACAGAAAGAATCACGTAAGTGAGCAATAATCTCGTCTTTTGGAATCTTACCAAGTACAGTAATAGAACCCGAAGAAAGCAGTGATTCATCTAAACTATATTGTGAAATTTCGTCTTCGTTCGTCCCTGCAATATAAAGATGGTAATCCGGCGCCTGTTTCAGTAACTCAGAAAAATGCATTAAGGTTTCTTTTAAACCTTTATTTGCAGTACTAAAGAAAAACAATTTATTTTCATCGTAGCGCCCATCCGTTTTAGTAAAACCTTCATCAATAACATTATATATATACGTTAGTGGAATTTTTTTAAACTGAAAAGTTAATAAACGAAACAACCAGGACAAACCACCATTTAACACTTTATCAATATAAGCTTGATGGCATTGAGAAACACAAATGACCCGAGCATTTGCTTTTAAAATACGGTGCCTGCGCCCAAGCACCTCATAACTTTGAAAGTTATGCACCCAAACAAAGAGTTTAGCGTTTGGATAAAGCGCTCGATAGTCCGTCACTAAACGGTACTTGCGCAAAATAATAATAATATCCGGCACAAACTCATTATGCGTTAGACCTTCGCTTTTATGGATATAGTGAATGTTTTCTTCGGTATAATGTTCGGTGCGATTAAGTTGTGAAATCGTCACGTTATGCTCACGCGCCAGTTCACGCGCAATACGTAATACCGTAGATTCTGTCCCGCCCAATGAATGGGATTCCATGTAATTAAAATCGTAATTTTCTGATGATTTATTATCAACAATAAGGATGTTCATTTTTTTATCCGTTGTGGCTTTTTATTATTTCATCTTTCACTATTTTACCCTGTTCGGAGTGTGCTTGTAATAATACCTTTCGACCATCAGGCTGGTATTCCAGAGTGATTTCTAAATCGGCTTTTGCCAACCAACCTTCTCCACGTTGTGGCCATTCGACCAAACAAACAGCATCACCAGAGAAGTAATCTCGCCCACCAAGGTATTCTAATTCTTCAGGATCACCTAAACGATAAAGATCAAAGTGATAAATGTTTTTTAAGTGATTAGGATTCTTTTCAGCATCGCTGACATCATAACCCTCGACCAAAGTATAAGTCGGACTTTTTACTTTTGCTTCAGGTAATAGTGATTGAATTAAACCGCGCACAAGCGTTGTTTTCCCCGCACCCAGATCGCCGTATAAGTAAATATTAAAACCAGCCGGACACAATTCAGCTAAGGTTTTGCCAAATCTAACCGTGGCCTGTTCATTTTCTAAAAAAATGGGCATCTCAATTCATAGCCTATATTTAATTGATGTTTACCAAGCGGCGAATTGCTGGCATCAGATCACTCGCCAATAAACCGCGCTCCCCCGCCCCTTTAGCCGCAGCATCTCCTGCACTCGCATGGATATAAACACCTGCATTTGCGGCATCGGTTAATGAAAAACCTTGCGCTAATAAACTGCATACAATACCCGTTAGAACATCCCCCATTCCACCACTTGCCATACCGGGGTTTCCTTTATCACAGAGATAAGTCGCACCGTCTGAATATATGAGGCTGCCGTTGCCTTTTAAAATAATCGTGCCACCAAATTTTTCTGACAGGGCTTTTACTGCGCTAAATCGATCTGACTGAATTTCTTCTATTGAGCATCCTAACAAACGTGCAGCTTCTCCAGGATGTGGCGTCAAGGTCCAGTTTTCACGTTTAATCTGTTCATCAGCCAATAAATTCAAAGCATCAGCATCAACGACTAATGGCTTTTCACTGTTAATGGCAGCTGCAAATAATGTAGCTGCCCATTCACTTTTTCCTAAACCGGGTCCAATGGCAATAACATTGACTTTATTTATTAAAGCGAGGATATCGTTTTCATCTTCAATGGGGTAACTCATAATCTCAGGACGAGCGCTATTAATCATTGCAGCATGTGCAGAACGTGTAGCCAAACTCACCAAGCCCACTCCTGATCTCAATGCAGCTTCACAAGCCATGCGTGCGGCGCCGCTCATTCCAATGTTGCCTCCAATGATCAATGCGTGACCAAACAAGCCTTTGTGTGACTCTTTGTCTCGTTTTTTAAATATTGAAGTAGGAAAACTTAATCGTTTTGTTGAAGCCGGTACACGCAAAAAAACCTCTTCAGGAATTTGTAAGTCGTCAAAAAATAGCTCGCCACTACAGTCGGGGCCTTTTGCTGTTAGTAAACCCTGGTTCAGTCCTATAAATGAAACGGTGATATTTGCTTTTATGGCTTTAGCTAAAACATGTCCGCTATCGGCAAGTAAACCCGTTGGAATATCCAGAGCGAGTATGGGAGCTTCATGCTGATTCAGCGCTTCCACTGCAAGCATTTCATCGCCCTCTATGGCCCCCCTTAAGCCCGTACCCAAAATTGCATCGACAAGAACATCTGCAGAAGGCAAATCCCCCATACCGTAGGCTTGAATCGTTACCCCACTACCTTCAAGCCGCTGTTTTGCCGCCAACGCATCCCCTTTTATTTTGTGAGGATCGCCCACCACAAAAACGTCAACCTGTTGCCCATGCTCTTTTGCCAGCCGCGCCAAAACAAAACCATCGCCCCCATTATTTCCTATGCCACACACAACATAGAGATGTTTAGCATCAGCCCAATGCTGCTTTAAAATAGCATACGCCACCGCTCCGGCACGCTCCATTAGCACCGTACCGGATATGCCAAACTCCTCTATCGTAAGTCGGTCAAGCTCTCGGGTTTCTTTTGCGGTATATAAATTGTTTGGTAGTTGCCTCATGCGCGTTATCATAGCGTGTATGAGTGAAATTCAGAACACATCCCGTTCATATAGTGATGAACAACTGCGCAAATTAGCTGAACAAATTAAAATTTGGGGACAAGAATTGGGTTTTCAACAAATTGCGATCACGGATACCAACCTCAATAAAGCAGAAGAAACCTTAAACAACTGGCTAGCACAAGGCTGTCATGGTGATATGGACTGGATGGCACAACATGGTACAAAGCGTACTCGTCCGGCTGAATTGATCGAGGGAACACATCGTATTATTACGGGTCGTATGGATTACTGGCCGCCCGATATCGTTAAAGCCGAATCAATTCTTGCTGACACAACCAAAGCCTATATCTCGCGCTATGCTTTAGGCCGTGATTATCACAAAGTTTTACGAAAACGTTTACAAATGTTGTCGACAAACATTGAAAATGAAATTGGTGAATTTGGTTACCGTGTTTTTGTTGATAGCGCCCCGGTAATGGAAAAACCGCTGGCAGAAAAAGCAGGACTTGGCTGGATAGGCAAACACAGTAATTTATTAAATAAAGAGGCCGGTTCATGGTTCTTTCTTGGAGAAATTTATACTGACTTACCTTTGCCTATCGATACACCCGCTGAAAAACATTGTGGTACATGCCAAAGCTGTATCGATGTTTGCCCCACTAAGGCAATTACTCAACCCTACGTAGTTGATGCGCGCTTATGTGTTTCCTACTTAACCATTGAATTAAAAGGTGTGATTCCTGAAAATTTAAGAACATTAATGGGTAATAGAATTTATGGTTGTGATGACTGCCAACTTTGTTGCCCCTGGAATCGTTTTGCAGTTGATACATCAGAAAAAGACTTTATGCCACGGCATCATTTAGACGATGTTACCCTGTTAGAATTATTTTCTTGGGATGAAGAAACGTTTTTAAAGAAAACAGAAGGTACCGCGATTAGGCGAATTGGACATGAACGTTGGTTAAGAAATATTGCCGTTGCCTTAGGTAATGGCCTTAGAACAGCTGATGAAAAAATAAAAAAAGAAATGCTTATAGTGTTAAAAGAAAAGCTCAGTAATAGCTCAGAGGTTGTGCAAGAACATATTTCGTGGGCATTAAAACAAAAATAGGATTAAACTTTAACATCAATCAAACTGCCTAAAGTATCATTATCCGCCTGAACAACTTTACTTGCCACGGCGACTTCATTTTTTGAGTCTTGTAATTTAAGCAAAGGTCGAACTGCATCTTGAACTTCTTGTGAGCCGGTTGTTAAACGTTGCACCTCACCAGCCGCTGCTGCGGCATTTGAAATACCGACCTGTAGACCGGATAATGCATTTGTTAATGTTGATGCCATATCTGTTTTCATAATAGCGACCTTGTTAAAACTCTCAGCATAATACCATTATCTGTTGCGGCTAAATTCCTTACTATTAGCGGCGGCAAGTGGACTAAATTTTAGTAATAAAGCGCACTTTTACCAGTTTATTCACACTTTTTTCGATATAATTCGCAAAAATTCACAAAACAGCAAAATATGCCTAATAAAACACAAAATATTACCGCGGTTATTCTTGCAGGTGGCCAGGGTACCCGACTCTCGGGACTCGATAAGGGACTGGTTAAATTGAATAATAAACCCCTCGTTCAACACCTCATTGAACGTATTCAACCTCAAGTCTCACGCATTATGATTAGCGCAAATCGCAATACTGAAAGCTACAAAAAATTTGGACTTCCTGTTTTTAAAGATAGTGTTAACGACTTTGCAGGGCCATTGGCAGGTATACTCAAGGCCTTACAAGAGTCTCAAACTGAGTGGATACTTTCTGTCCCCGCTGACAGCCCTTTTATTCCTACAAATATTGTTTCACGCTTAAGTGAAAACATAAAGGACAATAAAGTTGTGATTCCTGATGATGGTAAGTATCTACACCCAACTTTTGCCTTAATACATAAAAGCTTAACCTCCTCATTAGAAGGTTTTTTGCAACAAGGTGAGCGTAAAGCTCGGGTTTGGATGCAACAACAAAAACATACGATCGTTGATTTTTCAGATCAGGCTGAAGCATTTATGAACATTAATACCCAGGAAGAACTACAGCATGCAGAACAACATTTCTCTAAACTATGAGATAATACCAACTATTAATTTAAAGAGTTAATTTCCATGAATAAATCTATCCCTGTTTCTTGCGATACCCCACAAAAACAAACGCCCTGGCTTAATGTAAATGAAGCTATTGAACGTATGACAGCTGCTGTTAAAAAAATACAAGATACAGAAGTCGTTGCCATTCGAGATGCGTTAAATCGTGTTTTAGCAAAAAAAGTCATCTCAAGCATAAACGTGCCACCTTATGCAAACTCGGCAATGGATGGTTATGCTTTTAACTCTGCCGACTTACCTGAGTCAGGTGAAAACACCGTTACTATGATCGGCAAATCTTTTGCGGGCATTCCCTTTGAAGGAGAAGCTAAGTCTGGTGAGTGCGTTCGTATTATGACAGGAGCACCAATGGCAAACGGCACTGACACCGTTATTATGCAAGAACAAGTGAAAGTTGATGGTGACGCTATTACCATCCAAAGTGGCCACTGTAAAAACGAAAACGTACGCCACATTGGTGAAGATATAAAAGATGGCGATACAGTTTTAAATATTGGGCAACAACTGACCCCTGCTGAACTTGGTGTACTCGCGTCCCTTGGTATTGCTGAAGTGTGCGTTTATAAAAAAATTCGTGTTGCTTTTTTCTCAACAGGTGATGAGTTACGTAACGTCGATGAAGCCTTAGAAGAAGGCCAAATTTATGATTCCAACCGCTATACAATTTTTGGTATGTTAAGCAACCTGGGCGTTGAGTTAATTGATATGGGCATTATCCCCGATGATAGGGAAGCAGTAGAAAAAGCCTTTATACAAGCCTCTGAACAAGCCGATGCAATTATGACATCGGGCGGTGTTTCCGTTGGTGAGGCTGACTTTGTAAAAGAAACACTTGATAAATTAGGAAAAGTGGATTTCTGGAAAATCGCCATGAAACCAGGCAAGCCACTTGCCTTTGGTTTTGTAAATAACGCGGTATTTTTTGGTTTACCCGGAAACCCTGTTTCAGTCATGGCCACATTTTATCAATTTGCACTACCCACTTTAAAAACGATGATGGGACTCAACATAACAAAACCCACGGTTATAAAAGTTGCATGTAAAACAGACTTACGTAAAGCCCCCGGGCGCACAGATTTTCAGCGCGGTATTATGCAAACGAATGAACAAGGTGAACTTGTAGTTGAAAGTATTGGTATGCAAGCTAGTCATGTCTTAAGCGGAATGAGTAAAGCGAATTGTTTCATTATTTTACCACAGGACTCCGGTAACGTAAGCGCCGGGGCATTAGTTGACGTGCAACCCTTTAGAGGTCTAATGTGAAAGGTTGAATAATTGATAATATTATAATGATTTTTTAGCAAACTTTTTTAAGGTTTGTTCTATATCTTCTATTTTTACAGGTTTGGAAATAAAGTCATCTACCCCTGCAGCAAAACATTTATCCTTTTCTTCCTTCAGTGAACTCGCTGTCAGCGCCACAATATAAGGTCGGTTCTTTCCGTATTTTTCAATGATCTTTTTTGTCGCGGTAATGCCATCCATTTCAGGCATCATTATATCCATAAAAATCAATGTAAAATTTTCTGCTCCAAGTTTTTCCCTGTCTGTCAGCGCATTCAGTGCTTCAATACCATTTTCAACTGTATGACATTCATAACCTATCTTTTTAATCATCATTTGTACAACTATTTGATTGGTCGGATCATCTTCAACCAATAATATACGGTGATCAAAGAGATCTATAATTTTGCTTTCATCAGTAATAGAAGTCTCTTTCTTCGCTACAACTTCTAACTCTGGTTTTAACTTGCATATATCAAGAGGAATGATCAAGCTCATTGTAGTGCCTTTGCCAAGTTCACTGTCTAAAGTAACGACACCACCCATTAACCTGGATAGTTTTTCACAAATCGCAAGACCTAAACCTGTACCACCATATTTTCTTGTCGTAGAAACATCTGCCTGTGTAAAGGACTCAAATAATTTACTTTGCTCCTCTTTTTTTATACCAACCCCCGTATCAATAACCTGAAAAGTGATTTCTACTTTATTCTCGTCAATTTCACGTGAAAATATTTTCAACTCAACATTACCACCTGCCTCGGTATGTAACCATCCCCTAGAATAGTGACATAGCCAATTAGAGTTCTCCGTTTTAAACTAAGCAACAGGAGAACAAAAATGAAAAAATCACGCTACTCAGAAACCCAGATCGTGAAGATCCTAAAAGAAGT
>Ga0316207_10001280_pt1 | contig 31942 bp, 40 predicted proteins | sample 6weekpyrite_MG_FD_204943 | JGI IMG/M metagenome (GOLD analysis project Ga0316207, IMG submission 204943) | Microbial mat bacterial communities from mineral coupon in-situ incubated in ocean water Damariscotta River, Maine, United States -... | ecosystem: Environmental > Aquatic > Marine >...
ACCTTTGGTCTTTTAGGTGCGGCCATTGCCTTATTTGCTGGCGGTGTTAACTTACAGGCTTATTTCCAAAGCCCCTGGGTTTTGATTCCTTTTTCTGTTTTATTTGTTGCTCTTGCATTTTCTATGTTTGGTTTTTATGCCATTCAAATGCCCGCCTCGGTACAAAGCTGGTTAAGTAATTTCAGTAATAAGCAGGAAGGTGGATCATTACACGGTGCCATTTTCATGGGCGCTGCTTCCGCGTTAATAATAGGCCCCTGTGCCGGCCCCGTTATTATTGGTGCATTAGCCTATGTTGCGACCGAAAGTGATCCTGCTATTGGTTTTCTTGCCATGTTTATTCTGGGTAATGGTCTGGGGTTACCCTTACTCGCCGTTGGTACCTTAGGCGGACATGTATTACCCAAAGCAGGCACATGGATGGATACAGTTAAAGCCGGTGCGGGTGCCGTTTTACTCGCTATTGCTATCTTGTTCCTTGAACGTATCAGCTTTATTTCATCAACCGTTATTATGCTGTTATGGGCAAGTTACTTTATCGTTGCCGGTGTTTACTTAGGTGCATTCGAAGCGATTAAAGAAGGCGCTTCTGGCTGGTACAAATTCTGGAAAGGCCTGGGTATCGTCTTTATTGTATACGGTGTTATCGTCATGTTAGGTGGCGTGACCGGTGCACGTAACTTTAATGATCCGATGCACGGTTCCAGCTTAACCAGCGGCAGTGGCGTTGAGAAAAAACATTTAATCTTTAAACGCATTAAAACCGAGCAGGATTTACAACGAGAAGTGACTGCAGCAAAAGCTGCCGGCAAGTATGTCATGCTCGATTTTTACGCTGACTGGTGTACCTACTGCAAACAGTTTGAAGACTATGTTTTCTCAAATAAAAATGTACAGGCACTGTTAAAAGATTTTGTTTTATTACAGGCCGATGTCACCGCTAATGATGCTGCTGATCAGGCACTTAATAAATACACTCAGGTGCAAGCACCGCCGGCTATTTTATTTTTTGGTAAAGACGGTAAAGAAATTCGTAACTACCGTATCGTTGGAAATATGGATGCAGAAACATTTATAAAGCACGTTACAAAAGTTATAAATAGATAAGAATAAAAATAAGTACAACGAGAAATAAAATGTCGAAAATAAGTTCTGTTTTTATGATGATTGCCTTAGCTGCAGCAGGATTAGCTGCCGGTTATTTTTTTAATAGTTGGCAACATGAACAAAAACTCTCAGCTGCAAAAATAACTAATGATAGCCAAACTACATTTTCAAACGTTCGTCCTCTATTTAAACTAAACGATCTTGAAGGCAACGTTCGCGACGTTAAAGAGTGGGATGGTAATGTTTTAATGATAAATTTCTGGGCAACATGGTGTCCACCCTGTCGAAAAGAGATGCCTGCATTTATTGAACTGCAAGAAAAATATCAGGATAAAGGTTTTACCATTATCGGCATTGCATTAGATGAAAAACAAGCAGTCATAGATTTTACCGAACCCATGGGGATGAACTACCCCATTTTGCTGGGTGACCAGCAAGGTATGCCGCTCACCACGGCTTATGGCAATCGTCTTGGTGTCTTACCTTTTACCGTGATTGTTGATCGCCATGGCAACATTATTCATCGCAAGCGTAGTGAGATAACTTTCCAGCAAGCCGAAGCGATGATCAAACCGCTACTCTAGTCTCAAACTCAGCATCACCACTTTGTCGGCTCAAACGAGTGAGAACACGAATCATCACACCCTGCGCCATAAATTAATCCGTAATTTGCTCAAAAAAACAACCAAATAAAGCAATGTGGGTTTTGTGAACCTGTTGGTAGGTTAATTTCCCTTTATTTGTTATTATTTGACGCTAATTTCTTCTAACTTCTAAAAAGTAGACAACTTTTCCTCGCTGGGGCAAAATAGGGCCTAAATAGTCGAAAATTAAGAACTCAAACTACGGCAATCGTGTTACGATTGCGCAGGCATCTGCATCGATATTGCATAGATTAATTACACTTTGGCAGCATTAAAATGGCAAACATTCTGGTATTACATGGTCCTAATCTCAATCTGCTCGGAACGCGTGAGCCGGAAATATACGGTGCCACCACGTTATCGGATATTAATGCCACACTCATAGAGCAAGCCAAAGCACAGGGTCACTCACTTGAATGCAAACAAAGTAATGCTGAACATGAATTAGTCAGCAGTATTCAAAATAGCTTAAATAAAATCGATTACATTATTATTAATCCCGCCGCGTTCACCCATACCAGTGTGGCAATGCGCGACGCTCTCGCTGCGGTAAACATCCCGTTTATCGAAGTTCATTTATCAAATGTCCATGCACGTGAAGATTTCCGACGCCACTCCTATTTTTCGGATTTGGCGCACGGTGTTATTAGCGGGCTGGGCGCAAAAGCGTATTCATTAGCACTTGATGCTGCAATGGATGCGCTTGCATAAAATAAAAAAAGAATCACTCTAAACCCCTCAAAGGTGAAAAAATTATGGATATAAGAAAAGTCAAAAAACTTATCGAGCTACTCGAAGAATCGGGGATTGCTGAGATTGAAATTCATGAAGGTGAAGAATCCGTTCGTATTAGTCGTAACACAGCAGCCGCTGCTGCACCTGTTGCTATTTCAACAACGCCACCAGCCCCTGTTGCCGCTGCTCCTGCAATTGCTCCGGCCGCGGCAACACCAGCTCCCACCGAAGAAAGCATTGAAGGTCATATACTCAATTCACCCATGGTAGGCAGTTTTTACCGCGCCCCTTCACCCGGTGCGGCATCTTTTGTTGATGTTGGTTCTAAAGTCAGTGTTGGTGATACGCTTTGTATTATCGAAGCAATGAAGTTACTTAATCCCATTGAGGCAGATAAGGCAGGCACAATTAAAGCTATCCTGGTAGAGAATGGTCAACCGGTTGAATATAACCAGCCTCTCTTCATCATAGAGTAAAAGGCCCCCGTACATATACTGAGAAGCCAGATAACGGCGTTGAAAACTAACTCAAAATGCTCTGTACTTATCGTACACTCCGTTTTTTCGTTAGCTCCCGCCTCGCTCTCTAGCTCCTCACCATCCGTACAAAGACCTTTAATAATTTTTAATAGCCCTTAATTAAAAAACGAGTTTATTATGTTAGATAAAGTACTCATTGCTAACCGCGGCGAAATTGCACTGCGTATATTACGTGCCTGTCGCGAGTTAGGTATTCGTTCGGTTGCACTTCACTCTGAAGCCGATCGTGATTTAAAACATGTCCGTCTTGCGGATGAATCTGTTTGTATTGGCCCCGCTCCGTCATTAGAAAGTTACTTAAACATTCCTGCGGTCATCAGTGCAGCTGAAGTCACCGACTCTGTCGGCATTCATCCCGGCTACGGTTTTTTATCTGAAAACGCAGACTTCGCCGAACGTGTAGAAGAAAGTGGTTTTGTTTTCATTGGTCCTAAGGCTGACACTATCCGTACCATGGGTGATAAGGTTCAGGCAATTAAAGCGATGAAGGCCGCCGGTGTTCCAACCGTTCCCGGTTCAGATGGTGCGCTTGATGATGACGATGAAAAAAATCTGGCTCATGCCCATCGCATTGGTTATCCCGTCATTTTAAAAGCATCGGGGGGTGGCGGTGGTCGCGGCATGCGTGTTGTGCACAGTGATGCAACCTTACTCAACTCAATCTCTTTGACTAAAGCAGAAGCCCTTGCCTCCTTCAATAATGGCATGGTTTATATGGAAAAATTCCTTGGCAATCCACGCCATGTTGAAATCCAGGTGCTTGCAGATGAACATGGCAATGCGGTTCATTTGGGCGAACGTGATTGTTCTATGCAACGCCGCCATCAAAAAGTAATTGAAGAGGCACCGGCTCCCGGTATTTCAGATGAACTACGTGCTGAAATTGGCAACCGTTGTGCCCAGGCCTGCATCGATATTGGTTACCGTGGTGTAGGTACGTTTGAATTTTTATATGAAAATGGCGAGTTCTATTTTATTGAAATGAATACGCGTATTCAGGTTGAACACCCTGTTACGGAAATGATCACCGGTGTTGATATTGTGCGTGAACAGCTTCGTATTGCCAGCGGCTTACCCCTGTCATACACACAAGATGATATTGTGATTAACGGTCATTCTCTGGAATGCCGTATTAATGCAGAAGATCCAGATAACTTTATGCCATCACCGGGAACGATTACCTCATACCATGCTCCTGGTGGCCCAGGTGTTCGTGTTGATACGCATATTTATAATGGTTACCGTGTACCACCTTATTATGACTCAATGATTGGCAAACTCATCACTCATGGTGAAACACGCGAAGTGGCAATGGCACGTATGCGTACAGCATTAAGTGAGATGGTTATTGAAGGTATTAAATGTAATATCTCGTTACATCAGGAGTTGTTCAATGATGCTGGCTTCCAGGCTGGCGGAGTAAATATCCATTACTTAGAAAAGAAACTGGAAGAGAAAGCTAAATAATTTTTTTCTTCTGCTTATTTGAAAAGCGAGTTACTACTTGATATAGATAACTCGCTTTTTTTTGTTCTTCGATTGCTACATTATTAAGGCCGCGGCATGACCGAATATAAACCTATAACTTACAAAACGAGAACAGGTTAAACAAATATGGCCTGGTTACAATTAATAATTCCAACCAATGAAACGGAAGCAGAGCAACTTTCTGACGCCCTTATGGAGCAAGGCGCAGTATCTGTCACGCTGGAAGATATGCAAGATCAGCCGATGCTGGAACCCGCTATCGGCACCACTCCAATGTGGTCTCAAACGCGCGCAGTTGGATTGTTTGATGCCAGTTATGATTTGAGCCAGGTGATTAAAAATCTCGAACAGCAACTTAGAAAAAAAATCCCTGACTGGAAAGCTGAACAACTCGAAGATAAAGACTGGGTGCGTGCCTGGATGGATGACTTTAAACCGATGCAGTTTGGCGAAAAGCTTTGGGTTGTGCCCAGCAACTTTGAACCACCACACGCCGATGCGGCAAATATTTTACTCGATCCCGGTTTAGCCTTCGGCACGGGCACACACCCGACCACATCAATGTGCCTGGAATGGCTGGACGCGAACCCGCCTACGGACAAAAACATCATTGATTTTGGTTGTGGCTCTGGCATTTTAGCCATCGCGGCAATTTTACTCGGTGCCAAACAAGCTGAAGCCATCGACATTGATCCGCAAGCCTTAATTGCAACGCGTGATAACGCAGAAAAAAATCACGTTTCCGAACAAGTTAAAACCTACCTTCCCACAGAGTTCTCTCAAACAACGACGCCTCTGTTACTGGCAAATATTCTTGCCTCACCGTTAATTGAATTTGCCGAATATTTTGCTGAGTTGACTGAAACACACGGCCAAATTGTGCTCTCTGGTATTCTTGCCGAACAAGCGGAACCGGTTTTAGCCGCGTACCAACCAAACTTTGACATCACGATATGGAAGCAGCAGGGCGACTGGGTTTGCCTCGCCGGAACGAAGCGGTAATGAGCCATTACAACTCCTTGCAATCTTATGGGTATAATTAACCCATGTATACCCGCTGCCCAACATGTTTAACCTGCTTTCGGGTCACTGAACACCATCTTGCTATTGCGGGTGGTAAAGTTCGCTGTGGCCAGTGCCAGCTGGTCTTTAATGCCACAGAGCATGTGATTGATGACTTACCGATTAATCAACTAAGCAATCCAACGCCTGCAAGCAATAATGATGTGGATACAAATAAAGTTGAAGAAGACCAGCTCAATGCAAGATCAGAATTCAACTTTGAACCCAAACCGGATAAGGCGGAGCAAAGCGCAGAGTCTGTAAATGAAGACTTGCAAAGCCCTCCCTCTGACGAGCCTGAAAAAAAAATAAGTGAAAAGCGTAATCTCGATGAAGAAGATAATGCTTTAGATAAAGAACAACTCGATAAAGATAACAAGGAAGAAATAAAGCAAGAACAAGGGCAAAAATTATCAAGAGACATATCAGAACAAATCATAGAAGAAGAATTTGAAATTTTTGATATTGATGATGAGTTGTCTGAGCAAAAGAAAATAGACAATACCGGTGAAAAATTTGCTGAAAATGAGAACAGCACTACAAATCAAAAGGCTGAAAAAGTAGAAAGTGAAGCAAGCTATAATGGCGAATCTTTTGAAGTTATTGATTCAGTCCCCCCCCTGGAAAATACAGCAACTGAGCAAGAAGCTGAAAATAATGACATCCCCGTTCAGCTTCGTGATGATCTTGAACGCTTACAACAACCCGCTGCCCGTCGTTTGCACCCCATGCTGAGCCTTCTTTTTATTCTGATCCTTTTTGCCGTTTCATTTTTACAGCTCGCCTACTTCCGTGCCTTTGAATTAACTTTCGCACTCCCCTCTGCAACGCCCTATATTGAAATGTTTTGTGAAAAAGTGGATTGTCATTACTCCGGCCCACTCGATAAAAAGAAAATCCAGCTACTTAGCCGCGATGTTCGGGTACACCCCAAAGAGAAAAAAGCATTACTCATTAGTGCCGCAATGATTAACAACGCAGACTTTGCTCAACCCTATCCGAATATTAAAATTCGCCTCTCTGATATCTCTGGCAACGTTGTGGCTGAACGAATATTTACCTCAAAAACATACATCGGCAGTGCAACGAATCCATTTTCATTAATGAAATCAAAAATTCCTGTGCATATAAAATTTGAAGTTGTTGATCCCGGTAAAGATGCTGTTAATTTTGAATTTAGTTTTCTATAAACCTGAAAAGCGATAAAAATACCCGAGTATTTTAGAAAAGTATTAACTACAAATATAAGCCTGCCTAACGCAAAGTTAGTTGATGATCAAGCAAGAAAAAGTAACTTAATCTCTTAATATTTTTTGTCACTAGCTGTATGATTGTTCACCCCCGAAAAACACTGTTTTAATTTTTTTAGATATTGGTCGTTTATGTTTATTGGTCCCTATCAGTTAAGTAACAAACTGGTTCTTGCTCCTATGGCAGGCGTCACGGATTTGCCTTTCCGCAAATTATGTCGCAGCTTAGGCGCGGGTATGGCGGTATCAGAAATGGTCTCATCAAACTCATTATTGTGGGGCAGCGACAAAACCAAACGTCGCGCCTCGCATGATGGAGAAACCGATCCAAAATCTGTTCAGATCATGGGAACCGAGCCAGCAATGATGGCTCAGGCGGCACAATACAATGCAGACAACGGCGCACAAATTATTGATATCAATATGGGTTGTCCGGCAAAAAAAGTTTGTAATGTATTGGCAGGCTCAGCATTATTACGAGATGAAAAATTAGTAGGTGATATTTTAACGGCCGTAGTTGGATCCGTTGACGTTCCTGTCACCCTGAAAATTCGTACTGGTTGGGATACTGATTCACGCAATGCCGTCAACATTGCTCGTGTTGCTGAAGATTGCGGGATCCAGTCATTAGCGATTCATGGCCGTACCCGAGCTGATCAATATCGTGGTGATGCAGAATACGACACCATCGCCGATGTCAAAAGCCGCGTTGCCATTCCAGTGATTGCCAATGGTGACATTAAAACACCGGAAAAAGCCAAATTTGTCCTCGACTACACCAAAGCCGATGCGGTGATGATTGGTCGGGCGGCACAAGGACGACCCTGGATATTCCGGGAGGTTGAGCATTATCTAAATACTGGAGAGCACTTACCTGAACCAGGCCTCGCTGAAATTCGCGATATTATGCTCGGTCACTTAGATAATCTTTATGAGTTTTATGGGGAGTTCACTGGTGTGCGTGTGGCCCGCAAACACATCAGTTGGTATAGCAAAGGTCAGTCACACGGCGGCGCCTTTCGTCAAGCAGTATGTCGGGTAAACACCATCGATGAGCAGCTTAGGATGACTCACGATTTTTTTGAACATTTATTAAACAAGGAGGAAATAGCAGCATGACAGAAGCCGCTTTAGTGGACCCTGCTATTACACAATTACATCCACAACAAGAAGAAACCAGAAAACCTTTAAAAACATGTGTCGAAGACGCGATGCAAGGCTACTTTAAACAGTTGGATGGTCACGTAACCAATGATCTTTACCAGATGGTTTTAAATGAAATTGAAGAGCCTTTATTTCGCAGTGTTTTACAACACACTCGAGGAAACCAGAGTAAAGCATCAGAGTTACTAGGGATCAATCGTGGAACCTTGCGTAAAAAGTTAAAAATGTACGGTTTGAACGACTAAATCAAAAAACTTTCCAGCAAAAAGGAGAGACTGCCCCGCAAAGCCGTCTCTCCTTTGAAGTTATTACTTTCTCTAAAATTACGGAAATTATCATGTCTAAAATCACCCGCGCTCTAATCAGCGTTTCGGATAAATCCGGCATTGTTGAATTTGCAAAAAATCTCCACACCTATCACGACATCGAAATACTTTCGACCGGTGGTACCGCAAAATTACTCGCTGAAAATGGCGTGCCTGTCATTGAAGTTTCAGACTATACCGGCTTCCCTGAAATGATGGATGGACGTGTTAAAACCTTACACCCTAAAATCCACGGCGGTTTATTAGGCCGGCGCGGTACAGATGAAGCCGTCATGCAAGAACATGATATTCCACCTATCGATATGGTGGTTGTTAACCTTTATCCGTTTGAAGAAACGATCGCGAAAGAAAACTGTAGTCTTGAGCTTGCGATTGAGAATATTGATATTGGTGGTCCAACCATGTTGCGTTCTGCGGCAAAGAATCATGCTTCGGTTACCGTTGTGGTTGATGCCAATGATTACAGCCGCGTGTTAAATGAAATTAAAGATAATAGTGGTGCTGTCACCGACGCAACACGTTTTGATTTAGCGGTTAAAACCTTTGAGCATACTTCACATTACGATGGTGCTATTGCGAACTATTTAGGGTGTATTGAAGCCGATGGAAATAAAACGACTTTCCCGCGTACCTTCAATAGCCAGTATAATAAAACACAAGAAATGCGTTACGGTGAAAACCCACACCAAGCCGCTGCATTTTATGTTGAATCAAATCTTTCTGAAGCAAGCATAGCAACTGCAAAACAGCTTCAGGGCAAAGAACTTTCTTATAATAATATCGGTGATACCGATGCCGCTTTAGAATGTGTAAAACAATTTAATGAAGGCGCAAGCTGTGTCATCGTAAAACACGCCAACCCTTGTGGTGTTGCAACCAGTGATTCTATTTTAGAGGCTTATGAAAAAGCCTATGCCACGGATCCGGAATCAGCCTTTGGCGGCATAATTGCGTTTAACCAGGAACTCGATGCAAAAACAGCCAGTACCATTGTTGAGCGTCAATTCGTAGAAGTGATTATCGCCCCTAAAATTAGTGAAGAAGCCATTAAAGTTGTCACCAAGAAAAAGAATGTGCGCTTACTTGAATGTGGTGAATGGAACGATACCCCTGCTTCTCGTTTAGATTTTAAACGCGTTAATGGTGGCTTGTTAGTGCAGGATGCTGACCTCGCGCTTTATAACGAGCTCAAAGTCGTCACTAAACGCCAACCTACTGATGAAGAAATGCAGGACTTACTCTTCGCCTGGCGCGTTGCAAAATTTGTAAAGTCCAATGCAATTGTATATGGCAAAGGTAATATGACCATTGGCGTAGGTGCGGGTCAGATGAGCCGTGTTAATTCTGCGCGCATTGCCGGTATTAAAGCAGAACACGCGAAGTTAGAAGTCAAAGGTTCCGTAATGGCCAGCGACGCCTTTTTTCCTTTCCGCGATGGTTTAGATCAAGCAGCTGAAGCAGGAATAACGGCAGTGATACAACCCGGTGGTTCAATGCGTGATGATGAAGTAATTGCTGCTGCCAACGAGCACGATATTGCAATGATCTTTACCGGAATGCGTCACTTTAGACATTAATTTTCTTAGAGCAGAAAGCGTTCACCTTTAAAAATTTTTCATGAAAATGAAGCTCTAATGGCTATTTAGTCATATAGGATAGCAGCTCAGGCATATCCTCTTTGTGCGCCATAATATAATTGCCGCCTGGAGGAATGCTTGTTGCCTCTACTGGTCCTGATAATGTCGGTAGGTAATTTCTAAATTTAAGACGTTGATGATAACAGCCACCATCTTCATTAATACTGTATGATTCATAGCCTAAATTTTTCATTTCTTGTATGACATTTCGGTTATTATCAAGGATGAATTGATAATTCGGATCATCCATTGGAGGAATGTTTGCTAATTCGCAATGAATGCATGGCTGAAATTTTTTAATAGTTTCATTGAGCCCTTTAAGAATATCTAATTCTGCCCCCTCAGCATCAATTTTAATTATTGCAATATTGTCAATATCTAACTGCTTTAGTAATCCATCGGCTTTGTAAGTTGGTACAGTTGTACTAAAACATGTTGTTCCTTTATTTACTTCAGGGTGGATAGACGAACAAGGGTCAGCATAACGAGATGCATAAAAAGTTTTTAGCTCATCAGAGTTGGCTAGCGCCACAGGAAGTACATTACAGTTTTTACTCCAATCATTTGCCCCTATCAACTCATTTATAAATGAAAATGAAGCATAGTTAGGTTCAAAGCCATAATATTTTCCTTCATTAATACCCAGTGTTTTACACGCAGTTTTATACCTTATCAAAAATTCACCTGCATGTGTTCCTATATCAATTGCAACTCCTTTCTTCATTAATAAAGAAGCATGAATACATTTAGACATAAAAAACTCGTTAGGAACAACTAAATATTTCCCCACCCAATTTGTTAGTGGTAATACTAACGACATTCCTAAGTACTCAGTTGTTCTTTTTTTGAAACGTAACTTATACAAAAACTGATGCCATTCTCTTACAAATTTTTTTTTCACCCACCACAAAAATGGATAGGAGTACATATCATCATACTGGCTTAAATTTTTACTTTCCATACATCCGAATTTCCATTGTTATTTACATCCTCGACTTTTAACACCATTTTTTGTTTCTTTGATAACTTCAAACTGATCGCTGACATTCCCATCTTTATTAATAAAATAGGCCTTTAAAGTACTTTTATTGACATCAAAAATCATTGAGCCTGCTTCTTGAAATGAATGGGGTAAAGCGGGGTGATCAAGAGATCCATTATCAACTTTAGAAGAAGAACCAATGACAGCATATACCGTTCCGGAATTTTTACTAATATTTTTTTCTTCCTTAGAATACGTTCCTTTTTGTCTGATCATCTCAGGCGTAAAACTCGATGAATACCCGTAATGACAACTGATCAATTCTGAGCGTTCATACATGTGACTATGACCAGACAAAACAACATCAGCACCGTATTGCTCTAATAAAGGAAGAATATTTTCACGAACGCTAATTAAACGTCCCCTGCTATCTCTTTTGCTATCGGAATTATGAGAACCCTTTGTATATGGAGGATGGTGAAAAGCCACAAATAACCATTGCTGTTTAGTCGCCTGTAAGTCTTTTTTAAGCCAGCTTAACATTTCACCATCAACATCATGATCGCTGTCTTGCGTATCCAGCATGACAAAATGAATATTGGCATAATCAAACGAATAATAATGCTCACTTCCTGAAGCAACACCACCGCTTTCTGCGTTAGTTGGAAAAGTAAAAAGATCAAAAAAGACCCAACGTCGCGCATCATGATTTCCATACGCAGGCCACACCGGGGTGTTACGTAAAATCATTTTATAAGGTTCAAAAAAACCCGCTTGAAACTGCTCATTACTGCCTGAACGATAAGCGTTGTCACCTGTCGTCACCCAAAAATCAAGAGAAGGAGAATCTATAGCACGACGTGGATTTTGTTTAAGCCAGCCCAACATCGCATCACGCACTTCATTTTGAATAGGATTGGGATAACCTTGATCGCCCGTCACCCAAAAACGAACCGGCACATCTTTTTTAACGGGAGCCGTTTTAAACCAAAACTCTTTTCCCTTGAATTCCTCTTCGGCTTCACTGCCCGTACTGTAAAAATATTTTGTCGCCGGTTTTAATTGCGTTAAACGTATTTCATGTTCTTCACCAGCTTCGCTTTCTTTTACGCTTAATTGAAGTTGTTGTGCATTCTCGCCATAGCGCACTACGCCAACAGAGGCGTGTTCACTTTGCCAGCGCAAGGTAACGGCGTCACTCGTCACCATCTGTAAATATGGTTCCCGAACGCCATTATAAAAACCATCCAGCCAAATCTGGGTCGGCCGACCAATCGCGTACAGCACAATAAGCGCAACCAACAGCAGGCCAAAACGGCGTAACCAACGAATCAAAAATGTCATAGATAAAAAGCCTTATGTCTTTATAATTATTTAAATTACATAATTCCTTAGTTTACAATTACTTGAGGGAATAACCAAACACAACTGGATTGACCCCGAAAAGCCAATCCGTTAAGGTCGCATCCTCAATCAAATAGCACAAATCAGGCAATATTATGAAAGTTCTCGTTATTGGCGGCGGTGGCCGTGAACATGCTTTGGCATGGAAAGCAGCTCAATCTGACTCTGTTTCAAAAGTCTATGTCGCCCCGGGCAATGCAGGCACCGCACTTGAAAACAAGCTTGAAAATATTAATATTGGCGCCGATGATATTTCAGCATTAAAGGCTTTTGCTAAAAAAGAAAATATTGAACTGACTATAGTCGGGCCTGAAGTCCCGCTCGTTTTGGGTATTGTTGATAGTTTTGCCGAATCAGGTTTGCGCTGTTTTGGCCCAAGCCAGGCGGCCGCTGAACTGGAAGGCTCCAAGTCTTTCACCAAGGATTTCCTTGCCCGCCACAATATCCCTACGGGCAGCTACAGTAATTTTACCGAAATAGACGCCGCTGTTGCGTACATTAAAGAACAGGGTGCACCTATCGTTGTAAAAGCCGATGGTCTCGCTGCAGGTAAAGGCGTGATTGTAGCGATGACTGAGTCCGATGCTATTGCCGCTGTGAAAGACATGCTCGCGGGTAATGCCTTTGGTGACGCCGGACATCGTGTGGTAATTGAAGAATTTCTCGCCGGAGAAGAAGCGAGTTATATCGTCATGGTGGATGGTGAACATATTTTACCAATGGCAACCTCTCAAGATCACAAAGCCGCACTGGAGGGCGATAAAGGCCCGAACACAGGCGGTATGGGTGCCTACTCTCCTGCTCCCGTTGTCACTCCCGAAATCGATGCTCGCATTATGGCTGAGGTGATTGAGCCAACGGTAAAAGGAATGGCTGCCGAAGGTAAACCTTATACAGGTTTCTTGTATGCGGGTTTAATGATCTCAGGCGACGGCTCACCAAAAGTGATTGAATATAACTGTCGCTTTGGTGACCCGGAAACACAACCGATTATGATGCGTTTAAAATCAGATTTAGTTGAATTATGTAATGCCGCATTAGATAAGAAGCTCGATCAAGCTTCGATTCAGTGGGATCCGCAAGCCGCACTCGGCGTTGTACTCGCCGCTGGCGGCTACCCTGCTGATTATGCCAAGGGCGATGTTATTTCCGGTATTCCTGCAGCAACCGCAGACGCTAAAGTCTTTCACGCGGGCACGACCGAAAAAGAGGGTCAAATAGTGACCAGCGGGGGCCGCGTCTTATGTGCCGTTGGTTTAGCGGCCAGCGTGAGCGAGGCTCAGGCAAAAGCGTATAAACTTGTTGAAAAAATTAGCTGGCACGGCATGAATTACCGCAAAGATATTGGCCACCGCGCAATTTCACGCGAAAAAGCCTAAATATTAAAGACCCCCCCCCTTTTTTAAACGGGGTGTGGATTGATGCTATTTTCCCCTTTTTTGGCTTAATCACAGATAAACTTCGACTTCTGAGCTCATTTTGCATAAAATATGCGTCTTTTCGGGCTCAGCTATTTTATACCGATAAAAATACAATGAGCGTTAATGCTCCATAAAGCGTACTTAATATTTTCGCGGCATGTAAATGCCAAAAATTAACCGAATTCAAAAACTATTTTATAAAGATTTAAGGAGAATCTCCATGTCTGCTAAACATCCCGTCATTGCGGTAACCGGTTCATCTGGTGCTGGTACGACTACAGTTAAAAATGCATTTGAGCATATTTTCTTTCGCGAAAAAATTAACCCGTTAGTGGTTGAAGGCGATAGTTTCCACAAATTCGATCGTGCAGAAATGAAAGAGCAAATCGAAGTATTTGCCAAGCAAGGTAAAAACCTCAGCCACTTTGGCCCGGAGGCAAACCACTTTGACCTCTTAGCAGATACATTCAAAGCTTACGGCGAAACTGGGCAATGCAAACGTCGTTATTACTTGCATAGCGATGAAGAAGCCGCTGAGCACAATGCACGCTTAAGCACCAGCCTCACTCCGGGTCAATTCACCCCCTGGGAAGACATTAAAGAACAGTCTGATTTATTATTTTATGAAGGCCTTCATGGTGGTGCAGCAGATGATAAATCTGATGTTTCTAAATTTGTTGATTTACTGGTTGGTGTTACCCCCATCGTTAATCTCGAATGGATTCAAAAAATTCATCGTGATAATGCACAGCGTGGTTACTCTGCAGAAGCTATTGTTGATACGATTTTACGTCGTATGGAAGATTACGTTAATTACATTACCCCACAATTTTCTAAAACGGATATTAACTTCCAACGTGTTCCTACAGTTGATACCTCGAATCCATTCATCGCCCGTGATATTCCAACACCCGATGAAAGCTTAATTGTTATTCGTTTCCGTAACCCTGATAACGTTGATTTCCCATACTTGCAGAACATGATTCAAGACTCGTTCATGTCTCGTCCAAACACTATCGTCGTACCCGGTAGTAAAATGGGCTTTGCAATGGAACTCATCTTAAACCCGGTTATTCATGACCTGATTGAAGCAAAGAAAAAAGCGTAGTTTTAAATTAGCTTGATTCTAAAATAGCCGGCACCTATTAATACGGTACCGGCTTTTTTTATATTTATAAATCAAATAAACACAAAAAATTAGCATGCAAAAATTTCTCAGCGCAACAAGTACGCAAAAAAACTGGCAAGCCGCTGCTGCTGATCTTTTACAGCAGTTTGGCGATATTCCCGCAGAAGCAAACGTTGCCTTTATTTATGCTAACGATGCATTTTCAACTGAACTGAGCCATTTGCTCGAAGAGCTCAAAACAAAAACAAAAATTAAAAACTGGATTGGTAGCATTGGCAAAGGTATTTGCAGTAATGCCCGGGAAATCTATGAACAAGCTGCTGTCACTGTCATGCTCGCAGATTTAGCAGAAAATTCTTTTGCAGTTTTTAATGGTATGGAAAATGCGCCTGCTGCGGAAATTGAAAGCTTTACGCTTAACTATGCACTGGTGCATGGTGATCCCCGTAATGGTCTGGTCAACGAGCATATTAAAAACTTACCCGGAAAAATTGGTAACGGTTACCTCATTGGTGGCATAACCTCATCTGAAAATCATTTTTTTCAGGTTGCCAATGATATTACCGAAGGTGATATCTCCGGTATTGTGTTTAATGACGAGACAAAAATTATTACCGGACTTTCGCAAGGGTGTACGCCTTTTGGCGAAGCGCATACATTAACCCAGTGTGACCACCATATTGCGATAACGATTGATAACCGTCCTGCGCTCGATGTTTTTAAAGAAGAAATAGGTGATGTGTTAGCACGTAATATCGATCGTGCAGCCGGCTATATTTTTGCCGCATTTCCGATAAAAGGCAGTGATACGGCAAATTATTTAGTCCGTGATATTATTGGGATAGACACTAATAACAACCACCTGGCAATTGCCGACAATATGCAAGCCGATAGCAAGATTATATTTTGCAAGCGTGATGGACAAACAGCCATTGAAGATATGCAACGCATGCTGAGCGATATTAAAAAGCGTTGCGGGACTGAAAAAATTAAGGGTGCTTTTTACATTTCGTGCATGGGTCGCGGGAAAAATTTATTTGGTAACAATTCCGAAGAACTTAAAATGATTACTGAAGTTTTGGGCGATATCCCACTAGCCGGCTTTTATGCGAATGGTGAAATTGCTGGCGATAAACTCTATGGTTATACCGGTGTATTAACTGTTTTTGTATAATACTAAACCCTTAAACCGCCTAAGCGCTTCATTGCCTGAGTCCTGTACCACATAGCGCCTGCAGCAAAACAAGCAAGAACCAATAAAATAATGCCGGCTACCCAGAACCAGGTCGAATCATTATATTGTTTAGCCTCCAAGGCCGCACGATCATTTTCTAGTTCACGACGCTCCGCTTTTAATTCCGTCACTTTTTCATTTAAAGCCAAATTAGCTTTTTCTAATGTCGCAAAAGCTTTTAAGCCCTTTGCATGTTCCTCTTTTAACTTTTCATACTGGGTACGCAAATGCTTAAGCTGAATGGTGGCAGGCGCCTCTTTAGTAGCATAGATATCTTTTATCCAGCCTGTAACACCTTTAGCCGTTGTGACCCTAATATAGCCTTCTATTCTCTCTTCAACCTTAAGCCGCATACCGGTAAAAACAACACTAATCGGCAACATGCCACTCACAGGCTGGGCCCGGATACCGACGCGTAAATTATCGCTGATATAAATATATTCAGCGGCATGCACAATATTACTCACGATAAAACTAAGTAAAATCAAACAGAAATAACGGTGATTTTTTTTATGTAAATTCATAAGGAGCTCAACAATACCAATATTTTTTATTCGTTAACACCTTAACTATCGGAAAAATCTCAATATTCTTTAAATTAATTTGCTTTTTTTCATAATGCAATGACCCAACAATAAAAACAATCTGGCACGAATTACCGTGCTGAAACGTATTATTTGGCCAAATAAATATCATCATCCACAACAACAAGCTCAAGCGACTGTAAATGCTTCCCCAAACAGGGGCCATGTATACAGCGCCCGCCGGCCGGTTCAAACAATGCGCCGTGTAAGCTACACTGAATATAAAGATCATCTGCACTTAAAAATACGTCTTTTTGCCAATTAAGGGAAACCCCCGTGTGCGGACAGCTATTTATATAGGCATAGTACTGATTTTTAAAATTAAGAATAAAAGCATCTTTAAAAGTTGAGCCATTTTGCACAACAAACTCTCTACACGATGAATTTTGCAGATCTTCAATATTGCAAATTTTTTGACTCATAAAATACCCTGAAAAAATAGCCTAAAACGGTTAAAAGAAAGAAAAAAAGCTTAAATAAAAAATTGTTTTTTGTCGATAAATACGAGTATAGTAGGCTCAAAGCATTCTTTAGTTCTTAAAAGCATGTGATTTAATTATAAAATAAAACCATTTAACCCAACTAAATTTTATTAGGAGCAGACATGGCCGCTAAAAAGAAAGCCAAGAAAAAAGCCGCAAAGAAAAAAACTGCAAAGAAATCAGCAGCACCCGCTAAAAAAATCAAAGCAATAAAAGAACCCATGACAAAATCGGCCTTGTACACCGAGCTTGCAGACCGTACAGAGTTAAAGAAAAAAGATATTGTTTCAGTTTTTGAAGAATTATCTGACATCATCAACGGCCATGTCCGTAAAAATGGCGCAGGTGTCTTTACAATGCCGGGTTTGATGAAAGTGAAGGTAGTACGTAAGCCAGCAACAAAAGCACGTCCAGGTATTAACCCTTTCACAGGTGAAGAGACTATCTTCAAAGCGAAACCTGCTCGTAATGTTGTAAAAGTGCAGCCGTTAAAAGCACTAAAAGACATGGCTATCTAAAGATAGCTGTTAGACGAGGGGAATTCTTCCCCCTCGTCTAAACTTTAAAAGCTCAAATTAAGTCCGAAATACCCGCCTTTATCCAGCTCAATAGTCCCAATATTCTCGATCTCTACATCAATCACTCTATAACCCAATGAGACGCGAGCCTGCTGGGTAATCTGATAGCTCAAATAAAAGCCATACTCCTGTAAATCTTTCGCATCACGAAATGCAACCACACCTGGCGCGACATAATAATTAGCGCCAAGACCGACTCCACCCCAGATTTCAGGGTTAAATAACAAGTCGCCACCAATAGCGATAGCCCCCACCGAATAATTTTGTACTTCAGCGAGATACGCCCGCGCACCAAGAGAAACAATCATCGGCACCGAAACACTTTCACCCCGTACTAATAAACCAAAATTCGCTAAATAATCACTGTCTTCAGTGTAAAGCACGCCCGCTTCCATTTCTAAGCGACCAAAATCCTGGCCAAAAGCTTCTGTGATATACATGAATCTCGCACTTTCGCTACCTAAAGTGATTTCAACGTCTTCCGCAGAGGCTGTTGCACTCATAAATAACATTATTGTCAGAAATATAATACGTGGATACATAAACACCAGCCTCTATGGTCAATATTCAAAGATATAAATTAAATTATAGCCATATTAAGCGAAAGAAATGTAAAGGTATAGGGGAATAATTAACCCTAAGCGTACTATCTATAAAATTCTTCACTTATAAAAAAAAGGGATATAAATAAGTGCTAAACAACCTGGAATGACTTGTTATGCAGCATTATTGTCCCATTGTTTTTTCGTGATTTTATACAAAACGTGTTCTCTGAGAGAATGCCCCTCGGGAATAATTGGGTGTTCGAAATTATTACCGGTATTGACCATATTCAAACGCTCCATTACTGACAGCGACTTTTTATTTGAGACTGAGGCAAAAGAATAAACCTCTTCTAAGTTAAGCTCTTCAAATGCGAACCTAAGAGACTCTTTTGCTGCTTCAGTAGCATAACCTTTACCCCAGTGCTTTTTACTGAGCCTCCAACCAACTTCTACACAGGGCGTTATTGGTAAATCATAGGTAGGCTTATGTAGCCCAACAAAACCAATAAACTCATTTTCATTGATAGTTTCAACTGCCCAGAAACCCCATGAGCGCTCAGTAATGAACCCCTTTATTCTACTAGCCAGCTGATTACTTTCACTCTCACTTAAGGTGCTTGGGTAATATTTCATTACGTCAGGATCAGCATTCATATTAGCAAAAGGTAATAAATCATCATCCTTCCATTGCCGTAATATTAACCTATCTGTTTTTAGTTCAATTACTTCAGTCATGAATACAACTCAGATCCTTTGATTTTGTATAACTTAGTCATCTACCCTTTAGTCACTATACCTGGTCACTACATCCTCAAGATTTTGCAGCCACTGACTCAGTTCTTCAGCCGAATCTTCTGATGTGGAGCCGGGTATACAATCATGTCGATTATGAGCAGTGAGGTCCATTCGTTCAGCAACTTCCGGTTGCGACTGAATGAAATCGAGCATAACACCACGCTCTATACGCAGTAAATAAACGCGGTCAATGGCCGCTACGGTGGCAGCACGTGGTGCCCCGGTTAATACAGACCATTCACCAAAATAATCTCCCGGATGAATCAAGGCAAGGTTAATATTACTGCTACCGACAAGATGCGAAACGCGTGCAGTCCCGCGGATCATAATATAAAAATAATCACCACTTTCCCCCTCATTTATAATCACTTGATCCGGGGAAACACCAATAATCGAAGCGGCATCAATAAGCGGCTTAAGAGTCTCTTTATCGAGCTGGCGAAATAAATCAACACTACGCAGAGCATTTTCACTTACCCGGCTTTTATATCGCTCGAGAATTTCAGCATATAGTTCACTGCGGCCGGCAATCACTTTTTCAAATACTGCGCCGGGAATAACTAAAAACACACTGGGTTTGGTGACGATAACATTCGAAATGCGAACAGGTTCAAATAAGGCGGCGATTTCACCAAACACTTCGCCGCGTTTTAAATGAGATAAAACAACTTTGCTATCACCGCTGCCTTCACTAATTTCTACTTCACCGATAATAATGATAAAAACACGACGATCATTATCACCTTGCTTACACAGAACCTCCTGCTCTACCGCAGAATGAACGATGCCATAATCAATAAAAATTTGCTTTTCTTCTGTCGTTAAAAAATCACCAAAAGCCGGGTGATTTTCAATTGCGTTTTCTATGACATCATGAATATCATCATTTTTATTCATTCCACTACTTCCTGTTTAACGAGAGGAGGAACACAGTGTAGATACTGTGTTAAATAATAAATCAGATATAAGTCACAAAACAATTAAATCAATCCCTGATAAAAAAACACTTCATCTATTTACCTGCTTTAAGCTATTATAAATAGCTTACTCATAACTGAAAAAATCATATTCATGCTTAAAAAAATTCTCTTTTTATTATGTATTATTAACTCACCCTTTGCTTTTGCAACAGCACCTTTTTTAGTTGATATAAACTGGTTAGAAAAAAACCTGCAGAACCCCGGTATTCGTCTCATTGATATGTCAGACAATACCCAGTTTCAACGGTTCCATATTCCAACATCAACACACCTGCCCTATGCGGCGATTAACAAACGCAATAAGCAGGGCGTCAGTTTTAGTGTTGGCAAACAACAAATCATTAACATTCTTGGTTTGCTCGGCATACAAGCACATCATCATGTTGTTATTTATGATGATATGGGCGGACTCCACGCCAGCCGACTTTTTTGGGAGCTGGAAAAAATAGGCCACCAAAATATATCCCTGGTCGACGGTGGCTTAGTTAAATGGATTCTAGCCGGGAAACGTGTCACCGCGGAAATCGAAAAGGTAAAACGCGTCCAGTATAAAAACAATACAAATGGTCGAAGCAACACGGTTACAGCAGAAAAAATTCTTAGCAGCAAGTTTGACGACAAAAATATTTTATTGGATGTGCGCAGTAAGGAAGAATATGTAGGGCACCCTCGTTACCCAAGAAGCGGGCACATTCCAAATGCAAAGTGGTGGGAATGGCAACAGGCGGTTAACTTTGAAAAAGCCTTTCAAATACAAAAACAAGCTGAGCTAAAAAAGCAATTAAAAGAGCTTGGCATCACAAAGGTGGACACACCGATCACTCTTTATTGCCAGTCGGGACACCGCGCTTCACACAGTTATTTTACGTTACGAAATTTAGGTTTTAATAATGTGAAAATATTCGATGGCTCAATGTCAGAATACAGCCAGATAAAATCGGCACCATTAACAAAAGGAATAAAGCCCTAAACTCGGCACAAAAAAAACCTTCCTCAGCGCTCAACGGGGGAAGGCTCAAACCACTTTGGGGGGTTGAAAAGACAATTTATCTCAAACTCGGTCTCACCTACTAAATCTAGTTAGCGAAAAGAGCTCTTTCAAGTCTTTTCGCTCTTTTCGTGATTAATTTTTTTAATACTCCAATTCTGGATAATTACCTTACTCTTCACACTTTTTACAGTTCAACTCCGAGTTTAAATATTGCGCTCTTCCCTCCCCCGTTTCTACCCAGGGGCGGTTAAACCAGGGAGGATTGTGGCGTACATGGCGCGTATGGCCACAACTCAATCGGGCAAACCAATCGCCTTCTTCATCCTTGTCAAAGCCGACTATTTTTTGATTCAAACCCTGCACCTAATCGCGAAAATTATCGTATTGTAGCGGCAGCCCCAGTTCCTCTGCCTTGAGCATGGCGATCGTCTGTTGTAAATCGTCTCTTTTTTTACCGCTTACCCTGACTTTTTCACCTTGAATCGCGGCCTGAACTTTGAGTTTTTTGGCTTTAATCAATTTGACAATTTTTCGTGAAAGCTCGCTATCAAGTCCTTGTTTAATCGTGATTTTTTGCTTGACCTGCTTGCCCAGTTTAGTCGTATCATCGATCTCCAAACACGAAATATCAATACCGCGACGATGGAGCTTGTTTTGTAAAATATCCAGCATTTGTTGTAGCTGAATATCAGCATCGGCGGTCATGGTAATGACATCATCCGCACGCTCAAAACCGGCCTCTACACCTCGAAAATCAAAGCGCGTGCTAAGCTCTCGCTTTGCCTGATCAAGTGCATTCGTTACTTCATGTAAATCAACTTCTGAAACCACATCGAAAGATGGCATCAACACTCTCCTGATAATTAGCGCCTACACAGCAACCCTGGTCACGGTTAGGCATGAAATATGCTTGGAACCTATTATCCGATGAATATCACACTTTGTGAATTAAAGCCCGAAGCCGGACAAAAATGAGTCCTGATTCAAAGTTTATTCAATATCGAACAACTAAGATAATGACAAAGCAGGTATCAATATGAAAGCACGTATAACCTTTTTATTTATATTCGCAGCAGCTATCAGCCTCTCTGGCTGTAGTTCTACTATAGCAACTAGTAATCATGTTGTGACAGCCTGCGAACAAGGCATAGAAAGCCTGAACGCGCGTTTAAATGCCCGTAATCACAACATACACCAGGCAAACTTAAGTCGAGCTAACGCCTTATTTGAAGCCGCTCAAATTCAACAGCAGTTTGCCGAATATCCCGGCTGTGTTGAAAAACTGCAGCGAGCAAAAGACTATCTAAATGGACAACAAGCGGCAATTATTAGCCGTTTATAAAGCCAGAGCGAACTTCAAGTAATCTCGCCCTTTTCAGCAGGGCTTTAACGCGTGATACTCTTGTTAGCCCAAATTAAAAAATAGTGGTTTCACACTGGGAAGAACGAGATGTCGGCACAAAAACTCTTTAAAACCGTTCGTGTATTTATTTTATTGATGATCCTGCTTGGTGTTGCAGTCGGCAGCTGGCTCACCAGCAAAAGAAGCACCGAATGGAATACGCCGCTATGGGTGGCGATTTACCCGATTAATGCTGATAACAGCCCTGCCACTCAACACTATATTGATAATTTAAGTCTCAATGATTTCAGCTCAATCGAAGCATTCATTGCAGAAGAAGCACGTGAATTTAAGCTGCTATTAAAAAAGCCCTTTTCGGTAAAACTCGCACCCCAAGTAAGAAGTCTTCCCCCCGAACCTCCCGCATCAGGCGCAACGTGGGAAATTATGTTGTGGAGTCTCAAGCTTAGATATTGGGCCTACCAAGAAAATACCTTCCGAGGTCCGGCACCGCATATTCGGGTGTTCGTAAAGTATTTTGATGTACAAGATCAACAGCCACTCGCGCACTCTCTTGGTTTACAACAGGGCATGCTGGGCATCGTCAATGCCTTTGCATCGCGAAAAATGACACTCTCAAATTCAGTCGTCATTACCCATGAAATATTGCATACCTTAGGCGCCAGTGATAAATATGATCTCAGTACTAACCAACCAAAATACCCAACAGGGTACGCAGAAGTAGAACGCCCCCCCCTCTACCCACAAGCGTTAGCGGAAATAATGGGCGGAAGAATTCCGATAAACGAGGAGCAGTCAGTCATTCCTCGTGGCTTGCACCAGGTGATTATTGGCCCGGAAACGGCACGTGAAATTCACTGGCTAAAATAAAAGAAATACCAGCGCCTGTTGACGCCGAACTCAACTCAAACCTGAAGACTCACCAATGTACGAGGAAAATAAGCCTGTATCGAGAATCCTTGCTGCATAATATTTTTGATACCAAAACCTGATATCACTTCATTATTTATAAGATTACTTGATCCAGATCAAATGTTGTACTCCTCTTTTAATCCATATTAAAAATAAACCAAAAAAGGGGGGAGATAGAAAATGATAAGCAACAATCCACAAATTATTAATATTATGGATAATAACTGGTACGTTGAAACCCAAACAGGGCTTGATGGCCCCTTTAAAACTGAAAAAGAAGCAAGCTGTTTTTTAGAGCATGCAAAAATTTGCAGTTCTGCCCGACTCGCTTTTGCGGGTTTACAATTTACAGCAGAAAAAAAGAAACGCTCATAGAGTTACGAATTGTAAACTCTATAGTGCCGGACAATAATATTTGATTTTTTAAACTATATTTATACTTCCTTGCAACCGTGTTGATGGGTCAAAGCAGTATATGATAAGCAAAAATCCCCAAATTATTTATGTCATGAACAAACATTGGTATATCGAAACGCAGACCGGACTTGAAGGCCCGTTTGAATCAGAACAAATTGCTGCTTTCCAGCTCAATAAAGTGAAACAAGACAACCCCGGCACAGCGCTTAAATTTGCTGGCTTACAATTCACCCCTAAAGATTAAGCCTTATTCTTTAGGTAGTGTATTTGTCATTGATGGGCGAGTCGAAAACTGTTCAAACCAGCCAGTTAAAGCAGGACGCTTCTCTCGCCAGTTTTCATCGGGGATTCTAAAATCCAACCAGCCTAAAGTGCAAGCAATACAAAGCAGTCCAATATTTAATTCCATTTCTGACCACTCTGAAATTGAGTTTTCTAAATAATCTAACGCACGCTCAATTGATTTTTTTTGTACCTTATCCCAATCCTTAGATTGTAATGCCGCATCACGTTTACGTTCGAGAAAACGCGCAATACCTGACTCCAAAATACCATCGCCAAGCGCTTGCAAACTTAGCGCTTTCCAGTGGGCGTCTCCCTCGGGCGGAATTAATTTTTTACCACTGTGCAATGAATCCAGATATTCACAAATTACCGATGAATCATAAAGAATCATACCGTCATCTGTTTTTAGTGTCGGGATTTTTGATAAGGGGTTTTCAACAGTCAAAATATCTTCAGCTTGCCACGGGTTTGTTTTAACCCATTCAATTTTCGTATCTAAACCAACTTCAGCAGCAAACACATTCACTTTACGCACAAAAGGCGAGGTCGAAGAATAATATAATTTCATCATTACTCGATCCCTTTATCTGAATTTTCAGGTTTGCCTTGTGGCCAGTCCGAAAAGGGGTAAGGATGCTGCTCACTATTGAACGTCAGAAAAGTCAATATTTGATAAATATACGTACTTAAACTTTGCCCCAGGCTCACAAGCTTTTCATTTGTTGTACCCGTGAATAGCGAAAGCACAAATTGAAAAGCAATTACCGCAAATACGATAACTTTTGCAACACTATAAAAAATGAGGAACAACAGCATATACAAACCCCGAAGCCAGGTTTTTCGCTCACTAAGATTCTGTTTAATATCATCACTCATCATTTTTTTCCTTTTATTGTTTGCGCGTAAACACCCAATTATTCCCTTTTGATAATTTTTTATTGAATTTATAGCCTTCTTCATTAAATGATTTTAAATCTTCGGGATCACTTAATTTATTCTGAATAATATAACGACTCAGCAAGCCCCTTGCTTTCTTCGCATAAATCCCAATCATTTTATATTCGCCATTTTTAAATTCTTTAAACGCAGGCGTGATAATCTCCGCATTTAACTCTTTTGGCTTAACTGATTTAAAATATTCATTCGATGCTAAATTAATTAATGTGTCCGATTTAATTTTTTTCAACTGTTTATTCAGGCCGTTGGTAATATCTGAACCCCAGAACTCATAAAGATTTTTACCTGCGTCCGTTTTTAGTTTGGTTCCCATTTCAAGACGATAAGGTTGCATTAAATCTAAAGGGCGTAAGAGACCATATAATCCTGAAAGCACACGTAAATGTTTTTGTGCAAATTTAAAGTCATCCGCCTTAAATGATTCCGCATCCAGACCAGTGTAAACATCCCCCTTAAAAGCCAGTATTGCCTGTTTCGCGTTTTTTTCCGTAAAGGGCTTTTTCCACGATTCATATCGTTCAAAATTCAGGTCCGCAATTTTTGCACTGACCTTCATCAGGTCAGAAATATCCAGCGAAGAAAAATTTCTTAAACGGTTAATCAGACATTGTGAGTGGTCCAGATAGTCTGGCGTCGTAAACACCTTGGTTTTTGGTGTTGTTTCATAATCGAGGGTTTTGGCAGGGGAAATTACAATTAACATTATCAATCACATTTTATAAGTTATAGAAATAGAAATTATACTAAATTTAAGTCGCCAGGCTAGGGCCTTTATTTTTTAATGATACCCCGACCAGAAATGAGGCTCTGCATATTTTGGCTAAATGACAAATTATTATATTCTGCGCGCAATTCTTTTAAGCAATTACGACACAAACAATCATCGTACTCCTTACTGCTATATTCCAACTGTTCCGCCGTCATCTCTACAGTCGAACACTGGCACAATAAAATAGAACCTGTTTTACATTCAAAAAAATGGGAACAACGCGGGCATTTTTTATTTTCATGTTGCGGCATAATAAATTCCCTTTAATTCACTAAACGCTCAGCCAGTTTATTAGCACAAGTTTTTATCTCTTTTTTATCCGTTTCTTTAATTTCTTCCACCTTACCGGGCAAAAGATAATTCACCTTGTTCACTAAACTTTGAATCTGTTCATCTGAAATGGTGCCAGCCTTAGCATTTTGATATTTCAGGCACATTTCTTTATAGGCATTGAAATCTACATTTTTCAATGAAAACTCATCGCCATACATAAAATAAAGCGCAACCGCGATAACGACTAAAAAAGCAGTAGGGTAATGTTTTTTTTCCAATCTTAAATCCTTAAAACCAATAACATTTCGTCAACAACCAGGTCAGTTTAAACCTAATCGATAACCTTGAATATTTATTTTTCATAAAAAATAAAAAAGGCAGCCGAAGCTGCCTTTGAATAGTTACATTTTGACTCAGATCCTTTAAAGAATCTTTTTATTATTATGTTCTCTCCCCCAAAAATCTTGCGAATGATACTACTAAAGATTATTCCAATAGTGAAGGAATATTTATGATTATTAAGCTTATTATCACCTTGACAATTTTTTTATGAAAACACATAAAAATTCAAAATCATTATTAGTATTTAATAATAAGCCTTAGAACTAATCTATCCATTAATGTTGAACGGTACATGTTTCGATCATTATTAGATTCTCATTAAAATTTTTCCATAGCAAGTCGGGATTCAGGAATTTTTGCATTAACATGTTCGACATGGTGATAACCTATTGCCAGTGCAACCTTGCAGCAATAACCATCCAGTTCTTTTTTAAACTCTTCACTCACTAGTTCAGTATCAATACCTTTTTAAACTGCAATTTGTTTTTTTCGCAGCACGACAATAGCTGCTTTTATGATGACTTATTATTCTTATTGACAGACGATAACAACTTATTAAAGTGCTGCGTTAGCGTTACAATATTTTTGTCATTATTATCAACACGATAAACATTGCTCCCAGCAAGGTTTACCTGCATATCGTTCTGCTAAAAAATCAATAAACTGTCTGACTCGTTGTGATAAGTGTCGAGTGGGTGGATATATTGCATAAGCATTAACAGGCATGCTCTTATATTCTTGTAATATAGGTATAAGTTTACCTGCTGCTATATCTGTATACGCAATAAATGTTGGCTGACGAATAATACCTAATCCTGCCGCGGCTGCATCTCTCATAAATTCACCATTATTCACACGAATAATTTGCTGAACAGTTGTCGTAATTGGGTTTTCGTCTTTATCTAAAAAACTCCAAAGCTCAGGCCGTTCTAAATAGCTATAAGTTATACAATCGTGTTGCGCTAATTCTTCAGGTTTTTTGGGCTCTCCATGCTGTCTTAAATAATCAGGACTGGCACAAACAACTGTTGATAGTTCGGCTAATTTTCGGGCGATTAAACTGGAATCTTTTAATTCTGCAATACGCACTCCAACATCAAACCCTTCTTGAATTAAATCAACTTCACGGTCACTAAAATCTATATCAAAAGTAATTGCCGGATGAAGTTTTTTAAAATCAAAAATCGCCGGCGCTAAATGCATCAAGCCAAAACTAAGCGGAGCTGCAACTTTAATTTTTCCTCGAATCTCCTGATGAGACTGAGTAACTGAAAATTCCGCTTCCATCAGATCATCTAATATTTGCGTACATTGTTGATAAAATACAATTCCGCTATCCGTTAGATTCATTTTCCGAGTGGAACGATGGAACAGCTCCACACCCAGCTTTTCTTCTAATTCAGACAAACGGCGACTCACGGCTGATTTAGCTAATTGTAAATGTTCCGCAGCCGCAGTTATTGTTCCGCTATCGACTATTTGAGTGAAAGTCTCAATTTCTTCTGTTTTAAGCATATTGTTCAAATATACAGAACAATATGTTCCCCAACAAGACATATATCCATTTAACTAGAACATATAGACTGCCTTTAAACATAATTTATCTTCTAAAAAGGAAACAAGCATGGATAAAAATACACATAATATCTTAATGGTAAGTTCAAGCGCGCGTCAGCAAGACTCTGTGACGCGGCGATTTGCAAATGAGTTACTTAATTCTTTGCAAAAGCAAAACAACAAATCCAATATTCAAGAACGTGATGTATCCGTTGGCATTCCTTATCTTGATGAGCAATGGGTAAACGCAAATTTTACCGCAAGTGAACAGCGAAGCCATGACGACAAAGACGCTTTAGCGTATTCAGACAATTTAGTTGATGAGTTACAAGCTGCAGATAGTATTATTATCGCTGCGCCGATTTATAATTTTAGTGTTCCTGCAAGCCTGAAAGCATGGATAGATCAAATATTGCGCGTCGGCTTAACTTTCAATTATTCTTCAGAGGGCCCCGTTGGATTGTTGGAAAATAAAAAAGCGTACATCATTATAGCAAGTGGCGGTACAGAAATAGGTAGTGATATTGATTTCGCCAGTGGTTATCTACGGCACGTAATGAATTTTATAGGCATTAATGACATTTCTATCATATCCGCTGATCGTTTCAACCAAGATGATGAACAAAATGTACAAAAAATAAATACCCAAATACAAAATGCTATAAAAGAGGTTGCTTAACAAAAAGAATATTATGCAGTTATAAAAGGGCTTTGCCCTTTTAATTTGCTCCATTTCCTTAATAGGAAATCTTATCCAAAACCAAACACCAATAAGCCTTCAATTTTTATTGCGAATTTTTTTAAATATTTTTTTTAATCAACAAGAATAACTCATCAAACTTTTCTATATAGTAATGAGGTGTGGTTTGTCCGGGGCTGCTATAATTTTCTTTATTGACTCCGTAATCTAACCCCTTCTCCGTTAATGCTTTGTATTTTTTAATTTTCCCCTCATACTTTGAACTTGGCCGTTCTTTCTCTTCAAGAATATCAAGTGATACTAAAATTTTATTCACTTTTACAACGGATATTTCGGCATTATTTTGTTTTAAAAGGTTTGTCATTGAGTCAGTTTTCATTTCAGGATACCTGCTAAATAATAAATAAAAGTATATTATTTATCTTCAGAAAACTTTCATTTCTATGATGTGATCTAGCCTGATCAAAAAAACGTCGCTTTGTCCATGTTTTTTTGCAACTAAATATTCTGCTTTATTTTTTGTTTGAATGTCTACAGGGGTAATATCAGTCTTTGTAACAATACCTTCTTTGTTGCGCCATGTTAAAAAAAATTTATTTTTATGCATTATGGCCAGTTCACACTGACTATGAAGATCACATGAAACTGGCTTGTAAGGTATATTTGATTTAACTTCATTCATGCCAGTAATATATTATAAAAAATCAGTTACTAACACTTATTTTCACTTTATCGCGAACCATTATTTTTTGTTCAGTCAGTTTTTTTTGGAAACCAGAATGGTTTGGTCATTACACAAGATATCCAAACGACCGCCATGTAAATAAGGCTGCCAATTGCGAGAATATTATAAATCGAGTCTGCAGCTTTGCGTTCCTCTAAAGTGGAATATTCACCCGTGATTATCATAAAAACAGATACAGCCAGGACAATAAGTGCGGCAAGGATATTTAAACGTAAAACGCGCCGCATCAGCAAGGCTTTGTTTTTATTCAAAATTTTCATAGCAGGCTCCAAAATTAACGTATCATCAAATGCTAATTTAAGGATTAGTGCCTTAAATGTTATTGACCTGGATCAAATTTAAGTCATTTTAGTAAATTAAATAATAGTTAATTGTGTTGCTTCGCCCAGCAACCAGAGTCACTACCGGTAATTATGCGGCGGAGCCCCGTTTTAATTATTAACAAGATGCTCAATCAGCCGTTCTATTTGTTGTTCACAACAAGCGCTGCCCATAGTGGCATAGGTTTGTTTTTTAACTTCTGCCACAGTAGAAGCCCCACTTACAATGGCATTAATAATATCCATTTTCGGTACCTCATTACAAACACAGAGATTTTTGTCTAAATTTTTTTTAAGAATCGCGGGAAGTTTGTCTAAAGGCTCTGTAACAGGATTTTTTTTACTCAACTATTTCCTCAGCTTTACCTAACTTAATCGAATTTAAAAAAACTGACTTATCAAAAAACACAATTTCCCTGGTAGTGATATTGCGCGTTTCCCACCTTTCACCATCATCCGCAATTATTTCAATTGTCATACCAGAAATCATAAATTTTTCACCAACTTTTATATCCATATTTTACACAATTAAAGCTTTAATTCTCTCCAAAAATATCATCGGGTATTAACGTATAAAAATAGGGCACGTAGGTTAAAACGGTACCTTGAAACACACCAAGATTTCTCCAAGTGTTCGTCAGTTGTGCTATAAGCGTTTCATTTTGAGGATCTTTTTTTAACTCTTCCAGTGTCGAGATTAAAGGTTTTATGCTTTCCTCCCTGGTGTATTGATTTAACATCTGAATCGCGTTATCTATATCAGCAATATCATTATTCATATTTCATTTTATCCGTTTATATTCTTAATTTATTTTTCTTCTTCAATAAGCTTAAAGACTCTAACTTCACTTAACTTATGCATAGGTCACATCTATATTTTCACTTCTAATCACATCATTTGCCGTGAGACCGATAAACCCAGAAAGATCATTGTTCATATCTATGTTTGGCAGCTCAAAGCCTATGTTTGCATTTTCTTCTTGCCAAAGCATCCACAAGCGATCAATTTGTGCATGGTGTAAAAAAAACAGAGGGTCATTTGCTGAGCTGGTTCCGGATTTCATATCACCGCCAGTCCAACCATGAATTCTAGCGTGAATATTCCATGACTGCACATTCATGTCCGCAAAATTGTCTGCCTCTAAAATTCTATCTGTGGCTTTTTTATGCCGCGTCGCAATTTTAATAATACGGCGGGTAATCCCCATCCAGGAGCGTCGCCTTAACTCTTTAGGTATTCGACCACGCTCGGTCCAGTTCCAGTAAGGAAGAGCAACACGGTTATCTGCTTCTTGTAAACGTATTTCGAACTGATGTAAATAACCACGATGCCATGCTAAATAAAGGTTGTTAGTAGCACCATGTTCACCATATGTTTCGTGAAAATTTTCCCACTCATTCCAGCCATCGCTGGATGTATCTTCCTTAACCTCTTGCATCGCACAAATAAGACGTTCCCACTCTCTATCGGTTAAATCACGCGAATCCTTTCTAACTGGCATTGTTAATCTCCATATTTTAATTAAAGTCAGATTTAAGATTAAAACAAATTAATCTTTACACTGAGTCTGAGTATCGTACCATACTACATTACTCTGAAATTTATTAAATTCAGCACATTAATTTAAGGTAGCATAATGGATACGGATAATTTAATTGAAACAAGCATACAATTCTGAATTGACTATGGCTTGAATATCATTCTGGGCAATTCTGAATTATATTATTGGTAAATGGGTCGCCAAATTATTAAAAAACACTTTAATTAAGTTTATGCAACGCTCCAATACAGATCCATTATTAATTACGTTTTTATCAAATATTGCCTACGCAGCAATACTGGTTTTTGTCATCATTGCTGCATTAGGTCAGCTCGGCATACAAACCACTTCTTTTATTGCCATACTCGGTGCTGCAGGTCTTGCAATTGGCTTAGCATTACAAGGTTCTTTATCTAATTTTGCCGCAGGTGTATTAATGATTATTTTTCGCCCTTTCAAAGAAGGAGATTTTATTGAGGCCGCGGGTGTATCAGGTATAGTTGAAGCTATTGATATATTTACAACGCGTATTCGTACCGGAGATAACAAATCAATATTTGTACCCAATGGTGGAATAATGGGAGGCAATATTGTTAACTACTCCGCAAAAGAAACGCGCCGCATCGATATAGTGATTGGTATTGGTTATGATGCAGACATTAAAAAAGCTAAAGATATTTTAAT
>Ga0316207_10001281_pt1 | contig 31931 bp, 30 predicted proteins | sample 6weekpyrite_MG_FD_204943 | JGI IMG/M metagenome (GOLD analysis project Ga0316207, IMG submission 204943) | Microbial mat bacterial communities from mineral coupon in-situ incubated in ocean water Damariscotta River, Maine, United States -... | ecosystem: Environmental > Aquatic > Marine >...
GTAAGACTTCGCCATAGAGTCCCACGACCATCAGGGTCAGCGGATTCATTGCCTCATCCATACGTAAGCCTTCTGTGTATGGCCAGTCCAGGATGCGACGGCGTTGACCCGGCATCTGCGCAGGATCATACAAGGTTGTGAATTCGACGTACTTGGCCTTTGAGGTTGGCTTAAAACGCTTGATCAAATCGGCCAGTGGAAAGCCAACCCAGGGCACGACCATTGACCATGCCTCGACACAGCGGAACCGGTATATACGTTCTTCAAAGGTGTGTGGTTTAAGAATATCTTCCAGGTTATAGACACCCGGCTTTTCAACTTCGCCTTCGATAGCAACCTGCCAGGGTGTCGTTTGCAAGCGATGGGCATTCTTGGATGGGTCACCCTTGCCGGTACCGAACTCGTAAAAATTACAGTACGAGGTGATGTCTTTATAGGTGTTTGGTTTTTGATCCGTGCTGAAAGGCCCTTTCACCACACCGTCCAGCTTGGCGCGTGGTGCCGGTTTGGGCAGTGTCCCGGCTAGCAGCCCGGGGGCGGCAACTGTGCCAGCGGCGGCCAATGCAAACTGACCACTCTGACGAATAAATTCACGGCGACGCTTGAATGTTTCCGGATCCGTAATCTCGGAAGAGAGGATGTCGTTATTATTCTTGCTCTTGATAATCATGCGGGTTTCCCTTGTCAGACCCTGTTCTTGATTATACGACCCCGCCCCGTGACTAAAGTTGCATTAATCCACCCAGCAACGTGCATTGCGGAACATACGCAACCATGGCCCATCTTCGCCCCACTCATCCGGGTGCCATGAGAACTGGGCAGTACGAAATACACGTTCAGGGTGAGGCATCATGATCGTAAAGCGACCATCTGTTGTCGTCATGCCGGTAATACCATGAGGTGAACCATTCGGATTAAACGGGTAGCTATCTGCCACATCACCGTAATTATCAACATAACGCAGGCTAACCAACCCACTGTCTTCAGCAATATCGGCCGTGTTACGGACAAATTCTGCACGCCCTTCTCCATGCGCAACCGCAATCGGCAAGTGCGAGCCTGCCATCCCGGCAAGCAAGATTGATGGTGACTCCTGCACTTCAACCATCGACACGCGTGCCTCGAACTGTTCAGAGTCATTGCGTACGAACTGTGGCCATGCATCCGTTCCCGGGATCAATTCATGCAGGGATGACATCATCTGGCAACCGTTACAGACACCCAGACCAAAACTGTCATTACGTGCAAAAAATGCTGCAAATTCGTCACGTGCACGCGAATTGAACAACACTGACTTGGCCCAGCCCTGCCCTGCGCCCAAAACATCACCGTATGAGAAGCCACCACAGGCCACCAGACCGCGGAAGTCGGCAAGACTGACGCGACCGCTGATAATATCGCTCATGTGTACATCGACTGATGCAAAGCCGGCCTTGTCAAACGCAGCCGCCATCTCACGCTGACCATTGACACCCTGTTCACGCAGGATAGCCATGCGGGGACGTTCGCCCTTGCCGATATACGGTGCAGCAATATTATCGTCTGCATCAAAGCTGACAACCGGTTGCATGCCCGGGTCGTTACGATCCAGCAGGCGGTCATATTCCTGCTGGGCACGCAGTGGGTTATCCCGCAAACTCTGCATGCGCCAGGTTGTCTCGGACCAGGCACGGTGCAGGTCTACACAGGTGGCATTGAATACATCCACGTGGTCATGCTGGAACACGATGTGATCATCATCATTCAAACTACCGATGACATGGCTGTACTGACCTAACCCGGAATTATGCAAGGTCTCCAGTACCGCATCGGTATCACAATGTGCAACCTGGATGACCGCGCCAAGCTCTTCGGCAAACATCGCCGCCGTGGTGTCATCACCAAGGGCATCCAGTTCCACCGTTACACCGGTATGGCCGGCAAAAGCCATTTCAGTAATGGTTGCAAACAGGCCACCATCGGAACGGTCATGGTAGGCAAGTAACAGGTTATCGGCATTGAGCTGCTGGATCGCTGTAAAGAAATTCTTCAGTGCTTGAGGGTCATCAAGATCGACCGGATGATGACCAATTTGCTTGTAGACTTGCGCCAGCGCGGAGCCACCCAAACGATTCTTGCCTTTACCCAGGTCGATGAGGATTAAATCGGTATCGCCTTTATCTGTGCGCAGCTGTGGCGTCAGGGTACGACGCACATCCAACACCGGTGCAAACGCAGTGATGATTAAAGACAGTGGCGCTGTGACACTGCGATCTTCACCGTCCTGTTGCCATACCGTCTTCATCGACATGGAGTCTTTACCGACCGGGATACAAATACCCAGTTCAGGACACAATTCCATACCCACTGCGCGTACCGTGTCATACAGCCCGGCATCCTCGCCCGGGTGTCCCGCAGGAGCCATCCAGTTTGCCGATAATTTGATGTCACTGATCTTATCAATGCGCGAAGCAGCAATATTGGTAATCGATTCAGCGATTGCCATACGGCCTGATGCGGCATGTTGTAACAGGCCGACAGGCGTGCGTTCACCCACTGCCATTGCTTCACCGCAGTAATGATCATAACTACTGGCGGTCACCGCCACATCGGCAACCGGTACCTGCCATGGCCCCACCATCTGGTCGCGTGCGACCAGGCCGGTGACACTGCGGTCACCAATCGTAATCAGGAAGGTTTTGTCCGCAACCGTTGGCAGGTGTAACACGCGCATTGCGGCTTCGTTAATATCAATACCGTCAGTTTCAAACTCTTGTTTCTGGAAAGGCTTGTGATGCACATCGCGCAACATCTTCGGTGGTTTACCCAGCAATACTGACAGCGGCAGGTCGATCGGCGTATTGTCAAAGTGGGCATCACCCAGTATGAGGTCAGTTTCCTCGGTGACTTCACCGATGATGGCATACGGACAGCGTTCACGGGCACACAGTGCCTCGAACTCATCTATACGTGCAGGATCAATGACCAGTACAAAACGCTCCTGCGCCTCGTTGCACCATATCTCCATTGGCGACATGCCCGGGTCATCATTCGGGATAGTACGCAGTTCAAAACGACCACCACGACCACTGTCATTAACGATTTCAGGCACACCGTTTGAAAGGCCGCCCGCACCAATATCATGAATACTCAGGATCGGGTTGTCAGAAAGGTTAGTACAATGATCAATCACTTCCTGGCAACGGCGCTCCATCTCCGGGTTGTCACGTTGTACCGAGGCAAAGTCCAGGTCCTCGGTACTGGTACCACTGGCCATGGATGATGCAGCACCGCCACCCAGGCCAATCAACATGGCCGGTCCACCCAGAACAACCACCGGTGCGCCGACTGACAAGTCACATTTCTCAACATGTTCAGGACGAATGTTACCCAAACCACCCGCCAGCATGATCGGCTTGTGGTAACCACGAACCTCCTCGCCCTCTGGTCCCGGCACCTTTTCTTCAAAGGTGCGGAAATAACCACACAGGTTTGGACGCCCAAATTCATTATTAAACCCGGCGCTGCCAATCGGTCCCTCGAGCATAATCTCCAAGGCTGAAACAATTCGCCCAGGTTTACCGTAATCGGTTTCCCAGGGTCGCTCTGCATCCGGCAGGCGTAAATTGGAAACAGAGAAACCACACAGGCCGGCCTTGAAACGAGAACCTCGCCCGGTCGCCCCTTCATCACGGATTTCACCACCCGAACCGGTCGCAGCGCCCGGTGCCGGCGAAATCGCGGTTGGATGATTATGCGTTTCCACCTTCATGATAATCGGCATCTCGGTATCCGAATATGCATAGGTATTATCATCAGGGTTTGGCACAAAGCGTGTCGCTTGCGGGCCATTCATAACCGCTGAGTTGTCTTTATATGCAGACAAGACGCCTTCCGGGTGTAATTCATGCGTATTGCGGATCATTGCGAACAGTGACTTATCCTGCTCTTCACCATCAATGATCCAGTCGGCATTAAAGATCTTGTGCCGACAGTGTTCTGAGTTGGCCTGCGCAAACATCATGAGTTCGATATCGGTAGGGTTACGGTTGAGACTCGTGAAGTTTTGCACAAGGTATTCGATTTCATCGTCTGACAGTGCCAGGCCAAGTTCTGTGTTGGCCTTTTCCAGTGCAGACTGCCCACCTGTCAAGATATCTACAGAGGTAAACGGTGCAGGTTCTGCCTGGCTGAACAGGTTTACTGCGTCATCCATGGATTCATATACAGCCTCGATCATACGGTCGTGTAGCTCAGCCACGACCTGCTGCAAATCAGCACCTTCAAGTGGCTTGCCATCCTCGGTGCGGATATAGAATGCCTTACCCCGCTCCAGGCGTTGCAATGTGGCGAGGCCACAATTATGCGCAATATCAGTCGCTTTACTCGACCAGGGCGAGATCGTGCCGGGTCGCGGCACGACTAACAACAACTGACCGTCAGGTACCTGCCCATCATCACTAACGGGGCCATATGCCAGCAGCCTGTCAAGAATCTTCAATTCAACTTCGGGTAATTTCGACTCCAGCCATGCAAAGTGCATGAATTCCACGTCGATCCCGCTAATATTCGGGACGCACTGGCGAAGACTGCTAAGTAACTTATTCAGCCGGAAGGCTGACAGGGCAGGACAACCACGTAAACGCAGCATGAGGCCTCACTTTAATATTAATCAAGACTGCTGAAAGGCCGCATGATACTGAAATCACCGCCATGTCGCCAGCAGATAGACCGCTATCTGCATGGCTGGAGGACATTTCTCAGGTTATTTTTTACCGAACTGCTTAACCATGGTCTGCATCCCTGAGGCCAGCTCTGCCAGGTGTTCACTAGCTTGTGTCGTTTGCGAGACACTTTGCGTGACCTCTGAAGACATACCACTGATATTATTTACATTTCTGTTGATCTCTTCAGCAACCGCCGTCTGCTCCTCCGCAGCACTGGCAATCTGGGTATTCATGTCTTCAATTATCTGCACAGCCTGGGTAATCTTGTCGAGGGCCTGTTCAGCCTGTGCCGCTTGTTCAACGCCGGCCTGGGCCTTGTCGCGACCACTGCCCATGGCATCCACTGCACTGCTCGCACCTGATTGCAATTTTTCAATCATCGAGGTGATTTCGACTGTCGATTCCTGGGTTCGACTGGCGAGTGTTCGCACTTCATCGGCGACCACGGCAAAACCGCGCCCCTGTTCACCTGCACGTGCAGCTTCAATCGCAGCGTTAAGCGCTAACAGGTTGGTTTGTTCGGCAATACCACTGATCACGGATACCACACCGTAGATCCCTTCACTGTCGTTCTTGAGCTCTTCTATCGCCAGGGCCACACGTTCAACTTCATCTGCAACTGTTCGTATCGCCGTAATGGTTGCCAGCACCACCTCGTGACCGTCGCTACTCGCCGTACGCGCATTACCGGCTGCTTCAGCCGCATTCACCGTATTGCCGGCAACTTCATTAACGGTCGCACTCATCTCGTTGACGGCCGTTGCCACTTGTTCAGTTTCCATTTGCTGCCGCATCAGGCTTTCGCTGGCCATATGCATTGCCTGGGCAGTTTCAGTTGCCGAATTTGACAACTGGCCTGCTGAATAGCCTGCTCGCTCCAGTATTGTCGTGATACGAGAACGTTGGAAACGACGAGTCAACTCGACCTGACCAATTTCATCAAGCCGCCCTGTATAGATAAGCTGCATAAGCGGGTTAGCAATCACTTGGCGCGCCTTCGCAGCGGCCTTGCGTTGTGCGCGGGTCAGGAAATTACTCATTGCCCACCCGGCAACCGTGCTCACTACAAAACCTGTCAGTGCTGCCATCCAATCCAGTCCGGTAACAATGTTTAGTACGGCGAACACCACGGCAAAGAGCCCTGCAAGTCCCAGTGCCATTCGTGTCGCAGAGCCAAATGTTTGCCAGGGTTGGAATGGTGCCTTGCCATCATTAATGCGCTGATAGATCTTCTCCGCACGCTCGACACGTTCCCGCGTCGGTTTGGTCCGTACAGATTCATAGCCGACTATTTCATCACCCTCCAGCAGGGGGGTAACATACGCATCAACCCAGTAATGGTCACCATTTTTACAGCGGTTTTTAACGATCCCCATCCACGGCTTACCTGCTTTAATCGTCTCCCACAAATCAGCAAATGCAGCAGGTGGCATATCAGGGTGACGCACCACATTATGGTTAACACCCATGAGTTCATCTTCATCAAAACCACTCATTTCAATAAAGTAGTCATTCGCAGTCGTAATTATACCCTTCGCATTGGTTGCAGATATGATATGCATACCGTCAGCAAATGTTTTTTCATTACCGGTTACGGGAAAATTCTTTTTCAATGCTCGATCCTCACTAAACTGGCTTGATCAATTATGGGGTTGAAAAAAACCACCTAGTCTACCTAAAAAAAATGCCACGTATATCAAACCCGTGGCATTCATTATTACTGCATGATTCATACAAGCTAGTTCAATTTGAACTGACTCAGCAGCGTTTCAAGTTGGTGTGCATTATCAGCAAGGCTGGCACTGCTATCAGATGTTTGCTGTGCATTCTCCATACTGTCGTGGCCAATTCGGGCAATGCTGACAACACTCTGGTCAACACCCTCCGCCACTTCACTTTGCTGACTGGCTGCATGTGCAATCTGGGTATTCATATCATTAATTGTCGATACCGCTTGTGTGATCGCTGCCAATGATTCACCGGCTCGGGCAGCCTGCTCGACACTGGACAGGGTCTGGTTTCGGCCCGACTCCATCGCGGCAACTGCCTTACGGGCACCGCCCTGGACGCGACCAATAATCTCCATAATTTCTTCCGTTGACTCCTGGGTACGACTGGCGAGAGTACGCACTTCATCAGCCACCACCGCAAAGCCGCGACCTTGTTCACCGGCTCGAGCGGCCTCAATTGCGGCATTCAACGCCAACAGGTTGGTCTGCTCGGCAATACCCTTGATAACGTCAATAACTTTACCGATATCATCACTGTCGGCTTCGAGCTGGTTAATAACACCCGATGTTTGCTCAACCTCGTTGGCCAGGGCCTGGATGGAATCAACCGTATTCTTGACAACAGTCTGACCATTTTGGGCTTCGGAATCAGCCGAATGCGCTGACTCAGCTGCGCCTGCCGCATTCCGCGCAATCTCCTGCGCGGTTTGTACCATTTCAGTAATCGCCGTGGCAGTTTGATCCGTTTCACTTTGCTGTTCTGTAATACCCTGGTTGGTGCGTTCAGCAGTCTGCGACATCTGTGCGGCTGAAATGGAGATTTCATTACCCACGTCACTGACAATCGAAAGCAGGTCAGCCATCTTGCCAACAAAGGTATTAAACGACTTCGCAAGCCCGGCAATTTCATCCTTACCTTTTTCATCGAGGCGACGGGTCAAGTCACCTTCACCTTCGGCGATGTCCTTCATTGCATGTACGGCATGCTGGATTCGACCACAGACTGCAGCGCTTGTTGCGATGGCGCTGACCATGCCAATCACCAGGCCAGCAATAAGCAGTGTGATCACCAGGCCATGCATGGCGTTCAGATCTTCATCCATTGACGCGACGGCCTGTTCAACATAGAGATTTTGCAAGTTCACCAGTTGATCAAGGTTTGACTTAATCGCATTTAGAAGCGGACCAATCTCACTGCGGATCAGCCACGCATCGGTACGCCACTGTTCACCACCGTGCAACTCGATGGTCTTTTCCATATTACCCATAAACTTGGCCTGAAGATCTTTCACCTGGGTAAGCGAGTCGGCCTGGTCGAGTGTCAGCATGTCTTCTTTTTCTGCAAGTTTCGCAAGCAGAGCAGTAACATTTTCGTTATACAGGTTGATTTCATCAAGCGAGGATTGAGCGCGGAAGGCCAGGTAGGCGCGTGTACCGTTCATGACGTTCGCCCAGGAATAGCGCAGGTCATTGATGTCAGTCATGATCGCCTTACGTTCATCGTTGGCTTCTTCTTCTTCCTCTGAGAGCAACATTTGACTAACGTTTTGTAACAGTTCCTGGCTAACGGGGTTCAGGTTTTGTGCGGAGAACACCATCGCCGGAATATTTTTTGCGTCACTTGATGCCAGCTCCAGCATCTTCTCCTGGTAGCCGACATATTTATTGATGTCATTGGCTATCCTGTTGACCAGCTGTGCGGATTCCGGGTCAGACAACAGCACAGGCATCTGGGCGAGTGCCTTGGCATCTTCACTCAGTGAAAACAGTTCATTGTCATAATTCTCGCGGTGGACTTCTTCACGGCTAAGCAGGTAGAACCCCATGCTTTGCGCACTTTTATTCAGACGGTCACTCAAGGCAATCGAGGCCAGCATGGCGGGCTGACTATCCTGGACAATTCCTGTGAAGCCTTTCCTGATACCTGTTTCAGAGAACAGTACTGCCCCAGAAATCACGGCGATGACCGCGAGCAATGCACCAAAACTGCCCCACAGTTTTTGTCGAATTGAGAACCCTGCCAGAGCATTATTGAGCATGTCAGAAATTTGTGTTTTCACGTTAATCCACCCATCAAATCAAGTAGTTAGTCAGTAAAGTTGTTTTTAACTTCACATGCGATTAATTGGGTTATCGGCTAACAGACAGCGAGCTTTAGTACTTATGGGCTATTTTTCGTTGAAAAGCAGGCGTTGTAGATTTTCTTGGTGGAAATTAGTTTTCAATCACATACCACTCAAGACCAGAATCCTGTTCAGCCAGGGCAATATCTGTGATCGAGCATTCCAGTGCATCTGCCAGGGCCTGGCCAGCCTTGGCCGCCGTATTATTTTTATCACTAATATGTGCAGCGACGACGTATTGCAGTTGTGACGTTTCCAGGCGGCTGAGAATATCGCGCGCCTGGCAGTTGCTCAAATGACCATAGCGACCACCGACGCGTTGCTTCAATCGCTCCGGGTAGGGTCCATTCGCCAACATCTCGACATCATGATTACACTCCAGCATAAGCGCATCACAACCACTGAGCATCTCTTCAATATACGGCGTGGAACTCCCCGTGTCAGTGAGAATACCCAGGCGTCGATTGCCATCAGAGAAAACGAATTGAACCGGTTCACGTGCATCGTGTGGGACCGGGTAGGCTTGCAGTTCCAAGCCGTCTATTTCGAAGCGATCATGTACGTCGATCAGGTTCAAAACAGGGAGTTCACCATGACGGCCTTGTGAGGCCGTGCCACGTGTCATGTAAACAGGAAGCTTGTGTTTGCGTGCGACAGCACCGACACCGTTAATGTGATCGCTGTGCTCGTGTGTCACCACGATGGCAGAAATATCTGAAAACTCGAGCCCGTGTTGCGCAAGCCGCAGTCGTGCCTGTTTTTCTGAGAACCCACAATCAAGCATCACGCAGGTTGAAGCAGACTGTACCAGCGTGGCATTACCACGACTGCCGCTGCCCAGTGAAGAAAAACGGAACATGAAACCTTGTTCCTGTTTAACCTACCCGACTATTTGAGCTGTTCGTGTAACAAGGTCAGGATACGAACCGCCGTCTTGGACTGTTCACGCTTGCCGTTGTCATCAAGGATAACGACCTGGGTCAGTTTACCTTGTTCTTTGAGACTGACCAGGTAGGTGCTTTTGTCCTTGACGTCATCATCGCCACTGAAGACATTAAAGGTTAGTTTGTCGAGAATACCTTTTTCCTGTTTGTTATTACTATCCTTGAGTGGATCGACATAACGAACATAGTACAGGCCACGCGAACGATCGCGGTCTTCTACTGTGAAGCCAACACGATCCAGGGCCAGACCAGTGCGACGCCACGCACGCGCAAAACCTTCTTTGACGCTCAGGCTGGCAACCCCTGAGCCTGTGCGTGTAAGCTCGGCACGGTTAATACGGTTCTTACGACTGGCAAACAGGTTACGAGCCTTGTTCTCTTCAACACCAAAGAACACTGTAATGCGACGCAAGAATTCGATTTCAAGTTCTGGATCAGTATCGCGCGGCTTCCACAGGGTACTTGAATTGGTTGACTGATCGACGACCTCTTCTGCACCACGGTGAGTCAAAAATAGCTCCGTGGTGCCTGGCTCAACACCGTCTTCAAGACGGATACGGTATTTGTCACGTGTCGCAGAGGAATAAATAGAATCGAACACCTTGCTAATATTCCGGGTAATGAAATCTTGTGGAATATCTGCGCGGTTCTCTGCCCACTCAGTTTCGAGAATACCAATACGAGGATCTTCACGTTTGATAAGGAAACCACTCTGTAACCAGAATTCTCGTACACGCGGCCAGACCTGTTGAGGGCTGCCTTTAATTACGAGCCAGCGCGTATTGTTGTCGCGTTTGACGCGAATATCATCCTGCTTCGGTAACACAGCGGCGCTGCGAATTGTACGAGCCCCCTGTCGTTCCCGGTTGTAATCAGAAATACTCGCCGTTCCACCTACAGGAGAAATGTCAGGAATGATAAGTCCATCATCAATGCTTGATGAAGTTAAATCGGGTGGAACTTCAAGGGTCGGGATTTCCGCAGTTTTACGGTAATCCACCTTCTTCTCGTCCGGCAAAAATTCTTCCTTGACGTTTTTAATCGTACCGCAGCCAGCAACCAGTGAAACCAGCAAGCTGGAAAACAGAATTCGTGTCAAAACCTTCATTACCTTACCCCGTCATTAATCTGTCAGTACGCCGGCGTCTCGCATCGCCTGGCGTAAAGGTTCATGGTACTGCGCAGACAATATTGTCATTGGCAGCCTGATCCCTTTATCAATCTTGTTCATTTCCATCAAGGCCCACTTAACCGGTATCGGGTTGGCCTCGAGAAACAGGTTCTCATGGAGCCCTTCAAGTGGTGCATTGATGGCTTTTGCTCCAGCAGCGTCGCCAGCCAGCGCCGCCGCACACATCTCGTGCATCGCCTTCGGTGCCACGTTTGCCGTCACCGAGATATCGCCTTTTGCACCGGCGAGAATACAATCCAGCGCCGTGGCATCATCACCACTGTAAAGATCCATTTTATCACCACAGGCATCCAGGATCTCCTTTGCCCGCTCTACACTCCCCGTCGCTTCCTTGATACCGACAATATTAGGGATATCTGCCAGCCTGGCCACGGTCTCTGGCAACATGTCGCAGGCCGTACGACCCGGTACATTATATAGAATCTGCGGCACAGGTACGGCTTCCGCCACAGCTTTATAGTGTAGGTAGAGCCCTTCCTGGGTCGGCTTGTTGTAATAAGGTGTCACAAGCAGGCAGGCATCTGCACCGGCTTGCATCGCACAACGTGTTAAATCAATGGCTTCGGTGGTTGAATTGGCACCGGTGCCGGCAATGATGGGCACGCGCCCTGCCGCTTTGTCTACGACGAGACGGATAACATGACAGTGTTCTTTATGGTCCAGTGTCGCAGACTCACCCGTGGTACCCATTGCGACAATCGCATCGGTACCCTGCTCAATATGCCACTCAACTAACGCCAGCAGACCCGCTTCATCAAGTGAGCCATCTGGCTGCATCGGGGTCACCAGTGCGACCATACTGCCATGGAACATCTAAAATCTCCGTCATTTACAGAAAAAACTGTGCAGGCGCATGGTACTGACGCCCCCGCCGGAACACAAGCCGCGCGTTGAAATATCCAATAAACTCCAGCTATGCCCATATCGAGCATTTCAGCGTGCCACAACGCAGCGAGACGTGTTTAATGTTCACAGTCCGGCTATATATAACTAGGAGAATAGCCCTGTGAGTGAAAAAACAACTTCCGTGCGTGAGATTCGCATCAACCCTGTGCTTCCCAGTGAATCAGTCCTGGTCGCGACAGCCCGTGGCATGCGTCCTCGCAAAGAAGAAGAGCGCGTTGAGAAGAAAATCGTCGAACATGTCGAGAAATGCCCCTTTTGTGTCGGTAACGAAGAGAAAACTCCGCCAACCATAGCCGCCTGGCCAACAGAGCAAAACTGGGCCGTCCGGGTCGTGGAAAATCTCTACCCGGTACTCGGTGAAGACAGTCGCGATGACAGCCTGGTGTTTGGCCTGCAACAAGTCGTTGAGGGCTACGGTCGGCATGAAGTCATTATTGACCATAACAACCACGGCATTGCCATCCAGGATATGTCCGTCGAGCACCTGATGACCTTGCTGACAGCCTATCGCGAGCGCATGGCGAGTCTCTATGAGGCCGATAACCGGATTCGTTACGTATTGGTTTTCAAAAACTTTGGTCCCGCTGCCGGCGCCAGTATTCCTCACACGCATAGCCAGATTATCGCTATGCCGGTCGTCCCGGAAAATGTCATTAACGAGGTGGAATATGCAAAGCTTCATCATGAGAAACACCACCAATGCATTTACTGTTCGCTCATCAACGAGGCACTGACCTTCGAAGCGACCATCTATGACCGGGAGTCGGGGGAAATCAAGCGCAAGATCGACGTCGGTCAATACGTGGTTGAACGTGGTGAAAAATTTATCGCCATTAAACCATTCGCCAGCCGTTATGAATGGGAAATCCATATCCTGCCACTGGACCACAGCGCCGATTACATCAATGTGCAAGATGAAGATCTTGAAGATCTTTCACGCGTCATGCGTCGTGCAATGGCCAGGCTTGATGCCGTTATTGGCGGTGCACAGTACAATTTCTTCCTGCATTCCCTGCCACGTGGGGACAAGTATTCTGATTGTTCAGCCAGTTACCACTGGCACATCGAGATCTGTCCACGCACCAGCATCCCGACTGGCTTTGAGCTGGGCTCAGGTCTGTTTGTCAGTACGATCAGCCCGGAGGATGCAGCAAAGCAACTTCGTGAAGTGAAACTGGATGACTAATCCCGTTCAGACTGATAACGTATAAGCCATGAACAGTAACTACCTCGTCATCTCTGCTGTTGGCGCTGACCAGCCTGGCATCGTCAATGCCTTGTCGACAAAGATACTTGATAGTGGCTGTAACATTGTCGATAGCCGGATGACCGTGCTCGGCGGTGAATTTGCCCTGATCATCATGATTTCTGGCAACTGGAATACCATCGCAAAACTCGAAGCGAGTCTGCCCGGCCTTGAAAACAAGCTTGGCCTTACGATCATTGCTAAGCGTACTGAAGAACGTGACCAGCAGGACAGCAAGATCCCCTATATGGTCGAAGTCGTCGCCATGGATCACCCTGGCATTGTCAATAACGTTGCGGACTTTTTCTCCAGTAGAAACATTAATATCGAGGACCTGTCGACGGGCAGCTACGCGGCTGCACATACGGGTACTATCATGTTTACCATGCATATGGTGATCAGCATCCCGGCTGATATGCATCTCGGTGACTTGCGTGAAGGCTTTACCGAGTTCTGCGACAACCTCAACCTCGATGCCATTATGGAACCGGTTAAAAATTGAATAAAAGAGATTAACAATGGCCAAAGCAAAACTCGGCAAGAAAGTCACAGATATCAGCCTGCCTGCTACCGGCGACAAACAACTTAAGGTTTCAGATTTCCAGGGTAAAAATATCGTGCTGTATTTTTACCCGAAAGACAGCACCCCGGGTTGCACACGCGAAGGACAAGACTTCCGTGACAATATTGCAAAATTCCGCCGCGCCAGCACCGTTATCCTTGGTGTCTCGCGTGACAGCATAAAGGCCCATGAAAACTTCAAGGCCAAACAGGAATTTCCGTTTGACCTGGTTTCCGACAAAGAAGAAAAACTCTGCAGCCAGTTCGATGTCATTAAAGAAAAAAACATGTACGGTAAAAAGGTTATGGGCATTGAACGCAGTACCTTTATTATCGACAAGCAAGGTGTCTTACAGCAGGAATGGCGAAAGGTAAAAGTTGACGGTCACGTCGATGAAGTACTTGACGCAGTCAAGGCCCTGAACAAAAAACAATAACTAATCTTATCTCAGCAGGAGGCATTTACAGGAATGACCCGGCTTGAATACGAAGGAAAGCGCACATTCGTCATCGACACGAACGTGCTTATGCACGATCCGTCCTCTATTTTCCGCTTCCAGGAACATGACATTTATATCCCCATGTTCGTGCTCGAGGAACTCGATGATAATAAACGCGGCACGTCTGAAGTTGCACGCAATGCCCGCCAGGCTAGTCGGTTTCTCGACGAATTACTCTGTGATATCGACAAGAAAAACATTGATGATGGCATAGTACTACCACACACAAGTGAGAATGAGCAGGCCGGGCGGCTGTTCCTGCAGACACGACAGCTACATGAAGAACTCCCTGACCTGCCCGGCGACAAACCCGATAATCACATCCTCGGCACAGCACTTGCGTTACAACATGCCCAACCCGACATTCTTGTCACCCTGGTTTCTAAAGACATCAACCTGCGAATAAAGGCCACGATTCTCGGTATTCACAGCGAAGACTACTTCAATGACCAGGTGCTTGATGACGTCGACCTGCTGTATGCAGGGCACGAAGTGCTCGATGAAACATTTTGGTCAGAGCATGACAAGGACATGGAATCCTGGCAGGAAGAAGGCCGTACCTTCTACCGTGTCGCAGGCCCACAAGTCAGCGACTGGTACGCCAATCAGTGTCTATCCATAGGTGATAAAGATTTTGAGGCCATTGTTCGTAGTGTTAATGATGAAGGCGCTGTCATTGAACACGCGAAGAATTACCGTCAAAAAAGCAATGCTATCTGGGGGATTATGGCCCGCAACAGGGAACAAAATTTTGCCCTGAATATGCTCATGGATCCTGAGGTCGACTTTGTCAGCCTGCTCGGTGTTGCTGGCACAGGTAAAACCTTGCTGACACTTGCTGCCGGGCTCAACCAGACACTGGACCATAATCTCTATAACGAAATTATCATGACCCGTGTCACGGTGCCCATGGGTGAAGACATTGGCTTTTTACCTGGTACCGAAGAAGAGAAAATGACACCGTGGATGGGTGCCTTAATGGATAACCTCGAAGTATTGACCGGTGTTGAATCCGAGGGTGAGTGGGAACGGGCTGCCACCGGTGCCCTGTTACAAAACCGAATCAAGCTGCGCTCGATTAACTTTATGCGTGGTCGAACCTTCCTCAATAAATACCTGATCATTGACGAGGCGCAGAACCTTACCTCAAAACAAATGAAGTCGTTGATCACACGTGCAGGACCCGGCACCAAGGTCGTCTGCCTGGGGAATGTCGCACAAATTGATACGCCGTACCTGACGGAGACGACATCGGGACTCACATATGTGGTGGATCGCTTCAAGAACTGGCCGCACAGTGGGCACATTACCTTGCTGCGTGGTGAGCGTTCGCGACTGGCTGATTTCGCTTCAGATACATTATAAAGGCTGTTCAAACGGATAAGGGTGAACTATCCAGTTGAATAACTGGCCTGACTAGCTGTTCAATACGTAATCGTTCAGTCACAGGGTAAGAACGTTCACTATTTGATTTTATCTGTTCTAACCCAGTATTTCTTATTATCCGTGGGCCACTGGATTTGCGAATATTTTCCATCAGTCGGCATCATGATGGTACGAGACACTTGCACTTCTTTTGCATATCTGACGCTTTTGCACTTACCATTTTCCAGCATTGCATTACGAACAATTTCTGTATCACGTGCGGCCAGCAATATGTCCAGGTCATTGCACATCAATCCGGACACCTTGCCCGACTTCGGCCCCTTTAAGGTATCAAGATTGTTTTCTTCACACGCCGACAACAAGACAACTAAAGACAAGCTCAATAACTTTAAACCACGCCAAAACTGGATCATATGCTTAACCTTCTAAAATATTTATAAACACCCTGTACCCGGTAAATACGAAGCCTTAGCATATCGTCAATGTTGAACGAAGTCCCACCAACCCCATTGCTTTCAAGGATATATGATTGGGTTATCACCTGGTTGCCACTGAGGGTACTTCTTCATAACACGCGAGAACAGTTCAGAACTCAACTGTTTTTCGAGCCAGTCTTGCAGCTTTGGATACGGCGCTTTGTCAAACCATGCCTTATCTACGAAGGCGAATTGGCGTACAAAGGGGAAAATGGCGGCGTCTGCAATCGACATATTAGCCGATACTAAAAACGGATTTTCTTCCAATAACTGCTCGAGTCTGCTTAAGAACACCTCACCTTCGGTGCGGTAATCTTCCATACCTCGTTCAGGGAAGCGAACAGAATACTTGTAGTGGTCAAGGTGTGTCTTGAACTCATTATCATTATAGGTGACGAGTTCTTCGGCGAGACGACGCTGCTCTGGTTCAAGCCCTGTCAACCATTCTTGCGAACCAGATTCCTCAAGTGCCCAATGCATGATGTCGAGGCTTTCATCAATCACCGTGCCATCGATCAATATCAGTACAGGGACAGTTGCCTTCGGCGATGCCTTGAGCATGGCTTCCGGTTTATCTCGCAACAGCACTTCACGGTGTTCAAGCTGACAAGAGCAATAATGAAGTGCCAGGCGTGCCCGCATTGCATAAGGACAACGTCGAAATGAATACAGGACAGGAACCGGTGCGTTCAAGACTCAGTCGACACCATTGATTTGGATGTTGTAATGCTGCTCGAACAGCAATTGCAGTTCATCGATAACCTCAACAGCTGCACGCCCCTGCATGATATGTTCTGACATCAGACCGGATGCCTCGTGCAAGAGCTTGTCCATATTAAGCATTGGGTAGGTTGCAGATAAACGTCGCATCGCGGCAACTACCGTTTCATCTGCAGGCCGAGGCAGATCAAGGGGTGAAGTTATGTCAGGCTCTAGTGAATGCGATGACCGCGAAACAAGGAACTCTGCATAATCAAGCAAGTTTGTCTGTTCTTCCGGGCTGAGACGCTCGGCAAGCGATAGCAATTTGTCAGTCAGCGCCGTCATTGATTAAACACAACCACCGAATCAACAGTTAAGATACGGGTTACTGCCGGCCGTCTTCTGCATGCTGCTTGCAATACTGGCGCGCAAAGGTGAGCAGTTCATCCATCGCTCGTAGACGGAACTTCTGTTTCTGATGAACAAATGAGAACGGACGTTCTAATTGTGGATCAAGGTTCAATGCAACCAGTGAGCCGAGCTGTAATTCCTTGCTGACCGTCGCACGCGACACAACCGAGATACCCATACCCGCTTCAACGGCACCCTTAACGGCTTCCGGACTGCCCAGTTCCATATTGATATTTAACTGGCCCTTAAGTCCATTTTGTTCCATGTATTCTGCAATCACCTCGCGAGTACCTGAACCTTCTTCACGACAGATATACGGATAATCAACCAGTTCATTAATCGCAACACTTTCACGATTAACCAGCTCATGGCCTTCCGGCACAATTAACACCAGCTGATCATGGCGACAAACTTCAACGGCAAGGTTTTTATTCCCAACCGGTGCTTCCACCACACCCAGGTCAATAATGTTGTTTTCGACCATCTGCACCACACCCTCGGTGTTTGACACCTTGAGGCGAACATTCACATCCGGGTACTTGGCCTTAAAATCGCCCAGCAGCGCAGGCAACATGTATTCCGCAATCGTGGTACTTGCGCCGAGAATAAGCAGGCCACTCACCTCACCCGTCAGCTCACGTACCGCGTTTTCCATCTGGCCGTATAATTCAAAGATCTTGTCCGCGTACTCGAAAACGCGCTTTCCCGCATCCGTGAGGCTGATACGGTTATGTGTACGGTCAAAGAGACGCGTGTTGAAATATTCCTCGAGCTGGCGAACCTGGAAGGTCACCGCCGGCTGCGTCATATGCAATGCTTCAGCCGCTTTGGTGAAGCTCAAATAACGTGCCACCGTGTGGAACACCTGTAGTCTGCGATCAGCCATGCCTACCCCATTTGGAAAAGTTGTTATTTACCGGCTAGTTGCGGTCATCCAACTGACCCAGTCCCCAATTCAGGACTGCCCACATAAAGAATGCTCACCGGGTCGGCGAGTATAAGCTATTTTTATCGTATCAAAAAGCCCATACATATATTAATTTTCTGATATTCACTGCCGTTATGGCTGCAATTTCGTTATTCTATGGGGATGAATGCTGAAAACACCTCAAACCCGATCGCAAAACGCTTTCGAGGTTTCTTACCCGTCGTCATTGATGTTGAAACTGCCGGTTTTAATGCCGATAAGGATGCCCTGCTCGAGATTGCAGCTGTCATCATCGGTATGGATGAACATGGCAAGCTATACCAGCAAGAGGCACATGCTGCGCATGTTGAACCTTTCAAGGGCGCCAATCTCGATGAAAAATCACTGGCCTTCAACGGTATCGACCCCTGGCATCCGTTTCGGATGGCTGTACCTGAGCCCGAGGCACTGGAAAAGGTCTTTGAACCGGTCCGGCATGCCCTCCAGGAAACCGGTTGCAGTCGCGCCATCCTGGTCGGACACAACCCGTTTTTTGACCTTGGCTTTCTCAATGCGGCAATAAAACGCTGCAAACTAAAGAGCCCATTCCATGCCTTTAGCAGTTTTGATACCGGGACCCTGGCCGCGCTGGCCTATGGCCAAACGGTATTGGCGCGCGCCGTCAAAGCAGCCGAGCTCGACTGGAATGACGAAGATGCGCACTCCGCGGTCTATGACACTGAACGCACCGCCGCACTGTTTTGCGAGATCATGAATCACTGGCATGAACTGAAACTGCAAGCGACGGGATAAGTTTTTTCAGCCCGGCAAAGAAAAAGGCCATGCAGTTGCATGGCCTTTTGTTTACCGCGATGTATGAGAACGCACTTACTCTGCGTCTGACTTACCTTCATCCGGCGTACCGGCTGCGGCCTGTGTCATGGTCTGTAACTCACCATTCTGAAACAGTTCCAGGGTGATGTCACAACCACCGACCAATTCACCGTTGATGTATAACTGTGGGAATGTTGGCCAGTTGGCGTAATTAGGAAGGTTTTCATACACCTCCTGGTCGGCCAGTACGTTCACGTAGCCAAACTCGACACCACATTGCTGAAGCGCCTGTGCAGTACGACTGGAGAAACCACACTGAGGAAACTGTGGTGTACCCTTCATATACAGGACGATGGGTGTGCTTTCGACCTGCTGCTTGATTCGTTCTAATGGTTCCATAGTACCGACAACCTCTATAAGTAGTATTTAATTTTGGCCACGAGCCTGTGTTCATAACCGTTTAAATAAGGGCCTTTCCCGGACAAATCAAGGGAGCAATGCCACAGCAAAATTTGGAGCGCGATTCTAACGTTTCATTCCCGTTATTACCAGACCATTCCACTTGGGAATTATCTTGGGTTCTATGGGTTTTTATATAACCATTTGTTTTTATTAAATTTATAAACAAATAAACACTTTGCTAGCGATCGATATGTGTCTGTAACCAGAACTCCAACAGCGCCAAATGCCATAATTTACTGCCTTGAATTCGTGTCATATGGCGTTCAGGCGCGGCAAGCAAATGTTCCACGTAGGCCCGCTGGAACAGGCCGCGTTCTCGGCAAGCCTGTGAATCAAGGATGTCACGCATGAATTCATAAAAATCACCGCGTACGTATTTCAGTGCCGGGACAGGGAAATAGCCCTTTGGTCGGTCAATCACCGAATCCGGGATCAGACCACGGGCAACCGCCTTGAGCGGGTACTTGCCGCCCTCGCGCAATTTCAGTTCAGGTGGCATCTGCATGGCCAGTTCGACAAGTTCATGATCGAGAAATGGCACACGTGCTTCAAGTCCCCAGGCCATGGTCATGTTGTCCACGCGTTTAACCGGATCATCGGTGATCAACATGGTCGAATCCATGCGTAACACCTGGTCGGTAAAGGTATCCGCACCCGGACGATGCAAGCGCTCATCAATGAGCCCCGAGGTGTAATCAAGGCCATGCCAGGTGGGTTCTAACACGCCTAACCATTCATCGTGGCAGCGGTCAAAATAGTGTTTGCGGAATTTGCTCAGTGTCGTGTCCTGCTCAGCAGCCATCCGCGGGTACCAAAAGTAACCCCCAAAGACCTCATCAGCACCCTGGCCACTTTGCACGACCTTGACTTGTTGCGAGACACGTTCCGATAGCAGGTAAAACGCAACCGCATCCTGGCTAACCATCGGCTCGGCCATGTGCGCAACCGCTTCTGGCAGACGCTTCAATACATCTTCATTCGGTATCAAGAATTTGTGGTGATCCGTGCCGTAACGCTCAACTACCTGGTCTGAGTATTCAAACTCACTGCCTTTCTCTTCAGGCTGGTCTTCAAAACCAACCGAGAAGGTTTGCAGGTCATCTTGACCTGCTTCACACAACAGCGCCACGAGCAGGCTTGAATCCAGCCCACCTGAAAGCAGTACACCAACCGGAACATCTGCCGCGAGACGGCGCCTGTCAACGGCGAGACGCAAGGCAGTGTGAACGCGATCGACCCATTCCTCGTCAGAGATTTTTTCCTCGGGACGTTGCGCGTCTAGGTTCCAGTATTGGCGTGCCTGTGAACGGCCATCCAACTTAAGTGTTAACGTCGTCGCCGGTGGAAGCTTTCGGATACCGGATAAAATAGTCCGTGGTGCCGGGACCACGGCATGCAGGGTCAGGTGGTGATGCAGGGCAACCGAATCAAACCCGCTATCAATATCACCGGCGGCAAGTAATGCCTGTGGATTGGAGGCAAATCGCAAGCGCTTGTGATCACGTGAATAATAGAGTGGCTTGATACCCAGTCGATCCCGGCCAATGAATATGTACTGTTGTCGCACATCCCATAGCACAAATGCGAACATACCAATAAAATGTTCGACACACGTCTCGTTCCACTCGGCATAGGCTTTCAGAATGACTTCAGTATCACTGTCACTGGTAAACTGATGGCCTTTTGCAGATAGCTCGTCACGTAATTCACGGTAGTTGTAGATCGTGCCGTTAAACACCAGCCAGTTACCCGTTTCATTGTCCTGCATGGGCTGATTACCACGTTCAGACAAATCAATAATTGCCAGGCGACGGTGTCCTAAGGCGATAGGTCCACTGACATATCGATCACCTGAGTCAGGGCCACGCGGGACCAGCACATCAAGCATACGATCCAGCGCCTCTATATCCGGCTGCTGTCCATCAAAACGAATTTCTCCACAAATACCACACACAGCCTGCTTACCTGCCTTCAGTAAAAAAGTTATTCATCATTTAGCCCCCGTCGACCAGCCGCCGCCACCCGGCGTTGCAACCGATAAGCGGTCACCCGCTTGTACTTCGATTTGGGTCTTGCCCTGTACGACCTCACCATTCAATTTGTTCTCGCCGGCCTGACCTGGGTCAGCACCATTCAGCCCCCAGGGTTGATGGGTGCGTCGTTCTGTCAAAAGCGTTACAGTTGCGGGTGACAGGAATTCATAGTCACGAACAAGCCCGTCACCGCCATTGTGTTCACCTTGTCCACCTGAGCCACGCCGGATCGAATATCTCGGCACACGTAAAGGGTAATGCATCTCGAGCACTTCGATTGGAGTATTTAGCGTATTGGTCATGTGGGTCTGCACACTATCCAGACCATCACTGTATATACCCGCACCCATGCCGCCGCCAAGGGTTTCATAGTAGTCCCACGGCATCTCACCACGTGCGCCCATTGCAACATTATTCATACTGCCATGACTCGCTGCAGGTATTCGCCCCGGGATTGCCAGGGCCAAGGCCCCCATAATGACATCAACAACACGAGTACTCGTTTCAACATTACCGGCTGCAACTGCAGCAGGTCGTTGCGCATTGAGTAAACTGCCCTGCGGCGCATCGATATGAATATGTCTGAAACTACCCGCACAGGCGGGTGTATGCGCTGGCATCAGGCAACGAAACACGTAATACACGCCTGCGGCAGCGACCGATAGTGGACAGTTAATATTACCGCCTGTTTGTTCTGAGGTTCCGGTAAAATCGACGTAAATCTCGCCATTCCTGACCCGTACTTTTGCAGCGATCTGGATATCACGATTGCCGAGACCATCATCGTCCATGACATCCTGGTAGCAATACTCACCGTCAGGGATATCCGCAAGTGCGACGTGTGCAAGTCTCGCTGCATAGTCATTCAATTCCAGCAACGCATATTTAAAATCACTGATGCCGATACCTGTTACCAGCTCAGATAACCGCTGCAGGCCAGAATGATTGGCTGAAATCTGTGCGATAAAATCCCCCCGCGCTTTTTCTCCGTGTTGTAAGTGCTGAATGATGTCTGAAAATACGACCTCGTCGATTTCACCCTTCACAACAAGTGGCGTCGGTGGAATGATGACACCTTCTTCATCCAGTGAACGACTGATTGGCATTGAGCCAGGAGAATCCGCACCAATATCTGCGTGATGGGCACGGTTGGCAACAAAACCCATCAATTGCTGCTCAACAAACAAAGGCGCGATCAGGGTGACATCTGGCAGGTGCGTACCACCATAGTAGGGATCATTGAGCACGATCATGTCGCCGTCTTGCCAATCTATTGATGAGACAATATCGCGCATGGCGTAGGCCATACTGCCAAGATGAACAGGTATATGTGCGGCCTGGGCACACAATTCACCGCCTGCATCGAACACGGCACAGGAAAAATCGAGACGGTCTTTAATATTCGGCGAAAAAGCTGCGCATTGCAGGCGTGCGCCCATTTCTTCGCAGACAGCCTCGACTCGACTCGCAAAAAGTGTAAGATCAACGGCATCCATAGCCGGTCAGTCTAACAAAAATCATCACGGCGCATACGTATGGTGGATAAATACAGCTACAAAACATTAGTCACTGTGTTGCAATACGCTCCACCCTGCTTATAATGGCCCACTAATATACTAAGTTATTCATAATCATTGAGGGGATCACACCATGAATCCATTGAAATCCGTCCTTGGCACGATCATTACGGGTGTTGTATTGGCCGTTATTTTCGCGCTCGTATACAAGGCTGAGCCTGGCCTTGCCAACGCCAAAGAGTGGACCATCTGGTTCCACGCTGTTGTCGGCGTTATCTGGATCGGTTTGCTGTACTACTTCAACTTCGTTCAGGTCCCTGCAGTCGGTGCTGCGCTCGCAGATAGCGATGGCCCTGGACCAGCTGCCATTAACAAGTACGTCGCACCACGTGCGCTGCTATGGTTCCGTTGGGCAGCTCTGCTGACATGGGTGTCAGGTGCCGCTGCACTGGCAAAATACGGCATTTTGAAGCAGGCATTCATGCTTGAAGGCGGCGCGGCCATCATCGGTGTAGGTGCATGGTTAGGTACCATCATGCTGCTGAACGTCTGGGGCATCATCTGGCCTTGCCAGAAACGCATCCTCGGCATGAAAGAAGCATCACCAGAACAGATTGCCAAGTGCAAAGTTTGGGCCCTGATGGCATCACGCACAAACACTGCACTGTCTATCCCCATGCTGATGGCGATGACTGCCAGCTCATTCCACAATGGTGGCATGCCGCTGTAAGAAATTACCATTACGGTATCAAAACCCGGTGCCCACGCACCGGGTTTTGTTTTTTAAGGCCCACGAAAATAAAGCAATCAGGCCTGTGTATACCTTGATTTATACCCATTTAGAGTTAGAATCTGTTTTTGACTAATGGCGGTACCCCTAAGCGGGACTGCCATTTTTGTTTTTAAGGACTATGGAAGACCATGAGTGAAACGTTAATGAACACCTATGCCAGACTGCCAGTGACCTTCAGTCACGGCGAAGGGTGCTGGTTGTGGGATGAACAGGACAACAAGTACCTCGATGCGCTCAGCGGCATAGCCGTTTGCGGCCTCGGGCATGCTCACCCGGCAGTCACTGCGGCAATTAGTGACCAGGCAGGTAAGCTGGTGCATACATCCAACCTTTACGGTGTTGCGACCCAGCGGCAACTTGCCGACAAACTCACTGAATTATCAGGCATGAAACGTGTTTTCTTTGGTAACTCCGGTGCAGAAGCCAACGAAGCCGCCATTAAACTTGCCCGTCTCTATGGTCATAACAAGGGAATTGCTCAACCTAATATCATCGTCATGGAAGGCAGTTTCCATGGCCGTACAATGGCGACGCTATCTGCAACAGGTAATCGCAAGGTACAAGCGGGTTTTGAACCGCTTGTGCAGGGCTTTATCCGCGTGCCATACAACGACATTGAAGCCATTAAGGCAGTTGCTGAAAATACCGACAACGTGGTCGCGGTCCTTGTCGAACCCGTTCAGGGTGAGGGCGGTATAAACATACCTGCCAACGATTACCTGAATGGTCTACGGACGCTTTGTAATGAACACGACTGGTTACTCATGCTCGATGAAATCCAGACCGGCGTTGGACGCAGTGGCAAATGGTTTGCTTTTCAGCACAATAATATCCAGCCAGATGTCATGACACTCGCCAAGGCACTTGGCAACGGTGTACCCATTGGGGCTTGCCTTGCCGGCGGTAAAGCTGCCGATGTTTTACAGCCTGGTAACCATGGTTCAACCTATGGGGGCAACCCGCTTGCTTGCCGAGCGGCCCTGTCTGTCATCGATACGATGCTTAACCATGACCTGGTCGACCGTGCCGCTACCCTTGGTGAAAAACTCAACCAGGCATTCACACAGCGATTTGCAGATAACGCTCACGTCACCGAGATACGTAATCTTGGTTTGTTGTTTGCCATTGAACTCGATACGCCCTGCGCGGCACTGGTGAAACTCGCACTTGATGACGGCCTGTTGATTAACGTCACTGCCGACAAAGTCATCCGCTTGTTACCACCTCTCGTGCTCAGTGATGCGGAGGCAGACCAACTCGTCAACACACTTGGCGATCTTGTCGACAATTTCACGGCTGAACACGCCGCTGCTGCCCAGGCTTAAAACGGAACAATTATTATGGCTGTCCGACACTTTCTGACCCTGCTTGATCTTGATCCTGCAGAAGCGAACCAGCTTATTAATCGTGCGATTGAACTCAAACGCATGCACAAAGCCGGTGAGATCTACGAGCCAATGAAAAACCAGGTACTCGGGATGATCTTTGAAAAGTCATCCACGCGTACCCGTGTCTCATTTGAGACGGGCATGGCACACTTTGGCGGTCTCGCGATTTTCCTGTCACCGCGAGATACTCAACTGGGCCGGGGTGAGCCAATTGAAGACAGTGCCCGGGTTTTATCGCGCATGGTCGACATCATTATGATTCGCACCTTCGAACATGAGAAAATCGAACGCTTCGCCGAGTACTCGCAAGTCCCGGTCATTAATGCCCTGACTGATGGTTATCACCCTTGCCAGTTACTTGCCGATGTTCAAACCTACGTCGAACACCGTGGCAGCATCAAAGGCAAGACGGTTACCTATGTTGGCGATGGCAACAACATGTGTCATTCATACATTAACGCCGCGCGTGTATTTGATTTCAAATTGCGAATTGCCTGCCCTGAAGGCTATGACCCGGATGCAGCTATCCTCGAACCTGCAAATGACCGTGTTGAAATTATTCGCGAACCTGCTGAAGCCAGCCAAGGGGCCGACCTTGTCGTGACGGATGTCTGGGCGAGCATGGGGCAAGAAGACGAACAGGATGGCCGTGCAGCTGCATTTGCCCATTACCAGGTTAATGAGGCTGTCATGGCTGCAGCGGCCAAAGATGCCGTGTTCATGCATTGCTTGCCCGCGCACCGTGGTGAAGAAGTTACTGCCGCGGTCATCGATGGCGCACAGAGTATTGTCTGGGATGAGGCAGAAAACCGCCTGCATGCACAAAAAGCCTTACTTGAATTTCTTATGGGCAAGGGCTGACTGTTATCTACTCTATGCTGTGTCTATACTTGTATGGACAACGATAACGACAACACACCATGAACACATTACTTGAAGTCAGTGACATTGAATGCCGTTATGAACAGCGCATCGCCGTTCGTAACCTTTCCATGCACGTAAATGAGGGCAATATTGTCTGCCTGCTTGGCCCAAGTGGTTGTGGTAAAACCACCGCGCTTCGTGCAATTGCTGGCTTTGAACCCGTACATAAGGGTGAAATCAAACTTGGCGACAAAGTAATTTCCCGCGCGGGTTTCAACCTGCCGCCGCACAAGCGCAATCTTGGCATGGTGTTCCAGGACTACGCACTGTTTCCACATATGAATGTCTGCCAAAACGTTTGTTTTGGTTTACGCGACATCTCCAAGATTGCAATGAAAACAATTGCCGAAGACATTTTAAATGTCGTTGGCCTGTCCGGTTACGGTGATCGCTTTCCTCACGAGCTCTCTGGCGGCCAACAACAACGCGTCGCCCTGGCACGTGCTCTGGCCCCCAACCCGGATGTCATCCTGCTCGATGAACCTTTCTCAAATCTCGATGTGGAGCTGCGAGAACGTCTGAGTACCGATGTACGCAACATTCTAAAAGGACAGGGCATCACCGCGATTGTTGTCACACACGATCAACACGAGGCCTTTGCTATCGGTGACCAGGTCGGTGTCATGCACGAAGGTGAAATCCTGCAGTGGGATACACCCTACAACCTCTACCATGACCCGGCTAACCGTTTTGTCGCTGACTTCATTGGCCAGGGTGTCTTCCTGAAAGGCACGCTCACCTCTCCTGATACCATCAATACCGAAGCGGGCCCTGTAACAGGTGACCGAGCCTACGACTGGCCAGAAGGTGCAGCGGTTGATTTATTGCTGCGTCCGGATGACATCATACCTGATGAAAAGAGCGAACTCTTAGGTCGCGTCGTCAACAAGGCCTTCAAGGGTGCCGAGATCATGTATACCCTGCAACTTTCAACGGGCAGTCGCCTGCTGAGTATGTTTCCTTCACACCACGTACATGAAATTGGTGAACAAGTCGGGATACGCATCGCAGCCGACCACCTGGTCGCCTTTCAGCGCTATGATGAAGCTGGCTGATGAGTATTACTGTGGACGCTCTGCGCTGGAAAAAATAACCTCGACATTCAACCACAAGCCATTTTCTTTTTGCATCTCACTCACTGCGGCCAGGTGCTCAGCACGGAAGCTTGCCAACTTGTCGGCAGTTAAGGCCATTAATGGCCCTCGCAGCGCGGTATTCCAAACAACTTCCCACCATTCATCGGCGTTACGCAGGTGATAGCCCATGTTGTGCGTTTGTATGTTGATGCTTTCATAGCCCGTCCTCTGCAACAGGTCATGACAAGCCTGTTCAGTTTCCAGGTTGACGAACGCATCGGGCTCAAAATCTGAAATTTCACTCATACGACTCATGAAATCATCGATCATGGGTGAAAATGACTGGTCAGTAAAACTGCTGAAGATCAGTTTCGCGCCTGGTTTCAGTACACGTTGCCAGTCACGTAATGCTGCCTCCATATCAGGCATAAAGAACACACCAAATGCGCTCATTGCCGCGTCGAAATAATCCTCACGAAATTCGAGCGCCATTGCATCCATTTCGTGCAAATCAATATTGGTCAAACTTGAACGCTGAATATTATTCAAGGCCTGGTCAAGCATGCCTGGCGAGATATCAATGCCGTGGACACGACCATCGAACTGAATCAACGGGGCTGCTGCAATCGCTGCCTGCCCGGTACCCGTCGCAATATCAAGCATACGCCAGCCAGTCTGTGGCTTGAGTATTTCAAGCATCTTCGCCGCACAAAGTGGGAAAAACTTTAAAACATCGCGGTCATAACCCTCCGCAACGATGTCAAAAACCCCCGCGGTGTTGGCTGTATGTTCTTCATTTTTCATGAATTATTCATATTTAATCAATCCCTTGAGAAGACTCACTGTACCATATCACCGCTAGCGACTCTGTCTTGTGATCAGCACACAGGCCGGTATAATGCCGCTTTTTTGATTTTGGAACACTGTTATGTCAAACCCTGCCGAAGCCCCAACGTTCGTTCATGAGGCCCTGCGCATCCTGGATCGCTGGAAGGTTCTCCATCAGGATCAGCTCTCTCTGCTGGACCTGCCTGCTGACATGCATCCACGTATGCTCAAGCGCATGCGTAAGGGTGACAGTCGTACACAGGAAACCCACGACATGCTCGAACGTATTCGATGTATCTTCGATATCGATCGTGCACTTCAGATCATGTTCCCGTTCAACAGTGACATGGCCGACTACTGGGTGACCACACCTAACCTGCACCTGCAGGAGCGCTCACCGCTGGACGTGATGCTTGCACAGGGACATGAAGGCATGCAGACTGTCAGTCAACAGCTTAACGGAACTGACACCTGGTAACGATGGCCACAAGCCCTGATAGCTTGCCCTACGAAATCGAGGCCCTTGAACTCGGGCCAATGGAAAACTTTGTCTACCTGGTCCGCGACAAAAAAACGGGTCGTGCGGCCGTCGTTGACCCGGCTTGGGATGTCAATCAGGTCATTGCTCTCGCTAAACAGCGCGGCGTGACAATTACCGATATCCTTCTGACACATAGTCATCATGATCACATCAATGGCATCAACGATGTACTCAATAACTACGATGCCCAGTTACACCTGTTGAAGAGTGAAGCCGAGTTTTGGGGGCAGTCGCTGGCCATGCCCAGCCTGCACCACGGTGGCGATATGATTCAACTCGGTGAAACCGAAATAAAGATTCTGCATACACCGGGACATACACCTGGATCGGCCTGTTACCAGTTAGGCAATGACCTGATTACCGGCGACACCATGTTTGTCTGGGGCTGTGGCCGTTGTGACCTGGGCGGCGGTGATCCGGAACAGATGTACGACACGTTACGTAAACTGGGAGAGCTTCCTGGCGATACCATCATTCATCCCGGTCACAATTATTCCGACCATACAACCTGCTCCATGCACGAACAAAAACAAGGCAATCCATTCATGCATTTCGACAAAGCCGAAGACTTCGTGCAATACCGCATGCATGATCATGACCGAACCCGTCACTCGCCTTATCACGCGATGAAAAGGAATTGAGGATTACAGATTGATGAATGATGATCGTTAATATGCCCAGTGAGGAATTTTAGCCACGCTCCCGATACAAGATGAATGGCTCGGTCTTTTCTTTCATTCATTCATCAATCATCATTTATTTTTTCTTCTCCTGTTCTCATGCGCCTTGATGTAAGGCAACAGCGATTCAACCGGGATATCACCTATAGCGCCATATTGTGTCAACGCCTTGTCTACTAACTCATGAATGTCGGAGACCTGAACATTTTCATCATTCAATATATTACTCAGACCAAGCAGGCCCCCATGCTGTACCTTCATGAGTTTTCCATGTGTCAGGCTGTCTGTTCCATCGACATAATGCAGGGCGAACTGCCCTGCAGTAATAAAGTGCTCAAGGAGTTTTTCACAACGATCCCATGCCGCATCGTCTTTACATGTCACACTGCAGCCGGTCGGCAGATGTGTTTTGGCTGCAAAAGAACAGCCACATGTTCCGCCGAGTATTGGCTTTCGAAATGGGCAATGGTCTCGTGCCATAACAGCAGAAGATCAGGATAGAATAGCAGTCAGGTAGGGAGCCCAGCAGACAATTAGCGATATAACCAAAGCAAACTCAAACCAGAAAATTCGTCTGAACCGTTGGCGTTTTTCTTCAGATGCCTCCGCACTGAACACGCGGCTCATCAACATATCGAGCAAGAGAACAAATATCAGGATGGTTGTTACAACAGGCGCCAACACATCAGGCATCAGCCCCCAACCTTCCATACGCACGTCTGTGCTTGTAAAAGGGGTATTTGCCAGGCTGAAAAAAGCACTCAACGCAAGAAAAGTGCGTAATTCACCCAGGTTTCGAAGAAAGTCTTTTATTTGTTGCATACTATCGCCTGCTTTTAAGCATAATTAACAAGGTAAAAATAATCCCAACTACAGCGCGTCAACTCAGCCAGGCGTTCCAACAAAGCTGTATTGGGCACCGCCTCACCTTCATGCACACCCCATATATGAATGCTCATTGAGGCAAACCCTGCGCGCTGTCGCCAATTGTACATATGTAAAGGTTTGGTGGCGCCACACTCCGCACACTGTCGAGTAAAAACTTCGGGTGACTTTGCCCAACGCGGTAACAATGCCTGCCATGCCTTATCGAGGGTCTTACACTGTGGACATGCCGGTGGGCGTACATTGTCCCCACCAAGAAATTCAATCTTGTCACCACTTCGGATATCGATGTGACAAAACTCGTTACCATATTCATGAATGTCCTCAGGTGGTGCAAGCTGAATATGTGGGCTACAACCCACGAAGCTGATATGGTCAAAAAAACGCTCACCCGCCAGGTAATGCCCGTTATATTCAGGGTAACGACTGTCTCGCAAGTTTCCGTTTGTCAGTCCCTGCTCGCTCAATACGCTTGATATCGCATCCACACTTGCCCGTGCCACGATAGAACGTGGAAACAGTACCAGTCGATTATCAGGTAGATTGTCCATTTATTACCCTTGGCATTCTGTAGTTGTCACGGCATTATAGGATGATATGGCTCTTCGACAAGCATCGCGTTCACTTATTCTCATATTGTGGCTGATTTTCCTGTCACTCAGCGCCCCCTTACATGCAGAAATAACTGCCAGCTTTGTCTCTAAAACTGGTTTTGACAAGGGCATACTCTGGAAAATCACCTCACCCAGCCAACGAAACAGTTACCTGTTTGGTACAATCCATGATGCAGACCCTCGTATTATTAACCTGCCTCAGAAGATCCTCAGAACCATCTACAAATGTAAGAGCATGAGCCTCGAACTCTTGCCTGATGAACAACTACAACAAAAAACCCTGTTAGCCATGCTTTATACAGACGGTCGCACACTTAAACAGGTTGTCGGGGAGAGGCTTTACCGTCGCAGTATACAAGCGCTTGCCGATAAGGGGATGCCTGAACAATTCGTGGCATCGATGAAGCCCTGGGCGGTGATGACATTGCTCAGCCTGCCTAAATCAGGCTCAGGTGAATTTCTTGATAAGCAGCTTTATAAAATTTCCCGGCAGCGCGGTATGAAAAGCTATGCACTGGAAACGTTTGAGGAGCAAATTTCTGTCTTCGACAAACTTTCTCGTCGCGAACAAATCAGGATGCTTAAACAGACTCTGGATGAGCTCGATACCCTCCCGCAGCAACTCGAAAAACTCAAGCAAGCCTGGCTACAACGAGACCTCAACCTGATCGAAGCCTTGAGTAAGCAACAACAAGGAAAGACCTTCGACCAGGCTTTTATGGAAAATATTCTTGATAAGCGTAACCTGGTCATGGTTGAGCGTATGCAACCACGCCTCAAAGAAGGTCGGGCATTCATTGCTGTCGGTGCGCTACATTTACCGGGAGAAAAAGGCCTTTTACACCTGCTCACCCTGCAAGGCTATAAAGTAGAAGCGATCTATTAGATTTACCCACTGTTTTTCATTCCGAATATGACAGATACCGTCAACGTCTACGCGTCAGGCTTGTCGCCACTTGCCGCTACCCGCGTGACAGCTGAAAATAGCCGCCATCATCAAATTTCAATTCTTGCGAACGGGTTGTTTGATAGTGATGAAAATCTGTCTAACAGAACAATATTAGTGTTCTGTGCTGGCAATAACTATAATCTTTATAAAAAACAAACAGTTATATAAAGACAACCGAACAAACCCCAATTAACAAAATTTTTTTCTTTTTAAACAATGATTTACGTATTTTTTGACCTCAGTAATAAGAAATATTGAGGTAATTAAGTAAGTATCTAATATTCTAATATTGCATGTTGTCTTCTCTATCACTACAATCACTTTCCGAATTCACTAACTCACCATTGATTGGGAGAATAATATGGACCAGAACTACTATGACACAGTCTCCAAGATGGAGAGCGAAGGCATCAGTGCAGAATACATGGATGGCTGGATGAGCGGCTACATGCAGAACCCTCTGCGTGAAGAACAGCGCATCACAGATGCTTACCAGGCCGGTTACGACAACGGTACTGAGAAGAACACTGACAACATGGGTGACCACAAGGCCTAAGCCTTCCGGTTACTTAAGTCAGACGAAAAAGGCAGCCATTGGCTGCCTTTTTTTATTATTG
>Ga0316207_10001282_pt1 | contig 31904 bp, 31 predicted proteins | sample 6weekpyrite_MG_FD_204943 | JGI IMG/M metagenome (GOLD analysis project Ga0316207, IMG submission 204943) | Microbial mat bacterial communities from mineral coupon in-situ incubated in ocean water Damariscotta River, Maine, United States -... | ecosystem: Environmental > Aquatic > Marine >...
AAGCCACCCGTTTTCTTGGGCTTAAACATGCTGGTGTCGTCTTCAGGAATGAGCGCAAAAGCGATGTCTTGTTTTTGAGGTGGATAACAGATACCAATATCTGCACATCCTTGAGAAACAGTTTTTAAATTGAGGTCTTGTGACGCATCTTCAGCACGAGTAATGGGTATATCGATTATGACCGTATTTCGGAAAGACTCTACCTTGCCAAAAAACTCATCTTCTTTTATTTTGCCTTTTGGGTATTTTGGCTCTCCGAGAGTTATTCCTTTTGAATCTGTAGAAAATTTAAATTTTTCTTTATAGAGATAATAACCATCTACAACTTCCCATTCTGCTCGAATTAAATTTGGCTCAACAGCATAAGCTTTTAACTTAAATGCTACTTCGGGCATTAGTGGCTCGTCTTCTTCAAACACAGCCCAAGCATTAATACTCAAAAGAAGTGCAAATATAGTGAAAATAATCTTGTTAATATTTTGATTCATAAAACTCTACTATCATTTTTATTTCGAAAAATCAGCTTGATCACAACTCATCTAAGCTAATTCATGGAACGACTAATCCATGCCAAATAATCCGGCAAACCACCACAAATAGGGACTGCAATCACCTCTGGAAGTTCATATGGGTGTTCACTAACAATAAACGCCTGTAGTTCTGCATATTTCTCTTGTGTACTTTTAATTAATAACAAACTTTCACTTGTTTGTTCTTTTTGACCCTGCCATTCATAGATCGAAATAATCTTTGGCACTATATTCACGCAAGCGGCTAATTTAACACCAACTATCTTGGCTGCAAGATCTCGTGCAACCAAATCATCGGGACATGTCGTTACTACAAGCAAATATTCCGCTTGATTTTGCATTAAAAACCCTTACATTGAATATTATCAGGCAGTGACTATATCGGACTATACACTGCTTTTTTCATTAATTAATGAATTAGTCTGCAAAACAATAAAGATATTACAGAAAATAATATGAACATATTTAGATCACTATTTTTAGTATTTCTCATTATTCCCATACTCGAAATTTACCTTTTGATCAAAGTTGGTGGAATTATCGGCGCTATCCCTACGATTCTTGCCATTGTAGCCACGGCTGCACTAGGTGCCTTTTTAATCCGCTTTCAGGGAATTTCCACTTTCAACCGCGTACAAAGCAACCTTCAGAAAGGTGAAATACCAGCGATTGAAATGTTTGAAGGTTTGATATTACTCATTTGCGGTGCTTTATTGCTCACTCCAGGTTTTTTCACCGATGCTATTGGTTTCATTGCACTTATTCCAGCCGCCCGCCGTACTTTTATTGTTTGGGCGCTCAAACACTCAAATATTATTCAGACCATGAAACAGTCACAACAAACCTATGATAGCGATGGCTTTCATCGTCACGAACAGCGCGAAAACATCGTAATTGAAGGTGAATACAAAAAAGAAGACAAATAAACAAAAAAAACACTGAAAATTCACCTTTTTTTAGAAAAAACTACTTCTTTCCCCTTGATTCTCACTAATTCATCCCTATTATTAGCACTCATCAACATCGAGTGCTAATACGGGCCTCTCCCTAAGCACTTTATATAATGATACGGACTCCAATTTCAAAATATTGGAGCAAGAAAACTCTAGAGGAGATTGTTTTATGAATATTCGCCCATTACACGACCGTGTAATCGTTCGACGTGTAGAGGAAGAGAAAACTTCAGCTGGCGGCATCATCATTCCAGATGCAGCAGCAGAAAAACCTGAGCAAGGCGAAATTCTTGCTATTGGCCAAGGCAAACCTTTGGACAATGGTGACTCACGCGCTTTAGCAGTTAAAGTTGGCGACAAAGTATTGTTTGGCAAATATGCCGGTACTGGCGTCAAAGTCGACGGAGAAGAATTATTAGTCATGCGAGAAGACGATATTCTTGCAGTAATTGGCTAATTTCAAATAGTTTTAACTAAATATATTATAGAGGTGAATACCTATGTCAGCTAAAGAAGTACGCTTCAGCGACGACGCCCGCCATCGAATGATTGCCGGCGTAAACATTTTGGCAAATGCAGTAAAAGTTACTTTAGGCCCTAAAGGTCGTAACGTAGTTTTAGATAAGAGTTTTGGCGCACCTACCATCACAAAAGATGGTGTTTCTGTTGCTAAAGAAATCGAATTAGAAGATAAATTCGAAAACATGGGCGCACAAATGGTTAAGGAAGTTTCTTCACAAACTTCTGATGTTGCCGGTGACGGAACAACAACAGCGACTGTTTTAGCTCAATGCATTCTATCTGAAGGTATGAAAGCGGTTGCAGCTGGCATGAACCCAATGGATCTAAAACGCGGCATCGATAAAGCAACTTCTGCTGCAGTTAAAGAACTAGAAGGCATGTCTACACCTTGCGCTGATGACAATGCTATTGCTCAAGTAGGTACTATCTCTGCTAACTCTGATAAAAATATCGGTGGCATCATTGCTGAAGCAATGGGTAAAGTTGGTAAAGAAGGTGTTATCACCGTTGAAGAAGGTTCTGGTTTTGACAACGAACTAGACGTTGTTGAAGGCATGCAGTTTGACCGTGGTTACTTGTCTCCATACTTCGTAAACAACCAAAACAACATGACTGCCGAGTTAGAAGATCCTTTTGTTTTGTTATACGACAAAAAAATCTCCAGCATCCGCGAATTGCTTCCTACACTTGAAGGCGTAGCAAAAGCTGGCAAGCCATTATTGATTATCGCCGAAGATATCGATGGTGAAGCATTAGCAACATTGGTTGTTAATAGCATCCGTGGCATCGTGAAAGTATGTGCTGTTAAAGCACCAGGCTTCGGCGATCGTCGTAAAGCTATGTTACAAGACATCGCAATCCTAACTGGCGCTCAAGTTGTTTCTGAAGAAGTTGGCATGAGCCTTGAAAAAACTACACTTGAAGATCTAGGTACGGCGAAGAAAATTCTTGTGTCTAAAGAAAACACAACTGTTATTGATGGCGCAGGCGCACACACCGACATCGAAGCGCGTGTAACTCAAATTCGTACGCAAATCGAAGAAGCTTCTTCTGATTACGACAAAGAAAAACTTCAAGAACGTGTCGCTAAATTAGCGGGCGGTGTTGCAGTTATAAAAGTTGGTGCAGCGACTGAAGTTGAAATGAAAGAAAAGAAAGCCCGTGTTGAAGATGCATTACATGCAACTCGCGCTGCGGTTGAAGAAGGTGTTGTTCCTGGTGGTGGTGTTGCACTAGTTCGAGCTGCTTCCGCATTAAAAGATTTAAAAGGTGAAAACCACGACCAAAACGTAGGTGTTGACATCGCACGTCGTGCAATGGAAGAGCCTTTACGTCAAATCGTAACCAATGCCGGTTGCGAGGCATCAGTCATCTTAAACAAAGTTGCAGAAGGCTCTGGCAATTTTGGTTTTAATGCAAGCACTGATGTATATGGCGACATGGTTGAAATGGGTATTCTTGATCCAACTAAAGTAACTCGCTCTGCATTGCAAAATGCTGGATCTGTTGCTGGTTTGATGATTACTACTGAAGCGATGGTTGCTGATGCACCAAGTGACGATGCAGGCGCAGCAGCTGGTGGAATGCCAGATATGGGCGGCATGGGCGGCATGGGTGGCATGGGCGGTATGATGTAACCCAGACTTCCCTAAAGTCAAAAAAAAAGCCCTGCTTCTATGCGGGGCTTTTTTTTCAGAACTCAATAATCCACCCACAAAAACAAAAACCCATTGAAACTATCAAGTTGCAAAAGATTTTACGGTAAAAGATTCACATTAATTATTATCCATTCATAAATAATGATTGACATGCATGTTATACAGTAAAAAATATTTCCGGTTTTTTTTGGAAACTTGAGAATTCGTGACATATACTTTTAATTCAGCCCTAATGTGGGGGGTGGACTGTCTGAAGTTTGACAGTAATACCAAATTGGAAAATACCAAAAGGAAAAAGCTATGCCTAATTTATTTAAATTAGCTGCATTAGCGGGCGTTGTACTGTCAATTGTAGTAACAGGTCCTGTAATAGCAGCAAACCACGATTTAGTGTTTGATGGCTGGTCAGTAACAAATGGCCAAATCGATGAAACGGGTACCACCGGCACTTCAATCTGTTCAGCAGGAACCTATGATTGTAACACCGTCGCATCTGGCGATGGTTTTAAACAAGTTCAAGTAACCGCTGTACCAGGCACCGCAGGAGCCGTCGCTGGTGAATCTTACATCATGACCATTGTCACCGATCAAAATGCAAACGGAACACCCGGCTCTGGTGAACTCGGATTTTACGATGTTAGCTTTGTTAAAATGAAACTTAGCTTAGGTGGTGGCGCAGCAGCCAATAACAATGAGAATGGCATTGCATCTAAACAGCGAATAGCTGAGATCACTAGCGGTGCTGGTGGCAGTACAGCAACTTCTTTTGTATCTGAAACTGACATCAACACAGGCTGGTCAGTCGCCGCAACCCCTGTATCAATATCCCAGTCTTTACTGGATAACGGAGATGCTGCAACAACCGGCGATAATTTTGAGTCAAATTTTAACTATCAGAGTTCAAATGATGCAACAACAGGACTTCGCGATGGTTTTGCTATGAGCATTGATCAAGTAGCTGGTTTAGCATCCGCTACCGATCCATTAAGCATCAATGATGTCCAAGTATTCGCATTAAGAGAACGCCAAGGAACATCACTCGCTAGCGGCCCTGGAAGTGTTACATTAGCTGGTAATACTGTCGACTGGGTTAACGGTGATGACATCAAAGCAATTTGGTTAGGTCAGACAATTAACTTGGATAGCACAGGTACCGCAGGCGGTAGTCTTGGATCAACATTTGGATATTTGTCATTTGAAAATGTGAGCAATCCAACCGTTGGAGCGGCTACAGAATTTGGCTTTGCCTCATCGAATGCTGAAAGCGCCTGGGTTTGGGATACGGCATTTAATGTTGGCTTGGGCAGTAGCGCACCTTGCTTAACTGATCCATCTGGCGCATCTTGTCCTTAAAAAATTAAAGCACGAAAAATAAGGAAAGGGAAGGCACTTGCCTTCCTTTTTCTTTGAATAACCCTAAAAAAATGACTTTACTCCCCAAATCTTTGAGCGCATGGCAAACTCCAAAGTTTTCTGATATTCTCAAACAAGAAATCACACAACTGCCACACGATATACTCCCGTTACAACAAGCTTTATTACATGGCAACATGGCTAACTCTAACAATATCGAGGTAATGATACTTTCCTTTACGGATAACAAAAACAACATCCAGGCAAAAGTTGGAATATTCTTCACCAGCACCCTTTATGGATGCCAATGTGCAGATGATCCATCACCAGCAAATAAAGAAAATGAATACTGTGAATTAATATTTAGTATTAATAAAAAAACTAGCAGCTCAACTATCACCTTAATTTCTTAAGTACTATCTCAATAACTCTTATGAAAATAATCTTCACCATTATAATTTTAGTTTTTATCGTAATAATTTATCTATACACGCTTGCTTATAATTCGAAATCAAAATCAGCGCCAGGGTTAATTTTGGATCTACTATCTAAATGTCCACCTACACCAAATTGTATTTGCAGTGAATTCAAATCGGACAACTTACACTTTATTGACCCAATCCTCTATTCGAAAGAGCAAAGTGACATCGTTATTCAAAAAATCAAAACCACATTACAAGCACTGAACGGTAAGATAATCTCTGAAAACGAAACATATATTGCGGCCATTTTTACTTCAGACATATTTGGGTTTGTTGATGATTTTGAAATTCGAATAGACGAAGATCAGCAAAAGATTCACATTCGATCTGCTTCTCGAGTTGGTCGCGGTGATATGGACGCTAATAAAAAAAGAGCAACTGAATTTAAAACCAAATTAGAAAGTACATTATAATATAATCAGTCAATGCCAAAACTTACCCAACTCCCCCCACTATCCCTCTATATTCATTTTCCATGGTGTGTTCAAAAATGCCCGTATTGTGATTTTAATTCTCATGAACAAAAATCACCCATAAATGAAAATAACTACATCAAAACCTTACTTAACGACCTGGAAAATGACTTACCGTTAGTCTGGGGAAGAAAAATAAATACCATATTCATGGGCGGTGGTACTCCCAGTTTATTTTCACCTGAATCCATAGAACAGTTACTTGCCGGAATTCGTTCGAGAATACCTTTATCACCCAATGCAGAGATTACCATGGAAGCTAATCCAGGCACTTTAGAAAACGAACGTCTCTTTGGTTTTCGTGAATCTGGGTTGAATCGCATATCCCTGGGCGTACAAAGCTTTAATGATGAACACTTAAATAAACTTGGCCGCATACACAATTCAGAAGCGGCCAGCAAAGCCATTAAAATGGCCAAGCAAGCTGGGTTTAAAAAAATCAACATCGATTTGATGTTCGCCCTTCCAAATCAAACGCTAGAACAGGCAATGCTTGATATTAAAACAGCAATATCTTATTCACCCACGCATATTTCCTACTATCAACTTACCATAGAACCCAATACGGCATTTCACAATAAACCACCTCTTCTCCCTAACGATGACTTAAGTTGGGATATTTTTGAAAAAGGCCAAGAGGAATTAGCAAAATCAGGCTTTAAACAATATGAAGTTTCTGCCTATGCAAAGTCAGGACAAGCCTGTCGACACAATATCAACTATTGGCAATTTGGGGATTATCTTGGTATTGGTGCAGGAGCTCATGCAAAAATTACGGACGGTAGCCAACAAAATATCACGCGTTATTGGAAAAACAAACATCCAAAAGACTATTTAACAAAAAAAGGCGGCACCTACAGAGCCGGAACAAGAACAATTGATGGTCACGAGTTAGTTTTTGAGTTTTTATTAAATGCTTTACGATTAAACGAAGGATTTAGTGTTAACACATACCTAAATCATACCGGCTTAAGCGAAAATTTATTACGCGAACGCTTAGAAAAATCAATATCACAAAATTTAATTCAGTGGGATCAACAAAGCCACATAATCAAGACCACAGAAAATGGGAAAAAATTTCTCAATGAAATTTTGCAACAATGCCTACCCAATTAAAGCGTCAATTCCTAAAAAAATATCACTTCAATCCATAAAAAATTTGAACTACGATGACATTAAATAGAAAAGAACAGATTCACAAACTATTGAAAGGTATCGAAACTGGCGACCCAGCATCTGTTACCGTTGTTAATGAAGATAAGTATATCCAACACAACCCTCAAACTCATGAAGGCAGCGAAGGCCTCGCTAAATTATTTGAGCGTTTATCAAAAACATCACCACGAGTCAATATTGTTAGAATATTTGAAGATGGTGATTTTATCTTTGCCCACACGGAGTATGATTTTTCTTCACGGAATATAGGCTTCGAAATATTTCGCTTTGAAAAAAATCAAGCCGTTGAGCATTGGGATAATATACAGGAAAGAAAAGGACCAAATTGCTCTGGACACTCAATGGTCGATGGTATATCAGAGGTGACTGAGCATGAAGAAACAGAAAGTAACCGCAAGGTAATTCAATCATTTGTTGAAGATATACTGATACAAGGTGATGTTGAAAGGCTCAATGATTACATTGACCAAAAAAACTATATAGAGCACAATCCATCGCTTGGTAATGATTTAACAGAGCTGAGCAAAATGCTATCTACCCCCCTCAAAGATATTCCTATTTCCATCGACTACAAAAAGTGTCATCGTATTTTAGCCGACGGAAATTTTGTACTGACAGTTTGCGAAGGTTATTCGAATCAAACCCATTGCTCTTTCTTTGATCTTTATCGCTTAAACCGCGGGAAAATTAATGAACATTGGGATACCACAGAGGCGATTCCACCGCGTAGCGAATGGAAAAATAACAATGGAAAGTTTTAAGTTACTAACAAGTTGCTCTAGCTAAGAAAATGCTACAGAACATTATAAATTACTCTTTCTTTTCACAAAACAAGTATCCCAAAAAAAATAACAAAAGTATTATTTTTGTCTAGATTAATATTTTAATTTATTTCGCTCCATCATTTACGATAGCGCAAGAAATAACCCCTTTTACTACCGATGGTTGCAGTGTGTTCCCAGATGGTAAAATCGAGCAGCATAATTTATGGCTCAAATGCTGTATTCAACACGACCTTAATTATTGGAAAGGTGGAACGTTTGCTGAAAAGTTAGAAGCAGACAATCAACTGGAGTCTTGCGTGCGTGACGTCGGTGAGCCAGAAATTGCAGCCATCATGTTAGCGGGCGTGCGAATTGGCGGTTCGCCTTATTTTCCCACACCCTATCGCTGGGGTTATGGCTGGCCTTATCCGCGGGGTTATAAGGCTTTAACTCAAAAAGAAAAACTAGAAGTGAAACAGAACATTAGAGCTTTTAAAAAAATGCTTGATTCACTTTCTGATGAGTTAAATTGATGCTAACTATAAATACAGAATTCGGCTCACTGTATAAGTCAACATTTTATTCGATGTTCTGTACCTGCTCACGCATTTGTTCAATATAAACTTTTAAATCAATCCCTGCTTTAGTACTTTCAGAATCCATAGACTTGGAGCATAAAGTATTGGCTTCACGATTTAATTCTTGCATTAGAAAATCCAATCGGCGCCCCACAGGCTTGCCATCCTTTGATTGCAGAATACGTCGTACTTCGTGAATATGTGTATCCAGCCGTGTCAATTCCTCTTCAACATCTGATTTTTGTGTTATTAAAACCATTTCTTGCTCAAGACGATCATTGTCTAACTGAACACTCAGCTCCTCAAAACGACTACGTAAACGCTGACGTACAAGTTCTAAAATTGTTGGCATACGTTCACGTACCTGAACAACGATTTTTTCCATTGCATTTAGTCGTTCATCTAAGGCATCACGTAATTTCTCACCTTCTCTAACACGGCTTGCCAGCAATTCTTCAAGTGTTGAGTCTAATAAGGTAATCGCCTGTTGTGATAGCGTTTCAATATCCAGTTCTGAGGTTTCCAATACACCGGGCCATTTTAAAATTTCCAAAGCCGATAATTCACGTAATGAAGAAAATGGAACTCGAACATCTTCACATAAATTTGCTAATTGGTTTACCACTTCCAAATTGACAACCGAATTCTGAGCCTGATATCCAGAAATATTAAAATTGAAGGTACATTCCACTTTACCGCGATATAGATGTTTTTTTAGGCTACTACGGACATCAGCCTCCAAACTGCGAAAGTTCTCCGGTAAACGCACAAATGGCTCGAGATGACGATGATTGACTGAGCGGACTTCCCAGCTTAATACACCAGAGTCCTGCTTACTTTCTTCCCGGGCAAAAGCCGTCATGCTTTTAATCATTCACTTTCCTTCAATTTTTAGCCAAATCTGGCGATATATTAACGTAACTGTACCTAAACTGATTAGTGCATTATCAAAGCTTTAACCAACATAAACAAGCATATGGCAAAAATTACTGATTATTTACCCGACAATACAATGCTCGATGATCGTTTTCAGATCACTAAAGTCATTGGTGGTGGTGGATTCAGTATTGTGTATTTGGGAAAAGATCTCGAAAACGACGAGATCATTGTACTCAAAGAGTATTTCCCAGCCAAATTGGCAAAACGTAATGAAAAAATGGAAGTCGTTGCCAAAGACGACAAAAGCGAAAAATATTTCCGCCAGGGAAGAAAGCTGTTTTTTCAAGAGGCAAGCATTCTCGCCTCCCTAGAACATGAAAATATTGTCGGTATCGTGGGATTCGTTCAGGCCTATGGCACAATATTTACCGCTATGCATTACCACAAAGGATTAAGTCTTCAAGCTTACATCAAAAAACAGGGTAAGCGACGTAGCGAAAACTTTATTCGGTCAATTTTTGTACCTATTTTAGAAGGCCTTGAAGCTGTTCACGAAATGGGCCTGTTACATCTTGATATCAAGCCCGGCAATATTTATCTTCGCCAGTCCTCATCTCCGATTTTATTAGATTTTGGTGCTGCACATAAATTAGCCTTATCTGCCGATAGCCGAATGTTTCCTGTTGTCTCTCATGGATTTTCACCCCCAGAGCAATCTAAACGAAAGGCCAAACTTGGACCTTGGTCAGATCTATATGCCATTGGGGCGACTATGCGAAGCTGTATCGAGGCGAAACCACCGCCGTCGGCTAAAGACCGTGTAAAAAAGAATAATATGCCACCTGCTGCAGCGGTTTTCACAGAACATTATTCAAAACGCTTCCTTAAAGCCATTGACTGGACAATGGAACTAGACTACGAAAAACGCCCACAATCAATTGAAGAATTTCTGCGCGTTTTCAAAGGCTAGTCACCACACCGCCTCGCCCTACTCAAAAAAGCTGCGTATAATCCTGGGACCAAATAAATCATTAATATAGGATTGAAATAATGCGTCCCAGTGGCAGAAATCCAGATCAATTAAGAAAAATTATCATCACTCGTAATTATACCAAACATGCTGAAGGCTCTGTTTTGGTTGAATTCGGGGATACAAAAGTATTATGTAATGCGTCAGTTGATGAAAAAGTGCCTCGTTTTTTAAAGGGTAAAAACTCCGGCTGGGTTACAGCAGAATACGGCATGCTACCTCGCTCTACTGGTGATCGCATGGGTAGAGAAGCAGCTCGCGGTAAACAAGGTGGTCGCACACTCGAAATACAACGCTTAATTGGACGCTCCTTAAGAGCTGTTGTTGACTTGAATAAACTGGGCGAACGACAAATTACAGTGGATTGTGATGTCATTCAAGCCGACGGTGGTACACGCACAGCTTCCATTACAGGTGGTTTTGTCGCACTTGTTGATGCCATCAACCACATCGCGAAAACTAATCCTGCTGTTAAAGAATCCATTCTTCACCAAGTCGCCTCTGTATCCGTGGGTATTTTTAATGGGACACCAGTGCTCGATCTTGATTACCCAGAAGACTCTAATGCAGAAACCGATATGAATGTCGTCATGAATGACAAAGGTGAATTCATTGAAATTCAAGGAACAGCAGAAGGTGTTTGTTTTAATCGAGACGATTTAAACAACATGCTTGCATTAGCTGAAAGTGGTATTGGGCAACTGATTACGGAACAGAAAACAGCTTTAGAAAACTAAACGGAAAAACAGAATCATGAGTTCAGAAGTGGTATTAGCCAGCAGTAATCCGGGTAAAGTCAAAGAAATCCAGGCACTACTAACCGCTTCAGATATTGTTATTCGACCTCAATCGGACTTTGATATACCCGATGCCATTGAAGACGGATTAACGTTTGTTGAAAATGCCATTATAAAAGCCAGACATGCTTGCAAGCTCACGGGTTTGCCAGCATTGGCCGATGATTCAGGTATTGAAGTTGATTATCTAAATGGCCAACCCGGAATTTGTTCTGCCCGTTATGCGGGTGAGCATTCTAATAATGAAGCCAATAATCAAAAGTTACTCAACGAACTTACAGAGGCCGATGAAGATCATCGCGGCGCACGTTTTCAATGCCTTATTGTGTATATGCAACATGAATTAGATCCAACACCCATTATTTGCCAGGGTACTTGGGAGGGATTCATCACTACCGCACTTAGTGGTGTCCAAGGTTTTGGTTACGATCCACTGTTTTATGTGCCAGAACATCGATGCACCTCAGCTGAACTGGCTCCCAAATTAAAAAACCAAATTAGCCATCGCGGCCAAGCGTTACAAAAACTGGTAGCAGCATTAAAAAAGTAATAAAGGAGATTTTTCATGGCTAAGGGACATTTATTTGTTATTTCTGCACCGTCTGGCGCTGGCAAAACTAGCTTGGTCAAAGCGATCATGCAACAGGCTACTCAATTGCAAACATCAGTTTCATACACCACTCGACCGATGAGAGAGGGAGAAGTGGATGGCAAAGATTACCATTTCGTTGAAAAAGAAACCTTTATCAAGATGCGAGATGAAGACGACTTTCTAGAGTATGCAGAAGTTTTCGGGAATTTTTATGGTACTTCAAAAAGCTGGCTAGCCGATACTTTAGCCAAAGGTGATGACGTTATTCTTGAAATTGACTGGCAAGGCGCAGAACAAGTCAGAAAATCTTTCACAGATTCAACAGGAATATTTATTGTTCCACCCTCCCGCGCCATATTGCTTGAGCGTTTAAGAGGTCGCGGAACCGACAACGAGGAAGTCATACAACGTCGAACTGCTGAAGCAATTACCGAAATGTCTCACTATCCAGAGTTTGATTATTTAGTGATCAATGACGATTTTGAAACAGCATTGTCTGAAATTCAGTCAATTATTCTGAATTTTCGTCTAACTACCTCGCGACAATACGAAAAACAACCTCACATCTTTGACGATTTAGTCGCTCCCTAAATCGAACCTAGAAAGCCATATTCTGTGCAAACCCATAATTTTGCCTTGGTCAACGTGGATTAGGGTGGAATAATGCTCGTGTTTCAACTATAATTTTCTGTTTTTGCTAACCATGGAGCCCTTTAATGGCACGCATTACTGTAGAAGATTGCCTAGAAAATGTTGATAACCGCTTTGAATTGGTATTATTAGCCACGAAACGCGCGAGGCAACTGGCTAATGGTAAAGATCCTATGCTTGAGTGGGAAAACGACAAGCCTACTGTTCTTGCTCTACGAGAAATAGCCAAAGGCCTAGTAGATCAAGCCACTGTAGATCAGGCAGATATCGTTGAAGAAGAAGAGGAAGAAATCCTCGAAGAAGCTTCTCAAGGCATAGAGCCGACTCAAAACCCCCAGTAGCTATTCTCTAAAAACGAATATTTTCGAGATTTAACCTGGATGGTTTATAAATTTTTGAATTATCCAGGCTAAGTATTGCACCCAACACCGCCGTTCCTTATAGTTAATGGTAATTAACATTAACTAAAATAAACACACCATGACCCAGCATTACCCACTTACATCAACAAACATAGAATTCTTATGTTTTTGATCAGCGACCTCTGCACATTATTGGAAACCTATCTTGAAAAAGACCACGTCCAAGAAGTTTATCGCGCCTATTTATTTGGTGCAGAAGCTCATGAAGGGCAAAAACGTTTAAGCGGCGAACCATATATTTATCACCCTTTGGCTGTCGCTCGTATTCTTGCCAGCTTAAAGCTCGACCATAAAACAATTATGGCGGCCATTCTCCATGATGTTATTGAAGATACTGAAACAGCAAAAGACCAATTAGCCCAAGAGTTTGATGAAGAAGTCGCAGATCTTGTTGACGGTGTTAGCAAACTCACCATGATAAAGTTTGAATCCAAAGCAGAAGCACAAGCTGAAAACTTTCGAAAACTTATGTTGGCAATGGCAAAAGATGTTCGTGTCATTCTAATTAAACTTGCCGATCGCGTTCACAATATGCGAACTATTGGCATCATGAGAGCAGATAAGCAACGACGTATCGCTCGAGAAACTCTCGATATTTATGTACCAATAGCCCATCGCCTGGGAATCAATAACATACGACTGGAGTTACAAGAATTAGGCTTTCAGGCCTTACATCCCAACCGTTACAAAGTCATACAAGAATCCGTCCTTAAAGCTCGTGGTAACCGCAAGGAAATCATTAACAAAATAGAAGATGTCGTTCATAAACGCTTGGCTGAAGAAAATCTTTCTTGCGAAATTATCGGGCGTGAAAAACATCTTTACAGCATCTACTCAAAGATGAAAAGCAAGCATTTATCTTTTGCTGAAGTATTTGATGTTTACGCTTTCCGTATCGTTGTTGATAAAGTAGATACCTGTTACCGAGTGTTAGGCATGTTGCACAATTTATACAAGCCACTTCCCGGCCGCTTCAAAGATTATATCGCCATTCCTAAAAAAAACGGTTATCAAAGTTTGCATACCGTTCTTTTTGGGCCCTACAGTGTACCGATTGAAGTACAAATCCGCACCGATGAAATGGATAAAATTGCCGAAGCAGGTATTGCTGCTCATTGGTTATATAAACAATCTGATGCCAGTCCAAACACCAGCAAAACAGGTGCAAATGAATGGCTGAGTAGTTTGTTAGAACTGCAAAAAACATCGGGCAATTCTTTAGAGTTTCTTGAAAATGTTAAAATCGATTTATTTCCAGACTCCGTTTACGTGTTTACACCTAACGGCGAGATCATGGAACTTCCACGTGGAGCAACTGCGGTAGATTTTGCTTATGCTGTACACACTGATATTGGCAATGCTTGTGTCGCCATAAAAATAGATAGACATTTATCTCCTTTACGCACACAACTCGAAACAGGACAAACTGTAGAAATTATTACTGCGGCTGGCGCAAAACCAAATCCAGCCTGGTTAAATTTTGTCGTTACTAGTCGAGCACGAACTCATATACGACACTATCTTAAAAACTTACAGCAAAACGAAGCCGTTTCACTGGGCAAACGATTGCTTGATAGAAACCTTAGTGCCTACTCGCTCAATGTAGAACGAGTCCCTCAGCAGCATATCGACGGAATCCTTACCAAGCTCAAGCTTGCGACTTTAGAAGAATTATTATCTGACATTGGCCTCGGCAATCGAATGCCATTACTCGTTGCCAAACAAATTATGGAACAAATGCCTGAAAAGGAAAAACCCACACATAAGAAAACGGTTAGCGCACGACAATTTGGCTTTAAAGGTATATTGCACAAATATGTTCCTTCCTGGTTGAAAACAGCAAGCACCCAACCTAAACCTTTAGCTATCAAAGGCACCGAGGGTATTGTTGTAAATTATGCAAAATGTTGCAGACCTATTCCTGGCGACCCAATTACCGGGATATTTAGCGCGGGCAAAGGGATAGTGATTCATAGTAAGTCATGCAGTAATATTCGCGAATATAAAAAACACCCCGAAAATATTTTAGAACTCGCCTGGGAAGAAAATGCTGTTGGTGATTTTCCTGTGGAAATTCGCATCCAAGTTGCCGATAACAAAGGCGTACTAGCAACCGTTGCGGCAGTTATTTCTGAACAAGAGTCCAATATTGAAAATATCGAAATTGACGATCATGATTCAAGATACACAGAGTTAGTCTTTATCATCAACGTAAGCAATCGCCTACACTTGGCGAATGTTATGCGCCAAATAAAACTATTAGATCAAGTTAAGAAAATTTCACGAACAAAAGGATAAATAATGGCGAAAGAAATTATATCTACGGAAAAAGCACCCCAAGCTATTGGCACTTATTCACAAGCAGTTAAAGTTGATAATACAGTCTACCTTTCTGGACAAATACCATTAGTACCAGATACCATGGAATTGGTGGATGGTGACATGAAAGTTCAAATTCAGCGAGTTTTCGACAATTTAACTGCAGTATGCCAAGCTTCAGGTGGAGAATTACAAGATATTGTTAAGTTGAATATTTTTCTTACCGACCTTGGTCATTTCCCCCTTGTGAATGAAGTCATGTCCACCTATTTTCAACAACCCTATCCCGCTCGAGCAGCAATTGGCGTAGCATCCCTACCCAAAGGTTCTCAAGTAGAAATGGATGGAGTTATGATTTTGTCATAATCATTACAAGCTACAAAACACGCTCTTTTCGATCAGCTATGGAACGAGACTATTTTTTGCATAGATAAAATATGTTCTGGAATAAAGACAATAAAGATAGTAGCGAAAAAACAGCCTTAATTTTGTCCGGCGGCGGTGCACGTGCCGCCTATCAAGTCGGCGTACTTAAAGCGATTGCAGATTTATCACCCAAACATAACCCCAATCCCTTTCAAATAATTTGCGGTACTTCCGCTGGTGCAATAAACGCCGCCGCACTAGCTATTTATTCTGCACAGTTTCGTGAAGCCGTTTGGCGACTAGTTCATGTCTGGGGCAACTTTCACATGGATCAGGTTTTTCGCTCAGATTTAACCGGCTTGAGTAAAAGTGCATTGCGCTGGCTTGGCTCCATGGCAAGAAGCACATCAACAAAGCGTAAAGCTAATGGCTTACTGGATCGAAGCCCCTTACACTCCTTACTTGAATATTATTTACCATTTGAGAATATCCAAGAAAATTTGGATAAAAAACACCTCCATGCTTTGTGCATAAATGCATCAAACTATTCCACAGGTAACTCAGTGTCCTTTTATCAAGGTCATGAAAGCATTGAACCGTGGGTTCGCGCTAATAGAATTGGCGTGCGAACAGCTATTAATATTGAGCACCTCATGGCCTCATCTGCCATTCCTCTGCTATTTTCACCCGTCGCTTTAGGAGATGACTATTATGGGGACGGCACAATGCGCCAAAATGCCCCCACTAGCCCAGCATTGCATTTAGGCGCCAACAAATTACTCATCGTTGGTGTTAAACATGAAGACCCTTACAGCACACTCCAAAAAAGAATGCACTCTTCGCCTTCACTAGGTGAAATTGCTGGACATGTACTGGATAGCATTTTCCTGGATAATGTTAGTATGGATCTTGAAAGATTGGAACGAATCAACAAAACATTTAGCCAAATTCCAGATCGTCACCATCCTGATGATAGTGTCAGCATGCGAAAAGTCGACTTGCTATTTATCTCCCCCAGCCAGGACCTAAGTGCTATGACACATAAGCATTATGACCTCATGCCCAAATCTGTAAGACTGTTCATGCGGGGAATCGGCGCCTCCAAAGAACATGGTTCAAATCTAATTAGCTATCTTTTATTTGAAAAAGCCTTCTGTCGAGAATTAATTTCACTCGGTTACGGAGACACCATGGAAAGAAAAAAAGAAGTCATTGATTTCATGGACTTAGAGACAAAAACTTAATACCACAACACTTAAATTCTAAACAACCTCACAATTTCATCATTATTAATCAATAAGTTACGATTATCGTAATCGTAATAAGAATCCCACCCGTTAAGACACCATTAATTTCCAGCTGGTTAAATAGCACCCATCAAACAGGAAATGCATTCAAGAAATTAATCTCTCCTAATTTCTTAAATGCGACACAAACAACAATAATAATATGCTCCTTCTTAGTGTCCAACACGGCAACAAGAAGCAATTTAACCCCGGCTAACGGGGTTTTTTATTGCCCCCAATTTGTGTAACTACCCAGCGCATTCATCTTTTACCCGAGATACTTCGTTATTTCGCATTTAGAACCCCGTTGGGTTTCATTAAGTACTTCCTAAACTCATTTTATTCTTTCTGGTCGTGCTCAAGCAGTCACATATTCCTATATCCTCCTTCATTCGGCAATTGCTCCTGCATCGCCTCAAAGCGCCTACTTTTGGTGCTCTAATAAGGTACGTCCTGTACCGATCCACGCGAAATAACGAAGTATCTCGAGCAAAATCTAAACGTCCTGAGCAGTCACAAAAAATTTATTTTAAATTCGTTGCTAATCCGATTTTCCGGGTTAAAATTCATTCCTGTTTTTTTAAGCTATGAATGAGTTTTTGATGCTAAATATTGCCGCTATCCTTGCCGAAGAATTATCCTCTACCGAAAATTTTATTAATGATACTGTTGCGCTATTGGACGATGGTGCGACTGTCCCTTTTATCTCGCGTTATCGAAAGGAAGTGACTGGTGGCCTAGATGACATTCAGTTGAGAAGCTTAGAAAGCCGGCTCACTTATTTACGTGAATTGGAAGAACGAAAAGTAGCTATATTAAAAAGTATCGAATCACAAGACAAACTCAGCCCTGAGCTAAAACAACAAATTGAGAACACTGAAAGTAAAACGTTACTGGAAGATATTTATCGCCCCTATATGCCTAAGCGTCGAAACAAAGCACAAACCGCTAGAGAAGCAGGACTTGAACCTTTAACTACTCAATTACTGAAAAATCAAGAAAAAGACCCTGTGTCTCTTGCAAATGCATTTATCAATAAAGATCATGGTATTGATACCACTGAACTCGCCTTAGAAGGGGCTAAACAAATTCTTATGGAGGTTTTTTCTGAGGACACGGGACTAAATACCGAGTTACGAGATTTTTTATGGCAACGTGTTAAATTAAAATCTACTGTCGCACCAGGTAAAGAACAGGAAGGTGAAAAATTCGAGAATTATTTTGATGCAGTGGAATCCCTCGCTAAAATTCCTTCACATCGCGCATTAGCCTTGTTTCGCGGAAGAAATGAAGGATTTCTGCAAATAGATTTAGTTATTGATGAATCGGAAGAAACAAATGTTGCGATGAACAGTAGCTCACTTTGCGCTAATAAAATCGTCAAACATTTCAACATCAATACTCAGCAACAATCTGGACAGTGGTTGGCAAAGGTTGCCTTGTGGACTTGGAAAGTTAAACTTTCAACGCGACTTGATACAGAATTGAAATTACAACTAAAAGAAAACGCCGAGCAAGAAGCCATTAATGTTTTTTCACACAATTTAAATGACCTACTAATGGCTGCACCCGCAGGACCACAAGTGACAATGGGACTTGATCCTGGCTATCGTAGTGGCGTTAAAGTCGCAGTCGTTGATAACACAGGAAAGTATATTGATGATGCTGTCATTTATCCACACCAACCACAAAACCAATACTCTCAAGCCATTCAAATATTAGCAAAATTAATAAAAAAGCATAATGTAAAGCTCATTAGTATTGGTAATGGCACCGCCTCACGAGAAACCGATCGATTAGTTACTGACTTAGTTAAACAAAATCCTAATGTAAATATTCAAAAAATTGTGGTTTCCGAAGCTGGTGCGTCTGTATACTCTGCTTCGCAAATTGCTACGGAAGAGTTTCCTGAACTTGACGTGACTATAAGAGGCGCGATTTCCATCGCTCGACGTTTACAAGATCCACTTGCGGAATTAGTTAAAATTGACCCCAAAGCAATTGGTGTTGGCCAATATCAACATGATGTCAATCAATCTAAGTTGAGCAAAGGTTTACACAATGTCGTGGAAGACTGTGTAAATTCTGTGGGTGTAGACCTCAACATGGCCTCCGCGCAATTATTATCATATGTTTCAGGATTTAACAGGACATTAGCTAAGAATGTCGTTGAATACCGCGATAATAATGGAGAATTTCGCAACCGAACCCAACTTAAGAAAGTGGCTCGTTTAGGTGATAAGGCGTTTCAACAATGCGCCGGCTTTTTAAAAATTATGAATGGTGACTCACCATTGGATTCATCCAGCGTTCACCCTGAAGCCTACCCCATCGTTAAAGAAATAGTCAAACAATCAAAACACGATATCACTCAACTCGTCGGCAACCAAAATGTCATTAAAAAGCTAGTAGCAAAGGATTTCGCCAATGACAAATTTGGTATTCCAACAATTAAAGATATTTTTAAAGAATTAGAAAAACCTGGTCGAGACCCCCGTCCAGATTTTAAGTCTGCAACTTTCAAAGAAGGTATTGAAAAAATTAGCGACTTAGAATTAGGTATGATACTCGAAGGTGTTGTTACTAACATTACAAATTTTGGTGCTTTTATTGATATTGGCGTTCACCAAGATGGCTTAGTGCATATTTCTGCAATGGCTGATAAGTTTATCAAAGATCCTCATCAAGTGGTAAAAACAGGTGATGTTGTCAAAGTTAAAGTGATGGAAGTAGAGGAACAGCGAAAACGCATTGCTTTATCGATGCGGATCAATGAATCATTAAGCACCCATTCAAGTACGAAAAAAACAAAACCTAGTAGCAGACCTGCAAAAAAATCGCAAGCAATACCCACAACAGAGACTTCCAATGCATTTGCTGCAGCTTTTTCTCGCGCAAAACAAAACATATAAGCTCATTTTTGCAAAAATGAAATTATCAAGCAGCCTAAAACGATAAATTCGCAACTTCTTTTTTGAATTTAGTAGAACCTGGCTTGATAATTTCATTCCACTTTTGAAATGTATACTATAATTGCAAAATAATTCATCCCTTGAACAGTAGCAATTGGAATCATCACCAATGGAATGCGCACAAAAACTTCTTCCCATAAAGCTATTCACCCTAAGCCCTACTATTCTATTGCTTTCCATTTTCTTTTTTTTTATTCAAAACTGCTATGCTGAAAATAGTATTCGCCTAAATACCACTGGCCAACCACCACTAAATAGCAAAGACAAAAATGGCTTTATGGATAAAGTCGCTCAGCAAGCATTTGCCCAAATTAATATTCGATTGGATACTACTCAACTGCCAGCCGAGAGAGGTTTAATTAATGCAAATTCTGGCTTAGAAGATGGGGAAATGTCTAGAATAGATGGATTAACAAAAGCTTACCCTAATTTAATTCCTGTACCAGAAAAAATAATGGATTGGGAATTTGTGGCATTTAGCAAAAAAAATATTGTTCTAGATAAAGGTTGGAGCAGTTTAGCAAATCATTCAATTGCTTTAATCAATGGATGGAAAATCTTAGAAAATAATGTTCCTACATCTTCCGACATTATTAAAGTAAAAAATCCCACTCAATTATTCACATTACTAGAACGCAACCGCGCGGATATCGTGCTTTTTGAAAAATGGGGAGGACTAGCCTTAATCAAAAAGAAGAACCTGAAAAACATTCACTTATTGTCACCAATACTCGCAAAGCGAGAAATGCATATTTATCTTCATAAAAAACATAACAAGCTCATAGGCCCATTAAGTAAAGCATTAGTCGAAATGAAATCCAATGGTCAGTATCAGAATATTTACAACGAAATCCTTAATCCACTCCTCAGCCAATAAATATGCCTACTCAGATTTCATCAAGTATCGCAAAAAAAATAATCATATACGTTATTTTATTTAGCTCGCTAATCACCATTATAACAACCGCAGTTCAATTACACTCAGAATACAATAGAGATATTGTGTCAATTGATGCTAGGTTCGATGAAATTCGGGAAATTCATTTGAAAAGCCTAGCATCACGAGTATGGGTAGCTGATAAATTAGAAATCAATGACCAACTAAATGGATTGAAAAATCTACCGTTTATCCATTATCTGGAAGTCAGAGATGGCAATAAATTATTAGCGCAAAAAGGTGAAAAGGGAACCGAACAGGTCTTAACTCGAGATTATCCAATATTATATAAATACCAAGGAAAAAAACTGAACATTGGCACATTACTTGTTCAGGCCTCACTTAAAGATGTTTATGACCATATTTTCGAACAGCTTTGGAGAATTTTGCTTTCCAATGCAATCAAAACATTTTTAGTAAGTGGATTTATTTTATATTTATTTAATCAATTGGTAACACGTCACCTGATTCGAATTTCCCACTTTACCAATGACATTAATATCAACAACTTGAATACGCACCTAACACTTAAACGAAAGCCTGAGCAAACTAATACAGACGAACTTGATATTCTTATAAGTTCACTAACCCGCATGCAGATAAAATTACATAACTCTATTAGTGAATTAGAAAGCGCTGAAAAAATTATATTCGAAAGTCGAGAACGATATCGAAATTTATTAGAAACTTCAAACGCAATTCCTTGGGAATTAGATTTATCTACCTGGCGATTTACCTACGTTGGACCACAAGTGATAGACTTACTGGGTTTTCCACAAGATAAATGGTATGAAGAAGGCTTTTGGAAAAATAATCTTCACCATGAAGACAAGGATCATGCTATAGAATATTGCTCCGCTCAAACCAATAAAAATCAAGATCATGAATTTGACTATCGTATGGTAAGTTCAAGCGGCAAAGATATCTGGATCAGAGATTCTGTTAGTGTAATCTCTGACGAATCAGGGCCTATTATACTGCGCGGATTCATGTTCGATATAACAACACAAAAAATATCAGAAGCAGCTATAAAAGAAAAAGAAAATCTTCTTAAACAATATCAAAGCACTTTACTTTTTCTCGCCAAAAACCAGGAAATCAAAGACAATAGTATTGAGCCAGCATCAATACTAACAAACGAAACCATTTGCCAAACTCTGAAAGCATCTGCCAGCTCAATCTGGATTTATAACGAAGATTATTCTCGTATTCAGTGCATTGATTGCTATGACGCCAAACTGAATTCACACAATCATAATAGAGAAATTCATCTAAACACTGAATCCAAACTCAATCATTCGAATTTAGACATTGACGCTTTGCCAAAAATCAGTGACGAGCTACCAGACTTAGCTCACTTCAATATTAATCAAAATAAACAAAACATCGAAACATTAATAACTCGCGGTGAGAACGTTATTGGTAAAATTGTTGTTGAACGGGATTCTAAATATCATGATTGGACTATTGAAGAACAAAGTTTTATTCACTCAGCTGCTGATATTATTTCACTCACACTAGAGTTTTGGAAGCACACCAGAACCTCCAAACAACTGGATCAATATCAAAAGCAGCTTGAATCTCTAGTAGAAAAACGCACTCGACAAGTTCACGAACAAGCTAAAATTATTGATCAAATTCACGATGCGGTGATTTCAATAGATTTGAATTACATAATTACAAGTTGGAATAAAGGCGCCGAAGAATTGTTTTCTTACTCTGTAAATGAAATCATTGGAAAGTCAATCAACATTCTCTTCCAACAACCTAACAACTTATTATTTAATAACGACATACTTTCCAAATTATTTGATACAGGTAGTATTGAAATGGAAACCTCAATGAATAATAAAACAAATAATAAATTTTATGCATTACTTTCTCTCTCATTATTACATAACCCTGATAACAAACCCAAAGGAATTATTTGCTATGCATTAGACATCTCAGATAGAAAACTTGCAGAAGAATCATTACTCCAGCATGCTGCAGAATTAAGTGCCGTCAATAAAGAACTCGAAACATTTGGCTACACTGTATCTCATGATTTACGTACACCACTGCGCAGCATATCTGGCTTTAGCACCGCACTTCTCACCGATTACAATAATGCGCTAGATAATACAGGCCAGGATTATTTAAAACGAATTGATAAAGCTGCACACCATATGTCAGAACTCATTGACAACATATTGAATTTATCTCGAGTTACGAGAAAAGAATTAAGATATGAAGAAATTGATCTTGAAAAATTAACACTGGAAATTGTCGAGCATTACAATTTCAACCCAACTATTTTTCAGTTTAACCAGAACTTACGTACTCATGGCGATATAAACCTATTAAAAATCGCACTCACAAATTTAATCAGTAACGCGGTCAAATATAGTTCACATTCAAAATCTCCAGAGATTAAAATAGGAAAAACAGTTCAAGATGATAATACCGTTTTTTACATTCAAGATAATGGAATCGGTTTTGACGAACAATACGCGAAAAATTTATTTCTACCATTCCAACGACTGCACAATGAATCCAAATATGAAGGTAATGGCGTCGGCCTAGCCACTGTACAACGAATTATCAACAAACATCATGGTAAAATATGGGCAAAATCAAAACCTCATCAAGGGGCCACTTTTTACTTTACCATCGGTAATTATTATATGCTCGATGACAATGAAATTTGAGAGGATAGCGCTTTAACACGGGAACCTAATTAACAATTACCTATCTAACAAATCAGCAAACTCTTATATTGATTTTATGCTCCATGGAGCTACAATTAGCAACAAGATCGCGAACAAAGGAGATTTAACATGCGAACTAAGTCCTTAATTATCAACTTATTAGCCACTGCACTAATATTAAGCTCTAGTGCAATCTGGGCTTGTGGTGGAGAGGCATCCGGAAAACACATTGGTAGCGTTATGAAAGTGAGCAAAACTAGCTTTACCATTCGAGATGCTGAGACCAATAGTCCAATTACGTTTAATGCTTCAGCAGATATTATGCAGGAAGTGAAATCTGCAGATGGCCGAATCATGGTAAATTATGAAGAAAATGATGAAGGCGCCCTAAACGCAGTTGGCGTAACATTCTAAGCTACTGATATTAAATTGTTTTTAAAAAAACCTCGACAATATACTCGAGGTTTTTTATATCCTTCAAATACTATTCTAGAAAGGCAAAGATCATCACAATTTGCGTAAAATTCTCAACTTTACCATTAAATTAAGCGTCACAAGGCCGATCAAGGCTGTGTGAGTGATAAAGAAGGAGTAAACCATGGATATTAACGGTATATCTAGTGGTGTAATTAACATGAACATGCAACAAAAGGTTGGAGATGCTGTCGGTACGAAAGTCGCTAGCAAGGCATTAGATATTCAAGTTGACGCTGCTGCAACATTAATAAGCTCCGTAGCCAAACCGGCTGCAACGGAAGCTCATTTAGGAAATAGCATTAATACACACGCTTAACTAAATAATAAGACCACTAAAAAAGCGCTGTTACCCACAGCGCTTTTTTTTATCCAAAACTACTGTATTATTCTAGGATTACTCATTAAAAACCAAATTAAGGAATACTAACGTGCCTGATGAAAATCCGTTACCAAAAGTACAAAAAGATTTTGCTAATAAAATTAAATTTCGCTCACTTCCATCAGAAATGTGTGATATTAGCTCAGCACTAAATAGAATTTGTTTTTCTGATATTGGAGCAACATTAGATTCTCCACCGTTTACCAGGGCCATCGTAGAAGGATTTTTAGTAAATACTGATGAAACCAAAACTGCTGATGAATCTTCACCCGTAAGCTTCAAAATAGTCGGCGAGATCCAACCGGGTGATGCAAATGCCATCGCGCCACAAAAAGGTGAAGCAGTACAAATTTCCACTGGCAGTATTATACCTGACGGAAATTTCTCCGCTGTTCGAATGTGGGAAGCAAAAAAAGAAAATGATAATATTCTTGTAACACGCCCGTTTCCTCCTCGCTTTTTCATTGAAGAACAAGGTTGCGATATTAAAAAAGATGATATTCTTTTAACTGCTGGCACCTCAATCACAGCCGCACATATTGGTACTTTAGCGAGCATGGGCATCAAAGAAATCCCTGTCACAAAAAAAGCACAGGTTGCAGTGTTTTCTTCTGGCGACGAAGTTATCCCTTACACTGACAACTTTAAACCAGGTAGCATCTTTGACTGCAATTCACCTATGCTATCAGCAGCGGTAGAAAATGCGGGTGGAAACGCTATCTCATGCGGTATTCAATCTGATAATTTTGAAATGTTTGTTGGCGCTGCAAAAAAAGCCCTTTCAAATGCAGACATGTTACTCATATCAGGCGGAACTGCAGTTGGCGGTAGAGATTTTATTTCAGATTTAGTCAAAGAACTCGGCGAATTAATTGTCGATGGCGTACCCATGCGTTCTGGCCGCCCGTTAATTATGGGAATTGCAGATGACAAACCCATTATTTGTGTTGCCGGTTATCCGCCAGAAGCTCTACGCGGATTTATGCTTTTTGGCCAACTTGCGATGAACCTCTTAAGCGGTCATAGCAAGGAATTGCCTACTGACTAATTCCACACAAATAAACATCATATCGTGTTTTCTTGCTTTCAATACTATGGCTAGGTGCTAGATTTTCTAAAAATTCAGCACCTTTGGGGCGCTTAACGACAACACGTTTAGTTGCAACTTTTAAAGCAGGTTTTAATAAAAAGTCTCCCTCAACGTATCCAAGCAAATTTTGTAATATTTGCATTTCTTTTTTCACTTTGGCCGATTTTTTTCGGTGCGGATACATTGGATCAAGATAAATCACACCTGGCTTTTCTTGAAGCCTTGAAAAATAACCCTTAGCCTCATCGTTGACTAAAGTCATTCGAGCGATTATTCCTGATATATTCTCATCTAACAATCCTCGTTTTAACCCATCTTTTAGTAGCGCAGCAATGATAGGAGAACGTTCAACCATAATTATTTCACACCCCAAACAAGCGAGCACAAAAGCATCACCTCCCAAGCCAGCAGTTGCATCCAACACTTTAACAGCTTTCAATTTTTTCAAACCAATAGCACGCCCAATAGCTTGATTTTTTCCGCCACCACGCTCTCGTCGAAAATTCATCTCACCTGATGAAAAATCAACACAAAAGCTCGTATCTCGGTTTTGTAAATGCAATACGTCATTAATTTTTAGTAAGTAAAAATCATAATCATCTGATCGAGAATGAAATAATGGAAGCTGTAATTGGGCAGCAAGGATATTCAAAAAATCATCTTCTGATTCAGAATAAACAGCAATTCGCTTGTTAAAAGTTTGCTCTTTAGTCAACTGCTTTAAATCTCATCAATTTTCTGGTTTGAGTATTGCAATTTAAAATTTGACCCCAAAATTAATGTACATAGTATAAAATGGAGCAAACGTTATGCTCAATATATCTACTTTATCAAGATTTATTCTCAGCTTTATCATTATTTTTTCATTTTCTGTAAACAGCAACGCAGAAACTGATAAAAAAAGCAAGTATAGCAATCTCACCAAAGGCATCTTTCTCGTCGCTAGCGAACAGCTACAAAATAGCCCAATGAGTAAAACGGTAATCTATATTACTCAACATGACCAAGCAGGCACCTCTGGATTTATTGTCAATCGCCCAACAAACTTACATATTAATCAGGCATTTCCAGAAACACACGCGAGTGCTAGTACGAATAAAATGTTATATTTTGGTGGGCCATTACATACACGATACCTTTTCATGTTAACACAAACTCAATTCACACATGGTTTGCATGCCATTAAAAGTAATATTTACTTTGGCGCAGGTGAAGAGGTACAAATGCGGTTGCGCTCAGAGAATACAAGAGACAAAATACGCACCTACGCAGGCTTTATGAGCTGGGGACCAGAACAATTAACTGCTGAAATTGATCGAGGCGACTGGATTTTAACGCCTGCTAGCATTGATCAACTATTTAAACAAGATACCACTAAATTATGGAAAGATTTAGTTAAACGCTGGGGCGGAAGCTGGATTTAAATCCTCTTTTTTCATACTACAATAAATACAACAATTTTTTTAAAAATATGCACCGACAATTTATTCTTAAACTTTTGGAAGCCTATCAGACTGACGATCAAGCAGAACGTCAAATGCATAAAGATCTTACACAATTTGTGCAACAGCACGACAATTGTTTTGATCGAGAACTAGCAGTAGGCCATATAACCGGTTCAGCCTGGCTAGTAGATAAAAACCTGGGCCATGTCTTCTTTACCCATCATAAAAAGTTAGATAAATGGTTTCAACCTGGAGGCCATTCCGATAGCAATGCCAATACCTTAGCCGTTGCCATGAAAGAAGCCAGCGAAGAATCCGGCATCGAAGACGTCTTCATTCAACCCTTAAACGACAATATTTTTGATATTGACATCCACACCATACCCGCAAGAAAAGATGAAGCCGAACATTTACATTACGACATACGCTTCATCTTAGAAACCGACATGAATCATCCACTTAACATCAGCGACGAATCCCACGAAATAGCCTGGATAGCATTAGACGACATTCCAAAATACACCCACGAAGAGTCAATCCAAAGAATGGTAAAAAAGATGAAAGCTATGAAATCGAAATAACTGTTCAGATTGCCTTTGTTTTGTTCGAAAACAAAGAAAAAGCGCGCAGTTCACACGTGTGAATGAGCACTTTTGATGCAGTAATCGGACAAAACAAAGGTGAGCTGTACAGTTAGTTCCCGGAGACCATCATTTCTGGGATGAGCACCGATCCTACCCGAACATTCCGACGTAAATCCACATCATTACCCACTGCCACTATTTGCTGAAACATGTCTTTTAGGTTACCAGCTATGGTAATTTCTTCCACGGGATATTGTACTTTTCCATTTTCAACCCAGAAACCCGCTGCACCACGAGAATAGTCCCCTGTGACTATATTAATTCCTTGTCCCATTAGTTCTGTCACCAACAAACCCTTATCCATTAACTTTAGCATCGCTTTAAAATTATGCTTGCCTGGTTCCACAATTAAATTATGTATGCCACCTGAATTACCTGTCGTTCGCATATCTAATTTACGTGCTGAATAACTATCTAAAACATAACCTTGCAATATTCCTTGTTCAACGATATTTCTGGAACGTGTTTTCACACCTTCACTATCGTAAGGGCGGCTACCTGGCCCAGCAATGATATGAGGCTGCTCTATAATATGCATCCATTCTGGAAAAACTTTCTTACCCAAATGATCTAATAGAAAAGTTGATTTACGATATAAACTGCCGCCACTAATGGCGGAAAGAAAATGACTAAATAGGCCAGAAGACACATCGGGAGAAAATAAAATGGGTATTTTAGCCGTCGATATTTTTTGAGCATTTAACCGCGCTAATGCCCGTTTTGCTGCTTGCTTTCCAACCTTTACTGGCGCCTCTAAAAAATGAGCATCACGAGCACTGCTATACCAATGATCACGCTGCATACCATCACCTTGGCTGGCAATAACAGAACAACTCAAACTGTGTTGAGAAGAAGGATATGACGCTAAAAATCCATGACTATTGCCATAAACTTGAAATGTTTCATGACTTGTAACAGTTACACCTTCAGAATTAATAATTCGTTTATCCAGCTTAAATGCCGCATCTTCACACGTTAGCGCTAAATCAACAGCCTTATCTGCATCAATATCCCATGAAGAGTGTAAATTTAGATCAAAAAACGTTGAAGCTAAATCTTCTGCATTTGCTAATCCGGCGTACTCATCTTTCGCAGTAAAGCGTGCGATTTCTGTTGCTATTTTTACAGTTCGTTTAATGGCTTTTTCTGAAAGATCAGAAGTGTTTGCAGACCCCGAACATTGGTTAATGAAAACAGTTACTGCTAGCCCTTTATCTTGATGATACTCTAAAGTTTCGATATCTCCATTTCTAACGCTCACGGACAAACCATCATCGATGGACAAAGCAACTTCCGCCTGATCTGCACCAAAACGTTTTGCTGCTTTTAAAGCAAATTCAACACAACCTCTATTTTCATTGCTGTATTTTTTAGTAAGTCGCATCATTTACCCAAAATAAAAACTAAATATTAGTCCCGCCAACTGTCAACTCATCTACACGGAGCGTCGGCTGCCCTACGCCAACTGGCACCGATTGCCCCTCTTTACCACAAGTTCCAACCCCCTCATCCAACTTCAAATCATTTCCAACCATACTTACCTTGGTTAACACATCAGGGCCGTTCCCAATTAATGTGGCTCCACGTACCGGTCGAGTAATCCTACCATCTTCGATAAGATAAGCCTCACTTGCGGAGAATACAAATTTGCCTGAGGTAATATCTACTTGACCTCCGCCAAAATTCACAGCGTACAATCCTTTTTTTACCGAAGATATAATTTCTTCTGGTTCTGATTTCCCCGCCAACATATACGTATTTGTCATACGCGGCATGGGCAAATGTGCATAACTTTCTCGACGACCATTACCAGTGGCCGCAACACCCATCAATTTTGCATTGAGTTTATCTTGCAAATAACCTTTTAATAAACCATTTTCAATTAGTGTTGTACATTGTGTTGGTGTGCCTTCATCATCAATATTCAGTGAACCGCGACGATTTGGCAAAGTGCCATCATCAACAATGGTACAAACTGAGGAAGCGACTCGCTCCCCTATACGGCCAGAGAAAGCTGAACTACCTTTGCGATTAAAATCACCTTCCAAACCATGGCCAATCGCTTCATGTAATAAAACGCCGGGCCATCCTGCACCCAATACTACCGGCATCATTCCAGCTGGTGCCTCAACCGCATCAAGCTTTGTAATTGCTTGTCGTACTGCATCACGTGCATATTCCAAAGCACGTTCATTTTCCAAAAAGAACCCATAGCCAACCCTAGCACCACCACCAGCGGAAGCTTGCTCTCGCTGGCCGTTACTCTCAACAATGACACTTACACTAAAACGTACTAATGGTCGTGAATCCGCTGCCAATGAGCCATCTGAGGACGCAACTAGAACTATATCTCGACATCCGGCCAAACTAACCATCACCTGAGTTACACGTGTATCTAAGCGACGTGCTTCAATATCCACACTCTCAAGCAATTTAACTTTTTGTTCTGCACTGAATGTATCAAGCGGATCAACAGAATCATATAAATGTTGAGGCGCTAGATGATTAGCAAACATTTTTACCGTTTGACTTTTACCTCGACGCGAAATTGCACTAACCGTTTTACATGCGCCTGTTAGTGCTGACAAAGAAATTTCATCGGAATAGGCGAAGCCGGTTTTTTCTCCACTAATAGCTCGAATACCTACACCATGATCAATACCATAATTACCCTGCTTTACAATGCCGTCTTCCAGAGACCAGGATTCATATTGACTATTTTGGAAATATAAATCCGCATAATCAATGGAGCCACGCGACATCAATTTTGCCAGCACATTATTGAGGTCGCTTTCTTTAAGTTTTGCCGGCTTTAAGAATGTAGACGCTGCAAGATTTTTAGTCATATTTTTCTATGATCTATTGCTGGAAAATTACGTCGAATATTCTTTAATCTATCTTCATCGATGTCAGCAACAACAAATCCTGAACCACTCGGGAGCCGATCTAAAACGGTACCCCAAGGATCAACAATCATGCTATCACCAAAAGTTTCGCGGCCACTCACATGATAGCCACCTTGTGCCGCGGCAATGACAAATGATAAATTTTCTATTGCCCGCGCTCGCACAATAACTTCCCAATGTGCCCGCCCAGTAATCGCAGTAAATGCTGATGGAACAACAAAAATTTCTGCGCCTTTGTCTAATAGTGTTCTAAATAACTCAGGGAAACGTAAGTCGTAACAAATTGCCAAACCCAGCTTTCCAAATGGTGAATCAACGACAATAGCTTCATTTCCGGGTTTAATGGTCATGGATTCCGTATAATTTTCTCCAGAATCGATAATTTCAACATCAAATAAATGAATCTTATCGTAGCGAGCAACTTGCTTTCCCTGATCATCATATACCAGACAAGCAGCATTTATTTTATCAGGCTCATCCGCCACTACCGGTGTTGTACCACCAACAATCCAAGCTTTATTCTTTTCAGCTTGTTCAGATAAAAAATCTTGTATTTTTCCAGAACCCTCTTTTTCAGCAAATTTAAGATTATCGGTTTCTGACAAACCCATTAACGCAAAATTTTCTGGCAGTACAATTAAACGGGCTCCTGCTTCTGCAGCCGCTTGAATACTACGTCCAGCTTCGATTAGATTAGCATCAATATTTGGCCCAGATGCCATCTGAATAGCTGCCACCCGTTTCATAGTAGCCTTCTCCTTCAAATTCCAGCGCATTGTTCAGTATATAATCAAAACAATGCTATAATTCTACAAATCATTCATTATACAACGTTTTAATACACTCAGTAGGTCGATGGAGCCAAACTCACCCAAACCCAGAATTTTTTACACACAGTGTAAAATCAACCACCTCGAAATAAATTATTCCTCGAGTATATCCTCAGTTAAATCTTCACCCGTTGCAGCATTCTTTATTACAGGTGTAATCAGAGGATCTTCCCAGCTACCACCTATTGTGTATTGAACAGATAAAATATCATCTATTTGCTTTTCAAACATTTTCTTAAAAATAAAAACTTGTGCCGCAACCAATGGTGCCGCTGCGGTTAATGCGGCTAAGACAGGCAAGCTATCGCCTAAAATTCGTCGATTAACGGTGACGACCTGATCATAGTCGCGCACACTTAATCCAATCCTTCCCGCCATATGTATATCAATAACAGGGCCATTCAGATATAAACCTGAAGTATATGCATCACCAGATTGAATTTGATATTCACCATTTATCTCGTCGAAATGCATACCTTTTTTGAATACATCTCGAAAATCTAAAATCAATCGCCGTGGTAACAACAAACCAAACATTTTGGTTGCTCCCAACTCGAAATCAAGCATACTTGCATCTTTAACTTTAATGCTTACATCACCACTTGCTGAGTTAAAATTAAAATCGGATGGCTTACCCGGCCATTTAACATTGAGTTTAATATCACCTTTGCCACCACCAATTGCATTTGCATAACCCCAGTCA
>Ga0316207_10001283_pt1 | contig 31904 bp, 33 predicted proteins | sample 6weekpyrite_MG_FD_204943 | JGI IMG/M metagenome (GOLD analysis project Ga0316207, IMG submission 204943) | Microbial mat bacterial communities from mineral coupon in-situ incubated in ocean water Damariscotta River, Maine, United States -... | ecosystem: Environmental > Aquatic > Marine >...
GTTGACGATGATGGTGGCGCAGGTCTGCGGGCTGAAACCGGGCGATTATGTCCACACCTTTGGGGACGCGCATATCTACTCCAACCATATGGATCAGGTGGAAACGCAATTATCACGCACACCACGGGCCTTGCCGCAGCTGAAACTCAATCCGGATGCAACGGATTTGTTTGGCTTTGACTATGAGGACTTCACCCTTGAGGGCTATGATCCGCATCCCCTGATCAAGGCTCCGGTTGCGGTCTAGGGAGAAGGTGTGACCTTACCCAATCCCAAAATATCCCTGATGGCGGCGCGTGGCCGCAATGGTGTCATTGGTTGTGATGGCGACATTCCCTGGCATTTGGGCAGTGATTTCAAACTGTTTAAGAAAGCCACATCTGGCAAGCCAGTGATAATGGGTCGCAAGACCTGGGAAAGCTTGCCGCGCAAACCCTTGCCCGGCCGACTTAATATCGTCGTGACACGGTCGGAGGATTATTCTGCGGATGGGGCGAAAGTCGTTTCTTCGCTGGAGCAGGCTTTCACTGTGGCGTTTGAGCAGGCCCGAGCCGATCAATCAGACGAAGTATTCGTTATCGGCGGCGCGCAAATTTATGCCATGGCATTGCCTCGGGCGGACCGTTTGTATCTGACAGAGGTGGATGCCAGTCCTGAGGGCTCTGTGCATTTTCCGGATTTTTGTGAGATAGACTGGACCGAAACCCGCCATGAGTTGTATGAAGCGGGACCGGTGGATGATCATGCCTTTGTCTTCCGGGTGTTGTCGCGTAAATTGTAAGCGGGATTAACGTTCTGCGTGTCCCCTCTCATGCGCACTTGAACCCAAGTGCGCATCCGTCCATTTAGTAATGTGAATCACATAAGGAATAACCAACCCATGCCATGGAATGACAATGCGGGTGGCGGCGGAGGCCCAAGGGGCTCCGGCGGTGGAAATAACGGACAGAACCCCTGGGGCCAGCGGCCTTCAGGCGGAGGCGGCGGACAAGAACCGCCAGACCTTGATGAGGTCGTTCGTCAGATGCAAAGCCAGATGCGTGGCATTTTCGGGGGTGGCGGCAAGGGCGGTCAAACCGAAGGCGGCAAGGGTGGCGGATTGGGCTTTGGCCTGATTGTTATTATTTTGCTGGCTGTGTGGCTGGGTGCTCCCGGCAGTGGCTGGTACCAGGTTGGTCCGAACCAAAACGGTGTTGTGCTCCGCTTTGGTGAGTATGAGCGTACAACATCGCCAGGTTTGCACTTCAAATTGCCAACACCGATTGAAACGGTGTTGCTGCCGGAAGTGACGACAACCGAAACGATTACCATTGGTGTTGGCCCAGCAGGACAAATGCTGACCCGTGATGAAAATATCGTCGATCTTGATTTTGAAGTGCAGTGGCGTGTCGATCTGTCCTATGGTGATGGTGTGAGGGATTTCCTTTTCAATGTCAGAAATCCTGAAAAAACGGTGCGTGATGTCTCTGAAAGTGCGATGCGTGAAGTGATCGGGACATCTGACCTTCAGTTTATCATTGGTCAGGGGCGTGGCGAAGTGTCTCTAAGGACCCGAACTCTGGTTCAGGAAACCTTGAACGAATATCGGGCCGGCATCCAAATTTTGCAGGTCAATCTTCAAACCGCACAGGCCCCGGCCAGTGTGATTGATGCGTTTCGCGATGTGGATGTGGCTGAACAGGATGCTGAACGGGCGCGTCTGGATGCAACGGCTTATGCCAATCAGGTGGTGCCGCGTGCACGGGGTGTGTCGGCGCGTTTGACACAAGCCGCTGAAGCGTATCGTGAATCCGTAATCGCTCAAGCTGAGGGTGATGCCGATCGTTTTGTGGCGGTGTACAACGAGTATGCGCAAGCACCGGAAGTAACCCGTCGCCGTATGTATCTTGAAACCATGGAGCAACTTCTTGGACGCTCTGAGCTGATCGTGCTGGATGGTGAAGCTGGGGCTGTTCCTTATTTGCCCCTCAATGAGCTAGGTCAGAACCGCTCGCGTAATACTGGAGGCAACCAATGATCCGATCTTTGGGACTCGTAATTTTGGTGCTCGCCGTCTTTGTCGGACTGCAGAGTGTCTATATGGTCAACGAACGTCAGCAAGCCCTGATCTTGCGCCTTGGTGAGCCGGTTGATGCGGTCAATGAAGCGGAGGACCCTGATCCGGGGCTTCATTTTAAAATTCCCTTCGTCATGGATGTTTTGATCTTCGACAAGCGGAATCTGGAATTTGATATGGACCCTGAAGAAATTCAGGCTTCTGATCAGGTCCGTCTTGTTGTGGATGCCTTCCTTCGTTATCGCATCACCAATCCTTTGCGGTTTTATCAAACAGTACGTGATGAACGAGGTGCTCAATTGCGCTTACGCTCAATCATGGATGACAGTCTGCGCGGTGTGATCGCTTCGATCCCGTCCCAAGACGTTATTTCAGGTCAGCGTGCTGAATTGATGGAACGTGTTCAGGTTGCTGTTGAGACACAAGTGGCCACTCAGGATTTGGGCATTGAAGTGATTGATGTGCGGATTTTGCGGGCGGACTTGCCTCAACAGATTGCTGAGCGGGTTTTCCAGCGCATGCGTTCTGAGCGGGAACAGGAAGCAGCGCGTATTCGCGCTGTTGGTAATCAGGAAGCGGCTGAAATTCAGGCGGATGCGGATCGCCAGGCAACCATTATCCAAGCGGAAGCGCGCCGGGATGCTGAGCGTCTTCGTGGTGAAGGCGATGCCAGACGAAATGCCATTTACGCTGAGGCCTATGGGCGAGATCCTGAATTCTTCGCCTTCTATCGATCCATGCAGGCTTATGAGCTGGCTGTTCAGGCAGGTACGCCGATCGTGATTCCACCAGACTCGGAATTCTTCGAGTATTTCAGCGCTCAGGGTGGATAATCGACCTTGCTGACGACTTTGTTTTTGGGGTTGGCTGTGGCGATAGCCATTGAAGGCGCAATTTATGCGCTGGCCCCGGAAGCGATGAAGCGGTTTTTAAGCCAGCTTCTTGAAACTTCAGACGACCAGCTTCGCATTGCGGGGCTGGTCGCTCTGGTTTTGGGGGTGGGCCTTGTAGCCTTGTTATTGGGCTGACAAGGGCATGACTTTTCTGTCACGGGTCTGACGATTGCGTCATGCCTGTTGCCGGGGAGCGCCATGTGGGAGTATTCATGGGGCCAGAGTTTGTTTGTTCCACCTGACAGGTTGATTTTATGCGCCGCCTTTTTGCTCTGTTTGTTCTGATTTCGCTTCCAGCGATGAGTTTTGCGCATCCGGCCCCCGATGGGTTTGCCGATCTGGCGGAGCGCCTGTCCCCGGCCGTGGTCAATATTTCTGCGGCGCAACATCTTGATGCCAGCGATGGTTTGCCGGATTTTCCTGAAGGTTCGCCGCTGGAGCGCTTTAATAATATTTTCGGCGATGCACCGCGGATTGCTAATTCGCTGGGCTCCGGCTTTATCATTGATCCTTCCGGCATTGTTGTAACCAATAATCATGTCATCAATGATGCCGATGCCGTTGAAGTTTCCTTACCGGACGGGCGAGTGTTTCCGGCTGAAATCATTGGTATTGATCCGGTGACGGACCTTGCTGTCCTGCGTATGGAAACCGATGAAGCGATGCCATTCGTTGAATTCGGCGACAGTGATACGGCCCGGGTGGGCGATTGGGTGATTGCCATTGGCAACCCGTTTGGTTTGGGCGGGTCTTTGACCGCCGGTGTGGTCTCGGCGCGCGGTCGCGATGCGGGCGGAGTTTATGATGATTACATCCAGACCGATGTGGCGATCAATACCGGTAATTCCGGCGGTCCCTTATTTAACATGGATGGCGAAGTGGTCGGTGTGAACACATTGATCCTGTCTCCGACCGGGGCAAGTGTGGGTATTTCCTTGTCCATTCCGTCCAATATTGTCACGGGCGTTGTGGCTCAACTGGAAGAGTTTGGTGAAACGCGTCGGGGTTGGCTGGGGGTCGGTGTTCTGCCGGTGACAGCCGATCTGGCCGAGAGTTTCAATCTGGATACGCCACACGGGGCAGTCCTGTCGCGTATTGAAGAGGGTGGGCCTGCTGATGAAGCCGGCTTGCGCCAGGGTGATTTGGTGTTGAGTTTCAATGGCCACCAGGTTCGAAACAGCCAGAGCTTTCCGCGCATGGTGGCGGAAACCCAGATCGACCGAGAGGTTGATATTGAAATTATCCGCCGGGACCAGACGATGAATTTGCGCATCACTGTTGGTGAGTTGGCCGAGGACCGCGAAGATGAAAGCGAAGACCAAGGCGATGTGATTGACCCGGTTCAGGAGGGTGCCAACCAGGTGTTTGGTATGACTTTGGCGGTGCTGGACACGGCATCAAGGCGTCGTTTCCGGGTGCATCCGGATGCAGAGGGTGTGTTGGTGACGGGCGTCGATGAATTGAGTGATGCGTCCGGCAAGGTCAGGCCCGGTGATGTGATTGAAGAAATCGAGTTCAGCCGTGTTGGCTCAATTGAAGACATTCGCGCTATCGTTGATGCCTCTTCCGGCGGTCCATTGCGCTTTCAGCTCAATCGCGGCGGACAATACGTGCTGCAACCCATTCGTCCGTGACCCGGTCTTTATTGATCGCAGGTCCGACAGCGTCTGGTAAAACCGCGCTGGCCTTGCAGGCTGCAGAGCGTTTTGATGGTGAGATTATCAATGCGGATTCGATGCAGATTTATGAGGGTCTGCATCTGATCACGGCGCGTCCTGATGCCAGCGAAACCGCGCAGGCCCCGCATCACCTATTTGGCCGTGTTGATCCGGCTATGCGATGGTCTGTCGGGGAGTGGGCCGAAGAGGCCCTAGCGCTTGTTTCAGATATCCGCTCTCGTGGAAAGACGCCTATTTTGGTTGGAGGGACGGGTCTTTATTTCATGGCCTTGACCAAGGGGCTGGCCCCGGTTCCCGAGATTGACGTCGCCAGTCGACAGCGCGTTGAGGACTTGATTGAAACTGAAGGATTGGACGGTTTGCGCCGGGAGGCAGAGCGCTTTGATCCTGTCTCGGCGCAACGCATCAAAGCAGCGGACTCGCAAAGGCTCCAGCGTGTTGTTGAAGTGGGATACGCAACAGGGGAAGCCTTGTCTGATTTTCACAAGGATACCAAGCCCGCCCTTCAAACCAATGAGTGGACAGGCGTGGTGTTGAACCCGGACCGGGCAGAGCTTTATGCACGGATTGAAGCGCGCTTTGACAGGATGCTGGAGGAGGGCGCTTTGCAGGAAGTGGCCGCTTTTGCCGAGCGCGAGCTGGATCCCTTATTGCCTGCGATGAAAGCTTTGGGGGTTCCGCCCCTGATGGCTCATCTTCGCGGTGATATGGATTTGGATGAGGCGATTGCTCTGTCGAAAAGGGATTCACGCCGTTATGCCAAACGGCAGCTGACATGGTTTCGCAATCAACATTCAGATTGGAGCAGGATAGACAGTCTGGATTCGCAAACTGCCTGGTCTCAATTGGAGCAAATACTTTCTGATGTCTGAGCCCCTTTATACCGATGATATTGATCTGGGTCCGATACAAGCCTGCAAATTGGCCATTATAGGCTATGGAAATCACGGGCGTTCCCATGCGCTTTGTCTTCGTGATAGCGGGGTTGAGCAGATACGGATTGCCTTGCGTGAAAACTCACCGTCAAAAGCCAAGGCAGAGGCTGACGGGTTTGACGTGGTTAGCCTTGAAGCGGCGGCCAGCTGGGCCGATGCCATTGCGCTATTGGCGGCCGATGAAGCGCATCGCCAGATTTGGAGCCAATCGGTTTTACCGCATCGCAAGCATGGGCAGGCCCTGATCGTCTGTCACGGATTTTCAGTCCATTACGAATTGCTGGAAATTCCAGAAGATGCGGACATCATCCTGGCCGCGGCCAAGGGGCCGGGCGGTGCGGTTCGGGCTGAATATGAACAGGGACGAGGTTTGATCGGGTTCTGGGCTGTGCATCAGGATGCAAGCGGTGGTGCGCGTGAGCTGGCACTGGCTTATCTATCGGGCATCGGGTCGGGCAATGTTGGCATCTTTCCAACAAGCTTCCGGGAAGAGACGGTTTCGGATTTGTTCGGCGAACAAGTGGTTCTGGTTGGTGGGATGGTGGCTTTGGCCAAGGCCAGTTTTGATCATTTGGTCAAAGCCGGTGTCAGCCCGCGTATGGCCTATATCGATTGCGTGCATGAGATAAAATATCTTGCCGACTTGATACAGGAGCGAGGCATTGCGGGCATGTATGAGGCGATTTCAGACACGGCTGAGTTTGGTGCACGAAAAGTTGAAGATAAAATCGCAGGGCCTGAGTTGCATAAGGTGTTTGATCGCGCAATGATTGATATTGAAACCGGGGCTTTTGCTAAAAACTGGGTAGACACATACGAAGCGGGCGATCCTCTCTCTCAAGAAAGAGCGGAGGATCGAACGCTGCCAATTGAGACTGCGGGTGAAGAATTACGATCTCGCCTTATGAAGGCCTCGAAATAGCCAAGATGCATGCCCATATATATCGGTAACGGATAAACAAATCGGCTTGGGGGCGAGACATGGCATTTAATCCAGTAAAAGAACGACCTTATGGAGAACCCAAAGAGGTGGTGGCCCGCGTTTTCGAGGAAGTGGGCGGTGTTCCCAAGGTTATGGAAATTCTTGATCTGAGCCGGACACGCGTTTACGCGCTGGCTGACCCCGATTCCTCAAATGAAATTTCCTATACGCGTGTCGCCTCTTTGACTGCCGAGGGAGCGACAGCTGCGGCACAACATCTGGCGGCTTTGGCCGGCGGGTTATTTCTGCCTGTTGATAAGGTGGATGAATCCGGTTGGTTGTCTCTGGCCGGCGATGCCAGCCGACGCAATGCCCGAAATATTGCGGCCTTGATGGAATCATTGAGTGAAACTGAGCGCTCTCCCGGTGAAATTGATCAGCAAGAAGCGCGGGATATCTTGAAAATCCTGGACGAACAATTGAGCGTTTTGGCGATGCAACGCGCCAAGCTATCGGTGATTGCTGCCGGTGAGGCCGAGAGCGAAAATTCGACGGCGGACAGCTGATCTTGATTGCAGACGGCCCGAAGCCTGCTTAGTTAGAGGCCATTGTCCCAATCTGGGTTTCTGACTGCATGAACCAGCTGTTTGATTTTTTTCTGAAAATGGATGCACGCGCGGCGCGAGCCGTGATCGTCTCGCTTGTTCTTTTTGTCGGGGTTGCTGTTGTCTTTATTCTGGGACGCTTTGTTCTGGATGTAGAGCCTGGAATGGTTGGTACCTGGTTTGAAGCGATTGCCAGCCGTTGGTACGCTTTACCGATCACGATATTAGTCTTTACGGCCTTGTCTTTTCTGGGGGCCCCTCAATTTGGCCTGATGGCCGCAACGATGGTCGCTTTTGGCCCGCAAACAGGATTCATTTATGCTTGGATTGCGACTTTAAGCTCGGCAAGCGTGAACTATTTTCTCGGCCGATGGTTCGGGGCTGACATCTTAAAACGCTATGGCGGTGACTGGGCCAACCGAATTTCGGATTTTATTGGTCGCAACGGATTGCTGGCCAGCATGATCGTTCGCTGGGTGCCTTCAGGACCGTTTATTGTCGTCAATATGGGCTTTGGTGTCGCCAAAACGCCTTATTGGGCATTTGCTCTGGGAACTGCAATCGGGACGGCACCCAAAATATTTGTGGTCGGATTGGCCGGGCAAAGCATATTGGCTTTGTTATCGGGGCAAAATGTTTTGCTGGCCGCCGGATTGGCGGCTGCAGTCGTTATCTGGCTGGGAATCATGTTGCTGGCAAGGCGTTGGCTAAGGCGAAACAGAAGTGAGAAAAAAGTGTCTGAAGCTGTTCAAGACGACAATTTGTCATAGATCAGCCGCAATGACCTGTGAATTTGCGCTTTTTCGCCTCTTGCAATAATTTGCGGAGCACCTCACAACAAATAATCCTTGCAACGCGACTTTGTCGCCACACTATTGAATTAAGCACCTATGTTTAGCAGCCTCTTCGGTCTCCTCTCTGCAGATATCGCCATCGATCTTGGTACAGCGAATACACTCGTTTATGTAAAGGGGCGCGGCGTTGTCCTGAACGAGCCTTCGGTTGTTGCTTATAAAGTCGATAAAGGACGAAAACACGTACAGGCCGTTGGTGCTGAAGCCAAACTGATGCTGGGCAAAACACCTGGAAATGTCGAGGCTATCCGTCCGATGCGCGATGGTGTGATTGCTGACTTCGATGTGGCCGAAGAAATGATCAAGCACTTCATCCAAAAAGTGCATAACCGCCGCGCCATGGTCAGCCCTCAAGTCGTTATCTGTGTGCCATCAGGCGCAACCGCTGTTGAGCGGCGTGCGATCCACGAATCAGCGATGGGTGCTGGGGCCAGAAAAGTTTATTTGATTCCTGAGCCGATGGCCGCTGCTGTTGGAGCCGGTTTGCCGATTGATGAGCCAACCGGTTCTATGATTGTCGATATTGGCGGCGGCACTACGGAAGTTGCTGTGATGTCATTGTCCGGGATTGTCTATTCACGATCCGTCCGTGTCGGTGGTGACAAGATGGATGAAGCGGTAATCAATTATATCCGCCGCTCCGCCAATCTTTTGATCGGTGAAACCAGCGCTGAACGGATCAAGAAAGAAATCGGCACGGCGATGCCGCCGCTGAAAGGTGAGGGTCTTTCGCTTAACATCAAAGGCCGTGACCTGATGAATGGTGTTCCGCGGGAAATCACTATCAATGAGGCGATGATTGCTGAAGCCCTGTCAGAACCAGTTGAGCAGATTGTTGAAGCGGTGAAATTGGCGCTGGAAGCGACACCGCCTGAATTGGCTGCCGATATTGTTGATAAAGGTATTGTGTTGACCGGAGGCGGGGCCTTGCTGCGAAACCTTGATACCGAATTGCGCGAGCGCACAGGCTTACCTGTCAGCCTAGCGGATGAAGCCCTGTCATGTGTTGTATTGGGTTGCGGCAAAACTGTAGAAGATTTGAAAGTTTGGCGGCCACTTCTTTCTGAAGCCGTGTAATCTGAAACAGGGCTGAGAAAGAGGAGTGAGTCGTTGGCGTTGCGACGCTCAACCAGAAACGATTCTGATGATGGCGTTCGGTTTTCACCAACGCTGTTCATTGTGCTGCTCGTTCTTTCCATAATACTGACGATTTTTGACAGACCAGCCACGCGCTCGGATGCCTTTGCCAGCTTACGGGCAGGCTTTACCGATATAGCGGCTCCGGTTCTGGAGCTGGCCGCGCGCCCTATTCGGGGAATCAAGGGGATCGGACCCTATTTTCGCTATCAGGGTGAGTTGGCGCAAGAAAACGAGCGCATGCGCCAGCAATTGATTGAGGCGCGCTATTGGGAAGATCTGGCATACCGGCAGCGCGACCGTATCGAAGTTTATGAGGCCGCTCTGAATGTCGACACGCCAGCTAATCTGGATCGGATCAGTGCCTGGACGGTGGCTGACCCAGCTGGTCCCTTTGTCCATGCCCGTTTGATCGGGCGGGGCCGGGAAGCGGGCATTGAAGATGGCTACCCTGTTATCAATCTGTATGGGCTTGTTGGCCGAATTTATGAAACCGGGATTCGGTCTGCACGGATATTATTGCTGACCGATCTCAATAGCCGTGTTCCTGTTATGGCGGATCGCTCTAATGCCAGAGCCATTTTGATTGGGGATAATTCATCCTTTCCCCGTCTCGATTATGTGGGGCGCCAACCTGATATCCAGGAAGGTGATCGGATTGTCAGTTCTGGCGATGATGGCATTTTGCCCCGCGGGCTTCCCATTGGAGAAGCGGTTTTGACCCGGGAAGGCAATTGGCGCGTTCGTTTGTATTCAGATCAGGCTCCGGTTGATTTTGTTTGGATATGGCCTTTTGGCCGTATTGAGGAACCAGAGATGGACCTTGAAACGGAAGCCTTAGCTGAAGAGGAAGCGGACCTTCCTTCTGAAACCAGTGAAGAGGGTATTTCTGAGGATGCTCTACCTTCTGATGAGGACGCCGCAGGTGACAGGATCATGGAGGACAGCCCATGAGAAAACCTGTTGAGCATGGTGCCTCTTACTGGGCTGCTGCCTGGTGCGTAATTTCAGTCTTTTTGGCCTTGATCATTCAGGCGGCTCCGACCCGTTTGATGGATGGCGTCAACATCATGCCGACCTGGCCATTAATGGCGATTTTTCTGTGGTCTGGCTTGCGTCCGGGTTTTATGCCGCCCTTCGTCATTTTTGCCATTGGTTTGACCCAGGATTTATTGACCGGTGCCCCGATGGGTGTTTGGGCCTTCTCATATCTGGTCACCATGGCTGTGTTCCGTTTTCGCGGAGAAGATGGAATGTCGCGGGATTTGCCGCCGATCATTCTGCGTTTTCTCGGTGTTCTGGCGCTGGCCCATACTATTGCCTATCTGACGGGTAGTTGGGCGCTCGATCAGTTTGCAGATTTTCGTCCCTTGCTGGTTGAGTCCATTGCAACGATTTTAATGTTTCCTCTGCTAGCCTTTTTGTCTTTACGGCGTCGGCGAAGCAGTCGAACCGGCTTTATCGGGGGGTGATCGCGAGGGATTATGCGCGCAGATCGCCAGGAACAGGAATTACGATTTACCCGCCGTGCCTTGATGATGGGCGGCGGCGGAGCTTTGGCCTTTTTAGGCCTGGGTGCGCGATTATATTCGCTTCAGGTCCTGGAAACCGAGCGCTATCAACTTCTCTCCGATGACAACCAGTTCAATTATCACATGTTGCCCCCTTCCAGAGGGCGGGTGCTGGATCGCTTCGGGATCGCTATTGCTGACAACCGGGATAGTTACCGTGTCCTTTTGGTGCCTGAGCGGGCAGGGGATGTCGAACAGGCTCTGGATGATTTAAGCCATTATCTTCCGCTTAGCCAAAGTCGGCTTGATCGTGTGATGCGGGCTGTCAGACGGGGTGAGCGGTTCAATGCTGTTACGGTCCAAGATGATCTGGATTGGCAAACCTTTGCCACGATCAATCTTCATGCCCCTGACCTGGTTGGTGTTACCCCCGATGTTGGTGAGGTTCGTTCGTATCCGTATGGGCCGTCCTTTGCCCATGTTTTGGGCTATGTACAAACGCCGAATGATAATGACATCGCTAATGATGATCCTGATGCGGAACGTCTTCTCAGGCATCCCGGTTTCCGGGTTGGAAAAACAGGGGTCGAGATTGCCCAAGAGCACGAATTAAGGGGTTCAGCCGGTGCTTTGAAGGTGGAAGTTGATCATCTTGGACGGGTGATCAGGGAATTGCCGGACCAGTCATCAAACCCGCAACAGGGCCAGGACGTTGTTCTGACTCTGGATACAGATATCCAACGCTTTGCCCTGGAAAGGCTCGGCGATCAAAGTGGCGCTGCTGTTACAATTGATGTGCAGACGGGAGAATTGATCTCATTGGTGTCCGCGCCAAGCTTTGATCCCAATCTGTTTGTCGGTGGTATATCCAGTGTCAATTATTCGGCCCTGCGCGATAATGATCATCGCCCCTTGTTCAACAAGGCTATTCAGGGAACCTACCCGCCTGGATCGACTTTCAAGGCGGTTGTTGCAGCAGCGGCACTGGAACATGGTATTACGACACCATCTGAAACGGTGCGCTGTACGGGCTCGGTTCGCCTGGGTAATAGGGAGTTTCATTGCTGGAGGCGGCAGGGTCACGGCATTGTTGATCTGCGTGATGCGGTGAAGAAATCCTGCGATATATATTTTTATGAAATTGCAGAGCGCCTTGGCATTGATCGCATTCATGAAATGGGACGCCGTTTTGGTTTGGGCGAACATTTTGATTTGGGTATTGCCGGGGTCGCTAGTGGATTGATGCCGAGCCCGCAGTGGAAACGCGCCCGGCGCGATGAAGGCTGGTCGACGGGGGATACTTATAATACAGGCATTGGTCAGGGTTTTACGCTGGCATCCCCGCTCCAATTGGCAGTTATGACAGCACGACTGGCATCCGGCCGGATGGTCGAGCCGACATTGTTTCGAAATGCCATGGCTCCTCCAGCACCGCATATTGATGTGAGCGATGCGGTGCTTGAACAGGTTCGTGATGGGCTGAGAGCCGTTGTTGAGGAGCCGGGAGGAACCTCATTTTCCCTGCGTGGATTGGGCATTGAAGGCGTGGAGATGGCCGGGAAAACCGGAACGGCCCAAGTTTATTCCATCACGGCGGAAGAGAGGGAATCGGGCGTTCGCGACCAAGAGGATTTGCCTTGGCGACTTCGTGATCACGGCTTGTTTGTCTGTTACGCTCCGGCTGACAATCCAAAATATGCTGTTGTTGTGGTGATTGAGCATGGGGGCGGCTCCAGTGCTGCGACCCGGCCAGCGCGGGATATATTACGGCGTGTCGTTGCCCGCGACCCTTCTAGTCGCCCTGGCGTGTTTGCCGATTTGGGTTCTGACAAGTCAGGAGGCTCTGATGGCCGTCTTCCGTGAGAGTGTGCCACGGGATTTGCCCGGCAAGATGATGGAAATCAACTGGTCTTTGGTTCTGCTTCTGGTTTTGCTGGGCGGGGCCGGAATTGGCATGTTGTATTCCGTCGCTGGGGGTGATTGGCAGCCTTGGGCGGGGAAACATGCCATTCGTTTTGCGCTTGGTTTTGTTGGCATGCTGGTTATTGCCATGTTTCCCCCGCGTTTCTGGATGGGGGTTTCCTATCCCATTTATGTGCTCGCCTTGATTTTGTTGATCGGTGTTGAATTGGGAGGGGCTACGATCAACGGGTCCCAGCGCTGGTTGGATTTAGGGCCAATCAGGCTTCAACCCTCAGAAATCATGAAGATTGCCGTGGTTTTTGCTTTAGCGCGATTTTATCACGATTTGCCGGTAGAAGATGTGTCCAGTCCGGGCGGACTTTTCATGCCGGCCGTGATTATTGGCTTGCCCGCGGCCCTGATCATCAACCAGCCTGATCTTGGAACAACGCTTTTGCTTGTTGCCACAGGCGGTGCGGTGATTTTTCTGGCCGGTTTGAGCTGGAAAATAATTCTGGCTGGCGGTGTTGCTTCTGCCATAGGCATCCCGTTGTTTTTCCAATACGGCTTGCAGGATTATCAGAGGGCACGGGTGATGACGATGTTCAACCCGGACGATGACCCGCTGGGCGCAGGCTATCATATTCTCCAGTCGAAAATCGCTCTGGGTTCTGGCGGCTTTACCGGCAAGGGTTTTATGGAAGGCACGCAATCGCAATTGAATTTCCTGCCGGAAAAACAAACCGACTTCATTTTCACCATTTTGGGGGAAGAGTTTGGTTTTGTTGGCGGGTTGGCCGTTTTGGCGATCTATGCTCTGGTATTGGCCAATACGCTGGCCATTGCCACCAGCTGTAAATCCACTTTTTTGCGCCTGATGACTATGGGCATTGCCACCACATTTTCTCTTTATGTCTTCATCAATGTCGGCATGGTGATGGGGGTTTTGCCGGTCGTGGGGGTGCCTTTGCCAATGATTTCATACGGGGGCACTGTGATGCTGTCTGTTCTGGCCGGGTTCGGGCTGATCCTGGGCGCTCATATTCATCGCCATGCCACGCCACCACGGGGCGCAGGCCTGTTCGGTTGATCTGCTAATTTTCACCCTCATGACTTGTTTGTGTTGCCTGTCAATCTTGACCGGGACAGTCCCATGATGAAATGTGCGCAGCCATAGTAGATGGCTGGCCGTTTTCAGGACCAGCATAGGGGAGAGTCTCATGGCGGCAGCGCCTTCAGCAGCGGGGGCACAATGGTCCTCGCGTTTTGCATTCATCATGGCAGCAGTGGGTTCGTCTGTCGGTCTGGGTAACCTTTGGAGGTTCCCTTACATGACCGGCGAGAACGGCGGCGCAGCCTTTGTTATCGTATATCTGATCTGTGTCATTTTCGTGGGTTATCCGATCTTGATGTCGGAATTTGTCGTTGGACGGCACGCCAAGCTTTCTGCGGTCGGGTCGACCCGGAAAATGGCGGTGGATGCAGGCCGGTCGCCCAAATGGGCCGTTGCCGGTTGGGTCGGAATGATTGGTGGCTTCCTAGTCCTTGTGACCTACTCTATCGTTGCCGGTTGGGTTATTGCCTACATCTTCAAGATGGCCAATGGCACCTTCAGCGGCATGGAAGCGGACGCGATTAGAACAGCGTTTGCCACTTTCCAAGCGGATAGCGGGACGGTGCTTGTCTTCCATTCGATCTTCATGCTGGCGACGGTCTTGATCGTTATGCAAGGTATCAGTGGCGGTATTGAAAAAGCGTCTGTCATTCTTATGCCGCTGTTCTTCTCCATGCTTCTTGGCATGGTGGTATATGGTGCTTTGGTTGGCGATATGAGCCGGACAATCTCTTATTTGTTCACACCAGACTTCAGCCGGGCTTTCTCTGATCCTTCGATCTGGTTGGCTGCCTTGGGGCAAGCCTTCTTCTCAATCGGTGTCGGTTCGGCGATCATGATCACCTATGGTGCCTATCTGTCGAAGAAAGAAAATATTGCGGTTTCAGCATCAATCATTGTCGGTGCGGATACGGCCGTTGCGATCATTGCCGGTCTGGCGATTTTCCCGATTGTGTTTGCAATTGAGGGATTGTCTGCCAATGCGGGGCCAAGCTTGTTCTTCGAAGCGCTGCCAACGGCCTTTTCGAGCATGCCTTTTGGTAATTATGTGGGTGCCGCTTTCTTTACCTTGGCCTTTTTTGCAGCTTTGACATCATCAATCTCGCTGCTCAATGCAACCGTGGCATGGCTTCAGGAGCACTCACCATTTGGCAAGGCAATGAGCACGCTGATTGTTGGTGCGGTGGTCTGGGTCGCGGGTGCATCAACGGTCTACTACAGCAGCCTTGGTTCATGGATGGACTTCATTTCCGGGTCTGTGGCTCTGCCGCTGGGTGGTTTGCTGATCGCCGTATTCCTGGGCTGGGTCGTTCCTCGCAATCTGGTTCGCGAAGAATTGCCGCATGCTTCAGGGCCGATCTTCAGCTTCTTCCGGTTCAATGTGCGTTATGTTGCCCCGATCGCTGTGGGTATCATCCTCATCTTGGGCATGGATGCGCAGTTTAATCTGGGCATCCAGGATATGCTGTTTGGTGGTGGTCAGGAATTCGTGACTGACTAAACAAACCTGTCTGCAAAGGCGTCGGTGGCGCGGACAAGCGCGTCCACCACGCCGGGTTCGCCGGCGGCATGACCGGCGTCTCCAACTATCTGGAGCCTTGCTTGCGACCATTCGCGGGCGAGGCTCCATGACGTTTTGGGCGGTGTTATGACGTCATAACGCCCTTGAACAATAACGGCTGGCAGGTGTTTGTAGCGGTCTATGTCTTCAAGCAATTCACCGTCGCGTTGGAAAAAGCCTTTATTGATAAAATAGTGCGTTTCCATGCGAGCGAGGGCATCGGCGCGCATTTGGTCGGCTTCTGTTTCCGGAGGCGCACCGGCAAGACATATCAGGGCGCTTTCCCAGCGTGACCAGGCGAGGGCATCGTGACGGCGAAGCAGGACATCATTTTCCATCAACCGGTCATAATAGGCTTTAAGGACATCGTCCCGCTCTGAAGACGAGAGCGAGGCGGTCAGATTTTCCCAAGCGTCCGGGAATAAGACATTGGCACCGTGTTTGTAGAACCAGTCGAGCTCATTTTGAGTGCATAGAAAAACGCCGCGCAGGACCAGCCCCAGGCATCGATCCGGGTGAGTACGGGCATATGCCAGGGCCAGAGTTGCCCCCCAGGATCCACCGAATACGACCCATTTGTCTACGCCCAGTTTGACGCGAATACGTTCCATGTCATCGACCAAATCTTGAGTGGTATTGGCCGTGACAGAGGCATGCGGTGTTGAATTTCCGCAGCCGCGTTGATCAAACAGGATGATGCGATAGCGCTCTGGATCAAAAAAGCGGCGCATGGCAGGGGAGCTTCCACCGCCCGGTCCGCCATGCAGGGTTATGACGGGCAAGCCATTTTGGCTGCCGCATTCTTCCAGATAAAGCTCATGACCATCCCCCACTTTCAGCCTTGATGTTTTGTAAGGCCGAACGGGTGGATAAAGTAATCGGCGAAGTCTGGAAGCATCCATGAAAATCGTCTTTGTTAGCCAGTCTTAAAGAGAATTATTTATAGCTTAAAAGATTATGTCCTGTATCGTACAATCTTTGGGGCTAATTAATCGTTTTGGGAAGCATTTATTGATGCGCATGATCCGCAGTGTGTTTGTTGTATTAAGCGTCTGCTGTCTGGCAAGTGCGTGTGCCAGTGCCCCTATTTCCTTGGTGGGGTCGAACTTTACCGAACAGGACAGCCAAAGTGCGCCTGAGCAATTATCGCTTCAAAGTGCGTCATCATCCCTTGAAGAAGAGTATGAACGCCAGGGCTGGAGTCGGGCTGTCAGTGTGGTGAATTCCGCGCGACGCTGGGTCGGACATTTGGCCGGACGCAGTTCAGATGAAGAAGAACAAGCCGCTCCCATAACGCTCTATCTGGCGGAAAATGATCTTTTGGAAGCGGACGCCAGTGATGCTGTCCAGCATTTGGCGAGTGATATTACTGCCGCCAGTGATTTGGCTGCCCAAGTTGAGACGGCGGCTGTCAGCTTGTTGACGTCCGGGAATGCGTATTCGCGCTCTTCTCTTGGTCGAGATTTGAATTATGTCGAAAGCTCCATTTCACACACTCGCCGGGCGTTGGAACTTTTTGACGCTGCAATTGAGCAGGTGGAATTTCGACTGAGCGCGGAACAATTACAACATGTCCGGGGTCGTCGGGATGTGTTGGCTGTCCGCTCAGAGCGATTGCGTGACCGGGCTGATGATATTTCCAGTCTTCGACGTCGCGGCATTATTCGCCAATCACTCTCCTGATGTTAGATCCTGATAGCGTAAAGGGCTTTCTTTCTCCGGACGAGGGAGAGGCCCTGGCTGTTTATGCCCGAGAGGCTGGTGCTTTGGGCCCGGTTCTGGAAATCGGCAGCTATTGCGGCAAGTCAGCTTTATACCTAGGCCCGGCAGTCCGAGAAGCAGGCACTATCTTGTATACGCTTGATCATCATCGTGGCTCGGAAGAACACCAAGCGGGTGAAGAATATCACGATCCGGACTTGTTCAATTTGGACTTAGGGGTTGTTGAAACGCTTCCGTCTTTGCGGAACACACTGTTTCGGGCTGGTTTGGAAAATTGCGTGATACCAATTGTCGGGAAATCTTCGAAAATCGCTCAACATTGGGCAACGCCTTTGGGTATGGTTTTCATCGATGGAGGCCATTCCATGGAAGCGGCCCTGGCTGATTATCGGGGCTGGGCAACACAGCTGATTTCCGGCGGTATATTGGCCATTCATGATGTTTTTCCTGATCCTGTCGATGGCGGACGTCCACCGCATGAAATCTGGAAACTGGCCATGGCATCTGGCCTGTTTGAGTCAGTCTGCCGGGTCGGAAGCTTGGAAGTATTGCGCCGACTTTCCTGATGTGTCTTTCCTCCCCCGGTCTTGTTGGGCCGGGTATTCCGGAATGGAATTTGTGATCAACAGGTTTGATCCTGTGCTCAGGTCTTCCAGGGCATCGACAGCAAGAATGAGGGCCCCTGCTGTCCAAGAGGGGCGCTCTAAAGGCCAAACGACATTTTCTTCAAACTGCCATCCCATCCAGTAACCTCCGGTATCAGAGGCCAGGGGTTTGAGGTTGGATAACAGTTCTCTGGCTTGTTTGTCTTTGCCGACAGCCAAGCAAGCCATGACCAGTTCTGCCGTTTCAGCAGAAGTAATCCACGGCTCATCTGAAACGCAGCGACAGCCCAAGCCGGGCTGAACAAATTCTGTCCAGCGGGCATAGAGGCGGGCCCGGCCTGAATCTTTGGGAAGAATTCCGGCTAAAACAGGATAATACCAGTCCATGGCATAGCGCCGCCTATCAATACCTGTGCGATCAAATCGGGAATCGTTTTCGCGCAGGGCTGAACCGATGCGTCGACGCGCTTCTATCCAGTCGGTATCGGGTTTTCCCATGATACGTGCGATCAAAATGGCGCATTCCAAGGATTTGAAGAGCGAAGCATTGCCCGCCCTAAGGGAATCAACATCGCTTAAAGTTTCGCCCGCATCCGGTGCTTTCCAGACGATGTCACCGGTTGGTAACTGGTGATCGAGCACAAATCGCATTGCAGCCTGGATCATGGGCCAATACCGCGGCAATTGATCTGTATCTTCAAGCGCCAGCAAACTTTTCAGAACAGTTACGGCGATATAACCGGTGAAATTGGTATCTTTTGCTGTTTCTGGATTGTCGGGGGCCAATCGGCGATTGTTCTCGTCCAGCGGGACAGAAGATCCCAATTCGCCGAACCAGCTTCCGTCAGCTTCCTGCCTGTCAGCCAGATGCTCCAACGCAGATCGGGTCGCTTTGGTTCTGCCCGCAACGGCCAGACCCATCGTGCTTTCACCATGGTTCCAGGCATCCCAAATGCCAGCTTCAATCCAGGGAATGGAGCCATCCTTGTTTTGCAAGGCTTCAATGTGATCGGCGCATTGGGGGATGTTGATGGTGTCAGTCACTTAAAGCCCTTTGCGAAAATACATGACAACGGATTTGCCCATGACAGGGTTGAGGAGCCAGTCCAGGCCTTGCGTAATGGCGGGCTTTTCGAGCAGATCCCATTCAAGGAATTTTCGATATAACCGCACCAGAGCACTGGTTTCCTTTTTGTCCCATAACGCGCATTGCAGCCACCAATACGGGCTGTGCAGGGCATGGGCCCAATGCCTGGACAGGAAAGAAAAACCTTGGCGCTTTACTGATTTCTTGAGCTGCTTGGTTTTGAAAATCCGGACATGCCCGCCGGGTGTATTGGGATAGTCTTCGGACAAATCCCAGCAGATTTTTTCCGGCCAGTATCGGGGAACGGACGCGATGAAAAGGCCGCCGGGTTTTAGAATGCGTTCGATTTCAGCCAGTACCAGATCCGGGTCCGGAACATGCTCAAGAACTTCCGAGCAAATGATGCGGTCAAAGCTTTGATTTTTGAAGGGCAGGCGGGCGGCATCACCTGCACTTGTTGTAGCAGAGCGAAGCTCGGAAAAGGGCTCGGGCGGCGGAAGCTGGAAAAACCCGTCAAAAGCGGCTTTGACTTCCCCGTGTGACAGATCAAGCCCAACGACATCGAGCGGAATTTCATGCCAATACAGGGCGTGGAGATGGCGCCCGCGCCCACATCCCAAATCCAGAACCCGCATGCCGGGTTGCAGATCCATCTTGTCCAATTGAACAGTGAGCATCAGGTGGAAATTCCCTTTTCAGCGAGCGCTTCATCATAAAGGCGACTGGCTGCAAGTGCGTGTGCTGACCAGTTGAATTCGCGACGGGCACGCTTGGATGCCAATAGACCGAGACGTGCTGCTTCGTCTGGGGAGTCCAACAGACGACCCAAGTTTTCTGCCATGGCATCAATGTCTCCGACCGCAGAAACGAGCCCGGCTTCACCGATGACTTCAGGAAGGGCCCCTCCATTGCTGGCAACAACAGCTGCGCCACAAGCCATGGCTTCGGCGGCCGGGAAGCCAAAGCCCTCAAAACGGGCCGGACAGGCGACTATATGGGCCCGTCGGTACAATTCAGCGACAGCCTTGCGGGTCAGATTTGAGCTCGTGGTGACACGCTGGCTCAAGCCCAGCTTGTCGATGGCTTGTTTGGCCGGACCGTCGCGCAATGTTCCCACGATGTGAAGGCGGGCAGCGGGCCGGGCTTTAGCTGATTTGGCGAAAGCCTTGATAAGAAGGTCCAAGCCCTTGATGGCTGCATCAGCACTGGCTGTGGTGACGATTAAACCCCCTTCGCGCTGACAGTTTTCATCGGGATGGAAGATGTCATGATCAATCCCGTTGAAGGAAACCCGAACTTTGCTGGCGTCGACGCCATAATGTTCTTTATGGCTGTCGCGAGCCGCTTCCGAGACGGCGAACATAAGTGGAAGTTGGCGCGATGTTCTCGCTTGCATATCGACAAAATTATACCAACGCCGTGTCAGAGACTTTTTCCACCATGTGTTGGAAGCAGCGACAGCGTATTCCCGGTCTATGGCAATAGGGTGATGCAAAGTTGTGATCACCGGCAAGCGTTTTTGAATGCGTAAAAACGGACTGGCCAAGGTCTGGTTGTCGTGGACAACATCGAAACGGTTGGCATGCCGTGCCAGATATTTGTCCAGCCGACGGGCAAAGGCGTAGAGCTCTCCGAAAGCCCCGGAATTATGCGATAACCATTCCGACACATCAGCCCAAGAGGCTAAATGCCGGGCCCTTAGAGCCAATAGTGCATTGTCTTCTGTAAACAGGTCCAAGGCGGGTAGCTTGATCAATTCGATCCCGTCATTGAGTTCCGGGTAAGGCGGGCCGGAAGCAACGCTGACTTTATGGCCCAGTTGTTTCAGGGCGTGGGTCAGTTCGCGAATATAGACACCTTGTCCGCCCACATGGGGATGGGAGCGATATCCACTGACCAGTATCCGCAAGGGCCTCACGGCCTCTTCAACCCGTTCTTTGGGCAAGGTGATATTGGCAAGGGCGTTGGCGTCCATCAAGCAAGTCCTGTGATCAGGGAAGATGTGGGAAACTACAGAAGTGAACAGCGTTCAACAAGGACAGACTGCCTATGCAGAATCGTTGATAGCGTTTATGGCCTGACACCGACAGGACAAAAATGCATGAGCTCACATTCCATTCGTTTTGCTGCCTATTATGGCGCGTTCTATTTTACCCTAGGCGCTTTCCTTCCATATTTTCCGATATGGCTGGAAGGGCGTTCACTGACACCAGAATGGATTGGCTGGATTTCAGCAGCCGGACTGGTGGGGCGCACCCTGATTTCACCACTGGCCGCCCGCTGGGCTGACAAGTCTGCACGCAGACGTGACCCGGTTTTGATCATGGCCATAGCAGCGGTGTTTTTGTTTGCGCTGCACGCGCCTACAACGTCGCCCTGGGTATTGGCCGGTTTGTCCTTTTTGGCGGGGGCCAGTTTTTATGGCCAGATACCGTTGATCGATGCCTTTACCATGCGTGAGGACCAAAACGGTTTGCTGGTTTTTGGCAAGGTGAGGGCAATTGGATCTGCCCTGTTCATTGTCAGCAATTTTGCTGCGGGTGCTTTGGTTTCCCATGCCGGAAGTGAAGTCGTTCTGAGCTGGGTTATTGTCGGGGCCATGCTGGTGGTGATTTCTGCCCGCTTATTGCCTGAAGGGGTTAGGTTGGGCCATGCCTCTCAAGAACATGCCAGCTTCCTTGATTTGTGGAAACTGGTGCGAGGCCCGTTCGGACTGGCTTTGTTGGCCTCGGCCCTGATCCAAGGCGCGCACGGTTTTTATTATGTGTTTTCTGCTGTGGCCTGGAGCGCACAAGGTCATTCCGAGCTTGTCATCGGGGCTCTCTGGGCCAGTGGTGTGGTGATTGAGATCATCTTTTTGTGGATGTCCGGACACGGCATGATGGCGCGCCTGAAACCGCCTGTACTGTTGATTACAGGGGCAGTCGCGTCTGTTCTACGCTGGGGATTGTTGGCCCTGTCTCCACCGCTTTGGGGTTTGTTTTTGTTGCAAAACCTGCACGCCCTGACATTTGCAGCGACGTATCTCGGGTTTCTTCGCTATGCGACCCATATGTTGCCTGAACGATATTCAGCAACAGCCCAAGGCATCAATTCTGCCTTGTCGGGTGGCGTTGTCATGGTGGTTGTTTCTGCCGTCTCAGGATACCTGTTCTCGCGTGTCGGAGCTGCAGGTTTTGCGGCGATGATCGTGCCTTCAATCATGGGTATGATATTGGCTTTACTGCTATCGCGGCAATCTTCCTTCCCCAACAGTGAAAAAATGGATTAGTCTGGCAATTATGAGGGGTAAGAAACAGAGTAAAGCTTCCCGGGCCGGGGTGGTTGTTCGCGAGGAGGGCGGCAAAACCATTATTGAGGCCCATGGTGACTGGCTGGTCGAAACGATCGGTGCGGCCTATCCGGTCTTGTGCAAAATCGAGGAAACAACGGCCCCTGGCGATATCGTCATTGATTTCACGCATCTGGGTCGGGTGGACACTTCCGGTGCGTATCTTCTGGGACGGGTTACAAGGCGTTGTGGTGAACCCGACGGGGAATTCCATTTCATCGGAGCGCATCCGGTTGCACGCAGTTTGATCTCTGAAGTCCGCAAGAGGACAGAAGCCTGTCAGCCGCCTCAATTACCGGCATATGGATTTACCAAGGCTCTTGCACGTATCGGCGCTGGTCTTGAAGCGGCTGTTTTTGAGGCGCTGGATACAATTGCCTTCTTTGGCCGGACATTGACGGTCGGCATATCAACATTCTTTCGCCCGTGGCGTTTTCGCCTGACACCGACGATCTGGGCGATGGAAGAAGTGGGTGTGAATGCGATGCCGATTGTTGCGGTATTGTCTTTCTTCATTGGGGCTGTCGTCGCCTTTATGGGCGCTAACTTGCTGCAAACGTTTGGATTGTCTGTCTTTTCCGTCGAACTGGTGGGTATTTCCGTTTTGCGCGAATTCGGTGCCTTGATCACCGCGATCATGTTGGCAGGGCGATCAGATTCTGCGTTTACGGCCTCTATTGGCTCGATGAAAATGCAGCAGGAAATAGATGCCATGCGCGTTTTGGGTCTCGATCCTTATGAAGTTCTGGTCCTTCCCAGAGTGGTGGCATGTGTGTTGATGGCCCCCTTATTGACGTTCGGGGCCATGATAGCAGGTGTTTTCGGCGGTATGATTGTGTCTTGGGTCGTCCAGGATATATCGCCGGCACTTTTCATTACGCGCATTCAAGATGAACTTCCCTGGAGTCATTTCTGGGTCGGTTTGTCCAAAGCGCCTGTTTTCGGGCTGGCAATTGCCATCATTGGCTGTCGTCAGGGCATGCAAGTGGGGGGTGATGTCGAATCCCTGGGCCGGCGTGTGACCGCATCTGTGGTTCAGTCGATCTTCACCGTGATAGTGATCGATGCGATGTTTGCGATGATGTATCTGGAGCTGGATATATGAGCAGGGACATCCTCATATCGATCCGGAATCTGAAAACGGCATTTGGATCCAATGTGATCCATGAACATCTGGATTTGGACATTCGTCGCGGGGAAATACTGGGCCTTGTCGGAGGCTCAGGCTCAGGCAAGTCGGTCCTGATGAACACCATTTTGGGCCTGAAGAAACCCAGTGGAGGCGATATATTATTGAATGGCCGCCGGTTTTCAGAAATGAACTCCCGTGAGCGCCGTTTGGTCGATAGCCGTTGGGGCGTGTTATTCCAGAATGGGGCGCTGTTTTCCTCTCTGACTGTGCAGGAAAATGTGATGGCTCCCTTGCGCGAGCATATCGACATGCCGATTGAGTTGATGGAAGAAATCGCCGGCATGAAAATCGGGCTAGCAGGTCTTGACCCCACTGCAGGAGGTAAATTTCCCTCTGAATTATCAGGCGGAATGCGGAAACGGGCCGCTCTTGCGCGTGCCTTGGCTCTTGATCCGGAAATTTTGTTTCTTGATGAGCCGACAGCCGGGTTGGACCCGATAGGGGCCAATGCCTTTGATTCACTGATACTGGAATTATCCAGAGCGCTTGGATTGACGGTGTTCATGGTCACCCATGATCTGGACAGTTTGTATGCGATTTGTGACCGCGTTGCTGTGCTGGCTGACAAGCGCGTAGCAGCGGTCGCGCCAATTGATGAGTTGCAGCGTAACCCACACCCATGGATTCAGGAGTATTTTCACGGCCCGCGCGGACGCTCGGCCGTTGGAAGTCGGGAGAGTTAAACGATGGAAACCAAGGCACATCACGTCCTCGTCGGATTGTTCGCTGTTATTCTTGTTGCAGCGGGGGGCTTTTTTGCCCTCTGGCTGGGCAAAGTGTCTTTCGATGAGGAATACGCTCATTACGATATTGTTTTTGATGGACCGGTTCGGGGTTTGAGAGAATCCAGCGAGGTTCGTTTTAATGGTATCCAGGTGGGTGAAGTCACCGATATCGGGCTTGACCCCGACATACCAAGCCGTGTGATTGCCCGTATTCAGGTTGTGGCCCAGACCCCGGTCAGGGTGGATTCTTTCGCTCAGCTTGAGCCTCAAGGTCTGACAGGCCTGTCTTATGTGCAAATCACCGGTGGTTCACCAGATGCGCCTTTATTGTACAGCCCACCGTCTCAGCCGCCTCCGCGTATTTTTGCCAGACAGGCCCAGATTGAAGGCCTTTTCCAGGGCTCTGAAGATGTGTTGGCCGCTGCCCAGATCGCCTTGGTCAGGCTCTCTGCTCTTTTGAATGAGCAGAATGTCGAAGAGGTTGGCGCGACATTGAGAAATCTCCGTGAAATCACGTCTCAATTGAGCGAGGAAGATCAATTGATCGATGATTTGCGCTCTGCTATCCAGCGAATTGATGCGGCTGCCGGGGATATTTCAAACGCGGCGGCTTCCATGGAACAATTCAGCACAACGGCTGAAGCTTTTCTGGTCAATGATATGAGCCCGGCTGTGGTGGAAACAACAGCGGCTGCAGTGGCTGTTAATCAGGCCGCTATTGATACAGGCCTGATGATCCAGGCGATCAGTCCACCAATGGAAGCCTTTGCCGAAGAAGGGCTGGATGATTTGACCCTAGCGGCGAGTGATCTGAGGCGCTTGATTGAGGCGCTTGAACGGATTGCTCTTGAAATTGAAAGTGACCCCGGTGCCTTCATTGCCGGTAATCCAAACGAAACTGTGGAGGTTCCGCGATGACATCGCTTAACTCACTCAAATCCTTACTTGTGACTATGGCTGCCTTGTCAGTGTCCGCTTGTGTCTCGATTTTACCAGAAACTGAGCCGTCTGCCATTTACCGGCTTTCATCGCCTACCCCTGTGGAATGGTCGGGTGAAGACCGGATGTTTGTCGAGATCAATACGCCCATGGCACCGCGTGGATTGGCTGGCGATGAAATTGCCTTGCTGATGGAGGGTCGTCATCTGGCTTATATGGCATCTGCCAAATGGATCGCACCGGCCCCGCGTGTCGTTCAGAACTTGGTTATCGATACCTTCAATGCGACATCAGCACCGCTGGCACCTGCGCGACCTGAAGACGGTGTGCGTGCCGAATATGAGCTTCGTCTTGATCTGCGAGAATTTGAAGCGGCTTATGATCAGGGTTCAGGCCGGGCCCCCATGGTTCATGTCAGTTTTGCAGCCAGAGTGATCGCCACGGATGGACGTCGTTTGGTCGGGACGAGGGTTTTCTCGGCTGAAGTGCGGGCCTCAACAAACCGGGAAGGTGCCATCATTGATGCTTTTGATGTCGCATCGGCGCGCGCGACCCGTGAATTAGCTGACTGGACTGTTGACGTCACTCGTCAATAAGGCATCGACAATACGAGAATAAAAAAAGGAGCGATTTTGCAATCGCTCCTTTTTTGTACGCAAAATTTGACCTTGCTTATAATTCGTCTTCTTCCTGTCGACTGCGTTGACGGGCTCGTGCTGTGTCATCGTCGTCTGTTTCAGGCATGGATGAGAGCAAGTCTTTCCAGCGCCAACCGGGTTCAGATTGGCTGCGTGTGGTTTGTGGTCGATGTCCCTGTTCGGGGAAACCAACCTTGCTGTCTACCGGGCCCCTTGGGATCGGTTGGGTATGATTTTGCTTCAATTCATCTGCTTCAGTCAGATCAAGTGTCTCGTCGGCTGAGGCAGAAGAATTGGCGCTTGTTTTCTTGTTGGCGCTCTCTGAGCGACGGGCCAATGGAGACGGCAGGTCATTGGCTCCCAATTCAGGCGGGCGTCGACCGCCTGCAACAGTTCCCATATGCAACATGAAATCGCTGAGAAGCTCGTAATTTTGTCGGATGCGGGATTGAAAGGCCGCGTCAATTTCCTGAGCCTCTTCAGCGGCTGTCAGGGCTGCTGAATTGAGCCCTTCTAGACCACGACGTAGTGTGTCAGCGGCTTCCTGGGAACGATCCCTGGCCATGACGGGCAACTCATTCAGGCGGTCTGTCATGGTGTCGATATGGCGTTCAACCGTTTGCGTTTCGGCCCGGGCTGAAGCCAGAACGGCTTCCAGACGGCGACGGACGGATTCAGCCGCATCATCGGCGGCCTGTGAGGCACGTGCGGTCAGCTTTTCAGCTTCCGAGAGTCTGATATCAAAGGATTCATCAGAGCGGCGAGCCGCGTCAAAGGCTGCTTCATTGGTTCGTTCCACCTTGTCTGCGATAACATCCGCTTGTTCTTCAATGGCATCAATAGCGGCGTTGGAAATGGACTTGGCTTCCTGAGCCGCAGCGACCAGACGAGACAAGGATGTTTCATGCTCTCTTGCGGCGTGTTCGGATTCCCGGCGTATCTGACTGGCCAATTCGCTGGAGCGTTTGAAGGCCGTATCAACCGATTCCTGGAAGGCCGTTGCGCTTGTTGTGGCGGCTTCATTTAGCGCATCGGCACCGCCACGGGCTGTTGTGGCCATGACATCCAGTTCGGCCCGATGGAAATCAAGGGCGGCAGCAATCTTTTCCTGTTCCTTGCGAAGCGCTTCACCGGCATCATTGAGGCGCTGACAATGTGTCGTATAGGCCGTGTCGAGATCCTGGGATCGCTCTGTCAGTGAATTGGACAAATCGCGAAGTCCGGCTGCCCTGACATTCAGTTTGTCGGCAACCATATCCCCGCTTTCGGACATAGTGCTGCTGGCATCGGCCAAGCCTTCAATGCTGGCCTGAATGCGACGCTCACTGTCATTGGCTTGGCTGGCGGCGAGTTCGGCGGCGGCTGCAACCATTTTGGATTGATCAGAAATGGCAGCAGCAATCAGGGCGGCTTTGTCGTCAAGTGATTCAGAGACTTCGCCCAGGCGTAATCTTTCCTTGCGCAAGCCTTTGAGCAGGCCTTCGGTGCGGTCTCGGGCATCTCCTGCCGATTGTTCAAGTGTGTCTGCGTGGTGTGTTATGATTTCTTCCATCGCTGCCAAGCGCGCCAAGGCACTTTCAAGCGCGGAATTGATACGCTCAACTTCACCAGTCACGGCAGATGAAAGGGAATGGACCTCTAATTCTGCATGGCGTGCTGGAGACGCCAGACGTCGAATAGCCAGATCAACCCGGCGAGAGCTGTGGGCACTGCGAACGAGTTCACGAGCCAGAAAACCACACATTATGAATAATAGCGCTGGAGCCAATATGAAAACGGACAATCCAGCCATCTGTGTGTAGGTCAAATTCCCCAAGGTCGAGAGGGTGGCATCATTTTGAAAGCCGACTACGTAGCCGGCTGCTCCACCAACCCATAAAAGAGCAAAGATATTTCCCATCCAGATCAGCCATGAGCCTAATTTCGGAGGCGAAAGGTCGTTTGAATCAGGAATATCACGCCCATGCGATTCGGTTTCAAAGGCATGTCTTGGTGCCGCTGACAGGGGCGCTGAAGACAAGGATCCAGATAATTCCATATCTGCTAAGGGTATTGTATTTTCTAATGTTTTTTCGGTCATGTGTCGCTCGATTAAACCCAGAAATTGGGTGTTTCCAAGGGATTTGTCCCGCATGCTCTGTGTGCAGACTCTTATTATGGCAGAGGATACGCACACTTACGCAATATCGACACAGATATTCTATGCGAAATGTTTTATCTGGGTCTCAGAGAAAAATTTTAGCTGTCATAGCGATGGGGAATTTGCAGAAGAACAGGTGTGTCTTCGTAATTCATCATCATCGATTGAACCGCACAATCCTGCAGAGATTTGGCGTTGTTGGTGAATGCTGAAAAGTCTTCCGTAAAATACACGACTTCAACCGCCTGAGCATCGACAGGGGGGCAGTCCGCTTCCGGATTGTATTCGATGCCAAATGTGCTCAGTGCAAAAAAAGCGAACCATTCAATGACAGATATCAAAAACTGAACCATGATCCCCTCGCTGATCAATCTGGTGAAAAAGTCGTGCGCTTTGCCTTTATGATTGTTGTAAATCGGTATTACAATTCAAGAAGCGCTTGATTGGCGTGAAATCTTCGTAACAATGCGGCTGAATTAGGGCGCTTTCGCCTGTGAGGGGAATTTTTATGCCAGAAGCGCCGCGAATTCAACGTTTCGCCTGTCTTGATGCGCTGCGCGGTTTTGCTGTTCTGGGGATATTGATGGCCAATATCCAGTTGTTTGCCATGGTCTGGGTGGCTGCGGACGCCCCCCTTTCACATATGGATTTTACATCGGCGATCAATCAGGGCGTCTGGGTTATGACCCAGACCTTGTTCAGTGAAAAATTCATCACACTTTTTTCTGCCTTGTTCGGGGCAGGTTTTGTTCTGATGATCGGGGAGGGGGATGCCTCTCATTTACGTCATTTTCGACGTATGCTCTGGCTTTTGTTCTTTGGTCTGATGCACGCATACCTGTTCTGGTTTGGGGATATTCTGGTGCCTTACGCCCTTGCCGGGATGGTATTGATATCGGCTCGCAGGATGACAATGACCGGCTTGCTGGGATTGGGTTTTGGCCTGATTGCTTTCACAGGCATTATGGTTGTTGGATACTATCTGGCCATGGGGGCGTTTCTGGAAGACCCGGAATCTCTGGCTCTGTCTATGGGCTTCAATGCTGAAAACTTGCCGCGGATAGAGGCTTTATATCAATCCGGGTTTTTAGGCCGTTTGCCCTATAATATGGGGCTGGCGCTTCAGGCGGAATTGATCCAGATTATTTTTGTTGGCGGACGAATAGCCGGTGTCATGCTTTTGGGAATGGCCGCTTTCAAGTCTGGATTTTTGACCCTTGAATGGTCCGTGCGTCGCTATGCAATATCCGGCGGCGTGACTATGGGGTTGGGATTGTTGATTTCAGCTTGGGGCGCTCTTCATGCCGTGGGTACGGGGTTTGATCCTGCAACCATCTGGCTATGGTCGCTGGCTCAATATGTCGGCAGTCTGATATTGGCTTTTGGCTATGCCGCCATGGTTATGCTGATCAGCAAGATGGGGGTCCTGAAGTTGGCCCTGAATATTCTGAAATCCGTTGGCCAAATGGCCTTCACCAATTATCTCAGCCAGACCCTGATCCTGACTTTCATTTTCGTCGGTTTTCCGGGGCTAGGCTTGTTTGGGCAGGTTGAGCGTGGCGGGCAAGCGCTTATCGTGGTCGCTATATGGATTGCCCAGCTTGCTTGGTCTCCGTTTTGGCTCAAACATTTTCACCACGGCCCAATGGAGTGGGCCTGGCGGTCATTGACCTATGGCAAGGCACAAGCCTGGAAGCGCGCGCCTGAGAGCTAATCAGAGCTTTGGGTCTATCCGTCAGCGTCGGACTGATTTTCCGGAGTAGCTTGTTTGAAAGCCGGGTGCTCACACGCGGCTTGATCAGCAGCGACCAGTGTTGGGCATTGGCTCAAATCCACGCCCCAACGCCTGGCATTATACATTTGCGGGACCAGATAAATATCGGCCATGCCGGGGGTATCACCCCATAGATAAGGCCCGTCTTGCCCGGATGTGCTGACAAGGGCTTCCAGGGCATTGAGGCCGGAAAACATCCAGCGTTGGGCCCAGGATTTCATACCTTCCGGACCGTGTCCGAGGTCACCGGCTATCGCTTTGAGAACGCGCAAGTTTTGCAAGGGATGGATGTCGCAGCCAATTATTGATGCCCAGCCGCGGACGGTGCATTTTGCAATCGGGTCCTTGGGAAAGAGGGCGGGCTCTGGCCAGGTTTCTTCAATCCATTCCAAAATGGCAGGTGATTGCAGAAGCTTGGCATTTTCTGTTTCCAGAACTGGCACCAGACCTTGAGGTTGGATGGAGCGCCACGCCTCTTCGTTTTGCTCGCCGCCCTTCAGATTGATGGAGACCTGATCATAGGAAACACCTTTGATGTTCAGAGCGATCCGTAATCTGTAAGCGGCACTTGAGCGCCAATATCCATAAAGCTTCGGATGCATGTTTTCCCCGTTTAGTTGATTTTGAACTCAAGCGTTTTCAGACCTGTAATCATGGCGCAAACGCTATCGCCACGGTTTAGCGGGCCCACGCCAGCCGGTGTGCCGGTGAAAACCAGATCGCCTGGTTTGAGGGTGAAATACCGCGAAAGAGCAGACAACAGGTTTTGTGTTGGCAAGATCATGTCCGAGAGCGCGCCGGTTTGTCGAATGTCGCCATTCACGCTCAGTGAGATATGTCCTTCAACGGGCGGTGGGCCCAGTCGTAAACGGCCGACAGGCGCAGAATTGTCGAAAGCCTTGCCGATTTCCCAAGGCGCACCCTTTTTCTTCATTTGCCCCTGAAGATCACGCCGGGTCAAATCGACACCAATTCCGGAAGCGACGACTTTTCCGCTTTCTCCCAGGGCCAGAACAAGTTCGACTTCGTGGTGAAGTTCCTGTGTTTGGCCGGGATAGGGTATCACGTCTGATTGCGTGACAGCATCGCCGGGCTTCATGAAAAAAATCGGTTCTGCTGCCGCATTCATTTCCTTGGCGTGGTCGGCATAATTTCGGCCAATGCAGAAAATGCGGCCGACAGGAAAAGTCTGATCCGTGTTTTCCAGGGTCAGGGACGGGTTTTCGGGGGCGCAAATTATGTCTGTCATGGCAATCTTTTAGCGTGAGTGTCTGACCTTCGTCGAGGGTTGGACTGAGTATGCAAATCTTTATGGTCGGTATTGTTGATGGCATTGGTGGGAATAAGGGGTAGCGTGTGAAGATGGCTTGGTTTGTTGACGATGTTTAGGAAAAGACAAGGCCAAGCAATCTGGAAAAGGCGGACGCGTGACTGAGCGAGAAGACATTATTGAGCCGGAAAGCGGATTGCTTCGATTACAGGATTATTTTCCCTACCAGCTGGCGGTCGCGTCCAATCAGGTCAGCCGCATGGTTGCCAGGCATTACCAATCCCGTCTGGGGCTCACACTATGGGAGTGGCGCGTCATAGCGGTTCTTGCCGAAGGGCGACCGATTTCAGCTCAATTGCTGAGTGAAGCAGCAGCCATGGACAAGGTGACGGTCAGTCGAACGGTTAAAGTCTTGCTGGACCAAGAATTGATCTCGCGCAGGCGAAATGAAACGGATCGCCGCTCCAGCTTGTTGTCCCTGACGGACAAGGGCCAAGAAACCTACGAAAAAGTGGCTCCTCTGGCGCTGAAAGCAGAAAAAGCCTTGCTGGAAGGGGAGGATGAGGCTGAGTTAAAGCGATTGGTTGATCTGCTCAACCGGCTGAAAACAAAAGCAGGCTCTATAGACCTTGAATAAGCTGAGGGCAGCAATCAGACCGTCTGGCTTTTTAGCAATCGGTCTCTCAATTGTTTGATGATCCGGCCTGAAGCGAGCATGGCCAGCAGGGTGGCTGCGGCGAAGACAAACACGCCCGGCATGGCTTCAGCGCCAAACAGGACATTGCCTTTAAAGCTGAAGACAATCAAAGCAATCACCAGCACATCGGCCATGGACCATTTGCCCAAAACTTCAAGAATGTTCAATCGGGCTTGGTCCGGGCTTGTGTTTCTTGAAAACTGGAGCTTCCACATCCAGGCGAGTTTTGTCACCGGGAAAGCGACAGAAAACGCGAGAACAAAGAGGGCCAGCCAGTATTCTTCGCCCTGATACAGAGCCACGCCAAAACTCAAAATACTGTGTTGGTCGCTCCAGAAGGCGAAATGGGTTGTCTGCAATGCGGGCAGGGTCAGTCCGATCGGCAATAAACAGGAGGCCAGCAATAACAGAGCGGTTGTTAGCTGGCCCGATTGTCTGTCTGCGAGTGCAGAGCCTTGTGCTGTAAGCGAATCTTTCCCCATGCCCCTGTTGTGAACAGCAAAGCAGGCGAAATCACGGCAGTGGAGTCATGTCTTGAATCAATATCTGAAGACGATGAGTGGGTGAGTTTTCGTGATTGGCCTGTCAGGACAAGCGTCTACGCCATGTCCTGAG